>Ga0137418_10002431_pt1 | contig 17062 bp, 13 predicted proteins | sample CZODoug3_1_2_16f_FD_122242 | JGI IMG/M metagenome (GOLD analysis project Ga0137418, IMG submission 122242) | Vadose zone soil fungal communities from Angelo Coast Range Reserve, California, USA - CZODoug3_1_2_16fungal (Hybrid Assembly) | ecosystem: Environmental > Terrestrial > Soil > Vadose... | reverse complement strand
CGAAGACCCACGCGATGATTGCGAGACACAGCCTGGTATTGGGAGGTTTCCTCATCGACCCACTCTACGTCCCCGGATTTCCCTAGTAGATCGTCTTCGGTTCCGGGCCGTCGAGCATTTTCTGGAATCGGGGATCGCCTCGGAGCTTATCCCATTGCCAGCGCAGACGCAGTTCAGCCTGAGTGATACCCCCGTCATAAAAATCCTGTCGCGTGGTCGCACCAGGGGTCCTTAGGAGCCGTTCAACCAGCGGGAGGGCCTGATCAATCTCGCCCGTGAGCGCGTAAACCAGAGCCAGGTTGCCCGCGCGTTGCGCGCCATTGAGGGCGTCGGTCCGCTCCGGACAGAGTTCAACCGCGCGGCGGCTTTCGCGAATGGCCTCCTCTTTCCGGCTCATGTAAGCGTAAAGTATTCCCAGAGCAGCATGGTCCCCGGCGGCGTCGGGATGATCGCGCACATTCTTTTCCAAAGCCGGTCTCACTTTTTCAAAAAGGGTGCGTGCGCGCTCCACATCGCCACGGGCGAGCGCGGTTTGGGCTTGATAAAAACTCTTCGGACCAGCATCCGGAAACTCGTCTGATTGGAAGTCGGCCAACCACTTCTCCGCCGTAACCCAGTCTCGTTCCAGCATACTTAGATTCCAATTTGCCAGAGTGACTTCCCCATCGGGATCTACGCCGGCCGGTATTTCCCGCAGCCAGGCCCTTGACGCTGCCAGATTGCAGTTGGCAACAACTTCAATCTGGGCCAAACCCATTCTGGCAAATGGGATACCTGGCGGCTGCCGTTGGAGATTCCGTTTGGTTGCGGCAACTGCAGCCGGCCAATCACGCACCATCCAGTAGGTGCGCACCAGCTCCGGGGGGTCCACGAGAGGGTTCAGACTTCGGACGTGTGCAAACCCTGCAATCGCTTCGCGCCAGCGACCTTGCCGGCGGTAAATCTTCGCGGTGTAGAGAATGACCTCGACGTTGTTGGGCAACGCAGTCAAGGCAATCGTGAATTGCTCCAAGGCGGCGGAGTAGTCTAGCTCCGTCAAAAAGAAATAGAGACCTAACGCCAGATGGCCTTCGCCACCAGTAGGCGATAAGCGCAGCGCTTCATCGGCCAGGGTATGCGCTTTCGCTTTCAGCACCGGATCATGCGTCTGAAAGAATTGGTTGCTGTAATTGATCGACGCCCGTGCATGCGCCAGAGCAAACGTGGGATCCAGAGCGATCGCCTGCGCGTAGAGTTGATTCACCGTGGCGTAGTATTCCGAGGATGGGACCTCAGCATTTTCCTCGAAATCGAGAGCTCGCAAATAAACGACGTAGGCCTCGGGATTGCTCGTCGGTTTCGTTCCGAGACTTGCCTTTTCCTCCGGAGCGAGTTTTGCCTTGAGAGCCTTGGCAATCTCGGCGGCGAGTTCGCCTTGCAGACCGATCGAATCGGCAATTGTGCGATCGTAGCGCTCAGCCCAGATGTGGCGGTCGTTGCTCGCGTCGATCAACTGCACGTTAACCAGCACGCGATTACCGGCGCGCCGCACGCTTCCTTCCAGGATATTCTCGACTCCGAGCGCTTGCGCGATGTCGCGTAGATTACGGGCTGCGCCCGCGCCGCGGTATTGCATCACCGACGTGCGACTGATCACCTTCAAATCGCTGATTTTGGCGAGACTCGTCAGCACATCGTCCTGGATTCCGTCGGCGAAGAAGGCGTTGTTTTTTTCCTCGCTGAGGTTTTCAAATGGCAGTACGGCAATGCTTTTCTCAGGGATCGCGTTGGCGATCGATAGTGCCCCCATGGTTATTGATTTCCGCGTTGCTCGATAAGCAAAAAGCAATAATCCTATGATCAATACCGCTGCTAAGATGAGAGCGACCGCAACGGTGCGCCGCTTCGTCCGAGAACGAATATGCTCACGCTTCGAAACCGTCGCCCCTTCCTGTCGTGTTAGCGCGACTTTCGCTGGGACTGCGGCGTTGCCGATTCCATCGGCGAAGAAGTTTACAACCTCAATCTTGACGCCATGTTTTACTTCAATCTCGCCGAGGTCGTGCAATTGCGGGCGCCATCGGCCATACTGCGCCAAATCGTCGGCGATCCTTTTCGACAGGAGAATGTGCCCGGCGTCGCCGCAATCCATTACCCGTTGCGCCACGTTAATTCCCGCGCCAGCCACGTTCGATCGATCATTTACGTCCGTGACACCGCTGACCGGGCCGCTATGAACTCCCATGCGCAATTGAAGTTGCGGATGACTCTTCGCCTTTTCGCTGACTTCGATGGCACACTTCAAAGGGGCCTCCGGGTTGGTGAAAAAGCACAGGGCCATGCCGTCGCCAGTGGGAAGCCGAATGAGTTTACCGGTCGCTTCCGCATTCTTGAATTGCGCCGTATCGCGAACAATCTTGTTCAGCTCACCGAATAGACCGCGCTGTTCGTCGATCAGACCCTTGGAGTAGCCGACAATGTCCATGAACAAGACGTGCGCGATTTCGACCTCGAAATCGGATGATGCGTCCGCGGACATGTGAACAAATGCAAAGTCGCCACCCTAAGAGCGATGGTCAAACGCCCGCGAAAGCAAGCGAAACGCTTGCTGAGCCGGCAAGGCGAGAATTCTGCGCTGGCGTGTTGAGAGCGTCTCCTAAAACTTCTTCTTCAGCGAGACGTACCAGAATCGTCCTTTAATGTCGAAGGTTGATTCGACGTAACCGTTCTCAGATGCGCTGGCGGCGAAGGGAGGATCCAGATCGAAGATGTTATTCATCCCAGCAGTAATCGTGGTGCCATTAAGCCATGCCCTCCATCCGCAGGAACTATACTGCGCAGTGGAGATCGGCATTAGATTCTTGTCTTTGCCATCCTTCATCTTGACCGCCGTGTTTCCATCTTTGGCATAGCCGGCTACCTGGTTTTCCGTCGCCGGAGCAGCGAGGTTGAAGGTGTAAGAGACAATGGCGTCCACCGTAGTCCATTCACGGATCTTGCGGAAGGCCGTTGCGTCCTTGTTGTTAATGAAGGTTTCGCCCCCCTGCCCAATATAATGCACGGTCACCCCGGCATCGAGGCCGCCGAGATCGTAATATGCGCTGGCATATAGTTTATTATGCGGGAAGTAACCGCCGAACCCTGTCTCCTGCCCTGCATATTCGAGCTCCCTGTCTCCGAGGTTGATGGCTGCGACGTAACGAGACAGGTAGTTTCCATTTAAGGTAAAGGTGAATGTTCCGAAACTGCCCGCGCCTAAAATCGTGGTGTCGAATACATAGATCGCCTCGTAATCGATCCCTTCCGTGATCGTGCGCGAAATGTTCTGGATGAGGTCTCTAACGAGAATAATATTCCCATCAGCGTCACGCACGACCTGACCGGGAAATCTTCGCCCGCCACTTAAGAAGTTCTGGGTCACAACAAATTGTGGATCGATGAAATTAGTGCGGTCTCGCAGGTCGATATGGTAGAAATCCACGCTTAGAGTCAACCCGCGGATAAACCGGGGCGTCCAGACTGCACCATAGTTCCACCCGTAGGCGACCTCCGGCCTCAAGTTTGGCTGACCGCCGAGAAGAACACGGACCAACGGTGGCGCCATGTCCGGAGGCGGAGGATTTGCCGGATCAAAGAGAAAGCTGAATTGTTCAGCCGCCGACGGAGCCAGGTCCGAAAGGTTTGGCGCATGAAATGCCTCGCTGTAGCTCGCCCGAAGGGTCAGGCTCGAATCGAACGGCTGGTAGCGCAGCGAAAATTTCGGTCTCTCGGCCAGATTAGTATCGCTGTAAAATTCGACGCGCTCCGCCGCCTGAAATTCCAAGCTGTGAATTCCCGGGAAATTCCAACCTGAACTTGTTACTGGGATGCGAAGTTCGCCGTAATAAGACCAGACATCGCGGCTTTCTCTTGTCGCCTCGAGATCAGTCCCACCGATTGAATTAAAGGTTGTGTTCAACGGGTCGGGTTGATCATTTACCGTTTCCTTGCGGTGCTCCGTGCCTAAGGCGAAGGAAAGCGGTCCCGCTGGTGTGTTGATAATGTCTCCGTTGAGCAAGGCGGATTCGTCAGTCAATGTTGCCACACCCCTTTCCTGGGTAGACACGAGCACGCGGTTGATCGCGGCTTGCGTGTTCACATTGCGGCCAAAGGGATTGAAGGCAGTTAGAGGATTGGTGTCGAGGAGAGCGGAGCGTAGCTCCGGCTTACTCACAATGCCGCTGATTATCTGGGAATGGTCGTTCGAATTATAGCGGAAACCGATTTCGAAGTTCCACGTTTTGAAATAATCTCCGAATTCCCCCAGATTGCCACGGAAGCCGCCGTCGAATAGGTAATCGAACGTCGTAGTCTTGATGGTGCGGGGGCCAGCCTCGAGAGCGCGATAGCGAACGCGCGTTGTCACTGGTGTTCCGTCCGGTAGGAAATCGTCTGGTTCGGTAAACGGATTAAATGGATTGCTGAGCGGAACACTGATTCCATTCGGACTGACTGCGGTAACACCATCAGCTCGCTTGAATGGGTCCGGAGCAAATGGCACCGGGGCCAGATTGGCGTCAAAAAACGTGCGGACGACTTTGAAATCGGCGAACACGGTAAGGTATTTGTCGCAGAGGTCGCGAACGAACGAGCCGTAATAGTATTGGCGGTCCGCCGCTGGAATCGCCGAGGTTAAAGGCGCGAAATCAAATTCAACATCTGCACTGGGTAGTGAAAGAAGGGGTACGTAATCCGGTGAGGTCCCTGCGTTCGGCGCCGAATGCGGAGTCGGCGTTGTTAAACCCGGGCGTAGGAAAAATCGCCCAACGCCGCCGGCTCTGGCTAAGTTGCGATTATCCGTTCCGCCAAATCTTGTAAAATCCGCAGTGCTGGAGAGATCACGATCGCGGGAAAAGAGGGGGGCTCGATCGTAATATTCCGCAAACACTACGATATCCGTCTTATCATCTCCGAGCCCAGCCAAAAGATAGCCTTCACGTTCGGCCGCGTCATTGGAGGAGCCGAGATTGGTATTTCCGAGACTCGCTTCGATTTCGAGACCTCGGAACTTATGCTTCAGAAAGATATTGAAAACGCCGGCGACGGCGTCCGACCCGTAAATCGCGGATGCGCCGTCTTTGAGGATGTCGATGTGATCGACGAGAGGCCATGGAATCAAATTGAGATCAACTGAGGCGCCCTGGGCGAAGCCGACCGGTGCCACTCGCTTCCCGTCCACCAAGACAAGGGTCTCTTTGGGAAAAAGGCCGCGAAGGTTGATCTCGGTCCGGCCATCACCGCCGTTGGCGATGTTTTCGTTAATGCCGCCGCCAGTGATCGCTGGGATTCGCTGCGTGAGATCAGTGGCGGTGCGCACTCCCAGCTTCTGAATATCTTCCCTGCGATAGGTATCGACCGGGTTCGGGCCGACTTCCTCGGCGGTGGGAATGTTCGACCCGGTGACAATCACGCGCTCCACCTCAGCGGTTCCCGCCTCAGCCGTTGCTGGTCGAGGAGCAGGTACTGACGGCAGTTGGTTAGCGGCAACATCCTCGTTAGCTGGCTCAGAAATAGCCGATGACGTTGTTTGAGCCGCGGCTTGCAAGTTTATTACCACCATCCAGGCGGCTGCTGCGATCACGCTGCCGAGGTGAACCAGTGGCCCGATTCCAACTAGCTTGCTCTCACTGCAAGTACTCCGCGTTTTGGTTAATTCAGACATTAGCTCGGCGCGGATCCAACCGTAAGTTTAGCCCCACGAATCCCAACCCCCACCGGCCGGAAATTCCTCAAGACATCGCTCGATTTATCGCAGCCATTTTCATGCAAGTTGCATAAACGCAACCTAAGCCTTTCAAAAGGCGCGATTACGAACATGCGGAAGGCGATGCAAGTGTCACCCCGAATAAATTCTCTAGCGCTGGCGCGAGAGGCTGACGATTTCGCGAAACTCGGCCTGGTTAAGCGCGTGGACAGAAAGACGAGATTGGCGGACGAGGGAAATGTTTTTCAACAGTCGCCTCGGTTTGATCTGGTCCAGGCTGACGGGGTTGGACAGCGGTTTGATCGGCGCCAGATCGACCGCGCTCCAATCGCCTTCTTTCGCGGAGGGATCGGGATAAGCGGCGCGAACGACCTTAGCTACACCGACGACCGCTTTGTCGGTCACGCTGTGATAAAAGAGAACTTCATCGCCCACACGCATGCTACGAAGATTATTTCGCGCGGTGAAGTTGCGCACACCGGTCCAACTAGTTTTGCCATCGGCAACGAGATCATCCCAGGAATAGGCGTCCGGTTCGGATTTCACCAGCCAGTAGTTTTTCATTTTTTAATGCTAGTTGAGTGAAGTCGAGGGATCCCGCCGCGCTACCTTAAAGCTCTCATGGTGGGATCCCTCGGTCCGAGCCGGACTGGCGTTTTCGCTCCGGATGACTAGAAATGTGGCGCAAGATGACATGACAATAAGAGCCCATGCGATCGCGTATTGGTTGCTGCCGGAGAGGGCGGAGCGCGAAGTGTTCTCACGAGAAATTAGGGAGCTGGCGGAGCGGTTTGACGGTCCGCTATTCGAGCCGCACGTAACCATTTTTATCGCGCCGGAGAATTCGCGTGCTCCGCTCGAAGTTTTGCGCGAGGTCGGACCGGTCGACATCGAACTGGCGATTCATAGCATTCGATTCAGTGAACAATTTGCGAAGACGCTCTTCGTGCAGTTCGAAAGAAATAGTGCCCTGCAACAGTTGGGCGACGCGATCTGGAAAGCGGAACGTGCGCGGAATCGTTACCTGATCGACCCGCATCTGAGTTTGCTGTATGCAAAATTACCGTCAAAGACCAAGCAAAGACTAGCGGACAACATACGGCTGCCATTTCGCAAAGTTGGTTTTACCTCGATTTGTGTGATGCGATGCGCTCGTCCCACAACGAGCGCAATCGAAGTCGAGCAGTGGAAATTACTCGCGCCATAAAAAATAAACGCCGGAAGCATTTCGCTCCCGGCGTTTCCCTTTGATCCCTAAGCTATACCAACTGGAAACACTGCGGGGGCGTAAAAGTTTCTGAAAAACTACGAGCGGGCATTTACACGAATTTACACGAAAAGGACGATTCGATTAATGCGGCGAGGGATTGGGCGGTGAAGCCGAGATCGTCGGCGATGGTGCTGGCGTCGCAGACGTGCTGCTTGATTGTTTCTGCAACGCTTCCTGCAGGAGTTTCTTTTCTTCGGGGAAAACGAAGCCGGAATTGGCGGCGTCAATGAATTCATGAGCGGCATCGGCTTTGCCATCACTCACCAAGAGCACGGCGAGGTAGAGTGCGACGCGGGCGTCGTGCAATTTCTCTGGCGGGAGTTTTTGCAAGATCACGATTCCTTCGGGAGTTCGACCCTGCGAATTTAGAGAAAGCGCTTGAGCAACGACGCAGGGCGGCTCGGTCGGCGCTTGATCAAAGGCCTCTTTGGCAACGCGCTGACCTTCGCTTTGGTTGCGATCGAGGATAATCGAGAGACGGGCATGTTCCGCCGCAATCAGCGGTTCTTCTGGAGAAGTTTCATGCAGACGCATGGCGGTGAGATACAGATTAGGGAGATCATTGCTGGCACGATAAATCTCAAACAAGGCATCGAGCGCTTCCCGGCGGCTCAATGGATTATGGGCGACGCGCAACCAAAGTTGCTCCGCCTGGCTCGGCAGATTCCATTTCGAAGCCAGGCGAGCCAGCCGAATTTCATGCTCGGGATTTTCTTCGCACGCGCGCTCGGCATCGTGCCAGAGAGAAACAGATTCCGCGTCGGCGCTTTCCTGGCGAGACTGCTGCCTGGCATATGCCTGATAGGCGAGCCCTAAATATTCAGAGTCGCCCCAGTTAGTGCTTTTTGTCCAACGACGAAGGCGCGGCCAATTTTTTTGCGCCGCAAAAGCATCGGCGACTTCGATTGCCGGCGGAGGATTAGCGGTTTTTTCTGGCGGCAACTTCTCCATCCAGCGCAAGACTTCGGCGCTCATGCCATTACCATTCATCCATGCCATCAGCGCGGCGAGATCCTCGGGTTGCCGCGCCGCCAATGGTTTCACTTTCTCGAGTAATGTCGCCAGTTTCTTTTGATCGAGTTTTTTGTAAAAATCCAAGCAAAGCAGGTCGTCGGCGAAAGTGACCTGTGGGCTCAATTGCAGTTCTTGCGCGAAACGATCGGCTGCCTTGAGGTCGTTGTGCCGGATTGCGTCATTTAGCAAAGCGCGAAGAGATCCGGCGCGAAACGGAGCGCTTTTGGCGAGCTGCTCGAGGGCTTCCCGCGCCTGCGCGTTTTTCTGCGAATCGGGCGATTTGATCCGAACGGCGGCAAGGTTGTATTGATACGTTTCGTTGCGCGGTTCCTTTTCCAAGGCTGTGGCGAAATGGCGTTCCTGGCCCGCTTCATCGCCCTGCGCACGCGCCAACCATCCGGCAACCACATGGTAAGGCGCGCTTTCGCGGTTCTCCTTCGGCACGCTATCGAGTGCTTTGCGGGCTGCATCGAGCTGCCCGAAACGTAAAGCGGCCGAGGCGAGATTGAGCTGGCTATCGATGTCGCGCGGCTGCAAGCGTGCGATCTGCGCGCGCCAGACAACAGTTTCGGCGCGATTTTGTTTCTCGGTTGCTTCGGCCAAAATTTGATAGGCCGCTAAAGAATCACGATCGATCTGTAGCGCCTGTCGGGCGGCATCATTCGCGGCATGGAAATTTCCCTGTTTCAAATTCGTTTCGGCTTGTCGTAGCAAGCGCGATTCTCGCCAAGCGTTAACGAATTTTGGACCAATGCTAAGAACAAGCAGACCGAGCGCGAATCCGGCAATGACGGCCAGGACAATCAGACCGCCACGGACAGGACGGGCCTGACCTACCGAAGCCGTTCTGTTTATCTGTCGCCGAAGTTGGTGCATCACCGGATCTGTCATAGTCTCGCGATGGACTGTGCGCGATTCCCTGTAAATAGCGTACCGTTCAAGCGCGCGCCGTCTCTGCCTCAGCTTCCGCTTCTGCCACGACCGGAACCTCCTCGATCGCTTCAAACGCTTCCTCGCGCAGACCCTCACTCCACACATATCGTGCGAGCAATACCTTGATCGTCGCCGTCAACGGCACTGCCAAAATTGGACCAAGCAATCCCCCAATGAGCAAACCCCAGACGAAAATCGAAACAATCACCGTCATCGGATGAAGTCCCACGGAATTGCCGACGATGCGCGGCGCGTAAAATAAGCCTTCCAGATTCTGCACCACGATGAATATGAGCGTGACGAGCAATGGGTGAGTGAGGTCGCCCCATTGCGCGACAGCGATCAAAACGGCCGGAATCCAGCAAAGAATGATCCCGATGTATGGAATCATTGTGAGAATGGCAACAAGACAACCGATGAGGACGGCAAAATTTAATCCGGGCGGAGGAAGAAACGAGAGGGTTGTGCCAATCAGAATGCCATCGACGAGGCAGACGAGGAGTTGTCCGCGAAAATAGGCGATGATGTAGCTGTTGATCTGCAGGAGAACGTCGGCGACTTCGTCTTTGAGGGGCGAATTACGAAGCGGCAGGTAATCTTTCCAACGAGCCTGGATGGCGGGCCGTTGCTGAAGAAGGAAAAATAAATAAATCGGTACCAGGACCAGGCTCAAAAGAAAACCGGTGATGCCGAGAAACCCGCCAATGCTTTTCTGGATGATCGCCCAGATCTTCTCAGTGAGGTTGGGCAATTGTTTTTCAAGGTTGGGCAGTTGTTTTTCCACCAACTCCTGAAGACGGCCACGCTCGGCATCGGTTAACTTCAACGGAGCGGGCGCGATCTCCTCCAATGGTGGGGTGGCGGATGGTGAAGAAATCGGAAGAGTTTCCTCCGGCGCGGTGGTGGCAGCAGGCTTCGGACTTGGTTTCGGCGTCGGAACCGGATTTGATCCGAGCAACCACTCTACGATCCCACTGGTAGCTTTCGCTCGCGTTTTATCGTTGGTGCCAAAGGTTCGCTCGTAGCGATAAATTATATCGACGATCTTATCGCGCGCTTTGACGGTGTATTGCGGTAATTCTCTCACCAGGTTCGAGCTCTGCATTCCAATTGCTGGCACCAGCCAGGTGCCGACGCCGACGAGTGCGAGCGCGGCAATGGTAAAAAGCAGAATAATCGATTTCGTTCGACCAAGGCCGTTGGCGGCCATTCGTGTGACAACCGGGTCAAGTAAATAGGCAAGGATGGCCGCAATCGCGACCGGAATTAGGATCGGTTGCAGAAAACTGATTACGTTCGCCATGATCCAGATCGCCGCGACCAATACGAAAATGAGGAAGCTAACAGCGAGCGCGCTGACCGCAGCCCAGATGGCTTTACGCTGCCACTCCGCCGGATAACGGGTGCCTCGAGCCTCACTCATGGCTTCGCTCCAGTCGGATTGGTTTTGCTGACACGGGTTTTTTGGCCGTCGATTTTTGCCGCTAGGTCCTTATTCGATGGATCGAGTGTTTTTGCCTTCTGCCACGATTCGAGCGCTTGGGAGACACGGTTCAATTTCAAATAGACGTCGCCAAGATGTTCGAAAACGACGGCGTCTTCGCGCGGCAAATTTTCAATAGCGCGCTTTAAATTTTCCAGTGCCTGATCGTATTTTCCCTGACGGTATTCTACCCAGGCCATGCTATCGAGGTAAGCACCGTTCTCGGGATCGAGTTGAAGCGCGCGCTTGATGGCGTCCTCTGCTTCGTCGAGGTGACTATTCTGCTCGGCCCACATGTAGCCGAGGTAATTGTAGGGCTCGGCCGCGTTGGCCGGATCCATCGCGATGGCTTTGTGGAAAAGTTCCGCCGCTTTGTCATAAAGCCCGGCCTCTTGTGCCGCCGCGCCATATTCAACGTAAAAGCGCGGTTTCAAAAAATCAGCCTCGGCATTCTGCGCTTCGTTGAGCGCTTCTTCGAACATGACTACTGCCTCTTTCGCCTTTTTCGATTCGCGTAGTGCAATCGCGAGGTAATAGGCGAATTCGGGAGCATCGGGATAACGCCGGCGCCCTTCGGTTAAAACTGAAACGGCGCGTTCGCTCTGTTTCAGCGGAACGAGCAATACTTCCGCCAGCCGCAAATACGTCGCCGCGTGATTTGGATTAATGAGCAGGCTTTGTTCGTAGTTCTGCGCCGCCTTCTTGAACTCGGCATTTGCCGGATCGGTTTGATTAGCACGAACCAAGGCGCGCCCTTCATCATCATGCAGCTGGGCTAACAATTCGTAGGACTGATATTTTTCGGGGTGTTCTTGGATGATTGCTTCCAGCGTTTCGACTGCGCGGGCCCGCTGATTTGTTAAGACAAAGCCCGTCGCCAGTTTTTCGCGGACATTGGCGTCGTCAGGTTGCAGCTCAAGGACGCGCAAATAAAACGGAAGCGCTTCTTTGATCTGTTGGGTGGAGGCGAAGTAATCCCCCACCTCCTTCAAGACGGCAGCGTTATTTTGCCCTTTGGCGGCCGCCTTCTCAAAAACATCGTTGAGACGCGCGGTTTGTTCCGGATTTGGTTTGGCGTCTGGTTTCAAAATAACCGAGCCGTAAAGCCGGCCAAGTCTTGCCCAGAAGGTCGGATCGTCGTTTGGCATTTTGGCGGCGCGATCGAGAGTTTCGAGCGCCCTTTTTTCATCGCCGGCGGTGAGATAGATCTCAAACAATCGCTGGTAGCCGTCAATTTTCTGCGGATCCAGCGCAATGGCTTTGTTGGCGAATTCAATCGCTTGATCGTCTTTCTTTAAATACTTGGCGTAGATAAAAGAGAGCTCCAGATAAGGCTCCGGCGCTTTCGGATGCACCTTGACCGCATCTTTTAAGACATCGATCGCGCTCGGATAATCATCGTCCCGCGTTAGCAACGCCGCGACACGAACCGCCAGCTCGATCTGCCCGGGATCGACATTCAGAACCTGGCGATAGGCTTCGAGGGCTTTCTCCATTTCGCCGTCCTCCTCAAAATCGATTCCTTCAGCAAAATGGGCGAGGGCCTCGGCCTTGTGCCCACCCTCAATACTCAGATTTAGATCTCGCGCAGGGGGCAGAGCCAACGAATCGTCGATTAAATCGGTTCGCTTCGGCGTCGGGCGCGCCGCCGTCCCCTTTTGCGATTTCGTAGGTGGTACCGGTGCGGATAAGATCTTCCCGATGCCGCATACGAGCAGAAGCAGCGCAAGATAAACTGCCAGCTTGCGCGTAACCATCATCCTTCCTGAATCTACCGTGTCGGTCTACCGAGGCAAACCGCCTATCGTCGCCGCTTACGACTTGTAACGCAGACGCTTCTTGTGCCGATTCTCCTTCATCCGCTTGCGGCGTTTGTGCTTGGAGATTTTAGCTTTGCGTCGTTTTTTGAGAGAACCCATAGCGGGAAGATTACTTTGGCGTAGCGGTGAGGCGAAATGCAAGCATTGCTTGTGCAGGATGGCAAACAGTTTCGCCAAGCAAATCGCTTGGTCATTTTTCGAAAACCAAGACCATTACACCAACTAATAATAGAAGCGATCCCATCACCAGGCTTTCATAGCGTTCAAACCAACCAAGTCCGATGCCGCGAATTCCGATTAAGGCCAGCCAGGTGAATACCAGCATTCCGGCAACGGCTGCAGTCGAGAGAATGAGAGTCAAAAGAGCAAAACCGCCCCAGCCGAACCGAATTCCCGAAACGTAAATCGGCAGAAACGCCTCACAGGGTGAGAAGGTCAGCATCGCAAACAGACTGCTAATTGCGACCCAGTCGGAAGTGCGAGTGCGCGAAATATCCGGCGCACGAAAATGCGCCAGGGATTCCCTCAATTCATGCTCATGCTGATGCCCGCCCTTTGAAAATAAGTGAGTGTGGCTGTGAGCATGGCCGGAAAGCTGTCGCCAGATGTAGAATAGACCAAGGCCGATCAGCAATGCTCCCGCTATTCGCGGGAACCACGTCCCAATGCGCGAGCTGAGCGCGACTCCAAAAATGGTTAGGATTAAACCGAGGACCGCAGTTGCGAGGACATGGCCGGTGCCGGCTAGCGCGGTAATCAGGAGGGTTTTGGAATGAGTCCACCGTTGCGCACGACCCGCTGCCACGAAAGGGAGCCAGTGGGTCGGAATCGCGGCGTGAAAAAATGCGACCGTGAATCCGGTAAACGCAATGGTCGTGAGGACGGTTTCGTTCATGCCTAACCAGATGCGTTTAATCGGGCTGGTGGGATTTGAACCCACGGCCTCCTCGTCCCGAACGAGGCGCTCTACCAAGCTGAGCCACAGCCCGCGAAGTGCGGCCGCGCCCACCGCGGCCAGCGGGACTATTTCGCCTATTTAATTAAGGATGGCAAGGAGAGACGGTCGACCCCCGGGGCAAAACTGTGACGGAGATGGGGCGGTATGGAGCAATTGGCTCATAATATCCTTGTCGTAAGATAGATACAGCTGAACTAGCTTACGCGTTTAGCACTCAGTCTCAGAGCTCCGCGGCATTCTCTTTGCTATACATACTATGAAATCTATAATATACATAATCCGTGAAACTATCTCCCAAAGATCACACCTCGGGCACAACGCTCGTTGAAATCCTCGTCGCCACCCTCTTGCTTGCCTCCTTTTTCGCATCCCTTTTCGAGGCGAACGCAGTTTGTCTCCGGTTTATCGCGGCGAGCAAGCAATCAGTCGGGGCCATCGAGGTTGTCCAAGCTCGCGCCGAAGTTTTCCGTAACCTTCGCTTCACCGATCTGACGACTACCTCCTATGTTCAGAACCTTCTGGCCACTGCAGCAAACACGTCCGACTTTGCTAAATCTGCCACCGAAGTTGTCAAAATATCCGCATATCCAACGGCGAATGGCGTTACTCAAATGACGCGGGCAACGAACGGCACGGTCAGTCTCGATTCTACCGCCACTAGCCTGGGTTCCACGCTGGTCAAAGTGGACATTTCTCAGTCATGGACCGGAGTGCTCGGTGGGCGACAGCGAACCGAGCAAACATCGCTCATCATCTCCAACGGCACAAAGAAATGAAGCTAAGGCACCATTCTCACCAATCTGGTTTTACCCTTGCCGAAATCATGATGGCCATGGCCATCGCCGTGGTCATTTTCGCCGCCATCATTACAGCCTCGCTCGCGATGCAAAAGAGCTTTAACGCGGTGGATCATTACTTCGCCACTCATGTCCAGCAGGTTCGCATTATCGATTACCTCAACCGCGATGTGAAACGGGCTCTTATCTGCACGACATCAGCGGATCACCAAACGGTTACGTTGACCATCCCGAAATACATTATTCAATCAGGCGACGCAGAGGCTGTCAGCAACCCATCCCTGGTTGGCGCGATGCGGAGTCCGACGCTCTCGACCACGACTAGCCTAGTGAACTATGGGACGACTACAAGCACCGTAGTCTACTCAATCAACGGTGCCTCTATTTTGCGCACAGAAGACGGCTTGGTCACGACGATTGCCTCCAGCACAGATCAACTAATCCCGACTGATGCCGATACGGAGCTTATCAACACGGAATATTCAACTATGGCGGTCACGTTTCATCCGATTTTTACGAGCGGGAATGTCGCCGACGAACGCACCGGAACAACCGTCTTTTCTCTCGCTTATCTCCGGAATAAGCGACGCGGATAAATTTATGAAAGTAGCATCCACTCCAAACGAGCGAGGAAACGTCCTTCTTTGTGCCATTTGCACGATTTTTATTATCTCGCTAATCGCAGCCAACGTGCTGCTGAATTGCACCGCCCGCTATAATCAGGCGTCGAACCAGGTCCGTTCTTGGAACGAAGCGCTGTATGCGGCGGAGAGCGGTGCTGACATGGCTTTCGCCGAGATAAGGAAAACACTCCCCGGGGCGAGTCCCAGTCCCAGTCCGTGGACGGGCTGGGCCCCTTCCGGAACAACGTATGTCAGTCCGGTAACCGGGACCGCCAGTCTGCCATGGACTTTCGGAAGCGATAACCTCCAGGCTCGGACAGTAGTAGAAACGTGCTATTTCGACAGCTCAGGAGTTTTCCATCTTGGGGCAAATCCAACCGGTGCTTGGCCTTGGTATCGTATCCGCTCGAAAGGAACCTCACCTTTGCAAGGATTGAAGCGCACCGGAATGGATGATCGCTTGAGCAACGGAAATAGGTTCGTCGCTAACGGGTCGACTCGCGGGGACGGTGATACCCTGCTGCGAAAAATCGACTTCAACTATGATCACTTCATTGCCACCTACGGCCCCAACGGTGACGGCACCGGCAAAGCTCTGCAAGCTGTCAATGCCCCGCAAATTGCACGACGGATCGAATTGATTGTCGGAGCTGTAACACCCTTTGGGGCGGCGGTTGAGGTCACGACCTCGTTCGACGGTCCAGGGTCGGCTGGTTTGATTGACAGTTTCAATTCGAACAACGGCGCATACTACTTCGCGGCTAACAATCCCTCTGACCCGCATTACGCCGATTCACACAGTGGCAGTGTCGCCGTCAATTCGCCGACTTTCTTCATGCATCAGGGGCCGATCTGGGGCGACGTGAGCACCAATGGCGGCAACGTGCTCCCATCTAATCTCATTCACGGCGTCATCGACAACAGTGTGCCACTAGACATTAAACCATTTGACATGCCCAGCCTTCCCATGCCCCAGCCCAGCCCCGTTGCATTTAATAGCAACACGACCATCACCCCGGCATCGCCCGGTTCCGTTTCCGCGCCGACGACATACCAGGTCTCCAGTTGGTCGAAGAGCGTGACGTTCAATCAGAGCGGATCCGCCCAAACCTATGTCGCCGTCCATGTCACCAGCGATTTTACCGGACAGGTAACCGTCAACACTGGCGTTCACGTCCAGGTCTACTTCGATGGCAACATGAGCGTAAAAGCGCGGGACCTCGTTAATAACACTAATCTCGCCGCGAACATGCAATTTTACGGCATCAAACCCACCGACCCCAACACTACTCAAACGATCGCCATTGCGTCGCCCGGAAATTTCGTCGGTACCTTCTATGCGCCGAGCGCGGCCATCTCGTTCACGGGAAATCCCGACATCACTGGTTCGATTGTGGGCAAGTCGTACTCCGGTAACGGCAACACTTCGCTTCATTATGACCGTGCCTTGGACAACATAGGCGAGCCGGTCGATTACAGAGTCGCCAGTTACGTAGAAGACATCCGCTAGCCCTCGGTCAATTCCCGTCCGCGGGAAAAATCGGTTGACAACGGCGCGCCAACTTCCCACATTCACCATTTCTTTCGTCGCGATGCTCGGCTCTCGTCTTTTTCCTGGTCCCATTTCGTCCTGCTCACCGACGATCCTCCAATTCCCGGCGGAGCCCAACCGCGCCGTCCACACCTTGCGCATTATGACGACTCAACTCTTGCAGGAAGCCAGCCAGATCATTCCCAACCCGCAATTGCTTATCAACGTTGTATCCAAGCGTGTGCGCCAGCTTGGTCTGGGGCATCGGCCAATGGTCGAGACCGGCCCGCGGACCTCACTCACCGACATTGCTCTTAAGGAAATCATTGCCGGCAAACTCACTTTTGAAGAGCAGAGCGCGTCCACCGACGGCGCCTGATTTTTCGCCACCATCGCTCGGTTAATGACTGCCGAGACGATTCTCAACCGCAAAGCGCTGCGCGATTTTCATATCCTTGAGCGCTACGAAGCCGGGCTTGAACTCAAAGGCAGCGAGGTCAAATCGATCCGGGCCGGCAAAGCCAACATCAACGACGCCTTCGCGCGCATCGAGAATGGTGAGGCCTTCCTCTATAATGCCGACATCCAGCCCTACGAACGTGCAAGTCACGAAATTCCGTCAGCCAAACGAGTGCGTAAACTGTTGCTCCATCGCGCCGAAATCGATAAACTTTATGGCGAAACCCAGGTGGGCGGCCGCGCTCTCGTGCTTCTTAATTTGCATTGGAAAAACGGAAAGCTGAAAGCGGAGATAGCGGTCGCGCAGGGAAAAGTGGCGCGAGATAAACGTGCCGATTTGAAAAAGCGAGCGACCGATCGCGAAACGGCACGCGAAGTCGCGCGCTTCAATCGCAAACATGGATAAGTCGGCCCCGAGCGACAGCTGGGGGATCACGATGCAGATTCTTTAA
>Ga0137418_10002430_pt1 | contig 17067 bp, 18 predicted proteins | sample CZODoug3_1_2_16f_FD_122242 | JGI IMG/M metagenome (GOLD analysis project Ga0137418, IMG submission 122242) | Vadose zone soil fungal communities from Angelo Coast Range Reserve, California, USA - CZODoug3_1_2_16fungal (Hybrid Assembly) | ecosystem: Environmental > Terrestrial > Soil > Vadose... | reverse complement strand
CTGCATATCCGCTCAAGCATCGACCGCGCGGACGAACGCGGCCGTGCGCGAAAACGCGCCACCAACGCGGTTCGGTCGACGTGCGTGTTGCACCTTGTGACACAAAGCATTGCGCTCAAACATCCCGCGGCATCGCCGCATCACGGATCGCCGCGGCGGCAGCCGCCGCGTTGGTTACCGGGTCACACAGAATGTGGAGCCCGCGTTACTGGACCGGCCGACCGCGCGAGGTTACGAACGACGTCTCGAACTTCAAACGCGAGGATCGCGACGGCCGCGTTGACCCCGGCGAAGTTCTGATCGGTCCGGACAACCCGTTCGCACGTTTGCGGCGTCCCCGTACAGTGCCTGGTGTCGATGCGTTCGAGCCTCGAGACGAGTAAACCTTTCGGAGAAAAGGCGAGCGTGCGCACGAAGACGAAGCGGAGATCCTTTGAGGGGCGGATTCTGCTCCTCGTCTCGGTACCGCCTGTGGTGAGCACGAACTGCCTGAGGTCCCACGAAGTCCAGCGCGCATTACCTTTCATCAGCGACGATGGAAAGTCCATCCGGTACGCGTGGGGTATGCCCGCCCGCGTCACGAACCAGATGCGATTACGGTCGTCGCCCTGCGTATCGACGACCATCGCTCCGGGGGTGCTGTCGGCCTGCGTGGGTAGATCAAAGTCGATGACGCGCACCTGAGTTATGGTCGTGGTGACGACCGGCGCGAGAGTGTTCGAGGTGGACTGGGCGAACGCGCTGCTGGTAAACGCGCTGCTGGTGAGGAGCGCCCACCCCGCCACGACGGTCATCACCACGGTACGTGTATGGTTCTGCTGTCGGCCGGCCGCAGCAATCGGCGGGGTATTGCAATGTGTGGGGAAAATCCACATTGCTATCGCCTCCTGTTCAGTTCAACGACTGTGTAAGCGCGCCGTGTAACCGTGGTCCGTGGTGTCGGCGGCCAATTCAACTTTCGACGTCAAGTAAGGAATGAGCAACTTGGGTGCCGGTAAAGTACTGACCGCGAATGGCATATGGACGCGGTCGGAGGGCGCCGCTACGGGCGTACGAGGCGGGCTGGATGCTAATGCTTGAGCGCTTTCAGTTCCGGGCGCGCGATCTGTTGCTCACAGGCGATGTAAGCAACGTGTCAGTGTGCAATCGCTTTCACTGGCGGCACCAGGATGCGATGTCGCTCCGTACCGGCAGAGGACGTCACACCACGAGCGCCATCGCGAACCCGTCGTACCCTTTCGCGCTGACCGTCTGCACCATCGTCGCGCTCACGCGCGTGTCGTCCTTCAATCGATCGTTGAAGCGGCGCACGCCTTTGATGTTCGGATCGTCGCTCGACGCGTCGATGACGCCGCCCTTACGGACGACATTGTCGACGACGATGACGCTGCCCGGATGAGAAAGCCTGACCGCCCAGTCGAAGTATTCGGCGAGGTTGGGTCGATCGGCATCAATGAAGGTGAAGTCGAAGGGCGGCTGCTTCTCTGCCGCCAGCTGAGGCAGCGTATCCAGGGCGTTGCCGAGACGAATCTCGATGCGCCCGCTCAGCCCAGCGCGCTCGACGTTCGCGCGCGCGATGTCCGCGTGCGTGGCATTGGCTTCGAGCGTGATCACGCGGCCGCCCGGCGGGACCGCGCGCGCGAGCCAGATCGTGCTGTAGCCGGCGAGGGTGCCGACCTCGAGTATGCGTTTCGCGCCCTGCGCCCGCACCATCAGGTGCAAGAGCTTGCCGTGCGCGGGCGTGACGCTGATCGGTGGCAATTTCGCGGCGGCGGCCGACGCCGCGGCCGCGTCGAGCGCCGCATCGGTCCCGACCGTAATGCTGTTGATGTAGTCGTCTACGCTGGTCCACAGATCCTGGCTCATGACGGAAGCTAACGTCCGCGCCGCTGCTGTTCGTCTTCCAGATGGAAGCGGTGAACGAAGCGGTGGAACAGGGGCGCGAGGATGATGCTGGCGGCGGCAATCACAACCATGCCGGAGTACAACGCGTACAGACCGGCAAACACTTTTCCCGCGTTCGTGTGGAGTTCCGGCTCGACCGGTCCCATGCCGCCGAGCAGCATCGCGGCGTTGAGATAGGCGTCAATCCAGCGCATCCCTTCCAATTCCCGATACCCCAGGATGCCAATCACGAGCGAGCCGCCAATCAGCGACATCGCGACGCCAAAGTGGTGCGTCACGCGACGCCTGAACTGCGCCCGCGTCGCCAGCGGAGCACGGCGGGTTTCGTACATCCGTCCTGAGCATGCGGGCTCGTGTCGCGGGCGTCAACTGGTTTCGAGGCGGCAGCGATCAGATCAGGATTCAGCGCCAGGAAGGTCCTCGCGCAACCAGCCCTGGGACGCTGAGGATGCGTGGTAGTATCCGCGCGCGTCAACTGCTGTTTGGAGGGGACTATGACGAGCAGATCGATTCTCGCCGCGCTGGCGGTAGCCCTGTTCGCGTCGGTCGCGGCGGCGCAGGATGCCGGGACGACGATTGCCGCCGCGTCGAAGGCGATGGGCGCGGACACGCTGAACACGGTCGAGTTCTCGGCCACCGGCGCCGACTTCGCGCTCGGACAGGCGTACAGCGGCGCGTCGCCGTGGCCGAAGTTCATCGACAAGACCTACACCCGCCAGGTGGACTTCCGCGTCCCCTCGTCGAAGGTCGATCGGATCCGCATGCAGGGCGAGAACCCGCCGCGCGGCGGCGGACAGCAGCCCGTGCGCGGCGAGCAGCCGCAGAATCAGACGATCGTCGTCAACGCGAACACGCCCTGGGTGCAGCAGCTCGAGATCGTGATGCTGCCGCACGGCTTCCTGCGCGCGGCCGCATCGCGCAACGCGACCGCGAAGACGCAGACCGTCGGCGGCAAGCGGTACACCGTCGTCTCGTTCACGGGCGCCAACAACGCGGCCGTCAACGGCTACATCAGCGATCAGAACATCGTCGACCGCGTCGAGACGTGGATTGACAACCCCGTGCTCGGCGACACGCTGTTCGAGGCGGTCTACAGCGATTACAAGGACTTCGGCGGCGTCAAGTTCCCGATGCACATCGTGCAGCGGCAGGGCGGCTATCCCGTCCTCGACCTGACGCTGAGCGACGTGAAGCCGAACGCGCCGGTCACGATCCAGGCACAGGGACGCGCCGGCGGAGCGCCCGCCGGAGCAGCGCCGGGGGCGGCAGCCGCGGCAGCGGCGGCGCCATCAGAGAAGCTTGCCGACGGCGTCTACCTGATTCTCGGCGGCTACGCGAGCGTCGCGGTGGACTTCAAGGACTACATCGTCGTCATCGAGGGCGCCACCAACGACGACCGCGCCAACGCCGTCATCGCCGAGGCCAAGCGGCTGATCCCGAACAAGCCAATCCGCTACGTCGTCAACACGCACCAGCACTTCGATCACTCGGGCGGCCTGCGCGCGTTCGTCGCCGAGGGCGCCACGATCGTCACCCACGACGCGCACAAGGCGTACTACGAGAAGGTCTGGGCCGCGCCGCACACGCTCAGTCCGGATCGGCTCGCCAAGGCGCCGAGAAAGCCGACCATCGAGACGGTGAGCGAGAAGAAGGTGCTCACCGACGGCAATCACGTCGTCGAGCTGCATCACCTGCAGGGCAGCGGGCACAACGCGGGCCTGCTGATCGCGTATCTGCCGAAGGAGAAGATCCTCATCGAGGCGGACGCGTTCAACCCGCCGGCGGACAAGAACGCGCCGGTCGCGCGGCCGTTCAGCCCGTACACGTTGAACCTGGTGGACAACATGAAACGGCTGAAGCTCGAGGTGACCCGGATCATTCCGATTCATTACCCGGCGGACAACCGCGTGGTGGACATCGCGGAACTGAGCCGGGCGACGTCCGACACCGGAACGAACTGACCTTCACGCCGCGGGCGCCGGTTCACAAGGCGCCCGGGCGAATCCGGATCATCGGTTCGAACAGACGTGAACCTTTGCACGCCGGACATCGCCCGGGCTTGACCAGCTTGTCTTCGCCGAACACGAAGTTGCACGACTTGCAGCGGGCCGGCACGACCTCGATGTCGTGACCCGCGGCGCGCGCGGAACGCAACGCGTGGCGGACGTCGTCTTCGACATCACCGCGCGTCACGCCAAGCTCGCGTGCGAGCGATGAGACGGATCGAAAGTCGTGAGAGAGCAAATCGATCAGCTGCCGGCGAAACGCCATCAATCTATTCGCTCAGCAGCAGGCCCATCATGCGGAATTCGGGCGCGATGCCCATCCCGAGCCGCCCCGCGTGACACCATCCCATGCCGCCGTGCGTCCTCGACGAAAGCGCGCGAATTCTGCTTCGGCGGGGGCATTTCGCCTACGTTCACGCGTGGAGAATGCCACACCTTCTTCGAGTTCATTATTGGGCCGCGGGACGCCGAGAGCAGGTCGAGGTTGTCTCATTTCGCGAATGCCGTACCGCGACCGCGCCGGTTATTTTCGTGCGCGACGAAGGCTCGCAGCTTGCATCATCGGTCAAGCAGGAGCCGCGGTGCGCCCCCAGTGCATCCCGCTCTCGCGCGAAGACGCGCCACGCAGGATCGATTGTTCATGCTCCGGAGCATCGACCACCATGCCAAACTCAGCTCAACCGATCCGCATCCTCATCGCTGACGACCGGGGAATCAATCGAGAGGGCGTGCAGCGCCTTCTCGAAGGAGAACCCGACTTCCTCGTGGTCGGCCAGGCCGCCACAAGTACGGAAGCGCTGCGGCTCGCGCATCACCTGCAGCCCGATGTCCTCCTTTTGAGCCGATCGATGCTTGGGGCGTACGGGAAAGAAACGCTGCGCGAGCTGGCGGCGATCGAATCGCAAGTGCGCACCATCCTGATGACCGACCGGGGCCACGAGACCGACGTCGTGAGCGCGCTGGAAATCGGGGCGCGCGGCGTCATCGCGAAGGACTCGGAGAGCGACATGCTCTTTCGGGGCATCCGGAAGGTCATGGAGGGGGAATACTGGATCAGCCGGTCCAGCGTGGTCGACCTGGTTCAGGCGGTCAGGCGCCTGCTGGGGCACGCCACGGAGGGGCAGCCGCGCAAGCCGAACATCACGCCACGGCAGCAGGAGATCATCGCGTCGGTCGCAGCCGGCCGGTCGAACAAGCAGATCGCGCAACAGTTCTCGCTCAGCGAAGACACGGTGAAACGGCATCTCACGAACATCTTCGGGAGGCTCGGATTGTCGAACCGCCTGGAGCTCGCGCTCTTCGCCGCTCAGCAGGAGATGCACGAGGGCGGAAGCCACGCGTAAGCCCCGTACCGCTAAATTTTCGCTGCATGGAAGCGACGCGATGGATCTCTTCGGTCGTCCTTGTCGCGCCGCCCCATTGAGGACAACTGACCGCTCGTGCATCATGCACGGGTCGGACGGAAGACTCCCCTCTCCCTCCGGCCGGGGTCAACCGCGTGCCATCTACCCACCGAGGAGATCCCCACGTTCGAGACGATGCCCACGGTCGAGACGATACCCATGATGACGAACCGGACGTCGCACCCCGTCCCGAACCGATCAAGAACCCGCACGCGGCGGCGCTTGGCCGCCTCGGCGGGCTGAAGGGTGGGCGCGCCCGTGCGCTCCGGCTGAGTCCGGCCAGGCGCCGCGAGATCGCGCGCAAGGCCGCGCGCGCCCGCTGGCGCAAGCAGAAACCCTAGCTCACGCCCGGCGCAGACGCGCGAGCAGCTCGCGGAGGTCAGCGGGCAGCGGCGCCTCGAATCGCACCTCGCGATGGTCGGACGGGTGTCGAAAGGCGAGCCTGTACGCGTGGAGCGCCTGGCGGGGGAAGTCCACCGGCCTCAGCGCCTCGGGTCCGTAGATGTATCGCCGCTCGCCGACCAGCGTGTGGCCGCGCAGCCGCGCCTGGATGCGAATCTGGTTTCTCTTACCGGTTTCGAGCCGCACCTCGACGAGCGAGGCGTCCCGGAACTCCTCGACGAGGCGGTAGTGGCAGACGGCCTCCGCGCCCTGCGGGTCCCGCGGGTGCGTTCGCTTCTGGATCAGCGCCTTCCGATCCCACACGAGGTGATCGCGCCACGTCCCGTGCGCCGGCTGCGGATGCCCGTAGACGACCGCGAGGTACACCCGCTCCGGGTCGCGGCGGATGAACTGCTTCTTCAGCGCCTGCTGCGTCCGCGGATCCTTCGCGAAGACGACGAGCCCGGACGTGTCGCGATCGATGCGGTGGACGACGAACGGGCGGCGGTGCTGCGGGCGCAGGTAGCGCTCGAGGCGGTCGTAGACGGACGGCGCGTCCTGCTTCCGCGGAAGCGGCACCGAGAGCAGACCGGCGGCCTTGTTGACGACAACCAGCACGCGATCGTCGTAGACGATGTCGAGATCGACTTTCAGGGAGTTTCGAGTGCGAGGGCGATGGCGCGATCGGGCGAGAGCTTCTCGCCGTCGGCCGTCGCGGTCCTGAACGCGGCCGGAGACAGCAGCGTCAGCAGCGTTGCCGTGTAGTGATCGACGTCGAGCTGATCGTCCGGATCGAACACCACGTTGAAGTGATCGAGGATGCCGAGCGCCGACGCATAGAGCCGCGCCGCGCGCGCGGGCTGCTTCTGTTCGACGGCCACCGACGCGAAACCGGTCAATACGTACGCGATGCCGGCTTCGTCCAGCATGTCCCGGTAGTTCTGCAAGCTCTCCGTGAAGAGCCGCTTCGACGCGGCGATGTTGCCCTGCCGCAGCCGCACGAAGCCGAGGTTGAAGAGCTCGGCCGCGACAGGCGCCTCCCAGCCGGCCTCGCGATTGGCGTCGAGGCTGAACTGATACAGCTCCGCCGCCTTGTCGTACTGACCCTGGATGCGGGCGACCGCGGCGAGCATGTGGATGGCGTTGGCCTGCCCGACCTTGTCGCCGATATCCCGTCGCAGCACCCCGCTCTCTTCCGCGTACCGCCGCGCGGACGCGTAGTCCATCTCGCGCAGCGCGACGCGCGACAGCCCGAGCAGCGCCGTCGCAATCCCGCCATCGTCCTGGAGGCGGCGGTAGATGCGGAGGCTTTCCTCGTCCAGCGTGCGTGCGGGGGATTGATCGCGGTCGTTGTAGGCGAGCGTGGCCGCGTCGTGAAGCGCCTTGGCGCGAACCGCGGTCGGGGCGGCGGCGCTCGGAAGCGCGAGAATCCTCGTCAGCAGCTCGCGCGATTCCGAGGAACGCCCCTCGTAGTTCCAGAAATAGGCCAGCGGCACCGCGAGGCGCAGCGCCTGGTCGCCCTCCGCGTTGCGGGAGAACCAGTCGAGCGTGCTGACGAGCGCGGGCTCTTCCTTGTCGACACGCACGCGCCACTCGGAACCCTTCGGACCCAGGCGTTCCGCGTAGGCCTGCTCCACCCAGGCCACCTGCGCGAGCGCCGCGCGCCGCTCCGCCTGGAACGGGTCCTCGGCGGCGGAGACCCGCGCAGACATGAGCGCCGACAGCACGAGGCAGACGATTGGGCCGCGCGACATGGGGCGATCAGCTTACACCGGCGGACCCGCCTACGGCCGCCTGGTCGGCCCGAAAACGGGCGGCGCCTCCGGAATCGCTTCCCCGTCGTGCCGCGGCTCGGATCCGGCGAAATGCACGCCGGCGCCGTCGCTCATCACGGCCTGGCCGTAGCCGAACACGCCGGTGCGCGGCGGAATCACGGTCACCTCGTGCCCGAGCGTCTCGAGCTCGTTGCGCGTTTTTGCACGGACCAGCTCCTCGACGTCCACGTCGCAGCCATCGAACGAGATCTTCGTGAACCGCCCGGCCTCGAGCGCCTCCTGCACGTCGAGGCCGAAGTCGGCGACGTTGGAGACGAACTGCGCGTGCGCCTGCGCCTGGTTGAAGCCGCCCATGATGCCGAAGCCAATCTTCACGTCGCCCTTCGACATGAACGCCGGGACGAGCGTCGTGAGCGGACGCTTGCGGCCGGCCAGCAGGTTCGGATGCCCGGGCTCGAGCGTGAAGAGCGCGCCCCGGTTGTGCAGCATGACGCCGGTGTCGGGCGGCACGATGCCGCTGCCGAACGACGAGTAGAGGCTCTGGATCAGCGAGACGATGTTGCCGTCGCGGTCGATCGCGGACAGGTAGATGGTGTCGCCGCCGCTGGACGTGGTGAGCCCGGGCAGCCGAGACGGCTGGACGTCGCACGCCGCCCTGCGCGGATCGATCAGGCGCGCGCGTTCGACGCCGTGTTCCTTGCCGAGCAGCGGCGCGACCGGCACGTTCGAGAAATGCGGATCCGCGACGTAGCGAATCATGTCGGCGTAGGCGAGCTTCTTCGCCTCGATCTCGACGTGCATGGTGCTGGCCGTCTGAAAGCCGTATTCGGCAATCGGGTAGCGCTCCATGATGTTCAGCATGATCAGCGCCGCGATGCCCTGCGTGTTCGGCGGCAGCTCGTACACGGTCCATCCGCGGTAGGTCGTCGAAATCGGATCGACCCACTCGGGCTTGTAGTCCTTCAGATCGGCGAGCGTCATCGCGCCGCCCTTCACGCGCGAGACGGCGACAATCGCCTCGGCGGTCTTCCCTTCGTAGAAACCGGCGGCGCCTTTCTGCGCGATCAGGCGAAGCGTGCCGGCGAGCCGCGGGTTCCTGAAGACCTCTCCGGCGCGCGGCGCGCGTCCGTTCGGCAGGAAGGTTTCCGCCGCGAGCGGGTCGGCGGCCAGCCGCGCGGCGCCGCCGGCCCAGTGGTCCGCGATCACATCCGTCACGGGGAACCCGTCGTCGGCGTAGAAGATCGCCGGCGCCAGGAGGTCCGCCATCGGCAGCTTGCCGAAGCGCGCGCGCATCGCGTCCCAGCCGGCCACGGCGCCCGGGACGGTGACGCTGTGAATGCCGCCGCCCGGCATCCGGACGATCCCCTTGGCCTTGAGGAACTCCGGCGTGAGCCCGGCCGGCGCCCACCCGCCGGCGTTGAGGCCATAGAGCTTGCCCGTTCGCGCCTCGTAGTAGATGGCGAACAGATCACCGCCGATGCCGTTGTAGTGCGGCTCGACCAGCGCCATCACCGCATTGGCCGCAATCGCCGCATCCACGGCGTTACCGCCGCGCTCGAGCATCTGCACGCCCGCCTGCGCGGCCAGCGGCTGGCTCGCGGCGACGATGCCGTACTTCGTCGCGACCTTCGAGCGCCCGGCGACGATCGTCGGTTTTTCGGCCGGTTGCTGGCCGGACAGCAGCACCGCGAGCGCGACGACGAGCAGGGCGGCCGGCGCCAGGCTTCGAATAGTCATGATCGTCCTCATGCGCCGAACGCCGGTACGATATCGCATTACACTCTCACCGATGCACCTCCCGCGCCGCCGTATCGTCCTGGTTGCGGCGGCCGTGTGCCTGCTGACCGGCGCCGTGGCTTCCGCGCAGTTCCGCCGCGGCGGCTTCTTCGGCTTCGGCGCCGGCCGGATTGCGAAACAGGAGGATTTCGACGGCAGGTTCCATTACTGCCGCATCGTCTATCGACAGTCTGCGGACGGAAGGGACGGAAGCTGGCGCACAGACTACCCTCGCGCCGACATCAACTTTTCGATCCGGTTTTCAGAGCTGACGAAGGCGAACGTCAGCTTCAACGCGCAGCACGAGCCGAACCATTTGCTGGTCAATCTTGGCGGTCCGGAGCTGTTTGGGTGCCCGGTCGTCATCTTGTCGGCGCCGGGCGCGGTGTCAATCAATGAGTCGGAGGCGTTGAACCTCCGGACCTATCTGCTCAAGGGCGGGTTCCTGTGGGTGGACGACTTCTGGGGCTCGTACGAGTGGGAGCACTGGGTGCGTGAGATCCGGCACGCCCTCCCGGCTGACGAGTATCCGATCTTCGATATCCCCGCCGACCATCCGATCTACCGGACGCAATTCGAGGTGAGCAACATCCCGCAGATTCCGAACATCGGCTTCTACATGCGATCGGGCGGTCGCACGTCGGAGCAGGGTGCCGACAGCGCCGTGGCGCACTATCGCGCGATCGCGGATCGCGCCGGCCGCATCATCGTCCTGATTACGCACAACACGGACGTCGGCGATTCGTGGGAGCGGGAAGGGGACGACCCGGGCTACTTCATGGCGTTCGGGCCGAAAGGCTACGCGCTCGGGATCAACGCGTTCCTCTACGCGCTCACGCATTGAAGTCGGTCCTGGCCACCGCGGCGCTGCTGCTGGTGTGTGCGCGCGCGGCGGCCTTCGCGCAGCCGGCCGCGGACGACACGCGGACGCAGTATCCGAAGGTCCTTCAGAACTCGTACATCACGATCAACGCCGGCGCCATCGATCAGCCTTTCTCGCAGGCCCAGCTCCAGCCGGGATTTCACGCCGCCTCGATTGACGTGCCGCCGATCGACGTTCGCGTGATGCTGGTCGGCCACGAGCTCAATCGATTCGTCTCGGCGCAGGCGAGCTACATGCGGCCGTTGAACTACGTGACGTACACCAGCGTGCGCGCCGGGGACGGCGACGCGCATCACGTGCGCGTGAACTTCGGCGCGGTGACGCTGAAGGGCCGCGCGCCGCTGCGCGGGCGGCTGTCGGCCTACGGAGAAGGCGGCCTCGGATTCACGAGCCGCACGGGCTTCAGCCTCGGCGACGTGCCGGTCGTCGCCGACGCGCACTACGCATCCGTGCTGGTGGGCGGGGGGATCGAGTATCGGCTGTCCGCGGCGTGGGACCTGACGGGCGGCGTGACGCTGTCACCGGGGCACGCGGCCGTCAGTCAGCCGCGCACGCTGTTCTCGTCCGGCGGCTTCAGGTACACGATGCGGCCGCTGCCGCCGGACCGGGTCGCCGCCAATCGCGAAGCCGGTTACACCTTCCCGCGACAGGTCGTACAGGTGGAATATTCCTCCGGCACCGGCTACGCGGTGAACGATTTCGTCTCGAGGAAAGTGCCCATCTTCTGGGGCGGCCACGCGAAGGTGGACTTCGGCGTCGCGCCGCACTACGAGCGGAACGTCTTCCACACGCGCAAGGTATTCGGTCTCGACGTCGGCGCGAGCGCCGGCTTCTACAAGACGCGGGAGAACGACGACCGCTTCTACACGCTGTCGATCTATCCGCTGTTCCGGTTCACGTTCCTGCGAGCGCGCCTGGCCGACATGTACTTCGCCTATTCGCTTGCCGGACCGACCTACATCTCGAAGATCGTGCTCGACGGCCTCGATACCGGCCGCCACTTCACCTTCCAGGACTTCATGGGGATCGGGTGGTTCGCCGGCAGTGGCAGGAGGCTGAACGCCGGCGTGAAGATCAATCACTACTCGAACGGCAACATCTTCACGCAGAACGCCGGCGTGAAGATTCCGCTGACGTTCAGCGTGGGTTACACGTTCTGAGCGCCGCTCACCGAATCAACCTGAATGGATTCTGATTGCATGGCGGTGGCAGCGAGCGCGCGCCGAGCCACCGGCTCCAGAGGTCGCGCGCGGCCTCGTCACAGCGTCGGCCGTCGATCACGGAAGGACCGAATGCGCCTCCGCCGATCGCGTACTTGAAGCCAATCGCCAGGCCGCCGAACGCGATCGACCCGATGGCCACTCCGCCCACGGAGACACCGAGCCCCAGCGCCAGGCCGCCGACGGCCGCGGCGATGCCGACCGAGAGGCCGCCAAGCGAAATGAGACCGACGGCAAGGCCACCCAGCGCGAGCCCGCCGATTGCGATGTTGCCGATCGCGATGACGCCTTTCGCCGCGCGCGGGCGCATCGTCACCGGATCCATCCCCGCGCAGATGTGGACCAGCGGCCACCCGGCTATGGTCGCGGCCGACTTGTATTCCCAGCCGAACATCACCGCCGAGCGTTCCAGGCACTCGCGGCACACCAGGCGAGGGGCGTCGCGGCCGACGCACTCGTGGCAGATGGCCTTCTGGCAGATCGAGCAGATGCCCGCGGCGGGCCGGTTCGTGTGCGTGAAGCAGTTCATCACTCAGCCGCCGTTAAGGCCGCATGCCCTCGGCGGCCCCCTCAGTTGGCGGCCTTGACGATCCGATCGATGACGGCCTGATCCTTCGGCAGCAGGCCGGCGGCGGCAAGGCGCGGCGTCAGCGTCACCCAGTTCCTGTCCACCCCGAACACCTGGCGGAAGAGCGGCAGCGATTCGTCCACGCGTCCCATGTTCACGAGTGCGACCGCGTGCCAGTACACCATCTCCACGTTGCCGGGCGCGAGCGCCGCGGCGGCCGAATATTCGCGCAGCGCGCCCTGGTTGTCCTTGCGCTCGACGGCGAGATCGCCGGCGTTCATGTGGTTATAGGCGCGCTGCAGGACGACGAGGCGGCGGAGCTCCTTCAGCGGCTCCGGGTTGTCGTCCACGCGCAGGTCGAAGGTGCGATCGATCCACGGCTTGCCCGTCGGCTTGCCGGTGACGACGATGAGCGCGGCGGACTGGCGGCCGCGGATGTCGCCGCCGGCCGCCTGCGCGGCGTCGAGGGCGGCCAACATCCGATCCGCGAGGTCCCCTTTCGCCGCCTCGAACGCGCGCGACATCGCGGGCCAGATCGAGTCGTTCAGCATCAGGTTCGCCTGGACGGAGTAATTGACACCGACCTTGTGCCCGGCGGCCTGGATGTCCTTCGCGCCGGTATGCGCGGCCACGCGCCCCTCCGCGTCGATCATCGCGACCTGCCGGACGTCGCTGGCGGCGTCGCCCGCAATCAGCGCCTTCAACGCATCAGGCGCGCTCCTTCCGGCGCGCATCAAGTCGAGCCCCAGCTTGCCGTAGCTCGGATCGACGAACGACTGCGTGGCAATCGCGCCGACGCCTGCCTCGATCCACGGGACAAGCGGACCAACGTTGAACCAGTGCGACTGGACCGCGACGCCCAGCTCCCCGGTCGCCGCATCGCGCGCGACGATCGAGAAGGTGTGGACGGGCCGCCGTGGACCCGGCGCGTCGCGTTGCGCGTGCGCGGCAGCGGGATAGCCGAGCACCGCCAACAGCAGGAGCAGGCCGCCGATTGCATAGTTCATACAGGCCACCGCATGGCAAAAACCGCGATCTCTTCGCGGCGAGAACCGCGCATATTTTGAACTGAATTCGACCGGCCCGCGAAATTCATTCGGAAAATATGGGGGATCGATTCTCGCATCGTCATCCACCGTCGATTGTCTAACTGGCGCACCGCATCGATCGCGCCGGATGCCGACGGGAAGGGAGGTGACATGTATGGAGTGTATCGACGCATCGAAACCCGAAGAGCCCCTGGAAGTTGTCGAGCCGAATCAGCAGGAAAAGACCGAAGAGATGATCGATTTCATCATCATCTGGTCGGACTAGGAGGCAAGTGACACGCCCGGGGGAACCCGGCGCGGATCCCACCGGGTCCCCCGTTCAGGATGGAGGGAACGATGATGGAGACCGTCGCATTACTCGACAACATCGATCGTGCCACCCTGCGTGAGCAGATCGAAAGCTGTCGCGCCAAGACCGATCGGATTCGACGACACGGGCCACACTTTCTGCAGCTGCATCCACCAGGTATGCACCTGAATTTCTGGGGACAGCCGGACGGCAACATGCCGAAGATTCGGACCAACCCGCACACGCATGATCTCGGATTCACGAGCACCATCCTGTACGGATCGTTGCTCAACATCATGGTGGAGATCGAACCGCATTCCGAGGGTGAGTATCTGCTCCACGACGTCGACTCCCGTGACGGAGCGCGCAACGTGCGATTCAATACGACGGATCAACGAGTCCGTCTCGTGGCCGAGACGGAAACGCTCATGCGGGTCGGAGACACCTACGACATGCCGCCTGATCTCTACCATCGAACGCAGATTACGGAACCCTCCATTACCCTTCTCAAACTGTGGGAACCGCGTCCACGAAAGTTTCATGCGCTGATGCCGTACGGCAGTGAGGCAAACATGAAGACGGCCATGCGCTACGTCGAAGGAAACGACCTGGATGCGGCCTGGGCACAGATCGAGCGCTTCTGCGCGCTGATAGGCGTGTAGAACATCGGGCGAGACGTCTTGAAAGGCAGTCGAGAAACGTGACTCATTCGCATGAGTGCTGAACTTTCAAGACGTCTAAGCGCACGCCCACTGGTTGTTCCCACGATGAGTGTGCTCCTTGTGCTCGTCGGGCTGGCGGCGCTTGACTCCTACATCTTCGGGACGGCCATGCCGCGAGTTATCGCGGATCTCGGCGGATTCGATCGGTACGCGTCGGTCACGACAGGGTATTTACTCACGTCAACGCTGGCCATCGCGGTGACAGGGAAGATGTCCGAGCACTACGGCAGGAAGCCCTTCTTGCTGGCCGGCGTGGCAGCGTTCGTGGTGGGAAGCAGCATCGGCAGTCTTACGGCAACGATGAATCAGCTGGTGGTTGCGCGGGCCGTGCAAGGTCTCGGGGCGGGACTGATCCAGGTTATGACGCTCACCACTGTCGCCGACCTCTTTCCGCCCGCACAACGAGCCCGCGCGAGTGCGTTCTTCGCCGCGGTGCTTGCAACGACGAGCATTGCTGGCCCTGTGGTCGGTGGGTGGTTAGCCGACGGCGGGATGGCAGTGGGGGTTCACCCTGAATGTGCCGCTCGGTATCGCCGCCCTTGTGTTCCTGGTAACCATGTTTCCGAATGTCGTTCCCGACCGGCGAGCCCACGCACGGGTGGACTGGAAGGGCGCGCTGACGCTGACCGCGGCGATCGTGCCGCTCCTCGTCGCTCTCCAGCGGGGCGGCACGGTCGTGCCCTGGTTCTCCGCTGAACTTATCTTGCTCTTCACAGTAGCCGTGGCAATGTCGGTGGGATTCTTCGCTGTGGAGCGGAGGACCCGGGATCCGATCATCGGGCTGGACCTACTGCAACAGCGCGCCGTCTGGAGCCCGATTGCCTCGGCCGCGTGCCTCACGGTTGGCCAGGTCGGTACTCTGATGGTGTTGCCGCTCTTCCTTCAGGGCGTTGTAGGCGTATCGGTGCGAATCAGCGGAGCCGCGATGATTCCCATGATGGGTATGCTCGTCGCCGCGAACTTCATGGCGGGCCAAACGATCAGCAAGTTTGGGCGTTTGAGGCCGGTGGCTGTCGCCGGCACGTGCACGGTCGCAGTCGCCGGAGGGCTCTTCGCGAACATGACTGCGCAAACAGCGTACTCGACGACCGTCATCAACATGCTCATATTCGGTCTGGGATTCGGGTTGACGATGCCCGTGTTCAGCGTCGCAGTTCAGAACGCCGTCCCGGTGACGCATATCGGCGTGGCCACATCGTCGATCCAATTCTTGCGGGCCATCGCAGGAACCGTTGCCGCGGCGGTTTTCGGGGCGCTTCTCACACACGCGTCCATTGCAGGTCGTTCGGTGGAGCAGTTACTCGCGTCTCGCTCCCATAACAGCGTTTCTGCCGATACAGCGCGGCTGATGCTGGCTGCGTCAGTGCACCAGGTGCTTCTCGGCGTGGCGATCGCTTCCATCAGCGCAACGGCTTTTGCGCTCGTGCTGCCAGAAAGACCCCTGCGAAAATCAAACGCCGCGCCCCGCAAGTGATACGGCGGAGAGCCTCATCACGCGGCAATGTTGCATTGGAGTCCACGCTGGGCCGCCTGTATCACGCTGGAAGACGATGCTAGACTTGACGCCTGAGCAGCGGCAACTGCTGTTCGACAAGTTGCCCGACGCCGCGAACGTGCTACTCGGCGCGCTGGTCGTCGGCCCTTTTCTGGCTGATGGACAGTTCTCCATCGTGCGGGTTCTCGGCGGGCTTGCGCTGTGGCTGTTCGCGTTCGGGCTCTGTCTCTTTCTGGGCGGGAGAAGGCGATGAATCCAATGACGCCCGCGCTCCTTGGGCTAGCAATGCTCGCGCTGATTACGGGGACGCTGGCCCTCTTCGATTTCCTCTCCGATCGGAAGCGCAGGCACCAGCGTCAGCACCGCCGCTCCGGATGATCGCGTAGCGTCATCGGCTCGCTGATATCCGTCATGAAGTCGATCGATGCGACCGGCCTTCGGCGAAGTGCATCTCGCCGACGCTCGAAGACCCGAAGCGAATAGGTCTGTACGGCGAAGACGATCAGCGTACTCGCGACGACGACTGCGACGATCAGAAGCGCCGGGCGTCGTGTCCATCGGCTCTCCCTCGTCGTGAGGGTGATCCCGGCAATCATGAGCAGCACCGCGACGATCCCCGCATCCACTGAAAGACCGATCAGGGATACCCGCAGCACGTTGGGTCGCCGAGATCGCGGCGTTGCCGAATACCGCGCCGAGAATGACGCCGCCCGCGACAAGGTCGAATGTCGCGAATTCCTTTTCACGCTCCGCAGTGAATCGAGAGAACACATCGATATCTCCGTGTCTCCGTGTCTCTGTGGCCCGTCGTCAGTGAACAGCGCGACGACTCAACTCACGGCCTTGTCCGTAATCTCCAGCCCGCGATCGACGATGCCGAACGCCTCGCGCAGCTGTTCCTCAGTGATGATGAGCGGCGGGTTGGCGAAGAAAAAGTTCCACCGCACGATCGTGAACAGCCCCTCCTGCCGGAAGAACTTGCCGAGCGCCGCCATCTCCGGCGCGGCGCCGTTGAAGGGCGCCATCGGCTGCCGCGTCTTGCGGTTGCGAATCAGCTCGATCACGCCGAACAGCCCGATGGAACGGACGGCGCCGACCGACGGGTGGCGCTTCGCGAGATCCGCCAGCAGCTCCGCCATCACCCTGCCGGTTCGCTTCGCGCGTTCGACGAGCCCGTCCTCCTCGTAGACCGCAATCGTCGCGAGCGCGGTCGCGCACGCGAGCGCGTGGCTGCTGTAGGTGAGGCCGCCGGGAAACATCTTGTCGTTGAAGAAGTCGCCGATCTTCCGCCGCATGCCGACGGCGCCGAGCTGGATGTACGAGCTGGTGATCCCCTTGGCCATCGTCATCAGGTCGGGGACGACCTTCCAGTGGTTGATGGCGAACCACTCGCCGGTGCGTCCGAAGCCGGACATCACTTCATCGGCAATCATCACTATGCCGTGCTTGTCGCAGAGCGCGCGCACGCCCTGCATGTACCCGTCCGGCGGGATCAGGATGCCGTTGGTCCCGGTGACCGACTCGAGGATGATGGCCGCGATGGTCTGCGGCCCTTCGAGCATGATCATTTCCTCGAGATTCCGCAGCGCGACCTC
>Ga0137418_10002429_pt1 | contig 17072 bp, 8 predicted proteins | sample CZODoug3_1_2_16f_FD_122242 | JGI IMG/M metagenome (GOLD analysis project Ga0137418, IMG submission 122242) | Vadose zone soil fungal communities from Angelo Coast Range Reserve, California, USA - CZODoug3_1_2_16fungal (Hybrid Assembly) | ecosystem: Environmental > Terrestrial > Soil > Vadose... | reverse complement strand
CTTCGCGACGAGGCGGCGCGTGCCAAATCCTCCATTCCACATCCGGAGTGCGCCCGATACCGGGACTGGGGGCGGCTCGCTGGTCCTGATATCGACCACGCCGCCGCCGGCATTTCCATAGAGCGAGGAAGCACTTCCGCGCATAACCTCGACGCGGCCTACCGACTCCAGATCGAGATAGTCAACCGGCGTCTGTCCGTCGGGAAGCGTGAGTGGAATTCCGTCGCGGAGGACCCGGATGCCGCGGACGCCGAACGCGGAGCGGGCGCCGAATCCGCGGATGGAGATGCGCGGATCCTGAGAGGGGTTGTTTCGATTTGAGACGGAGAGACCCGGAATAAGCCAGAGTGTCTCGTCCAATGAGAGATGCCGCTGACCGGGCCTCATGGAATCCGGAGTTTGGACGGTAACCGCGAAAGGAAGTTCGAGGGGTGATCTGTGTGGCCCTCGTCCGACCTCCACGACCACCGGCTCGAGTCGCGTCACGGCAGTATCCTGGGCCCGGGCGCTAGCAGCGAGCATGGCGATCGCGATCGTCGCCGCCGCAACAATGCCGGAGTTCCCCGAGTTCATGCTCCTATATACAGGGCAGCGCAGGCGGGCTCAACCAGACTGCGCACCCGCGTTCAACCAGACACCTCAGCCCTCGTCCAGAACCTTCCTCACGATCTGGAGCAGAGATTCCGACGTGAAGGGCTTTTGCAGGAAGCTCTTCGAGGGCTCCATGAATCCGCGACGGATGATGTCGTCATCGGTGTATCCCGACATATAGAGCGATTTCATCGTTGGGCGGATCCCCGCCAGGCGCTCCACGAGCCCTCTGCCGTTAATGCCTGGCATCACGATGTCGGTCAGCACCAGGTCGATCTTTCCCGCCTCTTTCGTCGCGATGTCCATTGCCTCGCGTCCGTGCTGAGCGGAAAGAACGCGGTAACCCTGCTTCTCGAGAATCCTCGATGTGAGCCCCCGTACGGCCGCTTCGTCCTCCACGAGCAGAATCGTCTCCGAGCCTCGCGCTTCCTGCTTCGACACGGGATTGTATTCCGCTGGCTGAAAAGCCGCCGCGGCGCTTACCTCAGGGAAATAGAGCTTGAGCGAGGTCCCCAGCCCCGGCTCACTGTAAATCCAGACATACCCACCCGACTGCTTTACGATGCCGTAGACAGTTGCCAGGCCGAGTCCCGTTCCCTTTCCAGCTTCCTTGGTCGTGAAGAATGGATCGAATGCATGCTCTCGGGTGTCGACGCTCATTCCGACGCCGGTGTCTCCCACTGCCAGCATGACGTACCGTCCGGGCATGACTGGGGCGTGCTCGCTGGTGTATGTCTCGTCGAGCTCGACATTCCGGGTCTCGATACTGATCGTGCCGCCCTGCGGCATGGCGTCGCGAGCGTTCACCACCAGATTGACGAGGATTTGCTCGATCTGACCCGGATCAGCGACGACGTAGCCGCGCGCCTCACAACTCGATGCGATGATGACATCTTCGCCGATCAGGCGGCGAAGCATGGGCTCGACCGTCGCCACGACGCTGTTCATGTCCAGCACTCTTGGCTGCAGAATCTGCTTCCGGCTGAATGCCAACAGCTGCTTCGTGAGGGAGGAAGCCCGCTCCGCCGCGCTTCTTATTTGCTTGACGTCCTCGCTGCGCGGATCCGAGGGGTCGAACCCGTCCATGATGATTTCAGTGTTGAGCCTGATCACTGTCAGGAGATTGTTGAAATCGTGCGCGATTCCTCCCGCCAATCGGCCGACGGCATCCATCTTCTGCGACTGGCGGAATTGCTCCTCGAGGTTGCGTCGCTCGGTAAGATCGATCGAGACGCGGACGTATCCCACCACTGTCCCCCGCTCGTCGCGAACCGGCGCCGTGGTGAGAAGCGCAGGGAAAGCCTTTCCTGATTTTCCCTGCACGAGATACTCGCCAGTCCAGCTTTCTCCCGCTTCTCCGCGCTGACCGATCTCTCCGCCGTGATCGCGCAGGAATGGGGAGGGCGTCAACTCCTGGATCGACCTTCCAACGGCCTCCTCGGCGGCCCACCCGTAAAGTTTTTCCGCGAATGCGTTCCAGAAGATCACGAGCCCCTCGGGGTCCGTTGCCACAACTGCCTGCTGTACGGCATTGAGCAGCTGGGCCTGGAACCTGATCGCCGCCTCGGAGCGCGAGCGCTCCGTCACATCCGTCATCGCTCCAATCATTCGGATTGCAGTCCCGACGTTGTCGCGCGCGATATGGCCGCGATCCATCACGTTGGCGTACGTGCCATCCGCCCTGCGGTAGCGATACTGATCGCTCCAGCTCGTTCCGCCCTGTTCCAGGACTCCGTGGAGTCCGGAGACGACTCGTTCGCGATCTTCCGGATGGATGTGATCGTACCACCACTGGATCTCGGGGAAGATCTTCGTCTGCTTGTGGCCGAAGACGTGCTCGACCGAGTCGTTCCAGGTGAGCGCGTTCGTTCGAATGTCCCAGTCCCATATCACGTCATGAGTGGCTCTTGCCACGAAGCCAAGGCGCTCGTCTGTCGACCGCACCGCCCGCTCGGCTTTCCGCTGATCCGTCACATCAACCACGATCGCGACTGCGGCAACGATTTTTCCGTCGGCATCGGCCACCGGCGCCGAGCTCATTCGAATGAATCCGTCGGAACCGTCGCCGCGTCGGATGCGGATTTCCTCTCCACGCACCGGTTGCTTCGTCAAGACCGTGCGTGCCAACGGCCAGTCCATGGTACCGAGGAGGGTGCCGTCGTCGCGAAATCCGATCCACTCGTCGTAGCTGTTCAGATCGGGCGCGGGCTTGAACGAAGTCAGGAAGATCTCCGTCATCTGGGCGTTGACCGAGACGAGCCGCCCCGACGGAACTTCCGCCACAACAACGCCGACCGGCATCTGCTGCTGCACGGCGTGTGCGAGCGTCCGCTCGGCGATCAGGCGCAGATGCGTGTCGTGCGCCGCGCGCGCGGCAATGCGCCGTTGAATCTCCGACATTACCGCTGTGGCAAGCGCAGTCAGTACTTCGACGTCGCGCGCACTCCAGTCACGAGGGCTCTCATCGAATGCGCACAGCGCGCCGAGGATATGCCCGTCTTCGGTTATGAGCGGTACTCCCGCATACGCCCGGACCTTGGTGTCGCGGCCGGCGAAAGCGGGCTCGTTCCGCGCATCTGCCATGATGAGTGGAATACCCTTTCCCACGACGTCCTGGCAGAACGATGCGTCGAGCGGATTCCAGCCAGCCGGCGGGGAGGCGCCGTTACCGGCTACGCTCTTGAAGCACTGGCGTTTGGCGTCGACGAGCGAGATCAGAACCGTGGGAACGCTGAGCAGCTCCGCCGCGAGGCGCGTGAAAATGTCCAGGCGGTCGTCTGCGGCTCTCTCGAGAAGTCCCGTATTATGGAGAGCAGCGAGCCTGACCGGGCTTGTCAGTGCGTAATCGTTGGCCAAGAAGTGATTGCGGAGAAGAGAAGTCGAACACTATCTGACGAGTAACGCATGGTTCCGGACACGGTTTCGACACGTCAATACTGCAAGAATCACAGCCAGCAAGGCCGCCTCAGGCGCGCGGAGAGGGACGTGACCGAAAGCGATCTCTGAATGCGCTCCAGAGGGCTCTGGGGGTTTACCAATCAATTCCGAACGGGTCTCCCGGCGGGGCACGCAGTGCGGGAGTAGGGGACGGAAGCTCTTGTCGCTCGAGCCAGCGATTGAGGTCCGCGGCGATGCTTGTCCAGTGCGCACGGCGCTGTTCGTCTCCCGAAGCAGCAAGCGCGCGGCTGCGGGCGCGCAGGGAACTCATCTTCAGCTCGACGAGCGACCGGACCTCTGTTGCCGCTTCTTTGTCCGCAGCCAGAAGCAGCATGCGATCCACGACCGCTCGCTGCGCCACCCGCCTCAACGCGGCAAGCTTGGGACTGCCAAGATCAGCCGCGCCCCAGTCAGCGGTCAGGGCGTCGACCACCTCTCCGAGCGCAAGAGCGTGCACCGCGCGGGTCTGAAATGCGACGACTCGCGCGGCGCGCTCGCGTTGAAGAATTCCGTCTACGATCATCTGCGCCAGTGTGCGCGCGGCACCGAGCTCGTCGAACGCGGGGCGCGTGCGGCTGCTGAACAGCTCGACATAGGGCTGGTAGGAAAAGGGCCGCGGTCCGAGCAGTGTGACGACCGTATCAGGGATCGCCAGTTCACGCGGCTCCAGCGCCAATATGAGGGACGCCAGTGCCGCGCGCTGGGCGGCCGGGTCGATAGGGCGCGTCGCCTGCACGCGGTCGCCCCGGACAGCGTTTGCGTACTCCATCCCGCCAATCGCCTTGGTCAGCGAATTGAGCGCGAACCGGTGCATGAAATAGAGTGGAACGAAGCGCTCCTGGAGAAGCGCGATTGGCTCTCCGACGCGAATGTTGCGCTCTCCGAATCTGGACATTGCCACTCTTCGGGCCGCCATCTCCTGCCGCAGGAACTCCGAGGGTGTCGACGCATCATCCCAGAGATTCGCCCGTGGGTCAGACGCGAAGTCGGGACGCGCATCCGCGTCCGAGAGGAAGAGGAATCCGCGTCGCAATCCGTCTTCGACGATGGCGTGCAGCGAGTCCTTTTCGGATTCGGGAGGAAAAATGCCGTAGCCCCAGTGAATCGCGAACACATCGTAAGCGCCGGGGCCAACTGCGTAAGCACTCGAGACGTCGATGTCGCCACTCGCGTTGACGGTAACGCGTGGCGGGGGATAATCCATCACCGATCCGCGATCGTAGGTTGAGGCGATGTAGTTGTGGGAGAGGCCCAGCGTGTGTCCGACTTCGTGTGCGCTGACCTGCCGGACGCGCGCCAGCACAAACGCGGTATCAGCCGCCGCCGCGTCCGCGCCAAACAATCCGGCGTAGATGTTGTAATCTGTCCGGGCGCGGTGCGAATCAAGACGCGCCATGCCTTTGATGATCTCGCCGGTCCGCGGATCGCTAAGCGCGCCGCCGACCGACCATCCACGCTCGTTTCGATTCTCCCACTGGACGACATTATAACGAGCGTCCATCGGGTCCACTCCTTCGGGCAGATCCTCGACCCTGAAGCCACCATTCAGTCCCGCCCGGTCGAAGGCTTCGATCCACCAGCTGACGCCCTGCTTCGTCGCGGTTCGGATGGGTTCCGGAATTCCGCGGTCGATGTAGTAGACAAGCGGATTCCTGATCGGACTGTTTGGATCCGCTGGATTCACGCGCTCGAGCCGGTGACGCGCGATCCAGCGCTGCTCGAGGGGCTGCTGAATGGGTTGTGCGTAGTCCTTGAACACGATGCCGAAGTAACCGACCCGCGGGTCGAGCACGCGCGGCCTGTACCCACCGTCGGGAAGCGGCAACAGCGAGATGTGCTGCCTGAGTGTGAACGATTTTCCGTCAGGAACAATGGACGATATCGTTTGGCCGGGGCGGCCCTGGGTGGAGAATGTGAGCGCTACGTCGACTTCGGTGTTCTCCGGAAAAGCCTTCGTGTAAGGTCTGTAGATACTCGACCTGTCGCGAGCGACGGAATACGATCCGTCATTGCTCGACGTGATGGTTCCGGCCACGTCGTTCCAATCGCGCATGAAGAACTCGGTGGCATCGACGACCAGGTGTTGCCCGTCCTGCGCGATGATCGGGAGCGATGCCGCGGTACTCGGCGGAAATGCCTCGAGGACCGTTCGCGCGTGCGCCGGATTGTCGAGCGCCGACGTTCGGTAATTCCAGTTCTCGAACACGACCAGGACGTGGTCTCCGTTCTTGTCGAAGCGCGCGATGTAGGAATCGCCGCTCGCACCCCGGTCGAGGCCGATCGGATTCGATCCCAGGCCGGTGGCGAGACTGACGAACATGAGCGCGCGCGTTGAGTCGCGCGGAATCTCGAGGAAGATCTTGCCCTGTTTCGCATCCAGGTAAAGCGGGATAAAACCGTCGCGCCGCTCCATTCCGGCCATCTTCACCTGGAGCTGCGATTCGGTCGCAGTTTCGGGAGTCGGCGGCGTCGCTGTCTGGTGCGACGTCGACGCGCAAGCGACGGCGCCGATGAAGGCGGCAATGAGAGGGACTGTGTTTCTGCTTCGCATTGAGCAGGGGCTGTGGGAGAGCGAAAATCCCACGGTAGGACTCCGTGCGCAAGGCTGGCTCCGCTACTGCAAATGCAAACTGCAAAAACGAGGGGAGCAAGGTGGAAGGGGCGAGGTACTAGGTGCGAGGTAGGAGGTAGAACCGTAACGTCGGTACGTCGCGCTTCTACCTCATACCTCGGGCCTAGTACCTCGCACCCACAACCTAGCTCCTCTCGCCGTTCAATCCGCCCGCGTTACTGCCGATGCTTGGGCGACGGTGCTCTCGGTTGTTAATGCGCGAGGAGCCGCGAGCGGGACGGTCACCGTGAATACTGACCCGACGCCAACGTCGCTCCGCACCTGCACGTCGCCCCCCATCCCCCGCGCCAGACCGCGGCTGATTGCCAGACCGAGTCCGGTCCCCTCCGTAGTCCGCGTCAGGCCTTGATCGAGTTGCACGAACGGCTGGAACACGGCCTCCTGCTTGTCGTGCGGGATGCCGGGGCCGTTGTCCTCGACGTGGATCGAAACCGATTTCTCCAAGACGGTGCATGAAAGCCTGATACGTCCGCCCTCGGGCGTGAACTTCACGGCGTTGGAGAGAAGGTTGATCATGATCTGGCGAAGCTTGTCCGCGTCGGTGCGCGCGTACACGCTGGCGGGGGGCGAAGCGCATCGGTAATGGATGGACTTGGCGCGCGCGAGCGAGCTGACCACGGCGTCGAGGTCGCCGATCAGGGCGCGAAGCGGGACATCGATGATATCGAACTTGACCTCGGTAGCCTCGAGACGAGTGAAGTTCAAAATGTCATTGATGATTCCCAGCAGGTGGTGCTGGCTTCGCTTGATGCGCACGAGGTCGGACTTCTGTGCTTCGGTCAGCGGTCCACGCAGCTCCATCTCCAGCAGGTCCACGTAACCGCCGATCGAGTTTAGCGGAGTCCGCAACTCGTGACTCATGACAGTGAGGAACTCGGCCTTCGAGCGGTTGGCGGCGTCAGCAGCGGCCCACGCCTTTCTCGCTTCGCTGATAACGGCGCGCAGCTCTTCGTTGGTGAGGGCCAGCTCGTGCGCGAGCTCGCGCGCCTCGTTGGTCTGGTGCGCGAGTTGGCGCGCCTGGGTCTGAAGGAGATGATTGCTCTCTTCCAGCGCAGCCATGCGTGCAGCCGCAATCTCGCGCTGGCGTGACATCCTCACAGCGCGAATCACCGCGTTGACCTTTGCGAAGGTAAATGGCATTTTCGCACCCGTTTCTCGGGTTACTCGGCAGACGATTGTTTGCTGTCCTTAGGCACCTAAACGGGCCAGATCTCGGGCTGGAAGCCTGCGAATTGCACTCAACGAATATTTGTGATATCTCACGGATGAGTGCCGGTCCGTTATCTTGAAGGCCACCAAGACCCGGTAGCTCAGTTGGTAGAGCAACGGACTTTTAATCCGTAGGTCGTGGGTTCGAAACCCACCCGGGTCATCCTTTACTGCACCAGATTTCACTGGCGTCGGCGCTGCACGGGGGCTAGCTTGGCGAATGTCGTAGGCTGCTTCCCCGGAGTGTGGAATGCGGCACGTCAATTGGGTTCCCGTCGCCGGAATTTTCTTCGCAGCCTCGCTTAGTAGCTGCGCCACGACTGGCTATCGTTCGACGGAAACCCCCGCTCGCTCTGATCTTATCAGCTCGGCCGAGATCGCGCGCTCATCGTCGACGAACGTCTGGGACCTCCTCCGCCAGCGCGCCAGGCAATACAACTTCGCTGAGGATCGTTATGGACGCCCGCGCTTCATTACGACGAAGCGCGGTCGCAGCACCATCGCGCTCGCGGGATCCGACAGTCCTCTCGTGCTGATCGACGGTGCTCGCCTGAGCGATGTAGCCGCGCTGCGCGACATGCCGACCGATTCTGTCGAGAGCATCGAGCTGCAGAGCGGAATCAATGGCACGTCGTCTCAGGGTACCAACGCTCCCGCCGGCGTTATTTACATCCACACGAAGGAAGCGTCTTCGACCTAGTGGAGAATCGCGGCTGAACACGGCTTCTTGCCGGATCGACGCGTTGCCACGAAAACAAAACGCTCCGCCGGGGTGATCTCCCGGCGGAGCGCTTGTTTTCTTTTCCAGCTGTCGGGCTACGCTTGATCCTGCTTGCAGGCCGTCTTGTCGTACTGGGGATTGTTCTGCTCCTGGAAGGGTACCGGCACGTTCACATCAGTGCCGTATAGACCTCCCTTGAAGTAAGCGCCGTTCGGAAAGACCGTATTCACCGGGCGGCCGTACTGACGAATCAACCGGCGGAGATCACCCAGCCTGTGTGACGTCAGGAAGAGCCAATAAGCTCTCTCCTTGAAGAGCTGATCCTGCTGCGCAGCCGCTGTGACCTGCAACGTCAGCGGCGGCAGCGAGCCCGCGAGATACCCACGAAGAGCCAGGAGCGCGGCGTTGCTGCGCAACGCGTTCAATGTGACAAGCGCGCCAGCCGCGTCACCGGCATTGAGCGACGCCTCGGCCTCGATCAGGCGAGCTTCAACGCCATCCGCGATCGTGACCGATGAAGAGCGCGCCGGGTACTTGGCCTGAACCCACTGGACGGTTGTTCCGTCGAATCCCTTGTTGCCCTGGCCGGCCCGATTGGCAACGCTATCCGCGACTCGTGGATCTACCAGGCCCGCGGTCTTTTTCAGGTTTCCATCCGACTGGTATGGAAGCCCAACGCCTGCCTCCGCATCGGCCTCTCCGAACCGGGCGACGCTGAACGTCAGACTCCAGGTACCGTTGTTCTGGCGGCCCGTGGTCTCGGAGTGAAGGTAGTTGTACTGGAATGTCGTCAAGACTCCGGCCACGGCGGCTGCAGCCTCGGGGTACTTGCCCTGATCGAGCAGCGCTCGACCCTTTCCGACTTGCGCCAGCTGCTTGAAGGTCGCGGTAAGAATCGTCGCCTGTGGAACTGCGAGCGCCTGGTTGAATTTCGAGATGGCGCTGTCGAGCAAGGTGTTGGTCGACTCCGCGGCGCCGAAGGTAAACGACCCATCCGCGTTCTGCTTGCTGATAGGCACGCCTCCGCAATAGTTCTCTGCGAACAGGATATACGAGAGGCCGCTCAGAGACAGCACTTCAGGAAATCCGACGCTGTCGGCCGCCTTTTTCGCGCTGAGGCGGTAATTGTCAACCGCCAGATCGGCGAATGATCGTGCGCGAGTCAGATCGAAGAAAGTTCCGATCAGACTCGTGTTGGGCAGAGTCATCGCGCGCTGATCGATCTCGATGCGCGTTGGGAACGTCTCGGTATTGATGAACTCGTCCGACACTAGGGCAGAGAGGTGGACCTGTTCGACATCGGCGGCACCCCCGTTGTAGGCGACTCCAAAGTTGCCGACCGCTCCGGCGCGTTGCGCCGGCAACGCTCCGGCGCCCTGGAGTGCGTCCGGTCTCGCTACGTCTGGATCAGTGACTGTAAGCAGTTTGTCCGAGTTGCAGGCCGCAAAAACGGCGAGCAATCCGGCTGCGGCCAGGCGCGCCGGCGTGAGCCGCCGATCGCGCAATGAGTTTTTATATCGCATTTGATTTATCTCAGTGAGTGAAAGTGGCTCAGAAGTTGACCGTGACGCGGGCAGTCCAGTTCCGCGTGGGTGGTAGCGTGAGAAAGTCCGACGTGCTGAAATTCGCGCCGGGAGTGGAGTTGGTCTCGGGATCAAAGCCGGTGTAGTTCGTCCAGGTGTGAAGGTTCCTACCGGTGATGCTCAACTGCATGGCATGTCCGAAATATCGAGTCACGGCTTCTGGGGCTCGCAGAGTGAAGGTGAGCTCGCGGAGCTTGGTAAAGGTCGCATCCTCGATGTAACCGGCGTCGGTGCCCAGCGCGCTGGCTGCTATTGCAGCGGCCTGATCCGCAAACGGAGTCGTCTTGTCGTAGGCTTCCTGACAGTTGAAGAACGTGCAACGGAAGCGGCGCGTCAGATTGAACAGCTTGTAACCACCCTTGTGGTCGAAGAAGGCCGAAATCGTGAACATCTTGTTGAGCGTCAGCGTCGGTGTGAACCCGAACTGATGCGTGGGGAGCGGGTTGCCGAGGTACACGACGTCAGGCGTGAGGGTGATCTCGCTGCGCGCGATGATACCATCTCCGTTGACATCGCTAAACGTGTAGCCGCGCTGGAAGTACGACCCGAGCGGGAATCCCACCTTATGCAGCTGCTGCGTGTTTACGACGATCGGTGGCACCGGGCTGTCCGTCGGGAGTTTGCCCAGCGTCAGAAGCTTGTTGTCGTTGGTGGAGCTCGTGATGGCGAAGTCGAAGCCGACGCGCTCCAAGTCGAGAACGCGCGTGTTCATCACGAATTCCCAACCCTTGTTGCTAACCGAGCCAAGGTTCTGGAACTGAGTCGTGGTGAGACCTAACGAGGGTGGAAGCGGAATGGCTACCAGAAGGTCATCCGTTCTCTTGTTGTAGTGCGTGACTTCCACGCCGACCCGTTCAGCGAAAAAGCCGGCGTCGAAGCCAAGCTCGGTCTCTTTCGATTTTTCGGGACGCAGGTTGGGATTGCCGGTTCCACCTACAGTGATCCCCGGAACGTCGACACCACCAACGCTTACCGTTTGAGCGTTGAAGAACGTTATCGCGTCTCGGAAGTTGGGCTTCTGGCCCGATTTCCCGTTCGCTGCCCGCAACCGCAGCGAGCTGAAGTACGGAGTTTTCGGAAAGAACCGCTCCTCGTTCACCACCCACGAAAGAGTGACCGACGGATAATTGATACTCCCGAAGTTCTGTCCGAAGGCGCTGTTCTTGTCGTTGCGCAGAGCCCCGCTCAGGAAGATGCGATCGCGCCACGCGAGATCTTCGCGAAGAAGACGGCTGATGGTCTTGTTGTCCGTGTTCGTTTCACTCACCGCAAAGCGGGCGCTGGCGCCGGAAAGGGAGCTGGTTCCACCAAGGAGCTTGGCTCCGAACGCTTGTGTACCTCTGATCAATTCCTTGTTGAAGAGCCCGCTCACTTTGGTCGTTGCCCTCAATCCCTCGAAGGGAGTAAACGCCGCGGAGAGAGTTCCGTTCGCGGTGTAGTTGTAAATCGAATAAGGGTTGGACGTACGCTGTCCGTCGGGTAGAGATCCGAAGTTGACCTTATTCGGCGGAATTAGCTCATTGTCCCACCGGTTTAGATAATCCAGTCCGGAAACGACAGTCGCGGTCAGCCATGAAAGTGGCTGATAAGAGCTGTTGACGGTGCTCTCAAACCGGTTTATGTCCTGCCGCGTATTGATCGCGTAGATCTGCTGCGGGGTTGCCCCGCTCAGATAGCCGAGCCTGACAGTGTCGTCGCGTGCCTGCCCGAGCAGACCGGCCGAAATGATTCCCAGCGTATTGTTATCGTTCTGCGGAAGCCGAAGGTGATCGGTGAGGTAGCTGGTTCCGATCTGGATATTCCAGTTGTCCCGCATCTGCATGGAGACGTTGGCGCGTCCTGACGCCCTCTGATCGAGACTCGTCTGGAAGACGCCCTGCTGCTTGTCGTAGTTGCCCGCCACGTAGTAAGTGACCTGATCGCTTCCGCCGTTCACGCTGGCGCCATACGCCCCACGACGTCCGTCGAGAAATGGGCTGTGTACGACCAGTGGGTTGAATGAGAAGACAGAATCGGGTGCCTGTGCGCAGAGGCCGCGCGTCTGGCTGTCGAGCGTGCAGCGGGTACCAGAGAATGGTGCAGATGTGGCGGTGCTGGTGTTCGTCGTTCTTAGAAAGTTGGCCGGATAGTCGGTGACATCCTTGATGTTCCCGCCCTCGACGTACGTCGTCCAGGCCGGTTTGCCAGAACGCCCGCGCTTGGTCGTGACCTGGATGACGCCGTTCGCAGCGGCGGTACCATACTGCGCTGCGGCGGCGGGCCCCTTCAGGACCTCGAACGTCTCGACGTCTTCTGGATTGATGTCATTGAAGCGGGACGGCACCTGGCCACCAACGCCGATCGTCGTAGAGCCGGTCGTGCCGCTATTAGCCACGTTGTTGTTGTAGCGGATTCCGTCGACGACAATGAGCGGTTCATTGGTGAGCGACAGCGATGACGCGCCACGGATGCGAATGCGAGAACCAGATCCGACCGTGCCGCCAGCCTGCTGCACATCGACGCCGGCAACTTTGCCGGTCAGGAGCTGGCTCACGTTCTGGGCAGCGGCTATCTGTTCGACCTTCGGCTGCAGCGTCGATACGGCTGACCCGATTTCGCGCTTGCGCTCGCTTTCACCGGTGGCTGTGGTTACGACCTGCTCGAGGCTGACGGCCGCCTGGCTCAGTGTGAACTGCAGCTCGGTGGTGCCTCCGGCCGTCACCGTCGCGGGCTGCGCCGAGGCCTGATATCCGAGCCGTAGCACGCGGACCTGATAGGTCCCCGGTCTCACCCCCGCGATGCGGAAGCGACCGTCGTCACCGGTGGCGGCTCCGCGTGTAGTGCCTACGATCTGCACCTGGGCGGTCGGGACCGGAGCCCGTGATGCGGCATCGACCACTACGCCGGAAATGATTCCCGCATCCTGCGCTCGTCCGGGAGTCGCCATGCACAACAGCATGGCCATCGCGCCCAGTCCGATCCGCAAGATGTTTCTAACGAGTCGATCCACCATACTCCCTCCAATTCTCGCCCGAAGGCGTGCTGAATCGCGTCACGGCGAAGTGCCGGACGCCCCAAAAACGGCCGCGCAAAATGGCGGCGTTGAAGGCGGATGCGGAAACGACCAGCGTGTCCGGTGGGCTCGCGACAATACGCTCGCAGAATCGCTGTGGCGACATGGTGCGGCTCCCGCTGGCTCGGAGGACAACTGCTAGCGGGCGGCGAGAAAGCATCTCGCGCTGCCACTCGCGAAGCACGGGCCGCAATGTCGGCAACACGTGCAGCGCACGCGGCTGGTCCCAACCTTCGCCCGATCAATTGGAACGAAGAGGTAGCAGACCCGCTTTAACGCGGTGTAGTCTAAGCCCGAGCCCACGGAGGTCAAGCCTGAAGTGTCGATCCATCTTGATGCGACGGTGAACCGCGCATTGGTCACGGTGGATGGCTGCGAGCCGCAGGCGACTGGCTCCCCGACACCGGTCACCCCTACATTGGTCGGCGGCGTGGATGCTCAATTGCCATAGTCGTGGGTTCGAAATCCACCCGGCTCATTTCCAGCCACCGCATAACCCCCCGCACCAAGGGCGGACTCTTCCGGGGTGTCCTTGTAGGGATGCACAGACGGCATTCTCTCTGCTTCGAGGCGCACATGACTTTTAGCACAGCACCTCACTCTCGCTCTCGCTCGGCACGTCTCTCTCTTGTCGTGCTTAACCGACAAAGAGCTTGCACCCTTATCTCGCGTCAGCTTGCCGTAAGCCAGCCGGATTAGAATTATCTCCCGAATCCTGCAGTAGGAAGGCGGGCGGTTCGAAACCCAACCTAGGCGCTCAATGGCGAAGGCGAAGAAAAAAAGGCAGCCCGACCTCTCGCGCGCGCTCAATGCGGTGCGGCGAATGGTGCGCGGTCTTCGCTCGGCGGCGGAGGCAGTCGAGCGCGAATTGAAGATCAGTGGCGCGCAGCTTTTCGTGTTGAAAGAGCTCGCCGACGTTCCCGATCAATCCGTCAAGGATCTCGCAGCGGTCACGATGACGACGCACAGCACGGTTTCACAGGTCGTCAGTCAGCTGATCGCGAAGGGTCTCGTCGCCCGAACCTCCCACCCCTCCGACAGGCGGCGCGCGGTGCTTCGCATTACACGCCAGGGCGCGAATCTGGTCAGACGGTCCCCGCCGGTTATTCAAGCGGATCTGATCGACGGGTTCAGCACTTTGCGGCCAGCGGAGCGCCGGGGATTGGCGAACGGCTTGGAGAAGTGGCTCGATGCATCGGGAATGGCGCGAGTTCAATCGAGGATGCTCTTCGACAAGCCACTCCTCGACAAGCGTCGATCGCGCTCGAGTCCCAAGTCGGGCGCCAATCAAGGCCCGTGACAAAGAGGGAGAGACCACTACGAAAATGAGAAAGGGACGTCTCGAGGCGTCCCTTTCTCATTCCAACCGCTTATCGCCTGATTAGGTGCAGGCGATCACACCACATCTAGTGGACGAGTACGGGTGCGGCTGGCAACAGAAAAACGCGTCGGTACCGACGCATTTGGCCAGACCGGCCCAGGTGGGACTCTAGGGCGATCCCTTGGGAGGCGTCGGGGGTGCACCGGGCGCGGGCGCCCCAGACTGCTCCCTGTTCTCGGCTGGCAAAGTGGCTGGCGCCTCACCGTTCGCAGGGGGCATCGGTGACCGCTGGATCCCGCCTTCAACCTGGCGCATCATAGCGACGAACGCGGTGGAGGCCTCGGGCTCGAATTCCGTCCCGGCGCGCTCATCGATATAAGTGAGTACCCGCTCCGCTTCCCACGCATCGCGGTAGGGGCGACGCGTCCGCAGCGCATCGTACACGTCACAGACGTGCACGAGCTTGCTCGCCTTGTGGCAGTCGCGGCGATAGTGGTGTGTCGGGTAACCGAGGCCGTTGATCATAATGTGGTGCTCGTGGGCCACGGCCGCGGCGAGGTCGAGACGACGCCCGCTCTCGATAATCATCTTCGCACCAGCGACCGGGTGATTCTGCATCACCTGACGCTCCTGGTCCGTCAGCTTGCCGGGCTTGTTGAGAATATCCTGTGGGATGTGCACCTTGCCCAGATCGTGCAGCAGCCCCGCGACGCCGAAGGTCCGAACGTCTTGCGCTGCCAGCCCCAGGGATTCCGCCAGTGCCATCACCAGCACCGAGACATTCAGAGAGTGCGTCGTCGTGTACTCGTCGAACTCCCTGAGCTGGAGCAACGGAAGTATCATCTGCTGATCGCCGTGCATCGCCAACGAGAGCGACCGCACCACCGCTTCCGCTTCGGCCAGAGGCAGCCGGCCCCGCTCCATGACTTCCTTGTGCATCGACTGAATCGACGCGGCCTCCTCGCCAAGCGAGTATGAGATCGTGGCGATCGGCGCGGCAGCGTCGAGCGCTTCCTGCAGATGTCTCGTTTCTCCCCGTATGCCGAGCGAGCCAACCTTGATCCCGGTGGGGCGGTTTGGTCTCGCTTCGGCGGAATCGATGAACGAGAGAGTGATGCGAGCCATCATCTCCTCGAGAAACTCTTCGTACTGCTCGCGGGTGACATTGGTGTCCAGCTCTATGCGCTGCACACCCGCCTGGGCCAGGCGGGTTCCCCACTCCCAGTCGCCAAGCTCGCGAAGCGCGGTCTCCTGGTAGATGGTTTCTTCGCCAAGAAATGAGAAACGCGGATGGGGATCGTGTGCCTGGAGGTCCTGGAGACAGGCGTACGATCTGTCTACGGCGCGCTCGCGCGCGGGGTGGCCGTCGTTGTACAGAGCCATCGTCGAGACGGCCTGTCCGAAGGACACGAGAAACCGAATCGGATCACTCATTCTTCAATGGCGTGACCGGTCTGGCAATCGCGCCCCGGCGCGCGACCTTCGCCCGGACCTCGGGGTCCCTGCTCCGTTCGGCGAGCGTGATAACGGGTACCGCCGCGGGGTCGCTGCCCCAGTACGCGGCAATCACGCTCAGCGCTGCCAGCATTTCCGGCGTCGATGGGCGCAGCTTGGGTTTCCTCGGCCAATGAGCCTCGGTGACGACGTAGCTCAGAAGCCAGCCGAGCGTCTCAGGTGTGCGCTGTTGCGCGACAATCCGGATTCCCATCGTGCGCAGCTGCGAATCGAGCTCACCCCGATCGACGCGCTGCTTGATCAACTCGATTCCGGCGGACGGACATCTCTCCTGCGCAACGGTAAGACCGGCGAAAACGACTCTGTCGTCGGTGTCCGTGAGCGCGCCCATGATTGTCTCGTCGCGCTCGCCCGGGTCGCGAAGCATCAGCCTCACTGCCTCGCGGCGTACCAGTGGCTCGTCGCTGGCGAGGTAGTTAATGGCGGAGAAACCGGGTGGCAACGTGCTGATGCGTCCGAGCAACCCCAGGAGCTCGCGCTGCATAGCAGGGGGGGAATCGGGGATTCGCTCCGCCACTGCGGCGCCTACTTGGTCCCCGCCGGACTGCACCAGATCGTAAAACTGGGCGCGGATTTTCGCATCGTCGAAGACCGCCGCGGCGGAGAGAAGTGTTGGTGCGGCGCCCACTCCAATTCGCTTCGCGAACCGCGCGATCAATGGCATATCGACACGTGGCTGCTGGAGCAGGTCGTCGAGAATGCGCTTCCCCTGGAGAAACTCCCAAACGGGTGCGCCAGCCTCTTCGCTTGGCGCGCGTTCGACCAGGTCCAGCAGAACCTCGGCGCGACCGGCTTTGCAGAGGTCGGCCATCGCGGCACGAACCTGCGGTCCCATCACGCCGACCTCGATCGCGATTTGAATCATCCGTTCGGGCTCGATTTCCGTGGGAAGCGCACCACTAGAAGTCTTTTGGACAACATTTCTGGTGGATATGCTCTCGAGTGCCTGGCGATATGCTTCGGGATTTGGGTCGTCCAGGCTCCAGTCGTCAACGAGGCGCCGCATCACATCCCGAATCATCGGATCCGTTCTGGAGCGCGGGCCGCCGGAAGATGGATGGTGCGCGAGCTTCGACAGCATACGCAGCATTGAGTGAGAGACTGTCTGTCCTTCGGCGGCGGACGCCGCTTTGACGAGGTCGATTACCGCCTCAACGGTGATTCCTTGCGAGGCGTCGAGGAGGAATCTGCGTCTCTGGGCTTTGTCACCGCCCATCTCGAGAAGCCGCTCGAGCGTCGACTCCTTGAGCGATCCGACCAGCCGCGATACGCGCTTCTGCAATCCGGCAGCTTCGGGGCCCTCGGCGGTCTTGAGCTCCTCGCCTATCTGGAGGAGGTATCCGACGATGACCTGATCGTAAGCCTCTTCCCGCTGGTGCTCATCGATGGCGCGAGCGACGGTGGCCGGCTCGAGCGAGGTGTTGTCGTCGGCGGCTTCGCGCCTTTTCTCGCCCGGCCCCGAGGTGTCCGACACGAGCGCTGCCCGGGCAAGTCCGATCCACAGCTGGGTG
>Ga0137418_10002427_pt1 | contig 17081 bp, 19 predicted proteins | sample CZODoug3_1_2_16f_FD_122242 | JGI IMG/M metagenome (GOLD analysis project Ga0137418, IMG submission 122242) | Vadose zone soil fungal communities from Angelo Coast Range Reserve, California, USA - CZODoug3_1_2_16fungal (Hybrid Assembly) | ecosystem: Environmental > Terrestrial > Soil > Vadose... | reverse complement strand
TCGCTCATGGTTTGGGAACCGCGGTCTCCGTAAACACGACCTCGGCCCTGCGTCCGGTCCCATCCGTCAGGGCGGCGCGCACGCGTACCACAGGCTGGCTCCCGCCGAGCCGCATTTGCACCGAAGAGACACCTGCCGCGTTGGTTGCGAGGAAGTGCGCCGAAAGCTCGGGCAGGACGGCCAGGGTGTCGCCCTCGAACAGCATGTCCCATTGAATCAGCGCCCCGGCCTGAGGGCTGCCGTCATCTCCCAGCACCCGCACGCGGAGGGATTCGGCAAGGAACGCGCGCATCGTGTCGACTTGACCGTCGCCGCTCACCAACTCGATCGAGCGGAACGGAACCAGCTCCGGCGGCAGCGTACCAACGCGCGACCATGTTGGATTGAAGCCAGTCCCGATGCGCTTCATGCCTGTCCCGTCCGCCAGCACGGAGGTGATTCCGAACAGCTCATACAGAACCCGGCGGCTGTCTTTCGACCACGTCGGGCCGCCTCCCCCCGCTAATCGCCTGACGCCGCTGCCGTCGGCATTCATCAAATAGACGTACGACCAGCCGTAACCGGGTGCCAGGTACCGTTGAAAGGCGATCGTATTACCATCGGGGGACCACGAGGGGTAGTAGTCGATCGCGGAGTCGCGGGTCAGCTGGATGACGTTCGACCCGTCCGCATTCATCACGTGGATCGCATTCACGCCCGTCCGTGAGCTGGCGAAGACGATGCGCGAGCCATCCGGCGACCAACTGGGGTGCGAATCAAATCCGGCAAACGAGAGTCGTATCACACCGCTGCCGTTCGCGTTCATCACGTGAATGCTGCCGTTCCTGAGGAACGCGATTTTCCGACCGTCGGGTGACCAGGCCGGATCCTGATCGGTTTCCGGACCAGACGTCAGGTGTTGCAGGCCGGAGCCGTCCCAGTTCACCACATAGATGTCCCAGTCGTTCTGCTGCGTGTGGTCGCTTTGGAACGCGAGCTTCCGCGCGTCCGGCGACCAGGCCGGATTGTCGTCGCGTGGCCCGTTGGTCACGGTTCTCAGGTTCGTGCCATCGGCGTTCATGGCCAGAATCGCTTCGTACGGCGTGAAGAACGCGATCTGGCTCATGCTGTTCGAGTCCGGCGGTGGTGGCGGCGGCGGGGGCGGTGGTGGCGGCGGCGGCCCACCGGACGGATTGACTACGATGTTCCCGCCCAGGAGGTCGATCAACATGGCCTCCTCGGAGTCGGGGAAAACGAGCGGCGTGTTCGCGCACCAGTTGGCGGCGCCGCCCACTCCCAGATCGGGCCACAGGAGACTGAGCTGGTCGTGCACGAGCGACGTCGGTGTGCCGTTGTCGACGGCGCGCCACCCCGCCTCTTGCGCGGTGCTGCCCGCCGCAGCGTCGCTGGAACTGTCGATGACGCCACCGACCCACGTCGCGTTGCCGCCAACGATCGTGAAGCAGGTCACGCGACCAGAGAATCGGACACCCGTCTGAGGGTAGAACCCGGTGAACATTCCCGTCACCTGCCCGTCGGCGTCACGGATCGCGCGCATCTCGAACGTGCGAAGCGTCTGGCTGAAGGGATTCGTCAACAGCGCGACGGGGTCGGTCGCCACGCTCGCCGCGATGACGGTGGTCCCCGTCGTAAAGTCCGCCGTCACCGGTGTCCCCATTTGGTCGCCGGTCAGATCGGTGAGGTCCTTCGGAATTGACAGGACATAGTTCGTATTCGGGGAGAGCTGCTGCGCTGGTCGGAAGTCTGCGCGCAGACCGTCAGCCGTCAGAACGACGCTCCCGCTCACCGAGGAACCATCCAGGAGGACGCGAATTCTTGCCGCCGAAGTCGCGCGGATCGCGCTGCACCTCGCGACGTGCGCGGCCTGTCGCGCCTATCTGCGGACGCTGCGCGCGACGATCCGGATCGCCGGGCGCGCGGCGGACGTCGAGATGCCCGAGGAGATGAAGCGGCGGCTGCGCGCCTTCCTCAGCGAGCGCTTGCCAGAGCCGCCAAACTAGCATCGAGGCGCGTCACGGGTTCCCCGCGACGCGCCGAGCGTTGGGGGTGTGGGGGCCATTTCGGGGCCCCCACCTAAATAGTCGCCGCGGCCGTAATTCGCACCGCAGTCTCGATCGCGCGGATCATCAGCGGCAGGTCCATGCTCGGCTGATCGAGGCCCGAGGCCGCGACCATGGCCGCCGACGGCGGCAGGTGGATGAAGCCCGCCGGGATGGCGAGCCCGCGCCGCTCCAGCAGGTGCCGCGTCGTGTACATCGTCTGGTTGCAGAGATAGGTCCCGGCCGTGTTCGACAGGTACGCGGGCACGCCGTCCGCGACGAGGGCCTCGAGGATCGCGCCGAGCGGCAGCGTGCTGAAGTACGCGACGGGCCCGCCGGCCACGCACGGCTCGCCGCTCGCGCGGTAGCCGGCGTTGTCGGCGATCTCGAAGTCCATCACGTTCACGGCCACGCGCTCCAGCGCGATCCGCGCGCGGGCGCCGGCCAGCCCGACGTGCACGATCGCGCGCGGCGCCAGCTCGTCCACCAAGCGGCTGACCGCGGACGCGGCATCGGCGTGGTGCACGGGCAGGACGACGCCGCGCACGACCTCGGTGCCGAACGCACGGCCGTCGAGCGCCTTGGCGACCTCGCCAGCCGGATTGGCCGCGAACCCACCGAACGGCTCGAAGCCGGTGAGCAGGATCACGCCGCCGCTCCGCTCGCCAGCTCGCGCGCGAGCAGGCGCGCCACGCCGCCCCAGTCGCGGCCGTCGACGTCGATGGCGACCCGGCTGCCGTCGCCCTCCGCCGACGCACGCAGACGCAGCACGCCGCCGACGGTCAGGCGCGCCTCCAGCGTGCCGGCGTCGACATCGAGGCGCCGGATGGCGACGCCGAGGCCCCGCAGCACGAGGGAGCTCTGCATGAGCACGTCGACCGGCGCGGTGGGGACGTCGAAGCGGCGAACGCGCCCGGGCCAGCGCAGCAGCTCGGCCAGTCGATTCAGCATCGCTCCAAGGGTAGCAGGCGGGACGGCGAGTGCGCTATCGTCGGGACCATGAGCGACCAAGAACCCATCCTCGTCGAGCAGGACGGCCGCGTGGTCACGGTCACCTTCAACCGGGCCGAGGCGCGCAACGCCATGACCTTCGAGATGTACGAGACGCTGCACGACCTCTGCGAGAAGTTCGACACGGATCCGGCCATCCGCGTGATGGTCCTCACGGGCGCCGGCGACAAGGCGTTCGTGAGCGGCACCGACATCCGCCAGTTCCTGAGCTTCAAGACGAAGGAGGACGCGCTCGGCTACGAGGCGCGCGTCACGCGGGTGCTCAGCCGCATCGCCAACATGACCAAGCCGACGATCGCCATGGTCGGCGGCGACGCGGTGGGCGGGGGCATGTTCATGTCGCTCGCCTGCGACCTTCGCATCGTCGCCGAGCACGCGCGCTTCGGCGCGCCGGTGGCCCGCACCCTCGGCAACTTCGCGGCGCCCTTCAGCCTCGGCCTGCTCGCGGCCACCGTCGGTCCCGTGCGCGCGCGCGAGATCGTGCTGACCGCGCGGCTCGTGAGCGCGGCGGACGCCAAGGCGATGGGGCTCGTGGACGAGGTGCATCCGGCGACGGCGCTGCGCGGCCGCGTCAAGGAGCTGGCCGCGCACATCGCGGAGCTGGCGCCGCTGACGCTGGCGGCGACGAAGGAGGCGGTGCGGCGGATGATCGCCGCCAACTCGCCGGGCAGCCTCGAGGACCTGTTGCTCTCCTGCTATCTGAGCGAGGACTTCAAGGAAGGCGCGCGCGCCTTCCTCGAGAAGCGCAAGGCCAAGTGGCAGGGGCGCTGATTAGCCCTGCCGTGGCTTCTCCAAGAAGCCGCGAGAACACCTGAGCGTGGCGTCAGCAACGTGACGGCGGGAACACGGGTTCGATTCCCGAACAGCATTCGAACCCATGTTTGAGTCACGACCACGTTTTCGCTCAGCAACGTACGAGGTTCCACGCTGTTTAGTTCTGAAAAGTGTGACACGACCAAAACACGCAGCCCGATGTTCCTTGAAACAGAGGTGCTGCTTTGTGGGTTGCGTGCCGGTGTTACGGACGCGTCGGCCCGGCTCTCACGCCGCCCGGCCGACGCCGCGCTGTTCCTTCGCAGTCGAGCTACTTGTCGTGATGGTTATCGTCGTGATCGCTCCCACCCTTCCTGCGGACCTGTCCGCGGATCTCGCCCGCCGGCAGGGCGGTCGTGTGGATATTGGCATAGGCGGTGTTCGAGTTCAGTGCGTCCACAAGCGCGTCGAAGTCGCCGGCGTTGACGTTCTGCCCTGGAATGGCGACGACAGTGGCGCTCGTGAAGGTGCCCGTCACGGTCCCCGAATTCAACGGGCATGCCTGGGTTCCCGCCGGCCCGTTGCCCAAGTTCGAGCAAAAGAACACCATGACGCCGCCGGCCGAATGCACCTTACCGAAATGAATGTGCGCCTGCGTCACCGTGCCCGTCTTCGGTGGTGTGGTACCCACGTCTGAAAAGGTCAGGGTGAAGGTCGCCGCGCTGGCGTTCTCATCAAGGCTGAGACGCAGCGTGCCCGTGCCGTTGGACAGGATCGCGCCAGTCTCATTGTTCTGAGCTCCAAGTTCCTCGAAACCGTTCAGTCGTGCAGAAAACTCCTCCGCGTGAGCGTAGCTCGCTGAGAAAACGACAAGAACAGCGACGAGCACGACATCGATCAGCTTGTCCAGGCGCATAGCGTCCTCCCCTACAGGTAGTTGGAGCGAGACTCATTGGGGCCGGACTCGGCGGTCCTCGATCGCGCCAGGGTGCATACCACCTCGACAGCATCGCAAGGGCACTCGTACCGCTGACGCCGGCCTCGCACAAGGACGATGGCAGCGATTGGCACGAAATGTCTCGAGATGTCCGCCGACGTCGTGTGTGCTCATCGACGGAGCGGGGGACCGGAGAAGAGCCCGCTGTGCCGTAGCGGAGTGGTCGCAGTAAAGCCGCGCTCGAGCATATGACACCCCTCCGCCACCTCACTCCCGCAGACCGAGTCCGGGCGATGGTGAGCTGGAGAGGCGCCGATAGTCCGGCGAGGTGTCCCCTGAGCGAGCGGGATGATCATGTCGCGTTCTTGCGGAAATGACGGCGGCCAGCGCCGTGCTCCGGCGCTCGACGCTCACAACACACAACGTCACTGCGCGCGCATACGGCCATGAGCACCTTTCTCCCAGCGACGACGCCGGAGAAAGAGAGAGGGATCGATGAAAACGAATCACACGATACACGACAGGCACGATCATCAGCACGGGCCCGACTGCGGGCACAAGACCATCGAACACGATGGCCACAAGGACTATCTTCACGACGGGCACCTGCATCATCTCCACGAGGGACACGTCGACGAGCACGTTCTCGCCGCGGGCAAGACGAATCCGGCTGGCTGCACGCCGCCCCATACGTGCACCGGACACGACGCGAGCCATACCCACGGCGGACAGTGTGGACATGAGGCAGTTCCGCACGGCGACCATGTCGACTATGTCGTCAACGGACATTTGCATCACTCGCACGACAAGCACTGTGACGACCACGGGGCGGTACAGCTCGCCCGAGGCTAGCGTGCGGGTGGAAGACTCGCTTGCTCGACTTCGACTCGACGTCCCCGACGTGACGACCACGGTACTGACGCGCACGGGGTAGCTGTCGGGGCCGCTTGCCGGCCCCGATCAGCTGCCCTGTCTCAACTCTCAACGGCCATGCCCGCCGCCGCCACCATGCCCGCCGCCACCACCATGCCCGGCCCCGGCGAAGCCGCCATGCCCGGCGAAGCCGCCATGCCCGCCGAAGCCTGGGTGCCCATGCGCAAAACCGTGGCCCCACCCGCCATGATCAAAGTGGTGGCCATGATCCCAGCCCCCGCCACCGAACCAGCCATCGACGTAGACGTCAGGGCCGTAGGCCGCGGGCCCGTAACCAACGGGCTCCGCGCACGCGGACAGGCCAAGACCGACGCCGACCAGCAGCACCATTATTGTTCTCGTGAAGATCCGGCTACGATTCCTCATCACTGCCCTCTCCTACATCCGGTCGTATACGTCGACGTAGCTCGCGGTGTGGCCGGCTCCGTCGGTCAATACGCCTTTGCATGTCATCGTCTGGTGGTCCGCCGAGACCGTGCACGTCTGGACGTCGGATCGACCGGCAGGGCCCTTGAACGTCGTCTGCAGCCCGCTACCGATCAGACGGACCGACGCCGTCGTATCGCTGCTGATGCGATGGGACTCGCCGTCGGCTCCAGCCTCGAGCGTCACAACATGGGGTTGACCGTCCGGCGCGACGATCGTCACCGACCATGTGACTGAGTTGCCGTCCGCACGCGAGATCTCGCTGATGACATCGTTCGGCGGCGGCTCGCCGGGTGGCAGCGTGGATTGCGCCCGGTTCCAGTGCCACCGGCCGACGAACGGGCCGCTCTCTGCCCACGCGGCACCGGCGGCCAGCGCGACACAAAGTCCCATGATGACTGTGGTCCCACGAATTCGACTCATTGCGTCCTCCCGGCTTCTCCAAGCCTGTCAAGAAACTCCTCACGTGAGCTCGTTCTCTCTCTTGTGATGACCACCGTCGGTATGCGCGCGACCGACGCCAAAGATTTGCGCAAAAATCCGTTGATCGTCTTCACCCGTACCGGGCGCGGCTATGTCCCTCGCCGTGTGCGTGCCGACGGGGCCTCCGAGCGTCGCGCATCGCTCGTCTCCGGCATCGCGATCCAGAGACACCCCACGGCGATCGAGGCCACGGCGGACAGCGCCAGGAAGGCCGCGTCGTAACCGACATGCTGGACGATGAGTCCGCTGACAACGTGGCTGAGCGACGCCCCGAGGCTGGTCGCCGTGCCGATGGCGCCGTTGGTGAGGTTGAATCGCCCCGTCCCCCGAGTGAGATCGGCGACCACCAGGACCGAGGCGACTCCGAAGATGCCGGCACCAACGCCGTCGAGAATCTGAACGGCGATCAGCGCGATGGGATCCGCGGTCAGTGTGTACAGCACGCCGCGAATCGGCAGCACGCTGAACCCGATCATGAGGACCCACTTCCGGCCGTAGACCGCGCAGGCGCGTCCGGCCCATGCCGCCACCGGCACCATGACGAACTGCGCGGTGATGATGCACGCCGACATGTAGAGAGGCGCGCGATGGTCCTTCCCCAGCGACAGGACTTGTCCGACCAGGGGCAGCATCGCGGCATTCGCGAAGTGAAACAGCACCGCACAGAGCCCGAAGATCCCGATGCGGCGATCCATCAGGAGCGCGCGCACGCTGGAGACGTGCGTGAGCCCTTCCGTATCCAGGGCGCCGCGGGCCTCCATAGGGTCGATCTCGCGTCCGGGAATCGTGAGGACGACGGCGATGGTCGCGATCGAGAGCGCGACGACGAGATAGAAGATGCCCTCGGGGGCGAGGTAGGAGCCGATGAGGCCGGCAAGGATGGCCGTGGCAACGTTGCCCGCATGATTCCACGTCTCGTTCCGGCCAACCTGGCGAGGCAGACGCACGGGACCGACCAGCCCGAGAGTGATGGCGGCGATGGCGGTGGGAAACAGTGCAGCCATGGCGCCGATAACCGCCTGGGCGGCAATCACCGGTGGCACGTGCTGGGAGTGCACGACCAGGAGGCTGCCTGCGGCAACCCCCACGGCGGCGGCAACGACCAGCAGCCGCTTGTCGCGCGCGCGATCGGTGAGCGCCCCCGCCGGCGTTTGCCCGAGCACCGACGCAAGGTCCATCGCCGACATGGCGAGACCAATCTGCTCGGGATCCCAGTGCCGGCTTGCGCCGAGGTAGATGGCGAGGTACGGACCCACCCCAACTCGCACGTCAGCAACGATGGCGTTCAGCCATTCGAGCGCGCGAAGGCTTCTCGCGCTCCCGCGCGGCGCGCCGACGCTCATGAAATGCTGCGGCCCGCTGTCTCGTTCTTCGTCGGTCGCGGCGAGGCGATCGTCTCCCCTGGGAGCGGTTCGTCCTCGGCCCCCGGGACCTCGACGTGGAGATTCGGCAGCGCCAGCTGGAGCGTCGCGGCCAGCAACGCGGCCGTCAGGACGAGCAGAGGATTCCGGCCCACCACGTGTCATTCCTTTCCATCACTCACGGCCTCAATGTTGGGACGCCACCCAGGGCACCGACGGTGCACGCGGTCCTCATCGCGGCGAGGAAGCATCCTGGGGCCGCGGAAATGCTCTGTTAGGTTTCTTGCGCAGATTCGACGTCGATGCAACGCAAGCCACGAGGTCGCCGTCACAACGCGTCGCACGTCCTCGAGGGCACGATCAAGGAGAGCGAGCGCACCGATGTCGTCTCGAGTTCACGACGTGGGATGGTGAGACATTCGTGCTGCGGTCTGGCGATGTCCTGGTGGCGACCGACGACATCGGCAGCGGTCACAAGTGGCGATTGATCGACGGTCAGCCTTGGTGACGCGCCTACGTCATCTTGAAATCCGGCATGCCTGATTCGTTCGTGCCTGCATCAGGCCAGATCGAAGCCCCGGGTCAACCGACGCGTTCTCAGATGTTTTGCAGACCTAGTACGGCCGCGGTCTCGGCTCACACCCGGGCGCAGAGCGCCGGATCGTCGATCAAGGATTCGCCATAGGACGAGATCATCGCCTCGAGCCGCGTCCGGCCGCCCCCGTTGAGCTCCGTGTCGACGCACCGGTCGAGGACCTGGAGGATGATCGCCACGGCGGTCGATCAGCCTCGGCTAGCGGAAGAGGTTTGTCTTCGCGAGATCGATGAGCTCGTCGCCGCGGCCACTGAGAACGGCCTTGGCCATGAAGATGCCGAACCCGGTCGCCTGCTCCAGGCTGATCGAGGGCGGCATGGCGAGCTCCTGCCGGTGCACGAGCACCTCGACCAGCGCGGGGCCGTCGTGCTCGAGCGCCTGGGCGATCATCGGGCGCACCTGTTCCGGTCGCGCCGCGGTCAGCCCCAGGAGGCCGGCCGCCTCGGCCATCCGGGCGAAATCGGGGTTGGCGAGCCCTGTTCCGAAATCGAGAATGCCCGTCGCCTTCATTTCGAGCTCGACGAAGGCGAGGGCGTCGTTTTTGAAGACAACGACCTTCACCGGGAGCTGGAGCTGGCGGAGCGAGAGCAGATCGCCGAGGAGCATCGCGAGACCGCCGTCGCCGGACAGCGCCACGACTTGCCGGTCCGAGTGACTGACCTGAGCCCCGATGGCCTGCGGCAACGCGTTGGCCATGGACCCGTGGGTGAAGGAGCCGAGCAGCCGCCGCTTGCCGTTCATCGTCAGATAGCGAGCCGCCCAGATGGTGGGGGTGCCCACGTCGCAGGCGAAGATCGCGTCGTCGGCCGCCAGCTCGTCGATCGCGCGGGCGACATACTGTGGATGGCTTCCCGCCCGGCCGGGTTCACCGGTGGCCAGCTCGTCGAGCCCCTTGCGCGTCTGCTGGTAGTGCGCCCGGGCCGCCTTCAGGTGCCGGTCGTCGCGATGCTGCTGAAGCCGGGGCAGGAGCGCGCGGAGGGTCGTCTTCGTGTCCCCGACCAGGCCGCAATCGACCTTCGTCCGCCGGCCCAGCTGCTCACCACGGACATCGATCTGCACCACGGTCGCCGCCTCGGGAAAGAACTGCCGGTACGGAAAGTCCGTGCCGATCATCAGCAGCACGTCGCAGCTCTTCATCGCGTGATAGCCGGAGGAAAAGCCGAGCAGACCGGTCATGCCGACGTCGAACGGATTGTCGTACTCGATGAACTCTTTGCCGCGGAGGGCATGCACGACCGGGGCGTTCAGCCGTCCCGCCAGCTCGATCAGCTCCGCGTGCGCGCCCGCACATCCCGCGCCGCCGAGGATGGTGACCCTGGTCGCACCATCGAGCAGCTTCGCCAGCGCCGCCAGCTCGTCGTCGGACGGACACACCAGCGGGCTCGGCTCGGGAAATTGCAAGCGCGACAGTCGCTGGCTCGCCTCGCGCAGGGCCACATCGCCGGGGAGAGCGACCACCGCCACCCCGCGGCGCGAGACGGCCGTCTGCATCGCGATGTCGAGGACCCGTGGCATCTGCTCGGGCTGCGACACCAGCTCGCAGTAGTGGCTGCACTGCGCGAAGAGGTGTTCGGGATGGGTTTCCTGGAAATATCCGCTGCCGATCTCCGAGCTCGGAACCTGGGCCGCGAGGGCGAGGACGGGCACCCGGCTGCGGTGGCAATCGTAGAGCCCGTTGATCAAGTGCAGATTGCCCGGACCGCAGCTCCCGGCACAGACCGCCAATCGGCCCGTGAGGTGCGCCTCGGCGCCGGCGGCAAACGCCGCCGTCTCCTCGTGTCGCACGTGAACCCAGCGGAGGTGCCCGTGCCGGCGAATGGAGTCGGTGATCCCGTTGAGGGAGTCGCCGGAGACGCCGTACATTCTCTCCACGCCCCGGGCGACGAGGGTGTCGACGAGCACGTCAGCCACGGTCTGCCTGGCCATGGGATTCTCCTATTCACCGACCCTCGGGCGATCTTCCGGCACTGAATTGGTCTCGACGCGCGGGGCCGTCACGTCGGCGCGCGCGTCATGGATCGCACTCGCGATCTCGGCGCTCAGCGTGCCCAGCAAGCGGCTCTGCGTGGCCGCGAACGCGGCGTAGTCGGGGCCGCACGCGTCGTTCAACGTCGAGCGACCGGTGATGACCGACCGCGCCCCGCGACGGGTCAGCATCTGCCACTGCGCGTGCAGCACGCACCGTCCACCGAGCTGGCCGTCGAAGCGGGTGACTTGAACGACGAGCTCCCGATCGACCGACGTGCCGGGCGGCCACGGGTAGACCGCCACCCGGTCACCCGACAGCAACACCATCAGATCCTGGCCGATCACCCGCATGACGCTGTCGCGCAGGGGCGCCGACCACTGGTCGAACTCGGCCAGCTGCACGGTGTTGGGGCCCGTTCGGGTGACGATCTCCGGCCGGTCGAGCTCTTCCGGCAGCGTGACCGAGCGAACGCCGATGACGATGGCGTCGGACGCGGACGAAGGGTTGCCGCGGCTCTCCGCGATGGGCGCGAGCGTATAGAGGCGCGTGGCGGGCGAGGTCCCGCAGCCGCCGAGCGCCGCCACCGCGAGACCGGCGACCACCGCCATGATGATGCGCCTCGCGACACGTCGGTTCATCGCGGCCGCTCCGGGCGCTTGCCGACCACGACCGCTTCCGGATGCCGGTCGAGATAGTCGGCGAGGGTGCGCAAGGACCTCGCCGCTTTCGCGATCTCCCGCAACGACTCCGAGAGCTCGTCGCGCAACGGCGAATCCTCGCCGAGCACGCGGCGAGCGTCGGCCAGTGTCGCGTCGGCCGCGGCGGCCGCCTTCTCGATGGAGGCCGCCAGGGGCACGATCTGCGCGTCGGCGTTCGCCACGGCCTTCCGCGCATCCTGCCCGAGCGCCCGGTACTCCTCGAGGGCGGCGCCGGCGGCCGGGGTCAGCCGTGCGAGCGCGGCCTGGGCCTCCGCCATCGTCGTGCGCGTCGCGACCGTCGTCTCGCGCAAGTCCGTCATGAGCGGATCGATCTGGCCGTTCACGGTCCGCACGAGACCCTCGAAGTCGCTGAGCGCCCGGTCGAGCTTGCCGAGCGCCGACTTCACCTCGGGGGCGGTCACCAGGGCCTTCACCGACTGCATGGTCCCGATCGTCTCCGTGACGAGGGCCTCGATCGGCAGGTTCTCGACCCTCCGGGTGAGCGTGTCGAAGCTCGACGGGATCGTCGGCATCTCCGGATAGCGCTTCGACCAGCCCCTCAGCCGCACGGACGTGGAGGGATAGAAATTCAGCGCGACCACGAGCTGACCGGTCACGAGACTCTGGAGCTCGAGCCGGGCGCGAAGCCCGTGCTCGATGAGGACCTCGAGTCTCCGGGACTCTTGCTTGAACGTGATCCTGCCTCCCCCGGCGTCGTGGAGATGGTGGGCGTCTATCCGAAAAAAGACCGGTGTGCGGATCGACTCGTCGCGAGGATCGATGACGACTTTGAGATCGGTGACCGACCCGATCTTGACCCCGTTGAACGTGACCGGCCCTCCGATGTCGAGGCCCTCCAGCGACCCGTCGAAATAGGCGACGACCGTCTGGGTGTCACGGAAGAGCCGGTCGCCGCTCAGGACGACAACACCGGCGACCCCGAGCAGCACGGCGCCGAGGACGAACGCTCCGATGACGGCCTGATTGGCCTTGCGGCCCACGGCGCTAGCTCCCGTCCTTCCCGCCGCGTGTCAGAAAGCGCCGGACCTTCGGGTCGCGACACTCGTGCAGGAGCTTCGTCGGGTTACCGGCGGCGGTGATGGTCTTGGTCTCGTCGTCGAGAAATATCGAGTTCGTGCCGATGGCGAAGATGCTCGCCAGCTCGTGCGTGACCAGGACCACGGTCGCGCCCAGGCTGTCGCGCAGCTCGAGGATCAAGTCGTCGAGCCGTCGCGAGGTGATCGGATCGAGGCCGGAGGATGGCTCGTCGAAGAACAGGATGTCCGGGTCCAGCGCCATCGCACGGGCCAGGCCCGCACGCTTGCGCATGCCGCCGCTGATCTCCGACGGATAGAAGTCCTCGAAGCCTGCCAGTCCCACCAGCGCGAGCTTGAGCGAGGCGACCTCGCGGATCGTGGCCGGGGGCAGGTCGGTGAACTCCTCGACCACCAGCCCGATGTTCTCGGCCAGCGTCATGGAGCTCCAGAGAGCGCCTTCCTGGTAGAGGACACCGACGCGGCGTAGGATGCGCTGCCGACCCTGCGCGTCCGCCGTCCAGAAGCTCGTGTGATCGTAGTAGACGTCGCCGCGCGCCGGCGGCACGAGCCCGATCATGTGCCGCAGCAGCGTGCTCTTGCCCGACCCGCTCGGCCCCATGATGACGAAGATGTCCTCGGGCTCGACGGCAAAGTTGAGGTCCCGCTGGATGACCCGATCCCCGTACCTCATGTCGAGGTCGCGGACCTCGATGCGCGATCGGATTCCGGTTGCGACATCGACGGTGGCCATCGTGCCGGCCTCACAGATGGAGGACGTCGAAGAGGACGGTCATCAGCGCGTCCGAGACGATGATGAGCACGATCCCGGTGACCACCGCCGACGTCGCGGCGGCGCCCACCGCCGCCGAGGTACGCCCGGACTGCATTCCGCGCAGACAGCCCGCGATCGCCACGAGCACGCCGAACACCGAGGCCTTGATGAGTCCCGCCGCGAAGTCGTCCAGCGTGATGGCCTGGAGGCTGCGCTGGTAGTACTCCAGGCCGCCGAGGTGCAGCAGGCCGACGCCGACGGCGGCGCCGCCGAGCATACCGAGCAGATCGGCGTAGAGGCAGAGCAGCGGCATCATCACGGCGAGCGCGATCATCCGCGGTAACACGAGAAATTCCATGGGCGGGATGCCGAACGTGGTCAGCGCGTCGATCTCCTCGTTGACGCGCATCGTCCCGAGCTGTGCGGCGAACGCGGCCCCCGTGCGACCGGCCATGACCACCGCGGTCATCATCGCGCCCATCTCGCGGGTCATGGCGACGCTGACGAGGTCCGCGACATACGCCTGGGCGCCGAACGCCCGCAGCTGCACGGCCCCGACGTAGGCGAGGATCACCCCCACCAGGAACGTGATCAGCGAGACGATCGGCAGCGCCTGCGCGCCGACCTCCTGCACCACGAGCAGCAGCTCGGACCGCTGAAACCGCGCCCGGCCGGTGAGCAGCCGGAGCACGCCGACGCACGCTTCGCCGATGAAGGCCAGCACCTCGACCGCCGACCGCGCCGTGGCGATCGCGCTCGACCCGACGCGGCCGAGCATCGACGGCCGATCGCCACCGGGACGCTCCTTGGCCTCCGGCGTCGCGCTGGCCAGCGCCAGGAGCCGCCGGGCGCCCTCCGACAGACCGACGAAATCGACGTGCATCTGCCGGCGCTCTGCTTCGCCGAGCACGTCGCGCAGGAAGATCAGCAGGCCGCTGTCCCATTGCAGGTTCCGGCCACCGTCGACGACGACCCGCGTGTCGGAGACCCTCGCGTACTCGAAAACATCCGCCGCGGCGGGCGCAGGCGCGCCGAGCGTCCAGCGTCCCGACAATCGCAGTCGAAGTGCACCGCGTTCGGTATGGTCGATCGCGACGTGCCGGGCGCCGGCCGTCGCGTCGTCGACGGCGCCCCAGCTGACGTTTACCTCGTCGTCCACGTATGGTTGGCGCGTCGCAGGAGAACGGGCGGGACTGCTTTCCGAAGCGTGAAGGCCGCCACCGAGACGAGGACGCCGAAGACGAGCACGTACACGCCGATCGCATCCACCAGTAGGTCCGTGAGCGCATAGGGCAGGCTCAGGATCAGCACGGCCAGGAATATGGACCATAGACCGCCGGCGGCGAGAAACCAGTGCGCCGCCACGCCGCCAGCGGGCCACACCGCCCCGAGGATTTCGAGGATTCCCGTGACGAGTCCCCAGATCGCGATCACGTGAACGAAGCGCGCCGACTCGAACGGAAATCCCAATGCGACGACCCCGACGGCGACGCTGACGATGCCCTCCAGCACGACGGGCCACCCCTCGAGTGGTCTCCGCGAGGCGCGAACGGCCCAGGCCGCGGCCCAGATCCCGTCGAGCACGGCGTAGGTCCCGAACAACGCGACGAGCTCGCCGAGCCGCACGCTCGGCCACAGCAGAACGGCGAGCCCCATGAGGATGCCGAGACCGCCGCGAACCGCCACCATCCACCAGGTCTGCACGCGTGCTGCGCTCCTGTCTGCCGACGGCGGGTCGCTTCGACGGCGACTCGCAACGCTGCGACGATCGCCGTCGAAGCACCCGCCCGGGCGCTACTTCGCGAGGCTCAGTCGAATACCCTCGGCGCCGAGCTTGAGACTCGCCCCCTGGGTCGTGCTCTTCATCTCGACGACGACCCCGTTCTGATTCCTCATCACGGTCACGTCGGCGCCTCCGGCGGCCGTCGCCCCTGCGCCGACTGCCACGTAGTTCCCCGGAAAGTCCTCGAGCTTCGTCAGGTTCGACACATCCCCCTTCGCCGTGGCACGGGTCACCCCCACCTCTCCCACGGAAAGCCCTTCGACCTTCACGGGGTACGTCTTGCCGGCGTAGGTCAGCGTTCCCCTGCCCCAGCTGAAGCCGATCCCGGCTGCCACCGACCCGTCCGACAACGTCAGGGTCGCGTTCTTGCCCTGAGCCCCGGCCAGCCCGGCGAGCGCTGCGACAAGACCCCCTACCGCCACCACTCCGATCATGAAACGACGCATCATGATGTCCCTCTGCCCGGGATTTGTGGTATGGGCGCGTCTCCGCCCGGTCGAAGCATTGAACGGATCCCCGGCGACGCCGGGCGACCTCGTCATCCGCCCATGCCCTTTCGAGGTGAATGCGCTCGGCGCCGGCACGGTCACGTAAAATTATGACAAGAACGAGCAAGGCTCATTTCAGCTCGTTCTCGTCCTCGGCGTCCGAAGAGCTCTTCATCATCGTCTTGATCGTCTCTTCGCCGTCGGCGTCGCCGATCAGCAGCAGAATGTAGACGCGGTCGCCGACGAGGCGCGCGGTCTGCACGGTCACGAACGTCGGGGAGAATGCGACGGCGTGGCTGAGCACGTCGTCGATGGCCGACCGCAGCGCGGCCGTGAGGTCGGTGTCGTCGGCGACACTGCTCGCCGAAATCGACGTGGGGATCGCCACCACGTACGCCGCCGCCGGAGATGCGGCCGTCACAAGGGCCAGACCGAAAATCGTCGCGAGCAGGGTCTTCATGCCGCCTTCCTCCTCAGGCGGTCGAGAGACCGCTCTGCTACCTCTTATGAGGCGGCGCGGCCGGCCGACGTTTCGCCTGGGCAGAGGGATGGCGTCAGCCGAGCACGATTTCGCTATGCTCAGGGCGACGGCAGCGGCTCCACCTGGGCACCGCCGCGATCGTTCATCGACTCCAGGGCGAGCCACACCGCCGCGAAGAGGAAGACCAGTGAGCCGGGCACCCACATGATCACGCCCGCCACCGATTGATCATCGAGCGCGGAGATGGCGCCCGCGCCCGGGATCGTCGCGTACGCCGGGTAGATCACCCGGTCGGAGAAGGTCAGGATGGCCGCGAGGACGGTGTTCTGCAGATCGGCCAGCAGCAGGTACGGGATCATCGTCCACCGCGGCCACGGCGATCGGGAAGGCCAGGCGAGGATCACCGGCCGCCAGAACACCATGGCGGTCGCGAAGAAGCAGGCGTGCTCGAGGTGATGCCAGGCGTGCGATCGCAATGCCAGCTCGTAGAGCCGCGGCGTGTGCCATGCCCAGAACGCGACGGCGAACGAGATCCAACCGAAGGCCGGATGCGCAATGACATCGGCCGTCGTTCGCCCGACGCGAGACGCAAGCCCGGCCGCCACGGCCAGCCGGATCGCTCGGGGGAGCCCGAGCAGCATCGGGGCGACGGGCGCGCCCAGCCAGAGCAGTGGCGGCGCCAGCATCATCAGCAGCTGGTGCTGCGTCATGTGGGCCGACAGGCGCCGGCCGGCGAGGGTGTCCAGTGGTGAAGCCAGCGCGAAGGCAATCACACCGAGGCCGCCGAGGAACGCCGCGAGACGCCCCTCGCCGAAACGCAGGGGCGCCCGCCGCGCGAGTTTTCGCCAGCCGCGCGCGTAGATCGCCCCCGTGACGAGGAGCGCGCCCAGCATCGACCACGCTTCCGCGCCGTGCGGCATCAGTCCTGGCGCGCCATCGGTCGCGCCGCCACGGGCGCACGCGCCGGCGCTTGGTTCGAGGGGCGCAGCGTCTCGAGAAACGCGACCAGCGCGTTCACCTCGGCGGGTACCAGGTTCTTGCCGTAGGCCGGCATGTTGCCACCGCCCTGGAGCACCTGCCGGATGAGCTGATCATGTGTGAGCCGCGTCGCCACCCCGTCCAGGGCCGGGCCGCGGCTGCCGCCTTCACCGCCGAGGCTGTGGCAGTTCCGGCATTGCTTGTTCTGGACGACGAGCGCGCCCTGCAGCTCGAGCGGCGAACGTCCCTGCACGTAGGCCACCGGCGTGGCGAGCGCGGTCCCGGCATCCATCACGGGAGACCAGGGAGACATCACGCCCAGGGCCGCGAGCGTCGT
>Ga0137418_10002425_pt1 | contig 17089 bp, 16 predicted proteins | sample CZODoug3_1_2_16f_FD_122242 | JGI IMG/M metagenome (GOLD analysis project Ga0137418, IMG submission 122242) | Vadose zone soil fungal communities from Angelo Coast Range Reserve, California, USA - CZODoug3_1_2_16fungal (Hybrid Assembly) | ecosystem: Environmental > Terrestrial > Soil > Vadose... | reverse complement strand
GAATTCGGTGAGGAAAGGAGGTCGCGGAGAATCGCCAGAGCCATTGTCCGGTCGCGGCCGATACGAACTACTGCGCAACTTGCGGATGTCGTCTCAGCCGCGGCCCGGCCAATGAACCAGGCGGAAAGAAGAATTCATCCCGCGACGCGAACTTTTCAAGCTCTCCGAATCTTCGTAAACCGCGAATTGGACGACCTGCGGGATCTGCTCAAAGCCGCTCCGCAGTTGCTGAAGCCGGGCGGACGGCTGGTAGTCATCAGCTTCCACTCGCTGGAGGACCGCATCGTGAAAGATGCTCTCCGCGATGGAGTGAAGCAGGGACACTACTGCTGGCTTACGAAAAAGCCGGTGACGGCGAGCGAGGAAGAGATTGATCGCAACCCGCGGTCCCGCAGCGCGAAACTGCGGGCTGCCGAAAGAATTTAAAAAGTTTTGCTCCGGAAAACTCGCCGGGGTCCCCAGCGTGACCGCTCTTGCGCTGGGGTGGAATGTGGTGGAAGTAGCCCGGCACGCTCAGGGAAGACGTGCCGGGGCAAGGTCTCCGGAACGGCATCGCTCCTCACAAAAGGGCGAAACAAAATTCCTACCGATCTCTCGATGCCGTTCCGGAGAGAAATCACGGTAGGACGGGAGTCAAGGCCATGCACAAGGGAACGATCATCGCAGATCTTATCGCCGCCGTGGAGCGAGCCGAAGAGCACGCGCGGGAAGCCAACCAGGACGCCGAACTCGAGCGCTGGTACGCCGCGCATCACCAACCCGTGCAGCTCAACGCCGATCTCCTCGGGGTGGCATAAATGGCCGCAGCAGCTACGGTACAGGGAACCATGCCCGCCGTCCGCCGCCAATCGTTCTGGGTAGGCACGCCGGAGATCTACTTCTCGAAGCAGATCGACAACTCGCGCCTGGTGAAGGTGGAAGATCCGCGCCGCGGCCGCGAGATGCGCCAGTTCGGCATCGCGCTCTCCTGCCTGTTCCTGCTGGTGATGACCTATGCGTGGCAGCATTTCAAGGCCATCGAGTACGGCTACAAGATCGAATCGATGAAGATCGAAGCCGACAACATGATCGAGATGAATCGTGCGCTGCGCCTGGAGGATGCCTCGCTGCGCGATCCCGAGCGCATCGATGTGATGGCCCGCAAGCTGGGCTTGCAGTCTCCCCAAGCCGGACAAGTCATGCGTCTAGATGGCTCAGGCGACAGCGGTGCCCCGGTGCTGGCGAGCCTCTCGCCCATCTCGGTGATTTCGGCGCGATAAATGGTCGGCAGCAACTCAGCGAGGAAGGAAGCAGTGACCTTCCCAGGCAAACACATTTGGCGGCCTCTCCGGATACGGTGAGCCGCCATGTTTGTCTGCGGAGATCGGCAATGCGCAACTGCATCCAGGCCGAGTAGTCATCCCAAATGAATTGGGGAATAAGAAGGACTGTCATCCTGAGCGGAGTGAAGGCGAAGCCGAACGGAGTCGAAGGACGCCGAGTTGGTGGACATGGTCATCGAGGCTCTAAGATGCCGCACGTAGTCGGGGGGGCCTTCGACTGCGTTCGGCCCCGCCTCCCTTCGCTCAGGATGACCGATTTGTAGAGTTACGACACAAATTCCGGAAGGACGAACTTGGCCACGCCCCGTACCGCCGCGAACCATCGCCTCTACCTCTTGGGCGGCCTGCTCCTGTTCTGGTTCGCCGTCATTTGCCTGCGTCTGTTCTACCTGCAGATCTTCCGTTACGGCGATTTCGAGCAGCGCGCGGAGCGCCAGCAACAGCGCTCCATCAACGTCTCCGCCAAGCGCGGCATTATCTACGATCGCCAGGGCCGCGAACTGGCCATGTCGATCCAGGTCGACTCCGCATTCGCCGTGCCGACCGAAATTCCCGATCTGCCCAACACCATTTCGCTGATCACCCGCATTACCGGCGAAGATGCGCGCATGGTGCTGGCCGACTGCCGCGGTCACAAGACGTTCTGCTGGGTGGCTCGCAAGGGCAGCGCCGAGACCATCGACCGCATTCGCACCTTGAATCTGCAAGGCATCCACTTCCAGAAAGAATCGAAACGCTTCTATCCCAAGCGCGAACTCGCTGCCCAGGTGCTCGGTTACGTGGGCACGGACGACGGCGGTCTCAGCGGCATCGAGCGCGAATACAACGATCAGCTGCAGGGCAAGCCCGGCAAGATGCTCATCTCGGTCGACGCCCGCAAGAAATGGTTCGGCCGCATCGAGAAAGAGCCCGAACCCGGCGACAACGTCGCCCTCACCATCGATGAAAAAATTCAGTACATCGCCGAACGCGAACTTGAGAAGGCGTTGAAAGACACGCATGCCATCGCGGGCACGGTAGTCGTTGCGAACCCCCACACCGGCGAAATTCTCGCTCTGGCGAATCGTCCCACCTTCAATCCCAACGTAAAGAAAGAAATCCGCAACGAGGCATTGAAAAACCGCGCCGTGAGCGACATCTACGAGCCCGGATCGACTTTCAAGCTGGTGACAATTTCCGGAGCCTTGCAGGAAAAACTCACCCGTCCGGACGAACTGTTCGACTGCCAGATGGGCTCGATTGTGATCAATGGCATGCGCATCCGCGACAGCAAGCCGCACGGCGTGCTAACGGTCGCCGACGTGTTAGCGGAATCGAGCGACGTGGGCGCGATCAAGATTGCTCTGCGCCTCGGTGAAGATCGTTTCTACAACTACATTCGCGCGTTCGGTTTCGGACAGCAGACCGGCATCGAACTTCCCGGAGAAACACGCGGCCTCACTAAGCCAGTGAATCGCTGGTCAAAAGTCTCGATCGGCGCCATTTCGATGGGACAGGAGATCGGCGTGTCGCCGCTCCAACTGGCCGCGATGGTATCCACCTTCGCCAACGACGGTGTCAGGGTTGCCCCGCGCATCGTGGCTACGACGACCGTGCCGCAAAGCGGACCACAAATGGTCACGTTCCACCCGCAAAATGAGCAGCGCGTGATCTCGCCCATGACGGCCGCAGAGATGCGGCAGATGATGCAGCGCGTGGTCCTCCACGGGACCGGCCGCAAGGCGATTCTCGAAGGCTACAGTTCGGCTGGCAAAACGGGCACCGGGCAGAAGGTGGATCCTGCCACCGGCGCCTACTCGCGCACAAAGTATGTCGCGTCGTTCGCAGGATTCGCACCCATCAACAATCCCGCTGTGACTGTGGCCGTGATTCTCGACTCCCCGGTGGGTTTGCACCAAGGCGGACAAGTCGCCGCCCCGGTATTCCAGCGCATCACCCAGCAGGTACTCGAATATCTGCACGCGCCGCACGATCTGGAACTGCCTGCGAATCGCCAGGTGTGGTTGGCGAAGATCAAGGTAAAGGATTCCGATCTGGATGAGGCATCGCCGGATCACCTGGGATCTGGTCTGGAAGTCGCCGACGCTAGCCCAGCAGATACAGTGGCTCCACCACTACCGCCGCCCGCAGCGAAGCCATCGCCCGTGCAAGGCCCGGTGGTTCCCGCTGCGCTGCGAGAAAAGCAGCCGCTACCCACGGCCGCTACGACCCAATCGGCGCCAACCGCCGCAGACACGTCCGTAAAGACTCCGTCGACCGGAACGGTGGTCCTCGAGGTGGAGCAAGGAGGAATCGAAGTCCCATCCTTTATAGGCAAGAGCGTGCGCAGCGCACTGGAAGCCGCGCAGGACAGCGGCTTGGAGTTGAATCCAGTAGGCAGCGGCATCGCGCGTGAACAGCTACCGGCACCGGGGACGCACGTGACCGCGGGATCAAGAGTAATGGTGAAGTTCGCCCGGTGAGACTCCATACCGAAAAAGTCAACCGCCTGGGAGATTCGCTCAAACCCTGGGATTTCTTAAAGTTGTCATCCTGAGCGTCGAAGGGCCCCGAGACTGACTGGAAACATGACGCCGTGTAAAGGGCTTTTTCCCGATGCCGCCTGGCGGGATAGGGGGGGCCCCACGCGATTGGGACCCCGGTCAAGGACCCGTAAATCGCTCCCGCACCCAAGACGACAGGTCTGAAATCAAGACGGCTACAATACAATCATTCCAATGACCTTCCAACAACTCCTGCAGGGCGCGGAGGTCCTCGCCCAAAGCGGTGATCCGACTGTCACCGGTGTCGAGTATGACTCACGCCACGTGAAGCCGGGCTCCGTCTTTGTCGCCACGCAGGGCGAAACCAGTGACGGAAACAAGTTCATCGACCAGGCCATCGCCGCAGGAGCGGTAGCCGTAGTTACCGACTCCGCGACCGAATCGCCGCGAGAAGGCGTCGCCTGGGCTCAAGTCGCTCACGGGCGCCGCGCCCTGGGCAAACTCAGCGCCAATTTCTACAAGCGTCCTGCCGAGCGCATGGCGGTCACCGGCGTCACTGGTACCAACGGCAAGAGCACGACCACCTTCCTGATTGAAGCGATCCTCGCTGCCGCCGGACGAAAGAGCATTCTCGTGGGCACGATCGAATATCACGTGGCGGGGAAGTGCCTGCCTGCGTCCCACACCACGCCCGAGTCGCTCGAGCTTAACCAGATGCTGGCGGAAGGCCTAGCCAACGGCGCGACTGAAGCCGTGATGGAAGTCTCTTCCCACGCGTTGGCTCAGCAGCGCGTCTACGCAGTTCCCTTTGACGTCGCCGTCTTCACCAACCTGACGCGCGATCATCTCGACTATCACCACACCATGGAGGAGTACTGCGCCGCCAAGCAGATTTTGTTCGAGGGCTGCGGTACCGAAGCTCCTCGAGCCGCGGTCATCAATGTCGACGACGAGTACGGACGCAAGCTGGCCCAGATCAGCAAGAAACGTGGCTCCCAGGTTTTCACTCACGGCCTGAACAAAGGCGATTTCCACGCGCAGTCGGTCGAGATTACCTCGCGCGGCACCCGCTTTGACCTGGCAACTCCCAACGAGACACTCTCCATCTTCTCTCCCCTCATTGGCAAGGTGAATGTGTATAACATCCTCGCGGCCGCCGCCTCCGGATTCGCACGGGGATGCAAACGCGAAGCCATCGTCCAGGGCGTTGCAGCGCTCACGCACGTTCCCGGCCGTTTTGAGCGCCTCGACTGCGGCCAGCCCTTCACCGTGGTAGTCGACTACGCGCACACCGACGATGCCTTGCGCAACCTGACCGCTCTCGCGCGAGACTTCGTCACGCAAGCTGGACTCAAAGGCCGGGTCATCACGCTTTTCGGTTGCGGTGGAGATCGCGATCGCGCCAAGCGTCCGCTGATGGGTGAAGCGGCCGGCAAGGGCAGCGATTTCGTAGTCTTGACCTCCGACAATCCCCGCGGCGAAGATCCTCTTGCCATTATGAACGACGCCAAGGTCGGCCTGCAGCGCTCTGGCGCAAAATACATCATGGAACCGGACCGCCACGCGGCGATCGCTCGAGCCGTTCTCGAAGCTATACCGGGAGATATTGTGTTGCTAGCCGGCAAGGGCCATGAGAAAGTGCAAGTCTCACGCGAAGGTACGATTCCGTTTGACGATGTCAATGTAGCCCGCGAAGTCCTCGCCGAAGCCGGCTACGAATGCCCGCCCGCCAAAGCCAGCGCTGCGAAGAAAGCATGAAGCTCCCCCTGTCGAAGATCGAAAAGTTCCTGGGCGCCACCGGCGAATGCGAACTCAAGGAAGTGGCTCAGGGATACTCCATCGACTCGCGCACCATTCTGCCCGGCGAGCTTTTCTTCGCCGTGAAGGGTGAGCGCTTCGACGGCCACGACTTCGTCCACCAGGCTCTTGAGCGTGGAGCGGTTTCGGCCGTGGTGCGTAAAGATCAACTGGCGCGTTTCCCCGTAAAGACCCGCCTGCTGGCGGTTGACGACACGCTCACCGCGTTGCAAACGTTGGCCACGGCCGTGCGCCGCTTGTGGGGGAAGCCGGTTGTCGGTGTCACGGGCTCCGCTGGCAAAACCACCACCAAGGAGGCCATCGCCCGGGTGCTGGCTACCCGCTCCCCGGTATTGAAGTCGGAAGGAAATTTTAACAATCATTTCGGTCTTCCCTTGATGTTGCTCAAGCTGCAGCCTGAGCAGCAAATGGCCGTCATCGAGATGGGGATGTCGCACGCCGGTGAAATCGGGGCGCTCGCAAAAATCGCCCAACCGGAAATCGGAGTGGTCACCGTCGTCGCCCCCGTTCACCTCGAATATTTCGACTCTCTCGCTAGCATCGCTCGCGCCAAGTATGAACTGATCGCATCCCTTCCTCCCGGTGGCACCGCTGTTCTCAACGCCGATGACGAATACGTCTCGCAATTCGGTCGCGATTTCTCGGGGAAAGTCGTTCTGTACGGCACACGCAAACCCGCCGACGTCCGCGCGGAAAACGTCGAGTCCCTCGGAGCGGAGGGCTCGGCCTTCGATGTCGTGGTGCACAGCGTGCGCGAGCGCGCCACCCTTCGGCTGATAGGCGCGCACAACATCTCGAACGCACTCGCCGCCGTGGCCGTAGGACTCGACCGCGGCATCCATCTCTCCGAAATTCTCGCGGCACTTGCCTCGCTTACGCCCGCGGACAAGCGTGGAGAGGTCGTCCAGTTGGGTAACATCAGGGTCATCAACGATTGCTACAATTCCAATCCAAAAGCTCTGGAAGCGATGGTTGACGCATTGACCACCATGCCGGCCAAACGACGGATCGTAGTAGCCGGTGAAATGCTGGAACTGGGTCCATCCGGCGAGCCGATGCACCGTTGCGCCGGCAAACACATCGCTGACAAGAAAATCGACGTCCTGATCGGAGTTCGCGGGCAAGCGCAGTCCATGGTGGAAGCAGCGAAAGCTGCCGGCATGCGGGCAGAATTCGTAGCGACTCCCGAAGAAGCCGGCGAGTGGCTAGCGCGCGAATCCCGCGAAGGCGACCTAGTTCTGCTGAAAGCCTCGAGAGGTGTAAAGCTCGAAAAGGCGCTGGAAAAGTGGAGCTTAGCTCTTAGTCGTTAGCTGTTGGTCGTTGGCGAAGAACAGTTACAGTGGTTTTAAACAACCGTTGTAGCGGACGACTGACGACGATATCTAGCTGTTGTTGACAGCCATCGGAGATGGGCGAAACTCAGCTGTGTTGGCGGGTCAGTGGTTTTAGCCAAACGACCACCAGTTAGCGACCAACGACCGGTTCTGGAGGCTCTTTGCTTTACTGGCTGCTGTTCGTCAAGCTGTTCCATTACTTCCCGCCCTTCCGCATCTTCCGCTATCTTACGTTCCGGACTGCGTTCGCCAGTCTCACCGCCCTTTTCACTGGCCTGATCGTTGGCCCGCTTGTCATCAACCGCCTGCGTGAATTTCAGATTGGTCAGTTTATCCGCGAAGAAGGTCCCAAGGCCCATCAGAAAAAAGCTGGCACCCCCACCATGGGAGGCCTGCTGATTGCAATTGCGATCGTGGTCCCCACTCTGCTGTGGGCGGACCTGAGCAATCCCTTCGTATGGATCGCCGTCATCTCCACGTGCGCCTTCGCCGCAATCGGGTTTGCCGACGACTATATAAAAGTGGTTCATCGCCGCAACCTCGGACTCACGGCGCGCGCAAAATTAGGCCTGCAGTTCCTCACCAGCTTTGCGATTGCCATCACGCTTACCGCGATGCAAGGCAAGGCGATGTATTCGACCAAGCTAGTCGTTCCGTTCTTCAAGCAATTCCGCCCCGACTTGGTAGTGGAACATTGGAGCCACACTCCTCATCTGTGGTGGCTGTCGTTTATTCCGTTCGTAATTTTCGTTTGCGTAGTTATCGTCGGCTCGAGCAACGCCGTAAACCTCACCGACGGCCTCGACGGCCTGGCCATCGGTTGCACCGTGATCGCCGCGGGAGCGCTGACAGTCCTTACTTACGTCAGCGGCCACGCTGCTTTCGCGTCATATCTCGGACTCGAACGCATGCCGCAGGTTGGAGAACTTACCATCTTTTGCGGCGCCATGGTGGGATCGGCCATCGGTTTTCTCTGGTACAACGCGCATCCGGCGGAAGTCTTCATGGGGGACGTTGGTTCGTTGGCGCTCGGGGGCGCGATCGGCACCATCGCTGTCATGATCAAGCAAGAACTGCTGCTCCCGTTCATCGGGGGAGTCTTCGTCATCGAAGCACTCTCAGTCATCCTGCAGGTGGCGTCATTTAAGTTGCGCAAGAAGAGAATTTTCAAGATGGCGCCCATCCATCACCACTTCGAATTGCTAGGCTGGTCGGAATCGAAAGTGATTGTTCGGTTCTGGATCGCGTCCCTGGTCTTCGCGCTGTTTGCGCTGACCACTTTGAAGCTGAGGTAGGAACAATTCAATTCACCACGGTGGCACGGTGCACGAAGTCAAAGCAAATTAAATTCTTCTCCCTGTCTCTGTGCCTCCGTGGTAAAGAACTAAAGACGTGGACGTCAAAGACAAACGCGTGCTGGTGGTCGGCCTCGGCAAGTCCGGGGTAGCCTCGGCGCTTTTCCTGAAAGCCCGAGGAGCGCGCGTCACGGTCTCTGACACCAAGTCCCCCGATCAGCTCCGCGATGAAATTCCCGCACTGCTCGATCATGGGATCGCGGTCGAAACCGGTGGCCACGGAGAACGCACCTTCCGCGGTCAGGACCTGATCGTAGTCAGCCCCGGTGTCCCGGTCGATGCTCCGCCGTTGCTCCAGGCCCGAGCTTCGGGCGAGCCAGTCATCGGCGAAATAGAACTGGCCGCCCAATATCTGGCCGGCCCCATCGTTGCCATCACCGGCTCAAACGGCAAGACGACCACGACAATGTTGACCGGCGACGTCATAACGGCCAGTGGCTTCCCCACGGTAGTGGGCGGCAATATAGGCACGCCCGCGATCTCCTTGGTGGAACAGGCTGGGCGTGATACGGTCGTAGTCCTCGAGATCTCCAGCTTCCAACTGGAAACCATCCACACCTTCCGCCCCAAAGTCGCGGTGATTCTAAACATCACTCCCGATCACCTCGACCGCCACCGTACATTCCAGGCGTATGTCGACGCGAAAGCTCGCATCTTCGAAAATCAGCAGCCCTCCGACTACTCCGTCCTCAACGAAGACGACCCCACCTGCCTGACTCTGGCCGATCGCACGCGTGCTCAAGTCTTCTGGTTCAGCCGCAAGAAAGAAGTTAACCAGGGTGCATACATCGACGACGGCCGCATCCTCTTTCGTGACGGCGCCGGCCAGCGCGAGATCATGCTGGCCAGCGAAATCCGCCTCAAAGGCGCGCACAATGTGGAGAACGTTCTCGCGGCGGTTTGCACTGGCGCCCTGATGGGTGTTCCGGCGGACAAGATCCGCCAAGCCGTCCGCGATTTCAAAGCCGTCGAGCACCGTCTCGAGTACGTCGCCACCATCAAAGGCGTCGAGTACTACGACGACTCCAAGGCTACCAACGTCGATGCCACCATCAAAGCGCTCGAATCCTTCCCCGCCAATGTCCATCTCATTCTGGGTGGCAAGGACAAAGGCAGCGACTACACGGTGCTGAACGACCTGCTGCGCCAGCGGGTAAAACGCGTTTACACGATCGGCGCCGCCGCCGGGAAGATCGAATCCCACATCAAGGGTGCCGCCGAAGTTGTCCATGCCGAAACTCTGGACAACGCCATTCGCCGGGCCAACGCCGTAGCCCAATCCGGCGACATCGTCCTGCTAGCCCCCGCCTGTGCCAGCTTCGACCAATTCCAGAGCTACAACCACCGAGGCAAGGTCTTCAAAGAAGTGGTGTATGCACTGGCGGCAGGCAGTTAAGCGCAACCGTCGCCAACCCGACCAAACCCGTAGCCTGTCATCCTGAGCGCAGCGAGGCCCTAGCCGAACGCAGTCGAAAGACCCCCTACGGACGGCGATAGCAACGCCGCGTGGAGGTTTTTCACGGTAGTTCTGATCGAGTCCCCCCGAATTCGTGGAGCGACCGGCGTCCCCGCCCCGTCCACCACGGAGCCCCCTGACCGTGAAGTCGGTACCGAGGAACCAAGCCAGTCATCCCCCGAGGCATTTTTCCCGCTGCAATCCTCTCCGGCCAACGTGACTCCGTGGTGAAATGGAGCGTCGTGGCCAAGCGCGTCAGTGTCGATCGATGGCTCTTCGCAGTTACCATGCTGCTCGTTTTTACCGGCCTGGTGATGGTCTTCAGCGCATCCGCCGTGATGGCCAAGGAACGTTTCGGCTCGCCGTATGCGTTCGTGACCAAGCAACTCATCTGGGCGCTGGCCGGCATCGTCGCCATGGTCGCCACCATGAAGATCGACTACCGCCGCTACAAGCATCCCGGAGTAGTCTTCTCGCTGTTGGCCGTCACCACCCTTCTCTTGCTCTCTGTCTTCCTGCTCGACCGTACCCATCACACCCATCGCTGGATTCGCTGGGGCGGCTTCTCCTTCGAGCCAAGCGAACTGGCCAAACCCGCAATCATTCTCTTTATGGCGTTTTTTCTCGAGACGCGGACCAAGTACATCGAAGATTGGAAAAGCACCCTGTTGCCGGCCGTGGCGCCGACCATGGTGTTCCTGGTGCTGATCGTAGCCCAGCCCGACCTGGGGACGGCCATCGCCTGCGCCGGAATCACCGCGTCTATCCTGTTCGTAGCTGGCATGCAACTGCGCTACTTCGCCTATGCGTTTGCCGCCTCGCTGCTACCACTCTATTTCCTGCTCTTCCACGTAAGCTTCCGGCGAGAGCGCATCATGGCGTTCCTAAACCCGTACTCCGACCCGCGCGGCTCAGGCTTTCACATCATTCAATCGCTAATCGCGGTGAGCACGGGCGGCTTGACCGGCCTCGGCCTGATGGAAGGCAAACAAAAACTCTTTTACCTCCCCGAGCCCCACACCGACTTCATCTTCGCCGTCACCGCCGAGGAGCTAGGTCTGGTAGGCGCGATGTTCGTAGCCACTCTGTTCGCCGTCTTCCTCTGGCGGGGGACCCGCACCGCGCTCCGCACCCGCGACCTGTTCGGCCATTTCCTGGCCGTCGGCATTACCAGCATGGTGATCTTGCAAGCGTTCATCAACATTAGCGTAGTCCTCGGCCTGATGCCGACCAAAGGCATCCCCTTGCCGTTCGTCTCCTACGGCGGCTCGTCGTTATTCATCACCCTCGGCTGCGTAGGAGTACTGCTGAATATCTCCAAACAGGCGGAATAGCCGATTGTGATACCGGCGCGAGGGTATCCCGATAGTCCATTCGTCGCAGGCGTCTGCCCTGGTCGATCGCGCAAAAACCGCGAACACAACGTGCCGGCCTGTACAGTTGAATTTCGACCCCGGCCTCGACGTTCACGCCTTGAAGAATTTCAAAACTGGACGGTTGCCGACCTGCTGAAGCAAGAGAGGCTGGACGAATTGGATTGCACCGCCGACCAGTTGCCCCCCAGCAAAGCCAGGTTCGCAGGCGGGATATGGCAGATGCAAGCTCTCTATCGCGGTCTCGAGGACCCGTGGGTGGGCCACGCCACCGAGATAGATGGGCAGAATCACATTGAACCGCTGAAGCGCTGGGTCAAGACGAAACCGCAATCGATCACGGCGCGGATTGCTTTGGCCGAAGCCTACGGAAACTACGCCTGGGATGCTCGTGGAACTGGAACCAGCGACACGGTCAGCGAAACTGGCTGGGATCTCTTCCACGAAGGTTTGGAGAAGGCCAAGAAAACGCTGGACGAGGCTGCAACCTTGGACGCGAAATGTCCGGAGTGGTACGTGGCGATGGAAACAGTAGCGCGGGGCCAAGGTCGGGACGTTCCGCATGCGAACCCGCTCATCGAGAAGGCGATCGAGTTCGAACCGGCATACTACTCGTCGTATGGGATGCATGCCATCTTCCTGATCCATCGTGGTATGGCGACGAAGGGGACACTGCGAAATTCGCCAAGTAGGCTGCTGATCGCATCGGCGGCTAAGACGGCGACATCCTTTATTTCCAAATTGCCATGCGTCTTGCTTGTCCTTGCGACGAGCCCGAGCATGACGGCAAATCCAGAAAGGAGCCGCGAAAACCGAGGAGCAGTACGGCGCGTCTCTGATCAATCTGAATAGGCTGACAATTGTTGGCTGTCAAATTCCACGACGGGACCGTTGCGGACAATACTTTCAAGCGACTCGCGGACAACTGGGACACGGACACGTGGAAAACCGAACACTTTTTCAAGAACAACGTAAGCTGGGCCTCCACCATCGCAGCCATGGAAGCGAACGACCGGGACCGCAAGCAAATGGCTGAGGCCAACCTGCAAACGCCCGAGGGCGCCAAGTACGTGGCAGCCGTCGAGCAGCAGCTCGCACCCTACATGCAGCAGTGTGCGCAAGCGACCCGGTGGCCCATTGCCTATTGCAAAAGTTCGGACAAATCACTCCAAACCACGAAAAACCATTTCCACGCCCGCCTCGATCGCCGTACTGGATCAAGCTCGAACTGGATCCGGCTAAGTTTGTGGTGGCGTCGCAATAGAAAAAAAACGATCAGGGACGTGAGAGAGTAACCAACCCGACGGTCAGTGGGGGCTTGGCTCCATGATCCTCAGAACCGGCCGACCCTCGACACTCTGTAGCGGGAAGTAGACCAGGTGCGTATCAGGGTCGACGCAAACCGTGTGCGCGTGCGGCATGGAAAGCGTCCCATCCAGAAGCACCGCCTTGCCGTTCTCTCGGAATACAGTCACAGTGCCGGACTCCGCTGAGACGTACAACTGCTTCAGTTCAGAGTCGTACGCAAGTACGTCAGGATCCTTTTCGATCCGGGTAAGTCGCCAGCACCTGCATGCTGGTGAGATCGAACACGGCAAGCTTGTGATTCTCCTCGCCTGCCCACCGATGACGACATCGTGGACGTCTTTGCCAAGCGGCTCACCACGCCCTTCAATATCTATAAGAATGTCAAAGAACGCGCAAGGCCGGTACATCCGATGACCAACCGTCCCACCTCGAAACAGCGCCCATCGACAGGCTGGTTGAATTCTGGTGGAAACGGCGATAAAGTCGCTGCTGCCCGCCATTCGGCCGTTCCGGAGGCCAGCGATGATTTCCGCAAAACCAACAAATGAGTGGCAGAGACTTGAGACCCTCCGTGGCTATGAGATTCTCGATACGGAGCCAGAAGCCGCATTCGACGATCTCACACTGTTGGCCTCCTACATATGCCAGACCCCGGTTGCCCTGATTAGCCTCATCGACGCTGACCGGCAATGGTTCAAATCAAAGGTTGGTGTTTCCGTTACCGAAACCTCTCGCGACATCGCCTTTTGCGCCTCGGCGATTCTCCAGCCCGATGTTTTTATCGTGCCGGATGCCAGCGAGGACGAGCGATTTGCGGAGAACCCTTTGGTCGTTTCTGAACCTAAGATTCGTTTCTATGCCGGGGCAACTTTGATGACCGATGGCCACGCGCTGGGAACCCTGTGCGTCGTGGACCGTGTGCCTCGAGAGCTGAAGCCCGAGCAGTTGGAGGCGCTCAGGGCTCTGAGCCGACAGGTGCTGGCGCAACTTGAGCTCCGCCGCAATCTCAAGCGGTTGGAAAAATCTCTGGCAGCGCGCGATCGAGCCGAGGCTGAAAAAGAACGCACCCTTCGAGATCTCAAGGCAGCCATGGCGAAGGTCCACACCCTGGAGGGACTGTTGCCAATCTGTTTGTCCTGCAAAAAGATACAGGATCAAACCGGCAGCTGGCAGCCCTTCGAATATTACGTGAGAACGCACTCTGAAGCGAAGGTGACTCATAAGATTTGCCCGGCTTGCTCCAAGGCGATCTCGGCGTAAGTCGCCGAGTCTATCTCGATGGTCGCGCTGCTGCCCTGCGGTTCCCCGCACTTGTTCGCTCATCACAGACTCCCGCCACCCCCCTCGTCCTCGGCCATTTTTTTCGTCTGAGACAATTCAGCATTAATATCAGCACCCCGCTCCCTAGATTGGAGGCAGCTATGGTGGATTTCGCGTTAGTCCCGCGACGCACAGCCCTAATCAACGTCGATATGCAGAACTGCTTCGTGCACGGCTCTCCCAGACGCTCCCGAAGGACTTGAAATCGAAGAACGGATCAACCGCCTGGCCGCGGTCTGCCGGGAGGCTGGCATTCTGGTCATTCGTACCAAGCATCGTGCTCCGGGCCGACGCCTCCAACGGTGGAGTGTTGAGCGAGTTCAGTCCACCGGTCAAGCAGGGCATACTCAACCAAGGCTCGCAGTCGGCGGCGCTCCACAAAGGTCTGAGCGTGGGACCCAGCGACATGCTCCTCGACAAACCCAGGTTCGGAGCCTTCTACGGCACGCGAACTGATTCTGCGCGCGCGCGGAACATTGACACCATCATTATGAGTGGTGTCGCGACCAATGTTTGCTGTGAAACCACGGCGCGCGAACGCCGATTGGCGGCGCTCCAGAAACCGTCGCACAGACTCGTCGCGCTCGAGACCAATCGCCATTTCGTACCCATCTCGCGCTTCTTCGCGCGCACCGGTTCTAGCCAGCAGTTCCGCGCGTGCCGCCCAGTAGGGCTGATATCCCGCGAGCCGCGCATCCGAAACTGCTTCTGGCATCGCGTTTAGTGCCGCGCTCGCACCCTGCGCCTCCGCAATCGCCAGCGCGCGATTGAGGGCCACAACCGGCGACGCAGCCAACGCAAACAGGGCGTCGTATAGCTGTACTACTTCTGCCCAATTCGCTTCTCCCATGCGGCAACGAGACACGTGTGCCGACTGCAATGCGCCTTCCAACTGGTAGCGGCCCACCGAATTTAGCGCGCTGGCACGCCGAAGCAGCGCCTCGGCCTCCATGATCATTTGCGAGCTCCACAACTCCGGATCTTGTTCAGCCAGTGGGACGTATTGCCCTTCCGCATTGCGGCGCGTGCGTCGCCGGGCTTCGGCGTTCAACATGAGCGCCAGCAAGCCGAGTGCTTCCGGCTCGTCCGGCAGCAGTTCCGTCACCCGCCGTGCCAGAAACATGGCTTCCTCACTCAGATCGCGGCGCGCAGCATCGGTTCCGCCCGGATCGGTCCAGCCTTCGGCAAAGGCGGCATAAACAGCGTCCAACACGTGTCGAGTCGCCCGGCAAGTTCCTCGCGCTCGGGAACGCGGTAGGGAATACCTGCCTGCCGAATCTTGTCCTTGGCCCGGACGAGTCGCTTACTCATGGCTGCCGGAAACATGAGAAATGACGAGGCAATCACCTTCGCGTCCAGGCCGAGCACGACGTGCAGGATCAAGGGCGCACGAATGCCTTCGTCGATCGGCGGATGCGTGCCGGCGAACATCAGCGCGAGCCGCTGGGATCTCCGCAGAGGTTGCGGCTGCCTCCAACCCATCGGCCATCACCTTCAACTCCTCGTTTGCCAACTCGTGGCGACGCTGTCCGCGGAAGCCGTCGATTATCTTTCGCCGAGCCACGGTCAACAGCCACGCTTCTGGAGTTGACGGACAACCGTTGATGGGCCAGTCTGCCAGTGCCGCCAGGAACGCTTCTGAGAGCCGCCTTCGTCATGGCCTCCATGTAGGCCTTGTAGCCGCCAGCCAATGGAGCTGCTCGTCCCTGGTCAGCATCGGCCAACCGGATTCGTTCACATCGTCCAGCAGGATGTATTGCATGGGTTCTCTCCCTTGTGATTTTCAAGCGGCACCATTCTCCGCCAACTACCATGACGTTCGAAAACAGCCGATCTGGACAGCAAGCCAGAAATTTTCTTGAGGGTGTCTGGAAACGGGGCGACCCGTTCATTCGCGTCCTCTGGGCCCGGTCGATGGTTTGGAGCTAAGGTGGGCGCATTGCGCAGTATGGCCCTTCGGCGTACATTTGCGGTTCGCCCAGAAGTTTCCGGTCTACTTGTGAGAAAGTCGAACTCGATCGCAAGCGTGTGGTTCCTCGGGGCCTTGCTGGTCGGAGCCCTCGGGGTGGGTTTTTGGCTCTTTCGTCCCTTCCTTCAGCCAATCGCGTTCGCCGCCGTCATCGGCGTTGGATTCTACCCTCTCTACGTTAGGATCAAACGGGTCGTGCGCGGCCCGAACAAGTCTGCGCTGGTCGCGACCCTTGCCGTGCTTTTGATCTTCATACTGCCGGCCCTGCTCATTGCCTCCACGGCCGGTGCAGAGCTAATCAAAGCGGCTCGGTACCTGGGAGATCGCAGCACTCAGGAAGGCGGAGCCGTGGCTTACCTGGCCCAGAAGCAGCAAAGCGCGCTGGGTTGGCTCGGAAAATATGTCGACGTGGAAGAGTTGCGCTTGGAAGATGCGATTGCCAACCTCCCAGGCCAGGTAAGCAAGGTATTGCTGACGGCGGGTACCCACTTGTTGGGGGGACTGGCTGGCTTCACTGGGAATGCAGTCCTGACATTCCTGATCCTGTTCTTCGTGTTCCGCGACGGAAATACCACCGTCGAGAACGTCATTTCGATCCTACCGTTGAGCCGGGACCACGCGCTGCGCTTGTTGACCGGAATTCGCGATAGTGTGGTCGCCAACCTGTACGGGATTCTGGCCGTCGGTCTCGCTCAAGGCCTGCTCACCGGAGCCGCCTTTGCCGTCCTAGGCGTGCCGTCACCATTGTTGCTTGGTTTAACCACCGCGGTTTGTTCCCTCGTCCCGATCGTGGGAACCATGTTGGTCTGGCTGCCCGCTGCTATTTACCTCATGGCCATCGGGCACCTCTGGAAAGGGATCATCCTGATGCTGTGGAGTTCCGTGGTGGTGGGCACGATTGACAACATCATTCGGCCCCTGGTGATTGGCAGCAAGGTTGAGCTCCATCCACTTCTCCTGCTGTTCGCATTGCTGGGCGGGCTTCAAGTCTTTGGGTTTATCGGGATTTTTATCGGGCCCGTGGTCCTTTCCGTGATCTCCGCACTGACCGACATGCTGAGAGAAGAACTTTCCGCACCGCCGAGTCCCCCTCCCAGCATGGCCTCCATAGGATGAGCACGCGCGTCCGCGGCGAATCACCCCATTGACAATGGGTGAGGCTACGGAACGAGTCTGAAGATCACCCGCCGTTTATGCTGCCGCTTCGCTGCTGCGATCGGCGCGGACGCAAAGCTTACGCTCGCATACGGCGTGTTTGACCTGGAAACTTTTCGTGTTTCACCCACGTGTCTGTTTCGTTGATGTCGAGACCACCGGCTCGTCGCCGGCGCGCGAGCGCGTGACCGAGGTC
>Ga0137418_10002423_pt1 | contig 17094 bp, 12 predicted proteins | sample CZODoug3_1_2_16f_FD_122242 | JGI IMG/M metagenome (GOLD analysis project Ga0137418, IMG submission 122242) | Vadose zone soil fungal communities from Angelo Coast Range Reserve, California, USA - CZODoug3_1_2_16fungal (Hybrid Assembly) | ecosystem: Environmental > Terrestrial > Soil > Vadose... | reverse complement strand
TAGTTGTGATGGCAGCTTACGACTTCCACATTGGCTTCGAACGCCGGGACTTCTCCCGAGCCGCGCACCGCCGCGATCAGGTTCTGCATCATCAACTCGCGATTGGCGAGCGCGTAGTCCTGCGCCCAATGCACTGCGCGGACGTAGTCCTCGAAGTGCTCCGTGCCCTGCGGCAGATACGCGAGGTCCTGATCCGGCAGGTTGATCATCCACTGGCGCATGTCGTTCTTCGCCAGCTCAATGAAAAACGTGCCGAAGCGATTGCCCACGCCACGCGAGCCCGAGTGCAGCAGGAACCAGACGTTCTCGCTTTCATCGAGACACACTTCAATGAAATGGTTCCCGGTGCCAAGCGTCCCCAGGTGATTCACGCGCTGCTTGTGATCCAGCTTGGGATACTTCTCGACGATTGCGTTGTACGCTGGCTCCATCTTCGCCCACACCTCCGCGTGATGCGACGGGGCATCCGACCACGCACCGCGGTCGTTCGCACGTCCATTGTCTGTACGCCCGTGCGGCACCGCCTTTTCAATTGCCGCGCGGATGCCGTGCAGATTGTCCGGCAGATGGTTGGCGTGCAGCGAAGTCTGCACCGCCATCATGCCGCAACCAATATCCACGCCGACTGCGGCCGGAATGATTGCGCCGCGCGTTGGAATCACCCTGCCCACGGTCGCACCGATGCCCCAATGCACGTCCGGCATCGCCGCCACCCACTTGTAGATGAATGGCAACTGCGCGACGTTCAAAAGCTGCTGGCGTGCAGCGTCCTCAAGTGGGACGCCCTTGATCCAGGCCTTGATGGGAACGCCGTTGTCGGACTTGATTACGTTGTAAGTATTGTCGGTCATAAATTATCCATTCCGAATCAGTCAGGGGATTTAGAGAGCCTTCACAAACTCCTCAAATTCCCGCACCCTTTGTCGATCCAGGCTTTTGCCCAACTTGGCAATCAATTTCCGATCTGCAGTCACGAACGTTAGAGCTGGATCGGCCAAATACATTCGATTTTCAGAAGATGGAAGTCCATGTCATCCGCTCGATCGTGATGCAACACGTCGGGGACTGCAAGACCGAAGCTTCTCGCAAGCCGGTTCCGCTCGATTTGCGACTGTCTAAGGTTTTGTGGAACTGGCGGCTGCATAGTCCATGCCCAACCGATGAGGACTGGGTATTCGCCAGTCCGCACAGCGGAGGAAAGCTGCCGTTCTGGCCGGGTTCGCTGTACAAGGCGCACCTGGAGCCAGCGGCGAAAGAAATCGGAATCGTGGGCCATTTCGGTTGGCACACGTTCCGGCATACGTACGCGACGCTCCTCAAGGGGAACGGCGAGGACGTGAAGGTTGTGCAAGAGCTAATGCGGCACGCAAACATCTCGGTCACTCTGAACGTCTATGCGCAAGCAATCACGCAAACGAAGCGAGACGCGCAGAGCCGAGTTGTGAGTTTGCTGCTCGACAAAAACGAAGAAAAACCAAGCACCGAGGCTTATCGGACTGTAACGGACCTACAAAATTCTGGAGGGGATTTGCAAGTGATTGATAAGGTTGGCGTCCCCGACGGGATTTGAACCCGTGTTACCGCCGTGAAAGGGCGATGTCCTAGGCCAGGCTAGACGACGGGGACCACTGCAAAAGGATGGCTTGTTTTCTGCGGACCGTTCGATACTAACAAGCCCATCTTTACGATGTCAAAAGTCCCAAGGGCAGCCGCCTCTGCAAAACGAGAACGGCGGTAGGGTTGCCTGCGCGGAAAAGAGACACCCATCAGGTGACACTCACTTCGGTGTACGTTCCATAGACGTCGCGGAGCGCTTCACAGATCTCACCAACGGTAGCGTAGGCGCGCACCGCCTCGATGATGAAAGGCATGGTATTTGCCGACGAAATTCTGCCGTCCGTGCCAACTGCCGGTTCCTTTGCCGCCGCCCTCTTCAGGTTCTCAAGGGAGCGGTTGACTTCTTCGCTGGAGCGGCGGGCACGGAGAGATTTGAGCTTTGCGGTTTGCTGGCGCGCGACGCTTTCGTCGATATAGAGGATCTTCGGAGGCTCCTCTTCAATCGCAAATTCGTTTACACCAACAATCACCTTTTCGTTCGCCTCCACGGCCCGCTGGTACTGGTAGGCAGACTCCGCGATTTCTTTCTGCGGATAGCCGCGCTCGATGGCGCGCACCATACCGCCCATCTGGTCGAGTTTGCCGAAATAATCGAAGGCGCCCTCTTCCATGTCGAAGGTGAGTTTCTCCACGAAGTAGGAACCGCCCAGGGGGTCAATCGTTTGAGCCACGCCGGATTCATAAGCGATGATCTGCTGAGTCCGCAACGCGATGCGGGCGGCTTCGGCCGTGGGTAAAGCGAGGGCTTCGTCGTAGGAGTCGGTGTGCAACGACTGTGTGCCCCCCAGCACTGCGGCTAGCGCCTGCAACGCCACACGCGCGATGTTGTTCATGGGTTGCTGCGCGGGAAGTGAGACGCCGGCGGTTTGCGTGTGAAAACGCATTAGCCACGTGCGCACGTTCTTGGCACCGAAGCGGTCTTTCATCAAGCGGTACCAGATTTTGCGGGCAGCGCGATATTTGCCGATCTCTTCGAAGAAATCATTGTGCGCATTGAAGAAGAAACTCAGACGGGGACCGAATTCGTCAATTTCCAAGCCACGACGCAAAGCCCATTCAACGTACTCGACACCGTCGTAGATCGTGAAGGCGAGTTCCTGCAGAGCGGTCGAGCCCGCCTCGCGAATGTGGTATCCGCTGATCGAGATTGTGTTGAACCTCGGCGTGAAGCGGGAACCGAACTCGAACGTGTCGACAACCAGGCGCATGCTGGGAGCGGGTGGATAGATATATTCCTTCTGCGCGATGTATTCCTTGAGGATGTCATTCTGGATGGTGCCCGAGATCCGCTTCCAGTCGGCACCCTGCTTTTCCGCTACTACCAGATACATCGCCCAAAGAATGCTCGCCGGAGAATTGATGGTCATCGATACGGTAGTCTTTTCCAGATCAATGCCATCAAACAGGATTTCCATGTCCTCAAGCGAATCGATGGCGACTCCGCATTTTCCAACTTCGCCCTCGCTGGCGGGATGGTCCGAGTCATAGCCCATCAACGTGGGCAAATCAAAAGCTACCGAAAGCCCCCCGCCTCCGTGTTCGAGAAGATATTTGTAGCGCGCATTCGTTTCCTCCGGTGACGCGAAGCCGGAAAACATTCGCATCGTCCAAAGCTTGCCGCGATAACCGCTCGCGTGAATACCTCGCGTAAAAGGCGGCTCGCCGGGATGAGCGAGGTATCTTTGATCGCTCCAGTCTTCTGGCAAATCAGCCGGTGTGTAGAGGCGACGGATGGGCACGTTCGAAATCGTGCTGAACCGTGCCTGACCGTGCTCGTCGAGGTTCGTGCCCGTAGGCGAACCAATCGGTTTTTCCGGAAACTTCTCGAGCGTCGGCGCCAGGATTTTCTCGGCCCACTGCTTTTCCTGTTCCGACGGGCGACGTCCTTCGAAGACCTCTGCAATCGGGCTTTCGGCCAGTTTCGGCTTGGAATAAGGCTTCCTGCTATGCGGCATGACTATTTCAACGTTAGCATGACGACGACGTGGCGTGGGAGAAAAGCGTCGGTTACGATGGCAGGTAACATCAGGCTCGGTAACCGGAGTTAACCGGGGTGGAACGTAATGACAAACGGAAAATGCTGAGATAACATTCGTGCAGTTTGATTATGGAACCTCATTCGCAACGAGGCAGCGTCTATGGGGAAAGCGACTGACGATCGGCTCAGCATCACGCCTTACCATCGGCACGAACCCGGGAGCCAGCCGAGTTCGCTATACGAACCCTATCGGTCCACTGTTCGGCGTGCGCCCTCCAAGCCACTGATTTTTTTGCCCCACACTCTGTCGGAGGTTACAGGGCCCGTCCACGGCCAGGACGATATCGCGGAGACCGACAACGATCTGACACGCCAGCATGCCGCTGAACCGCAAGGCGAACGGATCATCGTCACCGGGCGAGTGCTGGATAGCAATGGGCGCCGGGTGCCACACGCCTTGATCGAGATTTGGCAAGCGAACTCGGCCGGGCGGTACGTACATATAAAGGACCAGCATCCTGCGCCGTTGGATCCAAACTTTACCGGCAGCGGACGCACACTTACGGACGAAAATGGGGGATATCGTTTCGTAACGATCAAGCCGGGCGCTTATCCCTGGCTGAATCACTACAATGCCTGGCGCCCCGCCCACATTCACTTCTCGATTTTTGGCCGAGCCTTTATCACGCGACTGGTTACGCAGATGTATTTCCCAGGCGATCCCTTGTTTGCCTTCGATCCAATCTTTCAGTCCGTGCCAGATGAAAAGGCGAGGGAGCGGATGATTTCGAAGTTCGATCTGGAAACCACACAACCACAATGGGCGCTTGGCTATCGTTTTGATATCGTGCTGCGAGGTCCGGAAGCGACCCCGTTTGAGGCGTCGCGATGAGCATGATTCCCACCCCCTCGCAGACCGTCGGCCCATTTTTTCACTTTGGTCTCACCGACCATCATTCCGTCGGGCGGATTGCGGATGCGCAGGCACAGGGTGAGAGGGTTCAATTAACGTGTCGTGTCTTCGACGGCGAAGGCATACCGCTCGATGACGCCATACTCGAGATCTGGCAGGCGAACGCCGAAGGCAAATACAACCATCCTGAGGATCGTCAGCAGAAGCCGATCGAGCCCTCATTTTACGGGTACGGACGCATGGCGACCGGAGATGACGGGGCGTGCGAATTCCAGACTATCAAGCCTGGTCGGGTGCCGGGCCCGGGCAATACTCTCCAGGCTCCCCATCTGAACCTTGCCGTATTCGCACGGGGGATGTTGAAGCAACTGTATACGCGGATTTACTTCTTTGGGGACGCTGCGAATCAGGAAGATCCCATACTCGCCATGGTGCCAGCCGAACGGCGCGTGACTTTAATCGGCCAGCCGGATGTTGCCCATCCCGGAACCTGGAGCTTCGACATTCACCTCTCAGGCCAGCAAGAGACAGTCTTCTTTGATGTGTAGCGGAAACAGTTTCCACTTTGTGACTCGTGCCGATTCCCGACAGTACCCTCACTGATACCAAGTTCCTTTCTTCCTTTCTGCACTCTCATGTTCTCTGATGCGGTGAAGTGGTAGACTCTGGCCGCTTCGAACACCCCACATGAGGGAAACAAAATGCCGGGCTCGCGGGCTTGGGCTATTTTATTGGCCTTAGTGTTGGTTGGACGTTATCGCAAGCTTAGTATATCTCCAAACACAAGTTCGAAAGCTGACGCGTTCGGAGCGAATGTGACTGCCTCGCGCATTACCGATGCGGAGCATGAGCCCCGCAACTGGTTCACCCATGGACGTACCTATAGTGAACAACGCTTCAGCCTACTCAAGCAGATCAATGACACGAATGCAAACCAGCTGGGACTGACCTGGTATTACGACCTGGATACGAATCGGGCACAGGAAGCGACGCCGCTTATTGTGGACGGCGTCATGTACTTCACGACGGCATGGAGCAAAGTGATCGCCCTGAATGCCGTGACCGGCGCGCGGTTATGGTCCTATGATCCCGAGGTTCCGCATGCATGGGACGTCACCGCCTGTTGCGATGTCGTCAATCGCGGCGTGGCTCTATGGAAGGGGAAGGTTTTTCTCGGCGCGCTCGACGGACGCCTCGTAGCGCTGGATGCTGCTACGGGCAAGCCCGCGTGGGTCAAGCTCACTATCGACCCGGCATTTCGCTATACCATCACCGGCGCGCCGCGAGTGGTCAAAGGCAAAGTGATTATAGGAAATGGCGGTGCGGAGATGGGTGTCCGGGGCTACGTGTCGGCATACGACTCGGACTCGGGAAATATGGTGTGGCGCTTCTACACCGTTCCGGGAGATCCATCCAAGCCATTTGAGAGCCCGATTCTCGAAAAAGCAGCTAAGAATAGTCTCCTTTGGAATGCGGGGTTTGGCCGTTAGGCGGCTAACAGCCTAGCACTGTGGCCTTGGTTAGGGAATGCGTCAAAAACGGTCCCAGGCGAAAACAGCAGAGGTGAAAGTAGGCCTGACATGCACAATCCGGGCTGCACGGTTTGCGAAAACTGGTTAACCGTCACATCGCGGTCCCGATTCTTGACAGATGCTGGGGATGCGGAGGTTCTCCCAAATGAGTATGAACGTGCGACGAGTGATGACCGCGTTATTGCTGCTAACCGTTGCTTATCCCGTGTGGGCAAACGAGGCAGCAGGAGATCCGGCACCGAGTCAATCTTCCGCTGCGACGACGAAAGATCTGCAGATCCTCCGACCTTTCGTTTTCGGCGGCTTGGCCCTTGGCGGCGCCACGTACGACGTCTTCGCTGGCGAAGTCCGAACAGGTGTAGAAGTCGAAACGAAATCGCTTGTGTTCGTAACGGACTTTGGTTTGCCCTCTGGCTTCTTTCTCCAGCGACCAACCGCCATGTGCTTTTGCGTAGACGAGAGCATCAATCGTTATCATCCCATTTCCGGAAGTACAAATCACGAAGACTTCTTAAACTTCCGTGTGATATGGCACTCTTAACTTGCGAGGTAGATCCGCGGGTACTCGCAAATACTGCGCCAAACATGCGACGCGCATGTAAAAGTTTGTAAATCTGCACAAATAACTAAACCCTACTTTAGACTAGAAGCGTCTCACTATCGGGGGGCTGCTCGTTGAGACTTGCGTCCAATATTGGAATTGAAGAACTGGTCGAATCTGGCAGTACTCCAGTGGCTCTGTCAGTAGTCCCTTGTAAAAATTCTATGAATCACCGCCATGCAATTCCGTTCAGACTTGTCACTTCATTGGGTTTCATTCTGGTTTTACTGATCTTGCTTGCCGGCTGTGGCAGCACCAACACCAAGCCCGCCCAGGCATCCGCGGGGCCACCGGCGATTCCGGTGGGTGTCGCGACCGCCGAGCGTCGCGACGTGCCGGTTTTTCAAGAGGGTCTCGGAAGCGTTCAGGCTTCCAACACGGTCAGCCTCAAGAGCCGGGTCGATGGGCAAATCGTGACGATTGCGTTCAGGGAAGGTCAGGCTGTCAAGCAGGGCGATTTATTGATTGTCATCGATCCACGTCCCTACCAGGTTCAGTTGGAACAGGCTCAGGCTGCCCTGGCGCGCGACCAGGCCCAGCTGAAAAATGCGCAACTCGACTATCAGCGCTATCAGAATCTATCCAAGGAAGGAGTGATCGCCCAACAGCAGTTCGACGCTCAGAAAGCTCTGGTGGGTCAACTGGAGGGAACGGTTCAGTCGGATCAGGCGGCCATCGACAACGCGAAACTCCAACTGGCGTATACGCGAATTACTTCGCCGGTTAGCGGCAGAATCGGGCTTCGGTTGGTCGACATCGGAAACATGGTGCATGCGGCGGACACGAACCCCCTCTTGGTTGTGACGCAACTTCAGCCCATCGCAGTGGTTTTCACGCTTCCTGAGGATGTACTTCCCAATGTTGTAAAACACATGAGAAGCGGAACTCTCCAAGTGGATGCCTACAGTCGAGACGACACCACGAAACTCGCGACCGGCAAGCTTTTGACGATCGACAACCAGATCGATCCGACGACGGGCACCGGGAAACTAAAGGCCATATTCGACAACAACGACAATGCCCTGTGGCCGAATCAGTTCGTCAATGCTCACTTGCTTCTGGAGACTCGCAAGGGGATTACGGTGGTGCCTGCGGCCTCCATTCAGCGCGGACCGCAGGGAGGCACTTACACCTATTTGGTTAAGCCTGATAAGACCATCGAGGTTCGCCAGGTCAAAGTCGCTTTTACCCAGGCAAATGTCAGCGCCATTGACTCGGGCCTGGTTCCGGGAGAATTGGTGGTCACTGACGGCCAGGACAAGCTGCAAGGTGGCAGCCGCGTTGAGCCGCATTCCGGGACACCCTCTCCCAGCGGAAAATCAGCGCAGTCATCGGGAATCGTTGGCCAATGAGTCCGTCCCGCTTATTCATTCTCCGGCCGGTAGCCACCACGCTGCTGATGGTCGGTTTGCTTCTGGTCGGGCTCGTCGCGTACAAGCAACTTCCGGTGTCCGCACTTCCCGAAGTGGACTACCCAACTATTCAGGTGGTGACGTTTTATCCCGGCGCTGACTCGGAGGTGATGGCTTCGTCGGTCACCGCTCCACTGGAGCGGCAGTTCGGCCAAGTCCCCGGCCTGAGCCAGATGACTTCGACCAGTTCCTTTGGCAGTTCGCTGATCATTCTGCAGTTCAACCTTGATCAGAACATCGATGTGGCGGAGCAGCAGGTCCAGGCTGCGATCAATGCTGCGACCACGTACTTGCCTCGCGACCTTCCAAACCCGCCCATCTACAGCAAGGTCAATCCGGCCGATGCGCCGATTCTGACCCTCGCGCTCACGTCCGACACTCTACCGCTTACCAAGGTAGAGGACCTCGCCGACACGACTCTGGCGCAGAAGATTTCGCAGTTGCCTGGTGTCGGCCTGGTCTCGATCAGCGGAGGGCAGAAGCCGGCCGTGAGGATTCAGGCGAATCCCACCGCGCTCGCATCCTACGGGCTCAGTCTGGAAGACCTCCGCACCGTTCTCGGGCAAGCGAACGTGGACCAGGCGAAGGGAGTTCTGGATGGGCCGCGACAGTCGTACACCATCAACGCGAACGATCAGCTATTTTCCAGCAACGAGTATCGCGGCGTTATCGTCGCCACCAAGAATGGCGCTCCCGTCCGACTCAGTGACGTCGCTAACGTAATCGATGGCGCCGAAAATGCCCGTCAGGCCGCGTGGATGAATCTGACACCCGCGGTTATCGTGAACATTCAGCGCCAGCCGGGCGCCAACATCATTAGTGTCGCGGACCGGATCAAGAAGCTACTGCCCCGGTTGCAGTCTTCGCTGCCTTCCTCGATCAAATTAACAATTTTGACCGATCGGACTCAGACGATCCGTGCCTCGGTCGACGACGTACAGTTTGAAATGCTGCTCACCATTGGCCTGGTGGTCATGGTGATTTTTCTGTTCTTGCGAAACCTGCCCGCCACCGTAATTCCCAGCGTGGCCGTGCCGCTCTCGCTGGTAGGCACGTTCGGCGTGATGTACCTGCTCGGATACAGCTTGAACAACCTCACGCTCATGGCGCTGACGATCTCCACTGGCTTCGTGGTCGATGACGCCATTGTCATGATTGAGAACATCGATCGCTATTTGGAGGAAGGGGATTCGCCTCTCGACGCTGCCCTGAAGGGCGCCGGCCAGATCGGTTTCACCATCGTGTCTTTGACCGTGTCGCTGATCGCCGTGCTGATCCCGCTTCTTTTTATGGGAGATGTGGTAGGGCGTTTGTTCCGCGAGTTCGCGGTCACGCTTGCGGTCACAATCCTGGTTTCCGCAGTGGTCTCACTCACTCTCACGCCGATGATGTGCGCCAAGCTCTTGAAGACTCGAGGAAGCGACAAGCACGGCCGTTTCTACCAGGCCTCGGAGAGACTCTACCAGCGTGTGATCGACAGGTATGGCGCTACTCTGCGATGGGTGCTGACACATCAGACCGCCACGCTGATCGTCACAGTTGCAACCCTGGTGTTCACGATTGCCCTGTTTCTCTTTGTTCCCAAGGGGTTTTTCCCCGTGCAAGATACGGGCGTGATCCTCGGAATCTCGGATGCGCCGCAAACTGTTTCTTTTGATGCGATGGCACAGCGCCAACAGGCACTTGCACGGGTGATTCTTAAGGATCCCGGCGTCGATAGTCTCTCCTCGTTCATCGGCATCGACGGAGTCAATACGACACCCAACAGCGGCCGTATCCAGATCAATCTCAAAACACGCAGCCAACGCAAACAGACCGCCTCTGAAATTATCCGGCGCTTGCAACCGGAACTGGCGAAAGTGTCTGGTATCACGCTTTACATGCAGCCCGTGCAGGATTTGACAGTCGAGGATCGAGTCAGCCGCACTCAATTTCAGTACTCACTAGAGTCCGCCGACGCCAGCGACCTGAACGTCTGGGTACCACGACTCATGGAGAAGTTGAACGTCCTACCGGAATTGCGTGATGTTGCCAGTGATCAGCTGACCAACGGCCTGAAGGCAGACCTGGTCATTGATCGAGACACCGCGTCGCGGCTTGGCATCTTGCCACAGGCAATCGACGACACCCTGTATGACGCCTTCGGCCAAAGACAGGTTTCGACCATCTTCACGCAACTGAATCAGTATCACGTAGTGCTCGAGGCGGATCCTAGCTTCCAGCAATCGCCCGATTCGTTGAAGAACATCTACGTGCATTCGTCGAATGGCGCGCAGGTGCCGCTCTCTGCGTTCACTCACTTCCAGCCTGCGAATGCGCTCCTCGCGATCAATCATCAGGGCCAGTTTCCGGTGGTCACGCTTTCTTTCAACCTGGCGCCGGGAGTCTCCCTCGGGGAAGCGACCAAGGCTATCGAACAGGTGGAGCATGACATCAACCTGCCCGCTAGTATCCACACAAGTTTTCAGGGAACCGCTGCGGCCTTCCGCAATTCGCTGTCTTCAGAGCCCTATCTGATTCTGGCGGCGCTGGTCACGGTGTACATCGTGCTGGGTGTTCTTTACGAAAGTTATATTCATCCGATCACGATTCTCTCCACACTGCCATCCGCCGGTGTGGGCGCTATCCTGGCTTTACTGCTCACGCGGAACGACTTCAACGTCATCGCTCTCATTGGCATCATCTTGTTGATCGGCATCGTCAAGAAGAACGCCATCATGATGATCGACTTCGCGCTGGAAGCGGAGCGCGGGGAAGGGAAGCCTCCGGAAGAAGCGATCTATCAAGCGTGCCTGCTGCGCTTCCGGCCCATCATGATGACGACCATGGCTGCGCTGCTGGGTGGCCTACCACTCGCGCTCACTTCGGGAACGGGTTCAGAGTTAAGAAATCCGCTAGGTATCACGATCGTCGGCGGGCTGCTTCTCAGCCAGTTGTTGACGCTCTATACGACTCCGGTTGTCTACCTCGCGTTCGACCGTCTGGGCCGGAGACTTGCGCGGTTTCGTGTGGGCAACCCGATTGAGGATCCCGTAGCTGCGGAATAGACCATGAACATCTCCGCTCCATTTATTCGGCGGCCGATCGGAACGACGCTTCTGACGATTGCCCTATTGCTGTCCGGTGTGCTGGCCTTTCAATTCCTTCCAGTCGCGCCCCTGCCCCAAGTGGAATTCCCTGTAATCTCGGTTTCCGCAGGCCTGCCGGGAGCGAGCCCGCAAACCATGGCGTCCGCGGTGGCTACACCGCTGGAGAGGCAATTCGGCCGCATTGCTGGCGTCAATCAGATGACGTCTACCAGTCAACTCGGATCGACCAACATTGTTCTGCAGTTTGACTTGAATCGGAACATCGATGCTGCGGCGCGCGATGTGCAAGCCGCCATCAACGCAGCGCGCGGACAGTTACCCGCCAATCTACCGAACAACCCCGGCTACCGAAAGGTAAATCCTGCGGACGCTCCGATTCTGATTCTTTCGCTGACCTCGGACACGATCCGTTTACCAAACATCTACGACTCGGCGAATTCGATATTGGCGCAGAAGCTGGCCCAGGTCTCGGGTGTGGGCCAGGTCTTTGTCGGAGGTGGCGCGAACCCGGCTGTGCGGGCTGAACTTAATCCGATGCGTTTGAATAAGCTCGGCATCAGTACGCAACAGGTAGCGACGGCCCTTTCGTCCGCAAATGCGAATAAGCCCAAGGGAGAATTCGTTGGGCCGATCAACGCCTGGAGCATCGACGCGAATGACCAGTTGTTCGAAGCCGACAAGTATAAGTCGCTGATCGTGGCGTCGAACCAAAACGGCGTGGTGCGACTCAGCGATGTGGCGGACGTTCAGGATTCGGTCGAAGACCTGCGAAATGCCGGCATCTCCAATGGAAAACGCGCGGTATTGCTGGTCGTCTTTCGTCAGCCGGGCGCAAACATCATTTCGACGGTGGATAACGTTCGACAGCTTCTCCCCGAATTGCAAGCCTCGATCTCGCCCGCAATCAAGCTCGAAGTCGTGATGGATCGGACGCTGACGGTGCGGGCGTCGGTGCGCGATATCGAGTTCACTCTCATCATCTCGGTGATTCTCGTCGTGCTGGTTGTTTTTGTATTCCTTCGCAATCTGCGCTCGACGATTATTCCCAGCGTCGCGGTGCCGCTCTCGCTTGTCGGCACCTTCGGGGTGATGTACCTGCTCGGTTACAGCCTGGACAATCTGTCGTTGATGGCTCTTGCGATCTCGACGGGGTTTGTGGTGGACGACGCTATCGTCGTGCTCGAGAACGTGAATCGCCATCTCGAACAAGGAATCACGCCGGTGCAGGCAGCGTTTCTGGGTGCCAAAGAAATTGGATTCACGGTTCTGTCCATGAGTACATCCCTGGTGGCGGTGTTTATTCCAATTCTCATGATGGGAGGTATTGTCGGAAGACTGTTTCGTGAGTTTGCTGTGACGCTCAGCGCGGCGATCGGAGTGTCGCTGGTCGTATCGTTGACCACCACGCCGATGATGTGCGCGAAGCTTTTGCGACCCATCGACAAGAACAAACAGGGACGCCTGTACCGGGCCAGCGAACGCGCCTTCGACGTTCTCCGCAGCGGGTATGCCCGTTCTTTGCGAGTGGTTCTCGCTCACAAGGCTGTGACTCTGCTGATTACTATCCTCACTGCCGTCCTCAGTGTGGTTCTCTACGGACTCGTTCCCAAAGGATTTTTTCCGCAGCAGGATACCGGTCGTCTCGGCGGGTCTATTCAAGCAGAGCAAGACATCTCGTTCCAGGCTATCCGCGAGAAGATGAACAACTACGTGGCAATCATCATGCAGGATCCGGCTGTTGATACGGTGACCGGATTTGTCGGAGGCGGCGGTACGGCCAACACGGGGCGCATGTTCATCATGTTGAAGCCGCTGGAGCAGCGCAAGATCGGGGCAGATCAGGTGATCGCCCGCCTGCGCGGTAAACTGGCGCATGTCCCGGGTGCGACCCTGTATCTCCAATCTGCCCAGGACCTGCAGATTGGCGGCCGTATGGGGAACGCGCAGTATCAGTACACTCTGCAGTCGGAAAATCTGGACGACCTGAATCAGTGGGCTCCCAAGGTTTTGGCGCGTTTAAGGAAACTGCCGCAACTGAAAGATGTGAATACCGATCAACAGAATCGAGGGCTGGAAGCGAAGCTGGTGATTGATCGGGACACGGCGGCGCGGTTGGGGATTCAACCGTCCGCTGTCGATGCGGCGCTGTACCAGGCATTCGGCCAAAGCCAGGTTTCGACCATCTACAAGGAACTGAACCAGTATCACGTGGTCATGGAAGTAGATCCGCGCTACCAGCAGACGCCGGACGCGTTACAGAGTATTTACGTCCCCTCCAAGACAGGTGTGCAAGTGCCGCTGGCGACTTTCAGCCACTATGAGCCTTCCAATACTCCCTTGGCGGTAAACCATCAGGGCCAGTTTCCGTCGGCGACGTTTTCATTCAACCTGACGGAAGGTGTCTCCTTGGGAGAGGCGACACAGGTCATCGAAAGTGCAAATCGCGAAATCAACCTGCCGGCGTCGATCCATGCGAGCTTTCAGGGAACCGCGGCGGCCTTTCAGGATTCATTGGCGAATGAGCCAATCCTGATTCTGGCGGCTCTGCTCACCGTGTACATCGTGCTGGGAGTGTTGTACGAGAGCTACATTCACCCCATCACAATTCTGTCGACTCTGCCCTCAGCCGGAGTTGGAGCCATCCTTGCTTTGCTGATATTCAAAAAGGATCTCAATGTTATCGCTTTAATCGGCGTGCTTCTGCTCATCGGCATCGTCAAGAAGAATGCGATCATGATGATCGACTTTGCCTTGGAGGCGGAACGAACGGGCGGCAAGTCTTCTGAGGACGCTATCTACGAAGCTTGTGTCTTGCGCTTCCGGCCCATCATGATGACGACAATGGCGGCTCTGCTCGCGGGTCTGCCACTGGCGCTGGGTACCGGCACGGGTTCCGAATTGCACCGTCCGCTCGGAATTACGATTGTGGGCGGCCTGATTATGAGTCAGATGCTGACATTGTTCACGACTCCGGTCGTATATCTCTACTTGGACCGATTTCGGTTGCGTTTCAGGCGTGTGGTGGGAATCAAAGCCAAGAATGGTCTGGTGCAGCCGACCTAGTCTTAGTATTTCTTGGGCACGGAACCGGGGCGAGTGTGTTCAAGGTCAGCGACTCGCTGAGGCCTCAAAAGCACCGGGAGGATCGAACCAGCACTGCTTCCAGAAAGCTTCGTCCGATAACTTGCCTTCATTCCAGCGTTGCAGCAAAGACAACGTGGCTGCCGCCATTCCGCCATCCGCCGAGTCGAGAACAATGACTACCCCGTCCACCTGGCCTCCGCCCTGTGCGATTTCGGGATAGGTTTTTCGGAACAGCGACTTCGCCATGTTCATCTTGTTGTGACCGGCGGTCTGGGCATCTGCGGCACCATTCGGCTGAACCCAGATAATGCGCACTTGTTTGCCGCGAAGCGGATCCCAGTCCCCTGGGAAAAGACTTGTTTCTTGGCGCGTCTGTCGAAACGGATCGCGCTTGGAATCGACTCGAGTTCCATCGTTTGGATTGGCAGGCAGAGTCCCCGGCAAATCGACTTGGGAGGTGCGAATCCACCCACGGGACAAGCCGGAAATCTGCACGTGAACCCAATCTCCCTGCGTTCCAAGAACCTGAAATTCGTCCTCGGCATCGGCCAGGAACAACACTGCGGAACTGCCAAGTGGACGTGACAAGACTGGCGTCCGCGGAGCCTTCACTGCAGCTAGATTGTCAGGATGTGCCTGGTTGCGTAACACTTCTTGCAAGCTCTGTTCTTCCTGGGTCAGTTGTTGAATGTGGCGATCCATCAAGTCCTTCGGCGAATTCCCGGCCATTGCTTCGCTTCGGCTTGGCACGACGGGCGAAATTGCCGCCGGCGTTGCGAAAGGATTGGAACGATCCGCCGGTGGGCGCACACTGGGTATCACAGAAGTGGTGGTCGGCGCGGTGGCTTTGTCCGGTTTGCTCGAGCTCTGTGGAGGCGGCTGAGCAGGAACCCTCACACTTGCGGGATGTGTGCCCAACGTGGTTTCAAGACGCTCCAACAAATCAGATTCCAGACGCCCGTTTGACGGCAATACCCGATACCCGGATTTCGAAGCGTTCGGATCCTCATGCCACGCCGTAATTTTGGCACTCACTCGAACCCGCGACTCACCGGCATTCAGCGAATCGACTTGAATCGAGTATTGATAGTAGCCGCGCTGGTAGCTTTCTAGGGAGGGCTCGTCAGGGGACACGAATCCATCGAGTGTAGGCAGCCGAGCCCCGGAGTAAGCCTGGAGTTTTCGGAGGGCATTTTCTGCCTGGGCACGCGAAACGTGAAACGTCTGCTCGGCCGGAGGCGCCTGCGCTAACAGTACGTGGCAGAGGAGAACGGTTACGAATGCGCTGGCAATGCGACGTTCCCAACCCCGGCCAACAGTCGCCCAAACTCGTGCGATCACTGCAACTGCTCCAGTTGGTCCCGGTGAACCCATCCACGATGTCCATCCTGTGTTTCTACTCCGTACCAGAACGGCGTCAGGATTAAGATCACGACTTGTGTGTTTGCGGAGAGAGGTTGAATGGTTGCGGCGCTGCGATAGGGCGCCGACTTGAGTGGAGTGTCCTTCACTTTCACTTTGGCTTCTACCTGATTCCGCAATCTTTCTACACGCTGCTCCAATTCCTGAACACTCGATGCTGCTGACGCCGACAGTCCAGCTTCGCGGGTGACCCGCTCGGCCTCGGCCTGTTTTGCAGCCCTTAGGTGTTCGTTCTTGGCTTGCTCTTCGGCTGCTTCTTTTCGTTCCACCTGCATGGCCTGCACGCGCTGTTGGATGGCGGCGTACTCGGCGGTCTCAACAAGACCCTCGGAGGGATGGACAGTCCGCCGGTTCGTTTCTATGAAGACAGCATCAATTCGCAGAGACGTCGTTGTGGGATCGACACTTTGCACGATGTATCGCACGGTCACGGTTCCCAGGTCATTGCTGTTCTTGAAGTTTCTGGGCGACAATACGTTTTCAGCAACTTTCAAGAAGACCGTTCCTGGTCCCGTCCATGGGGCGAATGCGGAGGCCGACTCAGCAGCGTGAGCGCCAGCCATTTCCTTCTCATTGGCAAACTGGAATGTGCCGTGGACGACCTGATCTCCCACAACCTCTTTCACCGCTTGGAGAACGTCCGCTTCGGAAGCGGACAGGTCCGTGATGAAAGCATTCTTTGATTCCGGGTCTCGCTTGGATGAGAGAAGCCCCAGCGTCGAGGCCGAACCCGCAAAGATAAGAATCAGGCAGCACAGCGCAACGCGAAACATCCCTTGCAGCGCACACCTCTCCGGCAACTCCGGGTACGGAGTCACGGTTCGCCCGTATCAACTGCATAGGTACTCTTTAAGCCAAGGCATGTCAAGAACAAAGGGGTTGAGACAAAGACTTACTGGTCGTTTTTACCACATATGGGGCGCCCGCGTTGCCTGCGACAACTCCAAAGGTACTTGACGGCTTCCCAGGAAGAAGTAAAGTGGCCCCTAAAGTCCGGTTGTCGTTCGTAAAGTTATGTAAAAAAATTGCAAATTCTTGGGGCTCGATATAGTATCTCGCCCCAGATTTGGGTGTGGGTGTTTTGTAGCGTCTCTCTAACGTGTCTCCGAACTCCCCCGAATTCGCATGTCTTTCAGCTTCGCTTGGCGAGTCGCCAAGCTTGTCAGCGCTGAAATTTCCTTCGGCGCCACCCAGTCCATCAACCCAGTTCAACGCACCTTTGTGTCTCTCCACATAGGAGGTGGTATGCGAAGTTCAGGTACCACGTACACAGTTCGCAAGCGTTCGCGCGCGACTACGTGCTTAGGAATGGCATTCGTATTGTTGGCGACCCTGTTGCTTGGCAACAACTCCGCCCATGCGATCCCGTCGTTCGCGCGTAAGTACGGATTGCCGTGTTCGGCGTGTCACGAAGCCTGGCCGAAGCTGAACAGTTTCGGGCAGCAG
>Ga0137418_10002422_pt1 | contig 17095 bp, 14 predicted proteins | sample CZODoug3_1_2_16f_FD_122242 | JGI IMG/M metagenome (GOLD analysis project Ga0137418, IMG submission 122242) | Vadose zone soil fungal communities from Angelo Coast Range Reserve, California, USA - CZODoug3_1_2_16fungal (Hybrid Assembly) | ecosystem: Environmental > Terrestrial > Soil > Vadose... | reverse complement strand
TGGGCGCGACTTCCAACGCCAGTAGCAGCGAAAGCCGGCCCTGTGCCAACGCACGAGCGTCTCGGGCCGGATGATTGTGAGAACCTTCAGGATTGATGGAAACCAGCGATACAGCTGGATAAAGAACCAGCGATCATTGTTCGTGAACCGGACGCGACCATGCAGCCTACGCCTCAAAACAATCAACTGATGTCGAAGCACCGTGTTCTCAGCCTCAAGCCGCAACTTCGACTTGAATGGCGAGGCCAGGACGGCCAGAGCGAAACAGAGCAGCCCGATCATTCCGCCAGCTTAGGTGATTCCATCACGTCATCAACTCGGATAAGGTTTTCGGTACACACAGGGACAGGCTCGCCGGGTTGTGAGCATGTTGTCTCCGCGGGATGCTGCGCTCGTTGAAGCCTATGCCAGAGAATGCGAAGACTGTGCCCGCGCAGTCTTGATCGAAGGCGCTAGGGTCAATACCCGTCTACCAGTCGAGATCCAGCGTAGAGACGACCAGAGATTTAGATCGTCAGGAAGTCGTCTGCCAAACCAAGCCGCATAGGCTCGCGGCTCTAGTTGAGGATTGGGTCTCAGCTTCGTGGAAGTTGGATTTCCTCTTTAGTCTTTGTCTCCGCGTCATAGACTTTGACCCGCAGCATCGGAAAGCGTTTTTTTAGCTCCTCAGCGCCCGTCCGGGCTCCCTCTTTGGTTTCAAACTCGATCTTGAGACGGCCATCCACTTCGAGCGCATAGCCTGTAGTCGGCAGTTCGCGGGCCACTGCAACCATTCTGCCCTTCTCCTGATCGTTGGCTCGTTCCTATGCGGCTTCCTTAGCGTGAGTCTCCTAAACCGCACCAGCGCGACCGCGGTTCGATCCAAGAGAATGTTGTCGGGGAGTGCCAATCGCCCTCCTCGCTAGGACGTCCTCCGAACACGATTTTATTGGTTCGCGCGGTAGGCCTCGAACCTGCAACCAGACCCTCATGAATAAGCCGCAGTAGGTTCAAATCCAGGACACGCAGCACCCGATTCTTGCGATTAGTTCAAACAACGATCCCGCGCCTGGCCGCGTAGGTATGGTGGAATCAAAATCAGCCCAGATCCTCAATGATTTCAAAGGAATTTCTGACCAAACAGCGAAATTTGCCCCGAGATGAATCAATAGGTTAGAGGCGCCGTCAGAATAGACCATGAGAAAATGAGCCCTGCCAACGATACCACGAACTGCACGACCTGGCCGGCGCCGCTCAAGGGACGAGATCGAAAGGACGGTAATTTCGCGATTGGTGCGATTGATGGAGAGACCTGTTCCGCGGTTGACGTGAAGTGGCGATCGGATCGAACCGCTCATTCGGGTGTTCGAGTCGGGAGACCCTGTTGGTCAGGACAGCCGACACCAAACCATTGCACTTCCCGCTATTATTGAGCTTGGCGCGTGGCGCCAATCGTCGTCTGTCCCTTAGCGCCCGCCTTGTGCACGGTCCCGCCTGTGGGGGCTTTTGAGGGTCGGGCGGAACCGTGCGAGCCACCGACCCGAGACGGCGGCCCGATCTAATTAGCCGGGGTTTGTGACAATCATTCCTGTGAGAGAACGGCCCGCCCGTCGAGTTTCAGGGGCTGTTAGGCAATGCCGGTCACGGACCAGCGGCTGAAGTGACCCGGGTTTAAGAAGTGGTTCTGCCGGGGGACCGACAGACGGCCTACCCGCCCATCCAAGCCACTCTTTAAACGTACACGTGCCGGGCGATAAACACGAGCGCGCCCATTAACATCGAAGCGCCGATCATCCAGCCTGCGAAGGAATTGAATTGAGACGTTGGTGGATATGATTTTCGCCAATGCGCCATGTGATGCCTCCTCGCTTCTCGGTGAAGCAATCAGGGCAAAGCTGGCGGTTTCGTGACGACTTGTGCCCAAAGAAACGCCCCGGCGCGGGGCCAAGCCGAAGTTCGCCGACATGGCGGCTGCTTTGGCTGACTTCATTCGGTAACTGGCCATGCGGGGCGGTGGCATTTCACCTGCAACCAGCCGTAGCCGCCGTTGAGGCATTGCGCGATCGTCGGCGACGGCTGCGCGGGTCCGCTGAAGCCTTCCATCTGTTCCGACCAGAGGAGACACTCGGCAGCCTCCGCCTCACCGGCGGCTTCTTCGCGGGCGGGCATGATTGTCTTGATCGATTTGGCCAAGCGTTCCACGTCCCAATTTGTCAGCCGCCTCCCCAGGCTGCAAACAATAATGCCAATGCCATTGAGCGTGATCATTCTCTGCGTGTCTATCAAAAGATTTCGATGCGAGAGTCGAAAACCGAACGGACGCCTCCGACTTAGTCAGACATATTTTGGTCAGGGCGGGTGCGAAGTGGAGGTTGCTTGTATGAATGTCGAAGCGAACAATCCGACGAATACGAACGTCGAGACTGACGGGAAGCGAGCCTTTGAGATGCCGCTTTTCCAATTGCCGAAGATGGCGATGCCGGGGGTCTTCCTAGAGATAGCCGAGCAGGGCGCCGTCCGGTTGAAGGAAAACTGCGAGAAGATGAAGGCTGCCTCGGGAGAAATGGCTGACGCTCTCCGAGAGACCTGTTCGACCAACGCAAAGGCCAGCGCGGACTACGGGGCCAAGGTCATCGAGATCTCAAGCGTTAACACCAACTCCGCTTTCGATTTTCTCACCAGTCTCATCGGCACGAAGTCTGTGTCGGAAGTCATAAAGCTTTCAGCCGGGCAAGCGCGCAAGAACTTCGACGTCGCATCCGCGCAGAATATGGAACTTTGGGGCCTCGCTCAGAAAGTCGCGACAGAGACTGCCGAGCCGGTCAAGAAGAGCGTCACTAGGGTCCTGCAGAAAGTCATCTGAATCAAACTTACGAGCGAGGCAGCCTGGATCGGTTGGAGTGAGCTCCCATCCGCTGGGGTGCAATCCAACCGACCGGCGACCTGACACTCAGCTACAAAATAAAATACGAAGGAAAAACAGGGAGGCAAAACGGTGGGTATAGTAATGATCAAATGCCCTCAAACGGGACGTGCGATCCCAACGGGCATCAAAGCGGATCGCGAAAGCTTTCGATGCAGTGCGGTATTCTTCGCGCGCACCCACTGCTCAATCTGCCAGACCAATCACGACTGGTTCGCCAAGGAAGCTTGGGTTTACGAACCCCGCGTAGATAGGGGAGTTTTGGCCACCGCTCCATGATGTTACCTCTTCCAGATGATGTGTTGGCCCATGGCACATCGGAAACCGAGGAAGTATTGCGCTGGCCGAGTTGCGCAGCGCCCCGTGTCCATATAGTTCACCGCGGAGTCGTTGCGCAGATGAAGCAGCTGAAAGTGAATTTCTGCGCCGTCGAGTTGCCAAGAGTAGTGGTTCGATCCCTCAGAAATATCCAGGCAGCAAGAAAAGAGCTTCTGCCAACGACGACAAATCTGCCCACGGCTGCCGCCATGGCTTTCCAGATCAAGTTACGCGAGATCTCCTTGAACGAGATTCGGGTAATTCGGGCGAGGCTAAGAATCGAAACAGATCGAGCGATGTCATCGCTTGGCAAACGCCGTTTCAGATCGACGCACGAAGGATGCCTCCTTCCGCTCGTGCGAAAGTAAGGCCCACCGGATTTGCGCCGGCCAACGAACCAACGAGGGCACCTCCAACCCAAAAATAGAGTTTGGGACCTCAAGTTCTCAACTAATTGAATGTTGAGAACGATCAAAGTATGAATCGCTTTGCGAAGAGTGATTTGGAATCCTATTCGGCCAAAAGGGAATCTCGATCGCCGGGAGTTTCGCGTGACGGCGCAGCCTGAATGCGAGGCTTCGTTGTATCCAGCGGAAAAATCTGGTCGAATTTGCAGCGCATAACCTCGTAGCATTCGCATGCCGCTTCTTCGAGCCGCGGTCTGTCAATCTCGACCAAGCCCCGCCGAGCAGATCGGACAGCGCCCGACGCCCGGAGCTTGGGCACAACCAGCGTCACTGTCGTTCGTCGTACCCCGAGCAACTGCGAAAGCGCCTCCTGCGTCAACGGTATGAAGTTGCCATCAATTCGATCGTGCATGTGGAGCAACCACCGGGCCATGCGCGCCTCGACAGGGTGCAGCGCATTGCAGGCGACCACATGCTGAAGCTGCATCAACAGTGCTCTCGTGTGGGTCTGGACCGCACGTTTGATGGCGCTACTCTGGCCGAAGGCTGCATGAAATCGTGATGCGGAAATCTGCGATGCGATCCCGGCCACGCGTACGACCGCCGTAGTAGGAGAGCGGGAGGGTCCCAGCACTGATAGCATGCCCACCGCTCCCTCATGCCCGATGACCGAGGTTGCTACTGTTTGTCCGTTCGGCATGTCGAGCATGAACGAGATCGTCCCGCTGTGGGGAAAATAGACCTGTTCATTCCGATCTCCCGATCGCACCAGCACCGCGTCTTGTTTGAGCGATACTTGCTGGAGGTAAGGGGCGAGCAAACCAAGGTCCGCTGGTGGCAGCGCAGCTAACAGTCGATTGCCAACGTTGGTATGGCGCTTCATCATGGGAGACTCTTTCCCTCGGTGGCTTGATTCCTTCGGATTTGCGAAAATTCGAAGGAGAGCACGATGGCCTGGACTGAAATCGCTCGGCGACAGTATCGCCGACATCATAAACTGCCTGTTAAGTCGGTCGTCCACCTTGCCTTGGGCCCAACGCTTACGAGTCCTTCACGAGTCCTTGCTAACAAAACCGTTTTAGATACCAAACCTTCAATTTGGCTATCAGAGCGAGGCCTCCGGAAGGCCCGCAATACGCAGCAAATTGGTGGTCCCCGATGCGCCGAACGGGATGCCCGCGACGATCACTATGTTGTCGCCGGGCTTTCCGAAATCTCCCGCGAGTGCGGCATCGCAGGCGAGCTTCGTCATCGACGCCTCATCGGTGATTTCGTTTTCGACCACGACAGAATGAATTCCCCATACCGGTGTCAACTGGCGCGCGGTCGCGATCAGTGGCGTTAGACTGAGGATCGGGGCGGCGGGCCGCTCGCGAGCTGCCCGCATGCTGGTGAAGCCTGATCTCGTGTAAGCAATGGTCGCTGTCGCCAAGACTAACCCCGCAACTAGCCGCAAGGCGGAACAAATCGCGTCCGCATGGGACGCGCCGGACTCCCCTTGCCTCTCGTTGGCAGGTGATTGGAAGTCGGTATCGCCCTCGACGCCGCGAATGATGGAATCCATCATGGTGACCGCCTCGCGCGGGAAATTTCCACTGGCGGATTCGGCTGACAGCATCACTGCATCGCTGCCTTCATAGACCGCCGTCGCGACATCGGAGGCTTCGGCCCGGGTTGCCACTGGCGATGTCGTCATCGATTCGAGCATTTGGGTTGCCACGACGACGGGTTTCCCCTCGCGACGGCATGCCCGCACGATCCGCCGTTGAATAATAGGAACCTGTGCCGGCGGCAGTTCAACACCGAGGTCGCCGCGCGCAACCATGATGCCATCCGCTAGCGCTACGATCGCATCGAGATTGTCAATAGCGGCTGGCTTCTCCAGCTTGGCCATGATCAACGCGCGTGAACCGATCAAGGCGCGTGCCTCGGTGATGTCTTCCGCCTTTTGCACAAACGAAAGCGCGACCCAGTCGGCCCCCAGTTCAAGCCCAAAAATGAGATCGCAACGGTCCTTTTCGGTGAAGGGCGACAGCGGCAGAATGACACCGGGAACATTGATGCCTTTGCGCTCTGACAATTTGCCGCCGATCTTCACGCACGTTTCGGCATAGCGAGGGCCACATTCAAGGACTTCAAGCCGCAGCTTGCCGTCGTCGAGCAACAGATCGGTGCCAGGCGTCAAGGCCGCGAAAACCTCCGGATGCGGCAACGGCACGCGCTTCCGGTCTCCAGGCACAGTCTCCAGATCGAGCCTGAACCGGTCTCCGGAGCGCAGTTCAACAGGGCCATCAGAAAACGCGCCGACGCGCAACTTCGGCCCTTGCAGATCCATCATGATTCCGATCGGACGGCCGACATCTCGCTCGACGTCCCGGATCGCCTCAAAACGCCTCCGGTGATCCTCGTGATTTCCATGGCTGAAATTCAACCGGAACATATCGACGCCGGCGTCGAACAGGGATCTGATCATCGCCGGGGACGAACTGGAGGGTCCAAGCGTAGCGATGATTTTCGCGTTCCGTGAGCGGCGCAATATCAATTCCTTTTTGTAACCAGAATGGCTCTGAAATCGTTAACGTTAGTGAGCGTCGGGCCAGTCATGACAAGATCATTCAGCGCTGCGAATACGCTGTAAGCGTCGTTGTCCGCGAGCCGCGTCTTGACGTCGATATCGGCGAACCTAGCGCGTTGCAGCATGTCAGGCGTGAGAATCGCTCCCGCATTGTCTTCGCTGCCGTCAATGCCATCCGTATCTGCGGCCAGCGCCCAGATGCCGTTCCTGCCGTCGGTAGCGATCCCGAGGCTTAGGAGAAACTCCGCATTGCGGCCTCCCCGGCCGTTGCCGCGCACGGTTACGGTGGTCTCACCACCAGAGATGAGCACACAGGGAATTTCGAGCGGCTGACCCCAATCTCCGCATTGCCGCGCAATGCCGGCATGCACGATGCCGACCTCGCGGGCCTCGCCCTCGATCGCATTGCCAAGGATTACGGAAGGTAATCCGGCGTCTCGCACGACTCTGGCCGCGGCCTCCAGGGATTTCTGCGGTGTCGCCACGAGACTATTTGTAACATTTGCAAAGCGCGGATCGCCCGGCTTCGGCGTTTCCGAGACTTCGTCATTCAGGTGCACCGCAATGGTGGCCGGAATCTCAATGCCATATTTTGTCAGCACGGCCAGCGCGTCGGTGCGCGTGGATACGTCCGGCACAGTGGGACCAGACGCAATAATGGAGAGATCGTCGCCTGGTACATCGGAAATCGCGAGTGTGACTACTCGCGCCGGCTGTGCTGCGACGGCGAGATGACCGCCTTTGATCGCCGACAAGTGTTTTCGCACCGTGTTGATTTCGGCGATATGCGCGCCGCATTTCAGCAGCGCGCGGTTGATGGCTTGCTTGTCGGCTAGAGTGATATCATCCACCGGCAGAGCGAGCAAAGCGGAACCGCCACCCGAAATCAGAACCAGAACGAGATCGTCCGCCGTCAGCCCGGAGACCTTGTCGAGAATTCTGCGAGCCGCCTTCAATCCCGCACCATCGGGAACCGGGTGCGACGCCTCAACTACTTCGATATGCTTACATTGTACACCGTGACCATAGCGTGTCACCACCAGCCCTTCGAGCGGTCCGTTCCAATGAGCCTCCACGACAGCCGCCATCGAGGCCGCCGCCTTACCGGCGCCGACAACGATTGTGCGGCCCTTCGGCCGCGGCGGCAGATGCGCCGGCACGCACAGTGCGGGTGCCGCCGCGTTCACCGCCGCCTGAAACATGTCGAGCAACAGACGGCGATAATCGATACTCATGATTTACTTCCCGGGCCACAGTTCTTTCCGATTTCGTGGCTTGCCATCATCTCCAGCGCCGTCACCAGCGCAGAATGATCCCAGGCCTTGCCGCCGTGCGCCACGCAGGAATTGAAGAGCTGCCGTGCCGTTGCTGTATTCGGTAAAGACAGCCCCAGCGCCCGAGCACCTTCTAATGCAAGGTTGAGATCCTTCTGATGCAACTCGATACGAAAGCCAGGGTCGAAGTTTCGCTTCACCATGCGCTCACCATGCACTTCGAGAATCCTCGAAGAAGCGAAGCCCCCCATCAGGGCTTGCCGTACGAGCGCCGGATCGGCCCCGGCTTTAGATGCAAACAGCAGAGCTTCTCCCACCGCCGCAATCGTTAGCGCCACGATGATCTGGTTGGCGACCTTGGTGGTCTGGCCATCGCCGTTCCCACCGACGAGGGTGATATTCTTACCCATCTTCTCGAATAGCGGCTTCAAGGCACTGAACGCCTTTTCCGGGCCACCGACCATGATCGTCAGCGACGCCGCCTTCGCGCCAACCTCGCCACCGGAAACCGGAGCGTCGAGATAGTCGGCACCGCGGGCGTTGATCTTTTTTGCAAATTCTTTCGTTGAGAGCGGTGAGATCGAACTCATGTCGACGACGATTTTACCTCTTGAGAGTCCTTCGGCAACGCCGCTCGCGCCGAACAGAACCGCTTCCACATGCGGCGTATCCGGCACCATGATGATGACGACATCGGCTTCCTCCGCAATCTCCTTGCCCGATTTACAGACGATGCCGCCCGCGGCAACGAGCTCTGGCGCAATGGGCCCGACGTCGTGAAGAAACAGCCGATGCCCCGCAGCCTGTAGGTGCCCAGCCATCGGACGCCCCATGGTTCCAAGGCCAATAAAGCCAACATCAATCATTTCTTGATCTTCCTTATCCGTGCTCGATTATGTGTTCAGCCATCCAAGGCCTTCAGTGGTGGAGGTTCTCGGCTTGTATTCGCAACCGATCCAGCCGCGATAGCCGATCTGATCGAGATGTCGGAACAGGAAGGGATAGTCGATCTCTCCGGTGCCAGGTTCGTTGCGGCCGGGATTATCGGCGAGTTGGACGTGCGCGATACGCGGGAGATGTTTTTGCAACGTTCGTGCAATATCGCCCTCCATCACCTGCATGTGGTAAATGTCATACTGAATGAAGAGATTATCCGATCGGACATCGGAGATGATCTGAACAGCCTGCTCCGTCCTGCTCAGGAAAAAGCCCGGAATGTCGAGCGTGTTGATCGGCTCAATCAGGAGGTGAATATGTTCCCGCGCTAGGGCAGCTGCAGCGAATCGCAGATTCTTCACAAGCACCTCATTCAACTCAAATACGTCTGCACCGGCCGGCGCGACACCGACGAGACAATTCAGCTGACGACAATCGAGAGCCTTTGCATAATCGACGGCGCGCTGGACGCCATCGCGAAATTCATCTACCCGATCCGGGAAAATGGCGATTCCCCGCTCCCCGGCTCCCCAATTACCCGCAGGGAGGTTGTGCAATACTTGCGTAAGTCCATGCTGCTGCAGTTGCTCCCGCAACGCGGCCTTTTCGAAATCATAGGGAAACAGATATTCCACGCCGCTGAAGCCCGCAGCCTTGGCCGCCGCGAAGCGATCAAGGAACGGGAGCTCTCCAAAAAGCATTGTGAGATTGGCAGCAAATTTCGGCATGACCGAATATCCTCGCGTTGTTCGGCTAACGGTGTCCCTGAATCGAATCGATCCTGCCTTACGCCGGCAGGAGTTTGCCTCGCAGCGGCACATCCCGGCTTTTCGGCGTGTCGTCGAGTGGCAAATCGAGGGTTTCTTCGAACTCGACGATGTTGTCGATTTCGGTGCCCATCGCGATATTGGTGACCCGTTCGAGGATGAACTCGACCACCACCGGCACGCTGTATTTCGCCATCAACTCGCGCGCGGTTATGAAGGCAGCCTGCGCGTCTTTCGGGTCGGTGACGCGGATGGCCTTGCAGCCGAGGCCTTCGGCGACCGCGACATGATCGACGCCATAGACGCCAAGTTCGGGCGCGTTGGTGTTCTCGAATGACAACTGGACGTGATAATCCATGTCGAACCCGCGCTGCGCTTGGCGGATCAACCCGAGGTAGGAATTATTCACGACGACGTGGATATAGGGCAACTTGAATTGCGCACCGACCGCAAGCTCTTCGATCAGGAACTGGAAATCGTAGTCGCCCGAGAGGGCTACAATTTCGCGATTAGGATCGGCCGCGCGCACGCCCAGCGCTGCGGGAAGCGTCCAGCCCAGGGGGCCGGCCTGCCCCGCATTGATCCAGTTGCGCGGACGATAGACGCCGAGGAATTGCGCACCGGCGATCTGCGACAACCCGATCACGCTGACATAGCAGGTGTCGCGCCCGAACGCCTTGCTCATCTCTTCATAGACGCGCTGCGGTTTGATCGGCACATTGTCGAAATGGCTCTTGCGCAGCATCGAGCGCTTGCGATCCTGGCACGCCGCGGGCCAAGCCTGACGCTCCTTCAATTTGCCGGATTTCCGCCGTTCCTTCGCAACCGTGACGAACAATTCGAGCGCGGCCTTGGCATCGGACGCGATGCCAAGATCGGGATTGAAGACGCGTCCGATCTGGGTCGGCTCGATATCGACGTGCACGAAGGTACGGCCCTTGGTGTAGGTCTCGATCGACCCGGTGTGCCTGTTGGCCCAGCGATTGCCGATGCCGAGCACGAAGTCGGATTCGAGCATCGTCGCATTGCCGTAGCGATGGCTGGTCTGCAATCCGACCATCCCGGCCATCAGGACGTGATCGTCCGGGATCGCCCCCCAGCCCATCAGGGTCGGCACGACCGGGACATTCGTTATCTCTGCAAAGGCGACAAGAAGGTCGGATGCGTCGGCATTGATGACGCCTCCGCCCGCCACGATCAGCGGACGCTCGGCTGCGTTGAGCATATCGAGCGCCTTCTCGATCTGCTTGCGCGTTGCGGCCGGCTTGTAGACGGACAACGGTTCGTAGGTCTCGTCGTCGAATTCGATTTCTGCGAGTTGCACGTCAACCGGAAGATCGATCAGCACCGGACCGGGACGTCCCGAACGCATGATGTGAAAGGCCTGGCTGAATACGCGAGGCACAAGTGCCGGTTCGCGCACGGTAACCGCCCACTTCGTCACCGGTTTGGCGATCGATTCGATATCGACGGCCTGAAAATCCTCCTTATAGAGGCGCGCGCGGGGCGCTTGCCCGGTGATGCAAAGGATCGGGATCGAATCCGCGATTGCCGAATAAAGGCCCGTGATCATATCAGTGCCGGCCGGGCCGGACGTGCCGATGCAGACACCGATGTTACCTGCCTTGGCGCGGGTATAGCCCTCCGCCATGTGCGATGCGCCCTCGACGTGACGCGCCAGAATGTGATTGATCGAGCCGCGCTTGCTCAACGCTGAATACAGCGGATTGATCGCGGCGCCGGGAACACCGAACGCGCAAACAACGCCTTCCTTTTCCAGGATACGCACGGCAGCATCGATTGCTCGCATCTTAGCCATTTTGCATTCCTCGCTGATTTTCGCTTCGGTACGATCATCACGGGAAACGACAAGCGATCTCAATGCGATCGATTTTATTTCCCGCGGTATGGCACTCCGCCGAATTTCCCACGCTTGTTCAAATGATTAGCGGGAAGAAAAAGTGGAATCGGTGGGCGCCGCCGATTCCGCGCTTCTCTTAGCCTTCATCAGCCGCAACCGGCATGACGCCCCCGAGCGCAACGGTCAGCTCAGTCGCAACCTCACGCACAGTCCTGCCGAGAGCGGGCAACCGGTCGTCGGTTACGCGGCTCGTCATGCCAGACACGGAAATCGCCGCCAGCGGTTCGCTGCAATCGCTATAGACCACGGCGGCGACGCACCGCAGCCCCATGCGTGCTTCCTCATCATCGACGGCGTAACCTTGCCGCCGGATCGCTTGAAGTTCCCTAAACAGTTCGCTGGGCCGCACGATCGACTTTTCCGTAAGTCGCGGCATGCCCTGGCGGCGGATGATCGCATTAACGTCTTCGTCGGAATAGGTCGCGAGCACCGCCTTCCCGGCGCCGGACGCCACCATCGCAACACGGCCGCCGACCTTGGTGAGCGACCGCATGATCTCGCGGCTTTCCATCAGGGTCAGGACGATGATGGATCCATCGTCGACGACCGCAAGATTTGCCGTTTCCCGGGTCTGGTCGCGCAACTTGCGTAAATATGGCATGGCTTGCGCCGTGAAGTTGCGGCGACGGGCGAACGTGGCGCCTACGGCGAAACTCTGTGCGCCGACATGCCACTTGGACTCATAGCGGTCGAATTGGACGAAGCGGCGCTTTTCCAGAGTCGCCAGCAAGCGATGGACGGTCGAGGTCGACAGACCCGTACGGATGGCAAGATCGCATAGCCGGTATCCCTCATCGTCTTCGGCAAGCGTTTCGATAATGAGAAGAGCGCGGTCTACTGATTGTACGCCGCCATCCCTGGGATCGGGCTCATTGTCCGCATTGGATTTCGGCTCGATGGTCCTGCGCCGGATCACGTTTCTCTTCATCGCGACCTGCATTCATCCGTAGGTGTGAAGACGTGTTCGCTGCTCGATTTCAGATTCCGCTTTGCTTGGCAATTCCATCAGTAAGTGCCGCTCCGGCTGTCCGGAGCGACACTGTCGGTCAGGTTCTTAGATCAGGCCCGCGCCGCGCGCCCATTTGTACTTGGCGCCGAGCACGGCGACCGGGATTTCGGTCGAGTAGGCATAAGCGACGATCCCGTTCTGATAGAGATAGTCGGCGGCTTCCTCGACCTCGATATCGCCCGCCAGCGATGCCACGATCGGCTTTTCGATGCCCTTGGCCTTCATCTCCTTCTTCACCTCGACCATGTTCCTGGCAAACACCATCGGCGGCGTCACGATGGTGTGCCAGTAACCGAGGATCAGCGCGTGGATGCGCGGATCTTCAAGCCCGAGCTTCACGGTGTTGACATAGGTGATTGGCGGCTCGCCGCCGGTGATATCGACCGGATTGCCCGCGGCACCGAACGGCGGGATGAATTTGCGGAACGCCGTGTCGAGATCGGGCGGGATCGTCATCAGAGAAAGCTTGTTGTCGATGCAGGCGTCGGACAACAGCACGCCCGAGCCGCCCGCTCCCGTGATGATGACGACGTTCTCGCCCAGGGGATTTCGAGCGGCTGGCCCCAATCTCCGCATTGCCGCGCAATGCCAGCATGAACGATGCCGACGTCGCGGGCCTCGCCCTCGATCGCATTGCCAAGGATCACGGAGAGTAACCCGGCATCTCGCGCGACCCTGGCCGCAGCCTCCAGGGATTTCTGTGGTGTCGCCACGAGACTGTTTGCGACATTTGCAAAGCGCGGATCGCCCGGCTTCGGTGTCTCCGAGACGTCGGCATTCAGGTGCATCGCAACGATGGCCGGAATCTCGATGCCATATTTTGTCATTACGGCCAGCGCGTCGGCGCGCGTGGATACGTCCGGCACGGTGGGACCGGACGCAATAATGGAGAGATCGTCGCCTGGCACATCGGAAATCGCGAGCGTGACTACTCTCGCCGGCGCGGCGGCGACGGCGAGACGACCGCCTTTGATCGCGGACAAGTGTTTTCGAACCGTGTTCATTTCGGCGATATGCGCGCCGCATTTCAGCAACGCGCGGTTGATGGCTTGCTTGTCGGCTAGGCTGATATGGCCCGCCGGTAATGCGAGCAGAGCGGAACCTCCGCCCGAAATCAGAACCAGAACGAGATCGTCCGCCGTCAGCCCGGAGACCTTGTCGAGAATTCTGCGAGCCGCCTTCGATCCCGCCTCATCGGGGACGGGGTGCGACGCCTCGACGACCTCGACGTACTTGCAGGGTACGCGGTGGCCATAGCGCGTCACCACCAGCCCTTCGAGCGGTCCGTTCCAATGAGCCTGCACGGTGGCCGCCATCGAGGCAGCCGCCTTGCCGGCGCCGACAATGATTGTACGGCCCTTCGGCCGCGGCGGCAGATGCGCCGGCACACACAGCGCGGGCGCAGCCGCGTTCACTGCCGCCTGAAACATGTCGAGCAACAGACGGCGATAATCGATACTCATGATTTGCTTCCGGCCGACCTCAGGTCTTTCCGATTTCGTGGGTTGCCATCATCTCCAGCGCCCTCACCATCGCGGAATGATCCCAGGCCTTGCCGCCGTGGGCCGCGCAAGAGTTGAAGAGCTGCTGCGCCGCTGCTGTATTCGGTAAAGACAACCCCAGAGCCCGTGCACCTTCCAACGCAAGGTTGAGGTCTTTCTGATGCAGTTCGATACGGAAGCCAGGTTCGAAATTTCGCTTCACCATGCGCTCGCCGTGCACTTCGAGGATTCTGGAAGAAGCGAAACCCCCCATTAGGGCTTGTCGTACGAGAGCCGGATCAGCCCCGGCTTTTGATGCAAATAGCAGAGCTTCTCCCACCGCCTCAATCGTTAGTGCGACGATAATCTGGTTGGCGACCTTCGTGGTCTGGCCATCGCCGTTCCCGCCGACGAGCGTAACGTTCTTGCCCATCTTTTCGAATAGCGGCTTCATGGCATTAAAGGCCTTCTCAGGGCCACCCACCATGATCGTCAGCGACGCGGCCTTCGCGCCGACCTCGCCACCTGAAACGGGGGCATCGAGATAGTCGGCCCCGCGCGCGTTGATCTTCTTTGCAAATTCTTTCGTGGCGAGCGGCGAGATCGAGCTCATATCGACGACAATCTTGCCTTTCGAAATTCCTTCTGCGACACCGCTTGGGCCGAACAGGACCGCTTCCACATGCGGCGTATCCGGCACCATGACTATGACCACGTCGGATTCTTCGGCAACCTCCTTGCCCGATTTGCAGACTATGCCGCCTGCGGCAATGAGTTCCTGAGCAACGGGCCCGACATCGTGAAGGAATAGACGATGGCCGGCAGCCTGAAGATGGCTTGCCATCGGACGTCCCATGATTCCAAGGCCAATGAAGCCAACATCGATCATTTTGATCTTTCTTTCCACGATCTGCTATGCGTCGATCATTTGGTTCGTGTACCACCCGAGGCCTTCGACGGTAGTCGTCTTCGGCTTGTATTCGCAGCCGACCCACCCGCGATATCCGATCTCGTCGAGATGTCGAAACAGGAAGGGATAGTTGATCTCTCCTGTGCCGGGTTCGTTGCGGCCGGGATTGTCGGCTAATTGCACGTGAGCGATACGAGCAAGATGCTTTCGCAATGTTGGCGCGATATCGCCCTCCATCACCTGCATGTGGTAGATGTCATACTGAATAAAGAGATTATCCGATCCGACATCGGAGATAAGCTGAACCGCTTGCTCTGTCCTGTTCAAGAAAAAGCCCGGAATGTCGCGGGTGTTGATCGGCTCAATCAGAAGCCGAATACGTTGGCGTGCGAGGGCATCCGCAGCGAATCGCAGATTCTTGACAAGTACTTCGTTCAGCTCGTGCAAATCTGCACCAACTGGCACGATGCCGACGAGGCAGTTGAGCTGGCCGCAGTCGAGCGCTTTCGCATAATCGATGGCTTGCCGGACGCCATCGCGGAATTCCGCCACGCGGTCGGGTAAAATCGCGATTCCACGTTCGCCCGCCCCCCAATTTCCAGCGGGCAAATTATGCAGCACCTGGGTGAGCCCGTACTGCTGGAGCAGTTCACCGAGCACCGCTTTTTCAAAATCATAGGGAAACAAATATTCCACCCCCGTGAAGCCGGTGGCCTTCGCCGCGGCGAACCGGTCGAAAAACGATAGTTCGTTGAAAAGCATAGTCAGATTGGCAGCAAATTTCGGCACGATCGAATGTCCTCGCGTTGTTTGGCTAACGGTGTTCATCAATCCGGACTACTCCGCCCCTTAGACGGGGAGAAGGTTGCCTAACGGCGCCTCATTCGAGGATCATCACGGGGACGATGAGTGATCTCAATAGGATTAAATTTGTTTCCCATCACGCGGAATGGATTACGAAACGTCCGCGATATCAGTCGATTAGATCAATCTGGAAATGAAAGAATTCGAGCATCAATTGTCGAACGAATGTATGCTGCGCAGCTGGCCGGCCGAAAAGGCCGCAATCTCCGGAATTTCTGCTCAATGAGATTTTGGATCGGGAGCAGCGCCGCCGAGGGCCTTCGTCAGTTCGGCTGCGACTTCTCGCACGAGCCTCCCGAGAACAGGCAAACGGTCGTTCGGAACGCGGGACGCCTTACCCGAAACCGAGATGGCAGCCAGAGGTTCGCTGCAATCGTCGTAGACCACCGCGGAGACGCACCGCAGGCCGATCAGGGCTTCTTCATCATCGACCGAATAGCCTTGCTGCCTGATATCGTGGAGCGATTTGCAGAGCTCCCGGGCCCGCACGATCGATTTAGACGTCAACCTGGGCATGCCTTGGCGCCGAATGATCCCGAAGACGTCCTCTTCAGAATAGGTCGAGAGCAGAGCCTTGCCGAGCCCAGAAGCGACCATCGGAACCCGACCACCGACCTTGGTCACGGATAGTGTGATTTCTCGGCTTTCGACCCGGGTCAGAACGATCATCTCGCCGTTATCGACAACGGCGAGGTTTGCCGTCTCGCGCGTCTGATCGCGGAGCTTGCGGAGGTAGGGCAAAGCTTGTGTCAAGAAATTGCGACGTCTTAGGAACGTTGAGCCGACAGCGAAGCTTTGTGCTCCGATATGCCACATGGATTCGTCGCGATCGAACTGGACGAAACGCCGCTTCTCGAGCGTTGTCAGCAATCTATGAACGGTCGAGGTCGACAAGCCGGTGCGGACGGCAAGATCGGTTAGCCGGTATCCTTCATCGTCTTCGGCAAGCGTTTCGATAATCAAAAGAGCGCGGTCTACGGATTGTACGCCGCCATCCCTGGGATCGGGGCCGTTGTCCGCGTGGGATTTCGGGTCGATCGGCCTGCGCCGGATCACGTTTCTCTTCATCGCGACCTGCATTCATCCTGACATGTGAAGACGTGTTCGCTGCTCGATTTCAGAAGTTCCGCTCTGCTTTACAATCCCCCAAGTAAATGCCGCTCCGGACTGTCCGAAGCGGCATCTGTCGTTCAAGACTTACAGCAGGCCGGCACCGCGCGCCCATTTGTATTTGGCCCCCAACACCTCGACCGGCAATTCTGTCGAGTAGGCATAGGCCGGGATGCCGTTCTGGTAGAGATACTCGGCGGCCTCTTCGACCTCGACGTCGCCGGCGAGCGAGGCGACCATCGGCTTCACGAAGCCCCTGGCCTCCATCTCCTTCTTCACCTCGACCATGTTGCGGGCAAACACCATCGGCGGGGTAACGATGGTGTGCCAGTAGCCGAGGATCAGCGAATGGATGCGCTCATCGGACAGGCCGAGCTTGACGGTGTTGACGTAGGTGATCGGCGGCTCGCCACCGGTAATGTCGACCGGGTTGCCGGCGGCGCCGAACGGCGGGATGAACTTGCGGAACGCGGCGTCGAGGTCCGGCGGCATCGTCATCAATGAGAGACCGTTGTCGACCACCGAATCCGACAACAGCACGCCCGAGCCGCCGGCGCCGGTGATGATCAGGATATTCTCGCCCTTCGGCGTCGGCAGCACCGGCAGGCCGCGCGCGAACTC
>Ga0137418_10002421_pt1 | contig 17097 bp, 20 predicted proteins | sample CZODoug3_1_2_16f_FD_122242 | JGI IMG/M metagenome (GOLD analysis project Ga0137418, IMG submission 122242) | Vadose zone soil fungal communities from Angelo Coast Range Reserve, California, USA - CZODoug3_1_2_16fungal (Hybrid Assembly) | ecosystem: Environmental > Terrestrial > Soil > Vadose... | reverse complement strand
GGGCCAACGAAGCAGGTTGGCGGTTGGCTGGCTGAGTCAATCCCAATAATAAACATGTTTAAAATGTGTATAGAAATTTTTTATTCCACTTACCTTATACTACCATGTCTCCCTCCAGTCCTATTGATCCCAACAACTGTGCTCTTGATGCCCAGGGAAATCTAAAAGACACCCGTGAAATCCAATTCTACAATTCAGAAGGCAATGATACACCAATTAAATCCTCGAAAGGCAATGCTATGGCGGGCCCATCTTCCAAAAGTGTGTTGATCTCACGTTTGTAACAACCTTTTCAGCAGTGCTGACCCACCATTCTGGCCAGCCGCCAAGGCTCTTAAAAAGTCTAAAGCAGTTCCTGCAGAAATAATTGGTGGCCGTCGATGGGTCAAACCATCCACCAAAGCTAAACAAGCTGCTGGCATTTACACAGCTGATGAGGCGGAATCTGATAGTGATCCAGAAAATGTTAATACTAATGCAGGCTTGAAGCGCAAAGCAGGCAAAGGCAAGGACAAACCTAGTACTGGGAAGACGAAATCAAAGGAAGCACCAAAGGAGAAACCAGCTCACAAAAAGGCCCGCGTGGACAATGACGATAAAGAAAGCATGAAGGAGCATGAAGGAGATCAGGCAGACGCTTATGAAAAACTGCGGCTTGAGCGCGAGACAGACCGACCAGTATCATTAAATAACATCTGCATATCACTGAATGCTAACAAGGATGCAGGTGAAAAAAGGTCGCAGTTCACGTGGTAATGACTCACGCACTGCCGATGTTCGTACTGTCTTCACTCCTGAAGAGCACACATTGCCAGATAACACGATGGAGAAAGGCCACTGGTGTGAAATCTGCAAGTAAGGTTACTTCTGCTGATTTTGCTATTTGTTGCTGATCACTCACGGCGACTGATAGGCTTCGCAAAGAGTCAAAGATCTGGCTGACGGGTGGGATTTCAACTCTCAGGAAGCATATTAATCGGTAAATTGTTCTTTTTCATTTTCCACTTGAATGCTTCTTACAAGGTCTGTGTAGCAATTGGGACACTCACAGAATGACATACAAGACGAAATGTGAAGAGCGAGGTATTACAATGTATCCAGGTGTCGAGCCGCTGTCAGATCCCACAACGGAAGGCCAGAGAGATGGACAAATTACATCCTTTATGCAGTCCAAGCCTTCCAAGTGGACAAAGGAAGGCCTTCTTGAGCATATTGTAGAACTTGTAGTTGTCAAAGATACACACCTTTCAGTGAAATACCCTCATTGTTAACCTGCCAGCTGACTTGACAATTCCTTGTTTTTGATGGGCCATCCAATCTCAGCTGAGATATTGTTGTAGCCATTGTTGATAGGCTGGCCGAGGGCTGTGGTTCACTACACTCAACTGGCCAGCCAAGAGCTGTGCTTACTCCAGGTTAATAGGCTGGCTGAGAGCTGTAGTCTCTATACTCAACTGCCTGGCCAAGAACTATGTTTACTCCATGTTGATAGGCTGGCTGAGTGCTACAGTTCTCTACACCCAACTGGCTGGCTAAAAACTATGCTTACCCCATGTTGATAGCCTGGCTGAGGTCCATAGTTCCTTTATGCCCAACTGGCCAGCCAAGAACTGTGCTTATTCCATGTTTGATAGGCTGGCTGAGGGCTGTGGTCCCCCATACCCAACTGGCCAGCCAATAACCATGTTTACTCCATGTTGATAGGTTGGCTGAGTGCTATGGTTCCCTATACTCAACTGGCTGGCTGAGAACTATGGTTGCCCCATGTTGATAGCCTGGCTGAGGTTCATGGTTCCCTACATCAAACTGGCTGGCCAAGAACAGTGCTTATCCCATGTTTGATAGGCTGGCTGAGGGCTGTGGTCCCCATACCCAACTGGCTGGCCAAGAACCATGTTTATCCCATATTGATAGGCTGGCTGACTGCTATGGTTCTCTATACTCAACTGGCTAACTGTAACCCTAAATTAGGGTTGCCCCAACAGCCCATTCAGTGATATACCCATTTGTACACAGGTTGACAATTCAACATTATGGTCAGTTCAACAGAGTTCAGCTGAGTTTGTAAGTGTCTGTGTTATTTATCCTTCAGCCAGCCCAGCATGACAGACATATATCTGACCATCTTGGCTTTGCTGCAACCAATCTGCACAGCGAAAAGGTGCTTCATGTGTGTATCCTGTATATATTCCTGCAGTAGCTTTTTTTGCTCCATTCCTATCAGCACAGCTGCTTCAATTGATGGTTGCAATCTTGACCTATGGGCTGATTCACAATTATCTCTGAATCAGATACATTGGCTGATACTGGCTACATTATTAGCTGCACCCAACAGCTTTTCTATGGATCCCTTCACCCAAACATCCTTCAGTTATCCTTCCTTTGCCACTCTCATCAGCCATTCAGGTTTGAAATCAGTTCAGCCGATTCAATCAGCCCCAGATCTGAAGCCATGGGCTGATTCCCAATTATATCAGAAAGAATGTGTTGGTTGATATCTTCCGGATGACATCAACAACTTGGTCAATGAAGTAACAGAAATTCTGTAGAATTCTATCACATTGGCTGATCTGTTGTGTAAACTTGACATCATCTTGGCTGACCAGAAATACAAATTTTAATTCTGATTTACATCATGTCTATATATCATGTTCATGTCAGTCAAGGTCCATCCCTGTTCCACCCTGTCAATTCCTGACAACATTGTGAAACTGGTGGGTGATAGGTGCTCAAACCACTCTTATATAATTTGTAAGCAACAACTGGTGTGGCAATCACATGTGTCCCAGATCCCTGCAGCTGAAGGCCCCCATTACCATGTGTCTTCACCCACTGAACCACAATTCCACTTTTCCCACAACTGCCATTGGTTGGTGAGACAATGGACCAAAGTGGATGCTAGTTAACTAGAGATGGATTTAGTGAATATATTGCCCAATCATATTCACCTGGATAGAAAGTCTAGAAAGCATAGGACCATAGATCCTGGTGCAACACTCTTTTATCCCAATTCATCTTAATATAAAGTGAGGGATTGTTGGAGAAATGGGTGCAATTCTGCAAAGTTGTTAAATTTTCAGAAGAGACATACACAATGTGAGTTGATAGAATTATACTTGAGATAAAAATAAATTTTTGTTTGACAGTGATGTTGATTATTCTGGCATGTCATCAACTAAGGTGGTCTTGGCCTTTTATTTCTTTGGCCAATGTGAAGGTGGTTAGTAAATCTATGTTGTCCAAATTTTTGAGTTTGGTTTGCTCATCAACACACCTACCTGGCAATAGGGAAACAGGACAACATTGTGTTTGTTCATCTGATTCATCATATATTTGAATCTTGTGGACAGCTTATCACCACAGCATAATACTAAGTACTCCCAGTGACTCACTGGTTAGAATGTGGCAAAGGTTAGTGAGTGTCACCATACCTTGCATTCATCCTCCACCAGTGATTTTTTACTGTAGACATAACAGTGTAGACTTGTGTCTGTGAGAAACTGGGAATGAGAGTGCCAGGCTTAAGGACTTCATATAATTTCCATGGTGGGATGAGTTTTCTATCTTTAGCTCAGATGCCTGATCGTTTAAGTTGCGCTTTTTGATGATTGAAGCACAGGCCTCCATAGTTGAGAAGTAGGTGAGAGTTGTAAAAGGTGCCTAGTTTGCTTTCACTCTCTGTTGAATAGAATAAGACAAATGGGTTAGTGGTATTGACAGAAAGTGTACCTGAAGATTGGACAGGGGCCAAACACAAGAAAATAGAGTAGATAAGATAGATTCAGGAGTATTGGGATCAATATCAACCTGTGCAGGCACATCAGCCATAAGTTCAGTAAGCACAATAGAAGATATGGTGTTTGTTGATATCCATGAACAGACAACCTTTAAGACAACCATCACCACATGCCAAACAAGTGTACACTAGGGTTGCTGGAACAGCGACCATCACCTTGCTTGCTTCTGTAGAATAGCCTCATTTTTACAACTTCTAATAAATTTCACTGAGTCACACTAACACACTAAGTATCCACCACACAGTAAATTTGTATCTATTTGTTATCTGCACACACACTTATATTTTATGTAATTAAGATATTGGAGGGACCTTGTCAAGCAAGGTGATCATGATGCAGCAAGAACCCCTAGATTGAAGATCAGAACACTCTTGACTGCAGGCCAATCACAGCCTTATACATACAAGTACAAATAGAATCAGACAATCTTGAAAGTTGGCAGGAGAATACAATACCGCAAATTGGTTACTTGTTGGTAAAAATAACTAAAGTAGCAGGCATATAAAGTGAGTGAATGTTGGGGAAATGGGTGCAATTGTGCAAAGTTGCAAAGTATATCTGCTGACTGATGTTGATCCTCAACCGGAGTCCACTGGAGGGGTCACATTTACACATGTTGGTCTTGAGTGGCAGGCAGTTGTAAGCAGTCAATCAATTCAAATTGTTTGGTGTGCACATTTCCAAAGAGATCTATTGTTTCTGAGGCCTTTGAACAACTGACACAGAGCAGTATGAAGGACCTTATTGGACAAAAATCAAATAAAGTAAATTTCTCGCCAGAGTTTGCAAGATAACCAGGGATCTGCCAAAATCTGCAAGAATATGTCATATTCCACAAGATTCTCACAGACTGGCACAGATTCTGCCAGATTTTGGTCTTCAAGTTTTCACTTTCATTCCTAGATCCTGCCAGACCTCCCCCTATCTAGACTTGTGTTTACCAGTCCAAATTTTTATCTAGTTTACAAGTATATGTCCATAAAAGGACTGGAGACAAATACAACCAAGTGGGTACACAAGAAAAGTTCTCACACATTCATTTTGAAAGGAAATTGGTAGCTATTGCCTTATTTGGGCAGCTGACTTTGCAACAAAACTTCTGATACACATCAAAGTACCCTAGAAAAATTCTAAGCAGACAGAATGTTTTAGGTGATGTTTTTGCCTTAGTTTGCCTCCAGGGAATAAGTGCCAGTGAGGTTGAGGTCATGAGGTCACAATTTCAAGATTTTCAAAACACAAAATTTCATTGAAGTTGGTTTCTGATCACAACAATCACCCACTAGTCAACTTTCAAACTCATTCCAAAAAACTTCGGCTGCATAATCTGCGAGGAACATTCTAACCACCAAGATGGTGTTCATACATTAATATATATATGGCCCTTTCTCAATCACACTAGGCTTCTGAGTTGAATAAAAGTTGGCCATCATAGCTATCTGTGTCAAATCCTGAAAATATATATATATATAAATAGTGCTAACACCAGGAAGCATCAAATTGGGTTCCAAAGTATCCAAGTTGCTAAAGAGGAGGGTGAATATTGAACCCACAATGACCATTTCAAGATTCTCAAAACAAATGCATGGGAATTTTTCTCATGTACCTGCTTGGTTGTATTTGTCTCCAGTCCCTAAACAGAGTATAGTCTTTGCTTATACAAGTTTCAGGACTGCCTTGAGTCTACCCCATATCTAACAACTTTACATTTTCTGGATACAAGATCTTGCAATATCTGCAAGGGATAATGGCAGGTTCTTTTTGAAACATTGGTCAATCTGACAGGATCCAGAATTTTCTGTCAGATTCCGCCAGATCTTGGGAAATCTGGCAGAATGTAGAATATGTGTGTTTTTGTCCAATCAAAGAGCATAGAGCAGTCATATCAAATTTAACTCCAACATTGTCCTACAATTTCCAGATTGGTGCTGTCTGCGAAACATTGGGCACTATAGGTGGATGGATTAAACCCTACCTGATTCTTGTGATCATCATGAATTTTCAGAATCATGCGGACACAGATTTCAGTGCATCTCGATTCAACATCCAGATTTGTGCATGTCTCAAAAAATAGAGGCATACCATCACCAAACAAGTCCTTTGCAAATCAAACCAGAGCACCAGGGTTTCCTGACAACTGGTTGCTCACTAAGATAGGGCTCAGATGGAACTGGCCAATATCATGTGCTTGCTGTGACTTTTCATGATATTGGACCGTTTTACAAAACATGGGCCAAAGCCCAATATCTATTGAAATTATAACAACATAAATTTGTTCAAGTACATTATGTAGTCATGTCTGGGTGGTCAAAACATTTATAAATGGTTTGTGCGATGAGAGGATACATTTGTGAGCCTCGGAAAAGCAGCCACCACTGCCTTTTCGGGTTGTGCTGCATCAAACACTGAAATTCTATCTACATAATTGCCAATGAAGTATCAATAATTTTGAGGACACAGATTTAGCCTTAGAAGGTGTTCAAAAATGTATATTGTCTCGGAATGCCGGCACCCCAATGTTCGTGGCTTGCGAAAGGTTATCGTGTCACACCACGTGATATTGGCCAGTTCCGTCCTACCTTATTAATAATTGGATGCGTGCTCAGATTCCTCAGGAGCACAGCCGGATTATATTTATGGATCTTGATTTTGTAGCTCCGCTTTAAAAGAGGTCCTCGACACATGTTTTTCCCAAGCCCATCAACATCATATCATTCAGCCTCAACATGCCTTCAGATCAACAGAAGATGTATGACCATGCCAGTAATCTGGTCACGCTGCTATCTTCGAACCAACCTGAGGAAAACGTCGTCCCAGTGATCGCAGAAATTGTGGTGGGCGGATTGTCCCTCTCGTCTTCATCATTTTCTGATAATATATAGCGAGACGCAGTTGACAGAGTGCGGAGGGCTACGAGCAACAACCGTGTGATACACGTGCCCGCCATTCTACTCAGTGCCGGAGCAGAATTCGACCTAGCCTATGGTGCAGGCCGCAACTTGAAGCCCGAACTTTCCCATATTTCTGAAAATGACCCGCGGGCTAAATCAAGTTCTTGGTACCAACCACCAATTTATGCCCTGCACCCTCCTGTTCGCGCTGGTATGTTACAAACTAAATTCATATGCTATTAACACTAAGTCTGGCTTCATTTACAGCAACATCTCTTCTTGTCGTCAAGGAACCTCGGCAGGCCTTGCCTTATCTCCCATTTACTTGCGACCAATGTCAGAACCAACAGAAGGTCTGCAGGATGACGTCCATTCTGTCTTGCGAGGCCTGTGTCGACAACCACGTAACGTGCACAATTGCAACTCAACCCTTGGGGTAAGGAGCCCACAGCAGGATTATATGAGGCATACTAATAGATGTGTACAGATTCAATGTGCTTTTCCGTCAACTGAGTGGCATGGCAGCCCAAATACAGCAATATGCTGCCACAGTTAAAAACGATCATGCCCCTCATGCCCTCACTCCTCCGTTATCGGCAAGAAGCATGATAGCAAAGGGAGAGCACGTATGTGAACTGGCGTGATGGGAAGAATTTGTCAATTGGCCATTGTATCAATATTGCGTACCTATGTAACTTTGTGATTCAATTCAGTGCTGTATGTTCTCGATTCTAGGACACAATCATACCCCGAGCTGAATCCGCCGACCCAGACTTGGAATGGATAAGTTATCTACCATCAGTCGACTTTAGGAAAACGTCCGACAGATTCTTTTCATCGGCAGACTCCATCAGGAACTGGCACCTTACATAATGATTTGTACAGACTTTCTTGAACACCGGCATCAGGTACGTTTGTGTTGACTCCTGAAAAGTGATGTGGCGTCTTGAACAGATTTCTTTGAAAACTTGCCATCAACTGACCTCGGGTGCTATACTCGCTGGAAAGTCACACATGTACGTCCCATTAGATATGCCCCAGGTAGAACAATGTGCATTAGCTGAATGGTGAACTGCGAACGAACTTATGTAGCTGCTAGAGTTGGGTGGGCATGTATTGAGTCAAAAAGGGATGGTTGGCGCGCAGCATTTCCCCAGCTTCCGAACGGCGACATCGACAAACTGTAGCTACGATCCGAGTCGAGCTTCGACCAAGGTGTTAGCTCCAATGTCCTATCGCGCCAATCCTCCCCCCTTACATCATCCAAATAAGAGATGACGCTCTCCAAATTCTCGTCGTCCTCCATGGCAAGGCAGATCCAACATCCATCCACGCAGACATGCTCTCTGAATTTCGGGATAGCGGAGCACATTGGCACTGACGATGGAGAGAGCATCCACGCACTCGTATCTACTCCACGGCCAAATGAGTATCGATGGCGAGTGGATTCCGCGTCATGGAGGTTATGGAATCTTCCATACTCGATTTGAAGCTGCGGGGAAAGCTGGATGCTATCGACACCAGACCACAGCTCAAATCTCTCTAATGACGAATTGACCAGCCATTCGCAAACAATATTCTCGGCTGTCCGGGCCGCTTCAGACTTCGACACATCGGATAATCTGTGCCACCATACATCTTCGCAGACGAAGGCCAGGGTCCTGATGTGTTCCCATGCACCAAACCAATCCCTCCACCAGTTGTTGGTATTCGGCTGAGATGCAAATAATAAAGCATCTGGATCCCCTGCTGGAATCTAGGACACGATCGTCAGTACGACACCATTTTTACATTGCAATATCTACTTACTTGAATGCACAGACGGTCTAAACTTGGGGGCGCATGCTCAGGCAGTAATTTACCGAGCTCTATTTGCCAGATATGATTTTCCCAGCGCCTCATAACGATGAATATCGAGCGAAGGTTATCCAGAAGAGGCAGAATTGTTATGAGGTTCGCATAAAATCGTGCCTGCGAGTAGTTCTCTGGAATATCGACATAGATGTGACGGACGAAGCTTTCTAGGTGCAAGCGACCAATCCTCAGGTTCCATAGGGGATTTCCAGGCCCAATATTCCGCACGAAGGCTTCAACAAAGAGCTGGATTCGAATAGGGCATTTTAAAATGACTGTGCTGAAAAGCTCAGCCTGCGCCGGGTAACACCACGACCGTTGAACGAGGGCCATATTTGTGAGGTCGCTTCCACTGTCCAACCATCCCAAAATCTGTGCGACAATTTCCAGTGGAAGGTGGATCGCGGGTTTCTGCGCATCGTGAGCCTCATACATTGCTCAATGACTGAAAGCATATGCTAACCTGCCATTTGGTATTGAGATGCGGATGCATGGTTGCATCTAAATCTACCACGACAAGGTCGCCTTCGTATCTATTGACCCATGACCAGAAACGAGCACCGGGAGTATATTTGCAAGGTGATAGGAGAGCAGGTAAAAACCCTTCTTCCTTGATGTGTTTGATAATACGAGGAACAAGGCATAATTTCGTGCATTCCAACCCATCACAAATATTTTGAACGGGCATGACCAGTGGAACGAAGTAAGCTTAGTCGGTCCTGATATTTAAATATGCTTCCCAATAAGTATGAGGGATGGAGTATTCTAATTGTCACCGAAAGATTCTCTTCTTGAAGAGGTTCCGGAAAATGGTGACGACAGAGTCTACTCGATTTCTGCGGATTCACAAGTAACTCTCGTTGCGTGATAACCAATCAATAACGATGTCAAGGAAGATCCTCTGATCTTCGCCCAACATATTCTCAAGAATTTTGGAAATCAGTGATGGCATGATCAACATCTTGACATTTGCAACGAATTCCCAAAAACGATTCTGGCAAGAAATCATTGCGGAAGAATACTGAGGAACTCTCAGCGGTGTTAATTGCATATTACAAAGGAGACAGGGTACTCGATGAGCTCGACGACGAGCGGGACCTTGTGACGGACTGGCGGCCCTGCCTAGGCTGGGCTTTAGCGGCGCTGAACCGTGCAACAGCTTGTTGGGCCATCCTGTTCCACATGCTCTCTAGTTTGAGTGCGTAACAGACGTGTCCTTTGCTGTGGCGAAATTCAGATTTTGAGTGTGTCTGAGAACCCTGTGACTGGGCGCTGTTAGCATCATTGGATGAAACGAAATCAGATGATTCCGCAGCTAAAGTCTTCCAGCATGATGCTCGATGGCGAAAGAAGAGCTCCGTCCACTGCATTTCTGACGTGAGTATAATATGCTCTTCTCGCCAACGATCTCGCCTGGACTTGGCCTTCAACCAATGGACACGGTAGACTGTCACGTTATCGTGAGCCGAAAAATATTTCTGTAATTGATGTAGATAACTCACACTCGGTCATACCATAGGCTGCTCGTCCATCAGCCTGGACATCCATTGACCAGAACCAAGCCAATGATGCATCCCTCTGACCTCGCAGTGAGGGATCAATACGGGCAGTTGTTACGCTGAGCTGCGCTCTAGTCAATGGCTGGAATCTCGCCAACTCCGCTTCACCTGCTCCAAGCCGCTTGAAAGCGGTGCGTGCGCGGCAGTACACTCGGGCATGGTGTCGAACGCTCCCGTCCACCTGCATAATCTCGTCCCAGGACCTTGTCTTCTTGTTTTTGCTTTTCGCACTCCTCAGACCCCGAAAAACAACAGCCTTGCGGCTGATCGCCAACCTAAGACCGTGCAATGAGTCATTCATTTGCCCAATTCGAAGAGCCTTCTCCTGCTCGGCGAAAGATCCGTATCCAAGAGCGACGCATTTATCCAGTCCAATATTTGAAGGAAGCAGTAGAAGAGCTTTCTCAGGACCTTCGCGAGTAATGGGATGATGTGGGATAAATTCCTCTTCCTCTTCTGAATCCGTGGGAAGAATATCAAGAGGTTCGACAGGTCTTTCCTCTAGCCAAAGGTCCTCATCATCGATTGGTGGCCACATCTTTGCAGCGCTATCATGGAATTCATCAATTCTCGACTGCAAACGGTGCTGGCGCTCCACTAGGTCAAGGCGTTCTTTGACAGAGGCATTCCGGCCGAGTCTCCGTGATATGGTCGCAAGAAGGACTCTGAGTTTCGTAGTGAGCGTGCAGATCTAATGCAAGACGTTGGATCACTTACTGTGAGTCCTCTATTTTCAAGCCTTGACCAATAATTGCCGCACCCCCCTTGGTGCCAGTATTGGTACTTTCGTCGTTCATGAGTTGAAGTTGCATTTCGTCTTTCGAAGGACCTGGAATACAATTAGTCGCCATGATCGGATGGCTCTAATGGATCAAACCTTTTTGAATTTTTATGTCGTATATATCCATCGACTCCGGTCGCGCATCCCTACCCATCAAAGCAGCAGCCTCTTGCTCTTTCCAGACTTGAACGAGGTCTTGGTCAGCAGTGCTACTCAACGAATCAAACGCCTGTTCACTGTTTTGTACAGATTTTCTGGCTTTCCGGTACTTCTCGCAAAGTCGGTTGACTGAGCCAGTTAGAAAAAATGATACCCTAGATACAGCCTGTGACTCACCAAGATCGACAAGCTTCTTCCAATTCGAGTCGTTCATATGGTCGTCAAGTGTTTCACGGCGGTGGGCGGTTGATTGGCTACGAGCACTATCGGAAATCTTGTTGAGAGCGGCCCAAAGTGTCTCAAGAATTTCACCATCGACCATGCCTGCCCCTGGGATAAATGTGGGCGCATACCGAGCATAGCAATGGTCTACGTGGCCGTGAACATGGAATAAGCCGATGGATCGGAGAACCTCTACCGCCTGGGGAAAGGTCAGATAGGGATTGCCTTGGAAACGTTTTTCAACGTTTGTCCAAAACTGGCACATGAGATCGTACGAGAGCAACACTTGTTTGATGCCCTCCATATTGTACTTCAGAGCCTCGCTGAGACAGAAGTCTATATTCATCTGCCTACTCGGCGCAAATTAGAGGAATAATAATAATTTCCTTGACGATACGTACCGCTCTCCTTTCTGAAAATCCACAACTGAATGGGGAACAAAGCAGCCGTGTCGGAGACATGCCGCAGCCCCAATTCCCGTATGCAGTAGATGCAGCTTGAGCATGTTGGCCTTGTGGACGGCGGAAAAGTCATTACACGTTCTTTGCTAAATAATAATATTTTTGTGCCAAATATTTGGGCTGAAAGGACTGCGACATACCTCTCGAATTTCCCGTGCAACTTTGAGATGATCATAGTATGGCTTGCGCGTTGTGAAGAATGCATCGCCGTCTGTCAGATGGACATCGTCCTCAGGGTTCCTCATCTTGAGTTGTTCTGCCGTAAAGTTTCCATCGAACATGAATCCGCGCATATACTTCCATCTTATACAGGTCAGTCACGAGGCTAGAAGCGTGAATGGATCAGCTTACTTCATTGGATCTTCGGCCCACTCTGGGGGCAGGTTGATACCAGGTTGGGGGCAGGCGGCACAAAATAGGGCTAAACTTCCGGGGGCTGGTTTTCTGGGATCGCCATGACCGAAGCCATTCCACTTGCGATATTTAATGTTTCTCCACAGGCGAGAAATTCTCAGAAGTTCCCGGTATCGGTCCTATAGATCAGTGTCAGAATTTCTGGGGTGCACAAGGGCAGAACACTCACCGGCACTGATTCCGGAAACTGGTGGGAAGTGAAGCGAACAATTTTGTGCCAATAATTTAATGCTGCCGTTTTGCACTCCAGATTATCCATCCGGAAGTCGTTGAGAACACCAAACGTAAAGACGGTTTTGATGTTCTGTAGGCTTGCAGGGAACAAGCCCATCTGCAAATAATGCACATATCTTCCTTTGTCTTTGGGAGCATCAGGGCAACTGCAAGGTATAATCTTGAGTCGATGGACACCCGACTTATCTACGACTACGTGGTAATTACGTCCTTTGAGTTTAGGAAGCCCGTTTCCAAATATTGTACCATTATCGCTCGAAGGTAACCGTTGGTAAGAATAGTCCGAATCAGAGTCATCCGCCCCACCAGATCCGATGTTGTTCGGGCAAGGCAAACCCCGATGGCCTAAATGGATTACTACATTCGCCTGGCAGAGCCAAGCAGGCTCAAAGAAGGAGCCAGTCCAATGTTCGACACGATGGTAGGGCAGTGAGCGATGATGAACTCGAATACATTTGTCGCAGAAATTGTCACATCCGACACAATCAGAGCATCTCCATGTGATCTGCCGAACATTGCATGACAGGCAGATACCCTCGTTTGCAGGTGCCTCCATGTGCAGTGATATTGCCAGAATGTTGTCGATAATGGGGGAAAATTCTCTCAGGTAATCATTTTGCGACTGTGGTTCCGACACCGCATCAACCGCCATTTTGCATCACATACAGCTATTGAACTCACTTTGCCTTTTTTTTGGAGTAGGGGCTCGTCAAATTCGCCTTGTTCAACGGGTTCTACCTCAGTAGGATGAAAACGCTTTGAAATTGGAGGAGCGCGAGGTGGTGAGGGCTTCGATTTCACTGTGAACTGCTTGAAACGAGGTCCTCTGGTTGTTAATTTCGCCTTGAATTCGACCCTTTTTACAGGAGGTCTGATTTTATGCACCACGCTGCCAGACATACTTAAGGAAAAGCAGGCATGGGTCTCCAAGTTCTTCCAAGTAAATTCAACATTCTCACGTTCTATTTGCCAGCGCCAAAACCAACTATAGCGGACTCTCTACCAACGCAGCATCTATCATGCACTGCAACCTGGCACAAGTGCGGTTAACGGTTCCAGTAATATGGTATGCTTGAACATACAGCGCGCGCCACTGTTCAACATCTTCCGGAAGATTTCCTTCCATTGCCCGAGCGACGTAATTCAACACTGATTTCCCAGCAGCTACTTTTTGTCCTGCAGCAACGAGACACTGAGCAGCTGATGGACTGTCCTTCGTTATCAACCACTCTGCTGCAAACGTTTCCGGCCAATCAGCAACTGGTGATTGATACTTCACCTCTGCATACATCATCCAGCGTTGGAGAAACGCTACCCGCTCGCTCGCACTCAGAGACTCCCATTTCTGTGGAGTTACGTGTTTGGAATCTCCCGTAATGGGCGGCAAATTTGATGGGGGGACTACTTGATGGGCCGCTTTGTCGGATTCCCGGTCTGGACTGTGATGGAAATCTGCGACTTCGACCGATTCTCTGGTGCCGATTTGATCGCTTGATTGATCAGGACGACTTCCGGGACTGAATTCGCTCGATGAAATGACTTCTTCGCCCAAGCTCGGTTGGCAATGGCCTTCGGTCGTCTGGATAACTCTGTCCATAGGATATGGACTATCACGCGAATTCGCCGAATGTGATTCGTAATCCGCATCCCGATGGAATAGGCTCTCAGCATCGACAGTCTGCATCGCGCTTGCCCATTGTTTAGTTCTGTTCAATCGTTGAAATATATCAGCCTGAACATTGTGACACGACTGAATGAATTATCAGACCAACCTGTGCCATTTGTCTCTCCCTCTCTCCCTCTCCCTCTCTACATTTCTATTTATAAATATAAGCGGGGTAATTGTGTAAACGGGATTTCACCCACCTCCAGTAACGATCGCGTTCAAGAGCTGCTCTTCTCTGCCTTCGCTGACTTTTCTCAGTTGGACTCTCGAGATCACGCTGACCTTTGAACATCGAGGGCCTGGGATATATTCTACGTGAATTGTCCGCACTATAAGAATAGATTTCCTCCTGAGTGCCGTCGTGAGAAAACAAAACACTGTGTCCCATAATACCAGAGGCACTGAGGTGATAGACGTGTGTGGAAGGTAAGAAAGGTCCAACGAAAGAATTCGGTGCAAATATATATTCAGGAATCCAATCCAGGAAGTCCAGGAACTGAGCCAGGAAGTGAGTCCAGGGAGTTCAGGAAGTTTACTATGTGCAGACTGACACTTCATCTCCAGATGTATTCCTATTGCTCCTGTGTTGTGTGTTCCTGTTTAAATGCATATGACGCTCGTAAAGAGTATGCAATTTTTGAAAGGATCGAAATGAATCAAGTTTATATAGTTATATAGACCAGATCCAAAGTCACGTATTACAGAAGAATTATAATTCGAACGGCGAATTGTCTTTGCACCAACCTATGAATGGCACTTCTGTAGCCTAGTGCATATGTTTCTGACTCTAGATCTATATGGCCTCCATTTAATGAATGATGGATCGGGCTGTTCATGATGCGACAAGGTGGCACATGGATTTTGATGTATGGTTGGCGTCGTGAACAAAACCACCCCCAGTTCTCTGGTGCACGTACTCGTGTGGTTGGTCTGTGCACTAAGGCTCTCTCCCACTGCTGGTATAAAAGACAGGCTACACTAAGTATTTCTGCGGAAAACTACAGTCGAGAATTGAACAGTGTTAGTCAGGCAGACAAGGTAGATCCAGAAAATCAGGCAAGCCATCAAATTGCCGCACAATATCGGATACAATTAATACGAAGAAGTGTGCTGACTCGATTGGCTGCAATGTTACACTGTCATACGTATTATTACAAGGCGTGCTCCTCCACCTCTACCACTGACACTGGCAGTCTGGCACATGGTGCTTCTTTCATTCAAATTCATTTCAGATGGATATGTATATATATGCAATTGCCTAAATTGTGTTAAAAAGGCGGAGAATAATTATGATGGTTGTAATGAATAGTGTTTTGGTGTTCTGTTAAATTTAATGGGCTCTTCAACATTGACGGAATGGTTAAACGTCATGTGATGTGACACTTTTGTGACGGGCTTGCCTCTCCGAAGCTTTTGACAGCAGCAACAGAACAGTTTCAAAAAATTGAGCAACAACATTTCAATGGATAATCCCTTCTCCAAATAACTGTCAACTTACTTTTCTTATAATGTGGCGGTGGAATATGTAGATACACTTTCAATGGACAGGATTGTACAACTCAAATAGGCAATGGTGGCTGAAATCTTGCAAAGCTATCTACTTATTCCACAAACTGTATAAAAACATTCTAAGTTGCCAAATGTTACAAAATAGTAACTCCTCCTGAGGTGATGTTTCTTATTTTTCCATAAAGTTGTTGTAGTTGATGGTATTGGGCAAAAGAATCGATTTCTGGCATAGTCACGGCTAGCACGTGATGTTTAACCATTTCCGTGTGCGGTCAAACCGAGATGCCTCATGTGCATGTCACGTTCCTTTTCGCGTGTCGCAATGTTGTCTAATTGACAATGACGGTAATAATTAGTATACCATGTTTTATTGCGCAATTTTGATGGTGATAAGATCCAAGATCCCTTGCATTTTCCGCCTAGTTGACCCACTAGAATGCTGTTGTTGAATATGAACTTGTGGCTTCTCATTATACCGCCTCCCAACACATATACTGCTGGAGCACTTCGCACACAACGTTACTTCAGCTCCACCGCCCAGAATATACTATGGTGTCATCCTCATCCCTCTCGAAAAGGCGCGAATTTTGTGGTCTGTCTACCGGAGACTAAGAATATACGGACATCTACATACCATCTACATATGGGGTGCCTAAAAAATCGTCCGACATAGCGTATATGACGGAGAGCGCCGGAAGGGCCTTGTGATGTTGAAAATTGAAAACAATGGGCATATGGCTGTTGTCCATGGGATACGCTCATGGGAGTTACCTATTCTCAGATCATAACTCACTGGCAATATTTTGCAGCCATCAAGAGGATCGACGTTGTAGGAGCATATGAACATCCTTTTGGGATATTTCTGCTTGGATTTGGATGTAGTTTGGCTCAAGCATCATTTTACCAGGCTCTGCCAAACCGAACAGCCGGGATCAACTTCATTGATCTCTGTAAAATGCGGGCACAAGAGATGTGCGATATTTAGTGAATTTCTGGGCACAATGAGCTGCTGTGGACTGGGACCATGACCGCGTCAAGCATCTGAAAACGTTGAGACTTTCACAACCAGTATGTAGCTACTAACAGGAGTGGAACTTTCAATCCCGCTGATGGAGTTCAAGCATTCGAACCGTCTTCGCCTCCGGGGAGGAGCAACACCGCCGCAACGGGGAGAGTCGGAGGTATGGGTGGTAATGTTTTGCGGAGCCGATAGGTGGCTAGGCCATATATAACTCGGAGGTTGGACCTATGTTAGCGTCCGTCTCAGGAATCAAAACAGGGTGATGTTTAATCCATGATATTGAGTCGTGTCTAGTTATCATACAAATGCGTGCAAAGACATTACAAACTGAACACCCTGCGGGAATGGAGCATTAAATATTAGCGTAATACCAAGTACCGCAAGCGAACAACACTAACTCTTCGTGCAGCTCTACGCCGCCAACTGCCTTTCTTTTGCGACTATCCACCATCCTAACTACCTCTGAGACTTCATCGCCGAGTCCAGTAGGGCCGCAAGCACTGACAATAACTCCTGACAATGTCTTGGA
>Ga0137418_10002420_pt1 | contig 17104 bp, 16 predicted proteins | sample CZODoug3_1_2_16f_FD_122242 | JGI IMG/M metagenome (GOLD analysis project Ga0137418, IMG submission 122242) | Vadose zone soil fungal communities from Angelo Coast Range Reserve, California, USA - CZODoug3_1_2_16fungal (Hybrid Assembly) | ecosystem: Environmental > Terrestrial > Soil > Vadose... | reverse complement strand
GTCTTGAAAAAGATCTCATAGAGGCGCCGCCCAAACCGATTGGATACCCACTGCTCCAGATTCTGTTCGTTGTGGTAGTAGAACAGCCTGGAGCGAAGGTAGCTGAAAATGATCCTGATACTTTCGAGGGGACCTAATCCGAAGAGCGCGTTTCGCGCCTTTAAGGGATAGAAGAAAAACTTCCTGCGATAGTAGATACGGGAAAGTCGTGGACGCTCCAGGAAGTTCTCTTCAAGAACCTCTTGCCAAAGCTGGTTAACCTCGTCCCATTTAGTGAAAAAGCGGTGCCCGCCAATGTCAAACAAATACCCCTTGTAGTTGACCGTTCTGGACAGACCTCCGACAGTGACATCGGCCTCCAGAACTACGGCCGGAGTACTGTGCTTTGACAGTTCATAGGCTGCTGTCAGGCCGGCAGGGCCGCCGCCGATAATGACAACACTGGGTTGTTGCGGTGCGATAGGTGCCATAAGTAGTGAGTAGGCAGTCCGGAACCTGCAGTTATGGGTGGCAAGCTGCTCTCCAATTGTATCGATCGTCCCACATTGAAAATAAAGGAGTTAGACGCCAACAACAGGAGAAGGAGCGCCGAATGGGTCGAAGTGTGGAAGCTACTTACTGTTTTGTTCTCTGTTTTTGCATAGCGGCGGTCGGTCCCACGATCCTACTGGTCGGAATAGGAGCCCCCCTCGGGCTCTCGGCGGATCCTCCGGATGAAACGTCGAGTCGCCAAATAGGCCAAAAAGTGTCCTCTGAAAAGCGACCGGAACAGCCCCCTGTGGCGTAGGTAGTGCACATCGGCGCGTGGTAGGGCGAACAGGTCCGAACCGGAGCTGATGGCCCGGGCGATAGTGGTACATGCTCCTTTGTAACGCTGATTCACCATGTTGCGGACCGCGGGGTTCCAGCGACCATACGGATAACAAAAGAATTCAACTGGCTGGCCCACGTGTTCTTCGATTTGGGACTTACACTGCATTATTTCTTGTTGGGCTTCGACAACCGGCAATCGGGTAAGGACCGGGTGGCTTACACTATGGGCGCCGAAACTGAACCCTTGCATTGCTAGTTCCGCTACTTGCTCCCAACTGAGTAAAGGCTGTTGGTTAACCCAATCTGGCTGGCCAGGCCAGCTATTTGTTCTGCCGCAGTATCCTGTAGCCAGGAAAACCGTAGCGGGGAGTGCCCAGCGGTGTAGCAGAGGTGCCGCGGATGTGTAGAAATCTTGAAAGCCATCGTCAAAGGTAAGCACTACGGTTCGTTCTGGTAGAGGCCTGTGGCTTGCCAACGCGGCAACAATCTCACTGAGCGATACGACTCGAGCATTGTCGCGCAGCCACTCCATCTGCTCTGCGAAGAGCTCTGGCGAGATCTTTAGTGGAGAATCTCCGTGGGAAATGGAGTGGTATGTCAGGATGACCGGGTTGTGCGAGGCACCCATGGCTCAGTCGCGGTTCATGGTTCGATGAGCTCAAACCTTTGCGAACTTGTTGTAGACCGAGCCGATGATCCCACCAGTAAGAAAGCCCAACACAAAGGCATAACAAAAGCCGATGATGCTGCCAAGGAAAGTGACCCGGTAGCCGGGAAAAAAGTTGGCGAGCAAACCCAAATGTGCGCCGACGTTCTTGCCGCCTTTCAATACCAGAAAATTGGTGGCCAAGAACAAGCCGGTTCCCAACAAAATGCCAAGGACGATACCAAGGAGTTTGGCGTTCAAAAGAACGATAGCCTTTTCAAACTGGTCGTCTTCCCGAGCCATGTCTCCCCCTACAGGTGATCCAAGAAGTCAGAATACTGATCCATTTCCGCGCGCGAGCGGATTACCGTCAGCCAAGCCCACACGACGGCATTCCGAACCACGGCGAAACCCCAACCCAGCGTAAAACCCGTAGCCCATCCCCAAAAGAGTCCGATGAGGACGCCGCGCCAGCTGATCGAATAGCCCCAAAAAAATTGTGACAACAGCCCCAGATTAGGTTCGGGATAGCCGCCACGTAGCACCAAAACCAAGGTAGCGGCGGCGAGTATAACCCCACCGACTACCCCGCAAGCCTCACCCAATGCGCTCCGGTGCAAAGGGGCAAAGGCCAACAGAAGCTGCCGGTCGGCCGCGGTTTTTTCGTCAGCAGTCATCCAGTCCCTGGTATAAAACTGAGTCGAGTATGGCGCGTTTGTGCAATTGTACTCTCCTTCGGACAAGCGTTTCCAACCGATGTTCCATCGGGGACGACCAACACCTTCCAGCGTTTCTCTGTTTTCGACTTCCTGGTGTCGGTTCTCCATCCAGATCGCACCACGAATCCATCTACTAGGAACCGCTCCGGCCCAGCGTGGGAACCTCCAGCGCGGTGCCATCTGGCCGCTTCCATGGAACGTAACCGAATTTCTGCTGCGCCGCTCCTTCCAGGAGTTCAAAATAAGTTTGCAGGTGCGCATCTTCACTCCAGCGCTCCAGGTATCTCTTAAATCCTTGTTCTCCCATCGTACGGCGCAGTTCTTCGTCAGCCCGCAAGCGTTCCATGGCGGTTACCAATTCTTCCGGCGTTTGATAGGAAAAACCGCCATTGCTTTCCTCGGCCACTTCTTGCAAGCCGCCGAGGCGGTGGACAATCACTGGCGTCCGCTCCCGGTAGGCTTCCAAAATGATGATTCCGAAAACCTCATAACAGATCGAGGGGACAATCACCGCGATGGCATGCCGGTAAATTCGCTGGAGCTGTGGCTGTTGCAGCGCACCGAGAAAGATGATGTTTTGCAACCCGGCAGCCGAGCGGCGGAGTTCCGCTTCATACTCACCCGTGCCGGCTATTAGCAGATCCGCATGCGAATAGCTGCGGAAAAGAGGGATGAGATTTTGCAGCCCCTTAATTTTTTCCAATCGGCCCACGAACAAGAAATAGGGTCGATGGTGCGGGGAGGTTTCGATGTCCGGGGACGCTCCTTCGACAGGCGGGACGAAGTAGGGCAAATGTTCAATGTGGCGCGCAAATCCGCGTTCGTGATGCATGTCTCGTGTAAACCGGCTGGGCGAGAAAAACATATCCACGGACATTGCGCATTTCTCTAGGAGTCTTGTATATCGCCACCACTGGGGAGGTCGACGAAACTTCAGCGTGCAACGCAAGCAATCCGGCTTGTCGCAAAGGCGTTCGTTGTCTTTCCAAAGCACGTGCATGGGGCAAACCAGCCAGTGTTCATGGGTCGTATACACCTTCAGGAAGTCGCTGTCGTTTGGCGCAAGGCGCAGAACCTCCGGCCCCAATAGCGAGACGTTGTGGTAATGAATGACATCGAATTTCTTGCTCATCAGAACGTCAAGAATCTGGTTGGTCTTCGGCCAAGTCATTCCTGTCTGTTGGGCGACCAGGGGTGAGAAAAATCCGAGGGGGCTTTTCAAGGTATGCACGGTGACGCCGGCGGCGTTGTGAAACACTTGAGTCGGTGGGCCCGCGTGCAACAAGCGATAGCTGTCCGCACAATGGATCACGTCGACTTCGTGGCCCCGCCGCGCCAGCGCATTGACGAGCCGGTGAAGATACATCGCATCGCCACCGAAGCTGTAGGGCGGATAGAAAGTGGACAAATGACAGAATTTAAGTGGTCGCGACACGGGCCTGGCCGACCTCTTCGAAGATATCGAGCAACTGACGCGCCGAGTTTTCCCAAGAAAACCGCGCGGCCGCGGCCAACGCAGCTTTGCGCATGGCCTGCTGCTTTGCGGGATCGCCAAGGATCCAGGTGAGAGCTGTTAACAACCCAGCGCGATCATTTGGTGCGACACCGATGGTGCCTTGGCCGAGCAGCTCCGGCATGGGACTATTGGTTGTGACCACGGTGGGCGCGCCACACGCGGCTGCCTCAATGGCCGGCAACCCGAAACCTTCGCAGAAGGACGGTAGCACGAGCGCTTGCGCTAAATTTAGCAATACGACCAGAACTTGATCGTCTAGATAGCCAGTGAACAGTACTTTGCCTTGCAAACCCGCCTGCTGCACTTGTGCCTCGATCTGCTTGTAGCAGGAATAAAAAACGTCTCGTTCATAATCGCCGATGAGCAGCAGCCGGAGATCCGCGAATTGCGGCTGAGATTGTAGCTCGCGAAAAACATCTACCAATAAAGTCAGATTCTTATGAGGGCTAAACCCGCCGACATAGGCGAGAAACCGCGTCTCAGAGGAAATCCCTATCGTGCCTACGTCTCCGTGATTGAGTCTCTCGATCTGCCGGAATACAGGGTCGCTTGCCTCGTTCACCACGCGAAGTCTCGAGGGCTCGATCGATAAATACTTCGCCAGGCAGCGCCGAGAATATTCCGATACCGTCACGATTAGTTTGGCCTGCGCACACGCCAGTTTTACTTTGGCGTGCCAATAGAGCTTCGACCGTAGTGTGGGAAACACCAACTCTGGGTAGAGTTCCGGTATCACGTCATGCACCGCAACAATTTTCGGAAGAGCACGCCTGAGTGGAACGTAGCTGTATACCGAGGGGAAAAAGAAAAGGTCAAGATTCTGTCTGTTTATTGTCCGACTGAGAGACCACATGTCTCGTAGCGACCGCCGTCCGTCCGCTCCCGCAGCCTTTGACGTGGGCGCGCCGCACTCAGCGCGAATGATTTTCGCTCGATGAACTGGCAGGGGGAATTCGTCGTTTTCGGAATCGATGAAAAAGGTGTACTCGTTTTCACGATCGACTGCCAGCGTAGCCGTCAGAAGGGCCCGCAGGAATCGCCCGTATCCGCGGCGGGTCGCCCAGCAGGTGGCGTCCACGCCGATCCGCATCTTCATCAACTCCTACTTCGATAAGAATCCGCTCTGGACGTAGCAGAGCTCGGGATCGGGGCGAAGAGGAAGCGCACCATGTGATATGTACCGACCGTAGCGAAGATCATTCCGCTGTAGAAATAATAGAGCCAGTGGACCGGCACAGTGCGGACTGCGAACCACCATCCGCGCGCCTTTCCAAAATAAGAGTATACGCGCCAATTCAGCCCGACGAGAGCTACCATCAACACGGCCACGAGCCCGGTCATCCAAGCACCAGGAAGCGCAAAAGTCGGCAGCATGTTCACGGCTCGTAGTAAGAGCGTTCCACACACTAGAGACAGCAGCCCCACCAACAAGGAACTGACGCGAGCCCCGGAAGTCAGGTTCAGGTCTCGGGGAAGGCAGCGAGTCTCGAAGATGAGTGTTGTCCAAGGGACCGCGCGGCAGAAGATGTCTGCCTTGAGTAGGCGGAATAGCGTCCATCTCTTCAGATGTTTGACACGGATTCGCTTATCCAAACGGATCTTCTCGCCGCCCCGCACCAAGCGATACCCAAGTTCGATGTCTTCGATCGAGGGTTCACGGTATCGATTTGCATCGAATCCGCCGTACTCCAGGAAGACGTCCTTGCGCACCGCTCCGCAACCTGCCCAGAATGTCGCGGCCTCCTCCTTTGAGTCCTGGTGGACATATCCGTGCATCAGGTTTTTGTATTGTGAGAGAAAGTCTTCCGAAGCAGGCTCCTCATCATAGGACCCAAATACGGCGGCCAGACTGGCATCGTTTGCGAAGCTTTCCGCGATCATCCCGAGCGTCTCGCAAGGAACCATAACATCAGAGTCCACAAAGACGACAATGCCGGCCCGCGCATACTCAACTCCCAAATTTCGGGCCGCCGCCGGCCCTAGCGTCCGCGGCGTGCGCACCGCGAGGGCGCCGTGTGTTGTGATGACCTCGGGGGTACCGTCTGTCGAGCAGTCATCGACAACGATGACTTCATAATTGGAAAAGGCAGAACGGCGGAACTCTTGTAGACATCTAGAGAGTTGCCCTGCTCCGTTGTAGACAGGAATGACGACGCTTAACCCAGGCAAGGCGCGGACCGTATCCACTTCGACCGTGCGGTCGGGCGAGTTCTCATTGCAATCCAACCTACACCTCTCCCTCGGCGTGGCTTATATAGGCAACCAAACTTCCACTACAAGGTTTCGGCTAGGCTCCTGTAATTGAACGGGTTATCCCTAAAAAACTGAAAGTGTATTCACAGAAAAGCCAGTGGACCGGCGAAATTGGGCAAACTTTTGCTCATCTGACGCAAAGGGCTAGTCTTTTCAGGCGACAAGACGGCTGTACAGGCTTCTTCGGCGGCGCTTGGGGGGCCGAAACTGGAGACAGAATTGCTCTCCGTTCCCATTGATTCGGCTCGCCTTATGCGCTCCTGACATCACTCATCGGGCGGGGCTAGAGACGCCTCTACAAACTGAATCCTGGAACCGAAGCAATTCATGGAACGTAGGCACAGACTATGCAAGTCCTAATCACAGGTGGTGCTGGGTTCATCGGCTCGCACCTGGCAGAGTTATTGATTTCGCAGGGCTATGACGTCTGTGCCTTGGACGATCTTTCGACTGGATCCATCGCGAACCTGGGTGCGATCCGGAACCATCCTAGATTCCGTTTCCACTCCGGAGATGTGATGGAGCGGTGGCCGCTTGCCGAGCTCGTGGACAACTGCGATGTTATTTACCACCTGGCTGCGGCCGTCGGTGTCCGCCTGGTGGTGGAAAGCCCCGTCCGGACAATTCAAACCAATGTCGGAGCCACGGAGATGGTTCTCGACTTGGCCAGCAAGAAGAGGAAACTGGTTCTTGTGGCATCCACTTCTGAGGTGTACGGAAAATCCACCAAGACGCCTTTTTGTGAGGGCGACGATCTTGTAATTGGACCTTCGACACATGGCCGGTGGAGTTACGCCTGCTCGAAGGCCATCGATGAATTCCTCGCGCTTGCTTACTGGCGGGAAAAGCATCTTCCTGTGATCGTTGTCCGCCTATTTAATACCGTCGGCGCCCGCCAAATCGGGCGTTACGGCATGGTGCTGCCCAATTTTGTAATGGCTGCTTTGCGAAACGAACCTCTCCGCGTTTTCGGCACCGGAGAACAGAGTCGCTGCTTTACCGACGTGCGAGATGTCGTTCGTGCGCTCTCGGACCTTGTGCTTTCCGACCGTTCCGTGGGTGAAATCTTCAATGTGGGTAACAACAAGGAATGCACGATCAAGGAACTCGCTCACAAAGTCCGTAATCAGCTCGGCAGCCGATCTCCGATCACCTATGTCCCTTATGATGAAGCCTACGGGATTGGGTTCGAAGATATGATGCGTCGAGTGCCAGGCCTTTCCAAAATTGAACAAGCAATCGGGTATCGTCCGACGTTCAGCTTAACCGAAATCATCGACAGCGTCGCCGACCACCTGCGGCGGAAAGCAGCTTCCCCAGTCGGTGCTCAACCGCGAATTCAAACGATGGCAACTGGTGCTGCGGATTGATTGAAACAATGCCGAATCAAGAGAGAGTTGAGATTTCAGTGGTTGTAGCCGCGCCAGATGCGAGACCGAACCTTTCCCACTGTCTAGAGGCTCTGAAGGCCCAGATGATTTCTATCGGAGGAGAAATTCTAGTCGTGGACGGTTCGAGAACGGGCTCGGCAATCCAATGGTCAGACGGCGAGAAAGGAGCGATTCGTATCATTCGGTTGCCTGCTGGTACCGATGTGCCGGTGCTTTGGCAAGCGGGTATCGACGCTTCGAGGGGGCGCATCATCGCCCTGCTGGTTGATTCCTGTGTCCCCGGCCCCGACTGGGCATCGCAAATACTACGTGCACACCGCGCTGAGTGGGCGGTGGTCGGAGGTGCGATCGATCTCGCCCCGACCCTCAGTCTGGTGGACTCTGCGATTTACTTTTGTCGTTACAGTCGATATATGCCTCCATTTGCTCCGCACTTCCTCGATGATCTTCCGGGCAACAACTGTTCCTACAAAAGGGTAGCGCTCGATGGTCTGCAGGAGGAGATGGTCGACGGATTTTGGGAGACCTTCGTTCATCGCAAAATTCGCAGCCGTGGAGACCGTCTGCTATGTGACCCAGCGATCCAGGTTTACTATATCGGACCCGACTCCGGAACATCCTTCTTCCTCTTTCGCTTGGTGCACGGACGCCAGTTCGCCGGGCGGCGAGCAAGGGGATTGAGCGGTGGGCAGAGAATTGTGCGGGCGCTCATCTCTCCGGTTGTTCCGTTTCTGATGTTGTGGAGAATTGCCGTTGGGGTGTGGGAGAAGGGCCGGCATCGCGCGCGATTTCTCGCTTGCGTCCCCCTTCTGACAGCCTTCCTCGCAGCATGGAGTGCGGGCGAATTCCTAGGGTACGCCTTGGGGCCCGCGGTGCGAAGTTTCAGCAAGAAGAAGAAAACTGACTCTGCCAAGCCTTCACCGGCATCAGGGGGTAATCCGCAGAGTTCCGCGGTTGGTTCCAGGGGTGCTTAACTGCCCTGCGTGTACTCTCCGGCAGTCTCTCCGGGGAACTTGAAGATGCCTGTCAGGGCGTGGAAATGGATTTTCTTGGATATTGGCAGTGCAACGAGAACGGGAATCCTAACCGATTCCGAACCATAATGTTTCTCTGACGATGGACCTCGTGCAGTCATCGCTGCCGCCACGAGATTCTTGCCGAGGAGCCCAAAACGGAAATGCAGGATCACTTGAATCCGTCTCACGGCTCGCCGTAGCTGTTAAGAGCCGTGCGCTCGACGCTACCTAGAGTCTATGCGTGAGACTTTCTGCGTGAGGTGAAATGGATTCTCCCGAAGTCTCGGTTGTGCTGGCAACGCAGAACTCAGTGGCGTACGTGCGCCCGTGTCTCGACTCGCTTCGCCGACAAACGCAGTCTGCAGCGGCTGAAATCATCGTCGCCGATGCTTCGAGCGACGGTACCGCGGACTTGATTCGCGCAAGCTATCCTGACGTGAGACTTCTTCACTTCGTGAAGCCCACGGGCGTGCCGGAACTGATACGCGAGGCGGTGAAGCACGCAAGCGGGCGCGTCGTGGTGCTAACCGATCCTGGCTGCGTCTTTCCGCCGGATTGGCTAGAGAAGCTGCGTCGCGCACACGAATCCGAATATGCCGTGATTGGGGGAGCCGTCGAGAACGGACGGCCGAACGGGCTCGCGAGCTGGGCCTGCTATTTGGTCGACTACGGAGCCTTCATGCTCCCAGCTCGGCGCCGGGTCACTTCTTTGCTTCCCGGGATTCACCTTTCTTATAAAAGCCAGATCCTTAAGCCCGCGCTACCTTCCATGCAAGACGGTTTTTGGAAGTTTTTTTTCCATTCCGAGCTAGCACGTCGCGGGGTTCCTTTTTTGTTTGAGCCGGCGCTGGTGACCTACTATTCGCGTCCCGACACCTTTTTGAGTTTTCTTCGGCGGTATTATCGGCGCGGCTGGTACTTCGCGGCGATGCGCTGCAAGCGAATGTCTTCCGTGGGCCGACTCCTGCGGCTCGCTGGATTTCCCCTTCTTCCTCTGATCCTTTTCTCGCAGCGGCTCCGCGCTGGATTGGGCAAGAAGGCGCATCGCGGCACCTGGCTTCTGTCGCTTCCTATCCAAGCGATTTTTCTGATTGGTTGGGCCGCAGGGGAGTGGACAGGTTTTTTGTTTGGTCCCACACGGCTGCCTCGGGAGGTGTATCAATGATCGCTTCCCAGACCGTCCCGAGCCCTGCACTAGTTGAATCTTCAGACCTTCCGCAAATTTCCGTCGTGATCCCCTCTCTTAGCTGTCCGGAGTGCCTTGATGCATGTCTAAGAGCTTTAGAGCAGCAATCGCTGAAAAGCCAGGCGGAGGTGATTGTCGTGGATTGCGGAGCCACCGGCATTGCCGATTTGGTTCATCGCCGGTATCCACGAATGAAACTGCTGAGTTTTGCGGAGCGAAAAACAATCCCGGAGCTGCGAGCCCTCGGAATGAAGCACTCACTGGGTACCATCGTTACGGTCACCGAAGACCATTGCGTCCCTGAATCGCATTGGTTTGAGAGGATTCTTCAGGCACACAAAACGTGGTATGGCGTGATTGGCGGTGCCGTAGAGAACGATCCACGCATCACGCGTGTTGTGGATTGGGCGGTGTTTTTCTGCGAATACGGCCGCTACATGAATCCCGTTCCGGGTGGAGAAGTGACGAACCTCCCCGGAAACAATGCCTCCTACCGGCGCGAGTTTCTCACTCACATCGATGACCTGCTAGACGACGGCTGCTCGTGGGAGGACGTCCTGCACGCCCGGCTTCGCGAGAGAGGGGTTAAGCTCTATTCCGATCCTTCGATTATCGTCTATCACAAAAAGGAGTTCGGTTTGGGCTACTTCCTGAGTCAGCGCTACCACTACAGCCGTTCCTACGCAGGAATGCGGACTCAACAAGCTCCTTACACTAAGAGGATTCTTCGCGCTGCCGCTTCGGTTGCATTGCCCGTGGTCTTGCTCCTGCGAATAGCAGGGTGTGTCGTTGGCAAGAAGAGACATCTCGGCAAGCTGTTCTGCTCTTTGCCTTTGATTGCGCTTTTCACGGTCGTTTGGGCGTGGGGCGAGCTCATCGGCTATCTGTTTGGCCCGGGGAACAGCCTGATAAGAGTCGAATAGCTCGGGAGCAGGAAGAAATGAGAAGAGTTGATATGCGTCTGGGAGCATCACCCAGTAGCGCGTTCTGTACCAGCAGTTACGAAGTAGCGCATCGGCCGGATGATGTCTGAAGGAAAGTTGAAGACTAAAATGCTTGAAGTCATTCATCGCCTCGGCTCCAGAATCCGCCACTCGTCCTATCTCAGAGGGCAAACGTGGCTATGGGAAAGCGTCGAGCCTTGGTGGCAAGGAGCGTTTCACCGAGCCTTAAAGAACCGGGGTTTCGCTACCCATGTGAACGGCGACGTCTTCCTGTTGGACTATGCTTTGGGCGCACGCTATGACCGGGAGGACCACAGATCGTACGAGCCTGTTTTTTATAATTCTTTCGTTCAGCGCGTTCGACCGGACATGAAAATAGCTGATATCGGCGCTCACTTTGGATTTTTCACACTCGGCGCCGCTCTGCGAGTTGGAGATCAGGGCCGAGTGTACGCGTTCGAGCCTTCCCCGGAAACCGCTGGGACTCTCGAACGCAATGTTCTTTTCAATCGGTGGCAAGACCGCATCGAGATCGTCCGATCCGTAGTGTCCAACACAGATGGTCTTGTCTCGTTTTACACCTATGGAACCAGCATGGCCGCCTCCCTGAGCCGCGAAAACGTCGAGCGACTGAATCCGGAGCGGCCCCCCGCAGCCGCGGAGACAAAGGTGCCCTCCGTCACGCTCGACCAGTTTTGCAGAACTCGAAAGATCACCCTTGATCTCGTCAAAATCGACGTCGAAGGCGCGGAGCTGCTTGTGCTGCGAGGTGCTCGAGAAATGCTCCGCGAGGACCGTCCGCTAGTCCTGTGCGAAATTCATCCCCTCCAGATGCAGCAGTGTGGTTGCTCGCAAGCCGAACTCATCTCCTTTCTCTCAGAAGTTGGCTATCGGGTCGAGCCTCTTGACGACCCTAATCCCGCGGGAATTTTTCATGGGCTCCTCTCCCCTCGTTAATCGGGGACAAACTCTTGCAACTTGTGGCTCAAAGTTTGCCTCCAGGAAGCAACCTTCAGGGTTAGCTTTGCATAACTGATTGATTCAGCAAGCCTTGAGAAGCGACCAACTGGCCGCCCGATTGCACCATACGTGCCCACTCGGTGTATCGGTTTACAGGAGCTCCTCAACCGATCGGTCCCCCCCAGTTAATTGAATGACCGAATCCACAATTCCTTTGTCGAAGTCTGCGCGGCAGACCCACATACCTGAGTTGGACGGACTCCGTGGCACGGCCATCTTGCTCGTCGCCATCCTTCACTACGTTGCAGTCCCGGGTTCGCGCCTTCAATACCTTGTTTTGAGATTTGTTTCCATCGGTTGGACCGGTGTCGATCTCTTCTTCGTACTTTCCGGATTCTTAATCGGCGGCATTCTTCTGGATGTGCGGAACTCCCCAAGCCGCTTCAAGACGTTCTACGCCCGCCGTTTTTTCCGCATTATCCCTATCTACTACACTTGGATTCTGTTTTATGCCCTGATTGTAATTATCGGAGCCTTCGTTCCTGCCGTCGCTGAGACGAACGTCACGCGCAGCCCAGCGCAATTGATGGGTATACACTCTCTTTTCCTTCAAAATATTTTCTTTCGTCTCGACGGGCCCTTGTCGGACGTGTGGTTTCGGCACACCTGGTCTCTCGCCGTCGAGGAGCAGTTCTATCTCGTTGTGCCTCTTCTCATTACTTTGCTCTCGAGCCGTACACTGACGAAACTACTGATCTCCATCATAGTGGGAGCGCCCCTTCTGCGTCTGGCTACCGTGTTCTTGGCTCCCGGCGATGTTTCATCGAGTTGGCTCACCTATACTCTTACGCTGTGTCGCGCGGACGCTCTCACTTGTGGCGTTCTTGCTGCCATCCTCTGGCGCAGTGCCCGATTCCTCGAGTGGGCCTCAAAAAAAACAGTCGCTCTCAATGCGGGTTTTTGTGTCCTTCTCGGTGGCGTCTTTGCCCTGTGGAAATGGTCGCCGCAACCTCTATCCCTGGGCGCCCCTACCATTGGCTATACGTGGATGGCGGTCTTTTACACGGTCCTGTTATTTCTCGTGCTTCTCCAGCGTGCAAGCCCACTGGCCCGCTGCGCCCGCGCGGCGTGGCTGCGCGAGCTGGGCTCGATCTCGTATTGCGTCTATATCATCCACCGCGCCGTGCTGCTTTTTACATTCAAATTGGTCCTGCACAAGACCCCTAGTCTGTTCAATTGGCGGGATGCGGCTGTCACCATGCTCGCTGTCTTGCTCACCTACGCCCTCGCGAAATTATCCTGGCTCTATCTTGAGCAACCACTGATGCAGCTGGGACATGCCTTCAAGTACCACACTGCCCGGAATGTCCTCTCCCGGCCCGAGACTGCCCTCTGACGCTCCTATTTCGCCGCCGCTGGAAGCCCATTTTCAAGAGGTGCTAATTCGTAGAGACGATAGCGGTCCGGCTCTACGGAACCAACAGCAAAAGGCAGCGGACCCCAGGCCGACGCATAGAATCCCGCACCGAGTGGCGGAGACATTGTGGTCAGATGGCTATTCAATTTTATTTCAATGGCCGTTCCTGACGGAGTGAATCCTGAAGGTGGCCCGAAAATGTTGGCGTTATTCTCCGGTATGACCAAGATGTCGCCCGCATGAAAAGCTTTGCTGAGATCGACGGGGAGCGCGTGGAATTCTTCCATGTAATATTGAAAGCCCCAGTGCCCCTCAAAATAAACTGGGGTAGGTGCATTTCGCGTCTTGTACTGGACCAGCCTTGCGGCCGTTCGGCCTGAGTTCGCGAGTGCCGCGTCACCCCACGCAACCCACATCGACAATATGCCGGACACTAGAAGGGCTATCGCCGTTCTCGTAAACAGCTGGCGTCGGCATGTTATGTTGGCAGCTTCTAATCGCCGGGCTATCAAGATTGCAACTGCAGGAATCATCGGAAGAATCGAGCGCACGTTAATTGTCCAATTGACGAAGCATGCGAAAAGAAATGTTCCCACAATCCAAAGCGACAACACCCCCCAATCGCAATCTGGTCCCCGCCGGCCGTCCGCAACTATGAGTCCAAAAATGGAAATTCCGCCGATAATGTAAAAAGCCATTTCCCCGCTGACCAGATGCCAGTGCGTGTAAGCGGCAGAAGCGGCCGGCGCTCTAATGGGTAACCAGCGCATCGCGAGCGCCAAACCCACCGCGCTACTGAAAATCAGCGCGGCCATGATTTGTCTGCGCGACCATAAGAACGAACCGAAGGCAATCACCGGAAATACGCATCCGCCGGCGAAGGCCAGGCCAATGAGCGCCTTCGACTTGATCGAGACCCCTTGAACATGATTGTGCAAGTTCGCGAACTGCGCGGCGTCAGAAAGGAGCCCCCGGCCATAAAGCGCGTGCGTCACATATTGATAGCCCAGGAGGATAACTACCGGAACAAATAAATAGCACACCCAGATTCCGAACCTGCGTTTCTTAAACAGAGAGTAAGCCAGCAATAACGGAATCAAAGCTGCACCAAAGTATTTGGTGAGTGCGCACGCGGCGATCAATAACGCGCAGGCGAGCAGGTAGATTTGTTTCCCCGAATCCAATCCTTCCAGCCAATAAATTACCGCGAATACCCACAGCGCAAGCATCATCGTATCGCACATCACGCTGCTGCTCGATACAAGGAAACCAGGAGTTAACAGCGTGATCACTGCGGCGAGTACCGGGTACTTTGTAAATCTGCGTGCCAAACGTTGCGTGCCCAGCACTACACCGATCGCTGGTAACAGAAAACCGAGATGGAGTGCACGCTCTGACCAGCCACCGAGGCCGCCCACAAGCGCTCCATAGTAAGAAGCTAGCGGAGGATTCTTGGTTATTTCCGACATGGGCATTTCGGTGTCATACCAGACGATGCGAAATCCATACGGATCGAATGGGTGTTTGGCGATGTGCTGCCCGGTCCATACGAACAAAGGGTCATCGATATGGAAGGCTTTATTCGAGAAAGGAAGCAAACACGCAAGCACACAGAGGATTGAGAGCACGCTGGAGTGAAGGTCGGTCCGGCCTTTCGGCGCGGCTTTTGGGCTAAGGTTAGTTATAGCCAATCTCGTTGAGTTGCAAACGCGGTGGCTTGCGCCGTGAAGGTACAAGAAACTATCGATTCCGCGCAACTTTTATTAATACTCACAGTTCTCAGGGCCGGTGGATCAGCACCGACGCTCATCGAAGCGCCGGAAATCCCTGCGGCCGCGTCGAGGCTTCGCCGTGTGCGAAGGCGGTGCCTCCGACCTGGGATGGTGGGTCGCTTTCGGTGGGACAAAGTATTGCAGTTTGTTGTCCAAAGTTTGCCCGTCGGCAACCGGGCTTGCAGCTGTCGGCATTCGTAAATCGCTGATTCCATATACTTTAACGGAATTGCCAACTGGCTGCCCGATTGCGATATCCGCGCTATCGGGGTGTCATTGGAACTTCACATCATGGGATTTTGCAAACCTTGTGCGCGAATTCAGATACTTAGTCAACCTGTCCCACCGTCCTATCCAGCTCCCTTCACAAAGCCCGATTACTTCGGCCGTCCAAAATCTTCAATTATGGCCACAACCCAGTTGTCCAACGCTCGGAAACAAGCTATCAAAACGCTTGCCCCATTTTTTTTGGTTGTCGGTTCGCTGATGCTGAATCCCGCGAAACTCAGCCCCGCAAATAGTCCGCGCCACGCACAAAGCTCGAACCGAAGCCAGGCCGAAATCGACCAGACTAAAGTTTCTACGACCTTTCAAAAGCTTCCCTTGCGATTTGAGGCTAATCTCGGGCAAACCGACACGCGCGTAAATTTCCTCTCTCGGGGGAACAACCAGACCCTGTTCCTCACTCCCGACGAAGCTGTCTTAGCGCTTCGGCGGCCGCGTGAACGCGTCAAATCCGCCCCTGACGCTACGCTTATCGGTCTATTTTCTCCCATTACTCCCACGCCTCCGCTCTATTTGCGCATGTCATGGGTTGGGGCGGACTCTGCCGCGCAAGGCGCTGGCGAGGAGGAAATGCCGGCAAGAGCTAATTATTTGATAGGGAATCAAGAGGTGAACTGGCGCACACAAATTCCGCTTTTCAGCAGGGTTCGCTATCGAAATATTTATCCCGGTATCGACCTTCTCTATTATGGCAACGACGGAAATCTCGAGTACGACCTGATCGTTTCACCTGGCGCCGACGCTCAGAAGATCCGATGGCACTTTCACGGCGCCAAGGAAATTGGCCTCGACGCGCGCGGTGATCTTGTCATCCGCGTCGGTGGTCAGGTTGTCATCCTCCACAGGCCCGTGGTCTACCAGCACAGATCGACCCTGGTTGGCGCGTCGCCCGAAAAACGCTACATCGACGCTACCTACGTCGCTACCACGAACCACGAGTTTACCCTGAGGGTCGCACCCTACGACCATTCGCTTCCTCTGGTCATTGACCCGGCCCTGACCTACTCTTCGTACCTTGGCGGAAGCAACTCCGATTCGGGAGGCCACGTCGCCGTTGATTCCGTTGGGAATGCTTACATCGTGGGGGTGACCGATTCTGCGGACTTCCCGGCCCTGAATGCACTCCAATCAACGAAAAAGGGCAGCAGGAGTATCTTCGTCGCAAAAATAAACCCCCAGCTTCCCGGAACCTCCTCCCTCGTTTACTCCACTTATTTTGGCGGAAGTGGCTCCGACATCGGCCGCGGCATTACCGTAGATTCGCTCGGAAACGTCTACATCGTTGGCGACACGAACTCCACGGATTTCCCGGTAACCTCCGGAGCATTCCAACCTTCTTGTAAAGGGCCATGCACGCGAAACGCGTTTGTCGCCAAAATTGATTCTTCCGGAAAGAGCCTGCTCTACTCCAGCTACCTCGGCGGCAGCAGCTTCGATATGGCCTTTGGCGTGGCGTTAGACTCCGCCGCCAGTCGAATTTATCTCACCGGCTCGACCACCTCTTCCGACTTTGCAACTACGCCCGGCGCCATTCAGACCAGTTACGCAGGGGGGAATCAGTTCTACGGTGACGCCTACCTTGCGGTTGTGAATCCCGCCGGCAATGGTGCTAGCGATCTCAATTATTCGACATTCCTCGGCGGCAGCAACCAGGAGTTGGGCTGGGGCCTCGCGGTAGACACCCTGGGTTTCGTCTACGTCACAGGCAGCACGATGTCCACGAATTTTCCCGTGACTCCTACTGCATTTCAGTCCGCCCTTGGTGGAGTCGGAAACATCACCATCGGTGATGGTTTCCTGGCCAAAATCAATCCCGCTGGCCTGGGCTCAAGCGATTTGATGTATTCCACATACTTCGGCGGGATCACGGACGATCGCGGCGAGAGTGTCGCAGTCGACCCTTCGGGTTTCGCTTATGTCGTTGGGTGGACAACATCTGCGAATTTCCCCGTGACACCCACAGCCTATCAGCCGACTTATTCCGGTGGGACCTGCAACGCGAACCAGTGTGCGGACGCAATCCTCATGAAGTGGGACCTGCGATCGTCGGGGCCGACTTCTCTCCTGTACTCCACCTTCTTGGGTGGGACCAGCTTCGATTTGGGTCATGGGATTGCCCTAGATAGCAACGGCATGGTGTACGTTGCCGGCGAAACCGATTCCAACGACTTTCCCTTGGTCAGTCC
>Ga0137418_10002419_pt1 | contig 17106 bp, 17 predicted proteins | sample CZODoug3_1_2_16f_FD_122242 | JGI IMG/M metagenome (GOLD analysis project Ga0137418, IMG submission 122242) | Vadose zone soil fungal communities from Angelo Coast Range Reserve, California, USA - CZODoug3_1_2_16fungal (Hybrid Assembly) | ecosystem: Environmental > Terrestrial > Soil > Vadose... | reverse complement strand
CGACTGATGACGAACAGCCTCGGATTCAAGGACGCATCTCCGCGGGATGTGCCGCTGAAACCGGATTCGCGCCGCATTCTTCTGATGGGCCGCTCATATACCGAAGGAATCGGGATGGGCTTCGAGGATTCCTTCGCCGGCATGCTGTTTCGCGCCGGACAGGAGCGCCGCGAGAAAATCGAGTTTCTCAATGCGGCGGTCGCCTCATATTCGCCGGTGATCTACTACAAGAAGATCAAGTATCTTCTTGAACTCGGATTGAGGTTTGACGAAGTCGTATTATTTTCCGATACGTCTGACGTGACCGAAGAGGCGAGTTCATATTTCTGCATCGACGGTGATCCAAAATACCGCGCCCATTGCGCCGCAGCCGAGGGATCTCAGCAACCGGCAGCAGTGCAGACGAATTTTTTCCTGGATCGCTTTGTCGTGACCAACAGGGTGCGTATTGCCATCAAGCGGTCAATTCAGTCCCTTCTTGGCAATCGGCGAAGGTCGATCAATACCGATCGCAGCCGCATCGGCTGGGTGTTCCCAGGCATGGAGATCAGCAAGGAGTATCGACCGCTCGGCGTTGATGGCGGTATCGCGAGAGCCCTGCAGAATATGCGGGCTCTGTCTGACTTGCTAGCAGCGCGAAATATCCCGCTGACAATCGTAGTCTATCCCTGGGCGCAACAGGTTGCGCAGGGGGATCTGAATAGCCGGCAAGTTGCGCTCTGGCGCGAATTCTGCCTCGCCCGCCGCAAGTCCGAGATTCCCACGTTCGTGAAGGTGCTCAAAGCCGTGCCCCAGGGGCGAGCGGACTACCGTCCCGATCCCAGGTCCCGAACCGCCGCCGAGCTGGCGGGATTGCTCGCTTACGAGGAGGCGGCCCTGCTGAGCTTGCTCGAGACGGGTACGGTGCAATGGAAGGACCAGCCGGCGCCAACGAAGATGGCGGATGTCGTCGCCTCGTTCGAGCGCAGCTCGCAGGCCGTGACGGACCGGCTGGTGCGGATGGACGAGACGGGCTGGACAACGGAGGGGCAGTTCCTGATGGAGGGAGCGGCGCCGTGGAAGGACTCGATCGAGAATTTCGTGTGGGGCATGTTCTTCGACGCGATCCATCATCGCGGACAGCTGACCACCTACTTGCGTCCGATGGGCGGTAAGGTGCCGTCGATCTACGGACCTTCGGCCGACGACCCCGGCGGCGCGTGACCGGCTTGTTTGTGGCGGTCAGGGCTCGCAGTTTGTGAGGAACCCCCAGGGGAGATGTCGCGATGCCTCCTCGCAGCCGCCTCGCCTTTTCCGGCCTCAGCGTGGTGTTCCTCTTTATTGCCGCGGCGCCGCTGTTCCGTGAGTTGACGCGCCCCAACAACATCTGGTGGACGCCGCGGACAATGTTGGTGCCGCTCGCGCAGGCCCAGGACCGGGTCGAGGTCTATGTTCGTGGGGAGCCCGTCGCCGCCACGCTGCAGGGCGACATCGGCCTCCGCCTCAATAATTGGGATCGGATTCGCGCCGAGCACCTCCCGATCATGCTCACCTCGGCCGCGGTGTGCGGAGCGTTGCTGATGCTTTTCGGCCTCCAGGTCGCGGGGCGGCTCACCTACCGCGGCGAGACCGGACCGCGGGCGTGATGTCCGTCAGCTCGAGTTTTCGCACGTTCATTGTCGAGCAGCTGGGGCGCGCGGTTCCGCGGATTCGCGCCCGCAGCATGTTCGGTGGCGTCGGCATCTATTCCGGCGAGCTGTTCTTCGGTTTGATCGACGACGACACGCTGTACTTCAAGGTCGACGACTCCAACCGGTCGGACTTCACGGCACGCCAGATGGAACCGTTCCGTCCGTACGGCGAGGATGGGGAGACCATGGGATACTACGAGGTGCCGGCCGAGCTACTCGAGGATCCGGAGGCGCTGCGGCCATGGGCCGAGAAAGCGATCGCAGTGGCGGGCCGAAAAAGGAAGGCCAAGCGCCGGTGACGGGGCGTGGCGTGATCGCCGCCGTGACGGCCCTGGCCGTCGTCTGCGCCGCTTGCGGTGCCGGGTGGCATCGCGTCCCCCAGCTGGAGCCGGGCCCGCTGGCGCCGCGGCAGCAGGTGGAGGTGTGGTCCGGTGACGCCGTGCGGCGCTGGCACGCCGTGCGAGTCGGGCCCGACTCGATCAGCGGCGTCTCGTTCCTGCAGGCGATCGCCTGCGATAGCTGCCGGACTGCGCTCCCTCGCAGCGCCGTGGATTCGGTGCGCTTCGGCGACCCCGTCGGGGGGTTCTGGGGGACGTTTGGCACCGTGGTAGCCGTGCCGGGGTTCATCCTCCTGATCGCGTGTGTGACGCACGCCGGCTGCGCGACACGGGACTGACACGCGTGACTCTTGACACCAACTGACGGGAAGACTCTCGTCCAGAACATGAGAACCACAATGAGAATCATGCCGCTGCTGGTTTTTGCCTGCACGGCGGCTGCCGCGCAGGATAGGGGCACGGGAGTGCCCACCTCCCGTTTCGGGATGTACGTCGGGCGAGGCGAGCTGCTGGTGAATCCGTTTTTCGCCTACTCCACGGATCACAATCGCGAGTATCAGCCGGCCAAGCTGGGCTACGGCCTGGTGGAAGACTACCGCGGCCGGTTCCGGAGCTCCGAGGGACTGCTGTTTGTCGCGTACGGCCTCACCGACTGGCTGGCGGTCGAGTTCGAGGCGAGTCGCATCCGGGCCACATTGGACAAGGCGCCGAATGACACGTCCGGCACTCCCAGCCGCATCGAGGAATCGGGTCTCGGCGACGTCGAAGGACAGGTGCGGATGCGCCTGCTCCGGGAGGGCAGCGGGCGCCCGGAGCTGTTCGGTTTCCTCGAAGTCACGCTTCCCACCCAGACGAATAAGGTCCTGATCGGAAACCCGGATTGGGACGTGCGGCCCGGTTTCGGCATCGTGCGAGCGTTTCCTTGGGGCACGATGACGACCCGCATCACCGTCGAGTACAACCACGACGACCGGCTCTGGGACCTGGGCGAATTCTCGATCGAATACCTGAAGCGCCTATCGCCCGCGGTGCGTCTGAATCTGGCGTTCGAGGGAGGCGAAACCGGTGCGATGGACGAATGGGACCTGGTCGCCGGGGTGCGGTGGCGGATTCGCAACCGTTTCTTCCTGAAGCTCGATAACGCGATCGGACTCATGTCCAAGTCGACCGATTGGGCCCCGGAGCTCGGCGTCGTCTGGTCGCTGGGACGGTGACGTCGCTCAGCCCGACGCGCGCGATCCTCTATGGCGGGCTCACGGTGGGCGTGCTCGACGGACTGGATGCCATCGTGTTTTTCGGGCTGCGCAACAGCGTCGGCCCGCTGCGGATCTTCCAGGGGATCGCCGGGGGACTGCTCGGGCGCGACGCCGCGGGGGCGGGCGGGGTCGCGACCGTGCTGCTCGGACTCATCCTTCATTTCACCATCGCGACGACCGTCGTGGCCGTCTGCTACGCGCTCAGCCGCCGTTTCCCGTTTCTCACGCGACGGCCGTTCCTGTGGGGGCCCATCTACGGCATAGTCGTCTACCTCACGATGAACCTCGTGGTGTTGCCCCTCTCCGCGCTACACGGAACGGGCCTGCCGCACGCGCCACCGCTACTGCTGAACGGCCTCTTGATCCACATCATCGCTGTGGGCACGCCGAGCGCGTTGTTCGCGCGAGCGGCTCTAGGGCAACCCCGCTAGCACGCCGGCCTCCGCGCGCCGCCACAGCACCGCGCGACGCAGGTCGCTATCCACCTGCAGCGAGCTCTCTCCAACCACATCGCCGCGCGTGTTGACGGCTGCGGCGTTGGCGTTTCTGTGACCCGGCAACGCGGGGAGCCTCGTTATCACTCCGTCCTCCCAGCTGTACGCCTGGGCGCAGAAAATATTGCCGCACGTGAAGCTCACGCCCACAACCTGGCCCCGAGGGTTCACACCGAGGACCCATGTCCGTGTCCCGCCGAGCGTCCCGATGTCATACATCGCACCCATCTCCCAGAAGAACCCATGCTGAGTTCCTGTGGCGGTGCTCGTGATGCCTGCGACAGCGCCCAAGGCGGTCACCGCGCTGCCGCTGCTGGTGACGTACCCTGGCAGGGTGCCGAGGTCGTTCATCACGCCCTGCTCCCAAAGGAACGCGTGGTGAACGCCCGTCAGGTCGGTGCTCTCGCCGGTCACCTGCCCATGGGCATTGATCGCGTTCGCGGTGCTGAAAGTGCCCCCTAGCGTGCCCAAGTCTTGGAGCACGCCGCTATCCCACAGGAAGGCGTGCGTTTCACCGGTTGCGGTGGTGGCCTCGCCGACGACTTGCCCCACGGCATTGATGGAGTGGGCGTCGCTGCTGGGGCCTCCCAGCGTCCCGAGGTCCTGCATCCCGCCGCTCTGCCACAGGAACGCGTGCGACTCACCCGTCGCTGTCGTGCTGTATCCGACGACTTGACCTGCAATGTTGATCCCGCGCGGCTCACCCCACGTGCCGCCGAGTGTGCCGAGGTCCTGCATGACGCCGTCCTGCCAGAGGAATGGGTGTCGCTCAGTGGCCGCGACGTTGCTCACCCCAGTGACCTGGCCGGCCGCATTGATGAACAGAGCTGTACTCCAGGCCCTTCCCGGGGCATCCAAAGTGCCCAGGTCGGTCATCACCCCGTTTTCCCAGAAGAACGCGTGCATCTCACCGTAGGGGCGAGGTTCGCCGCCGGTGAGACTGTAGCCGACCACCTGGCCGAGATCATTGATATCCGTCGCGTGGCTCCTGCCACCGCCGGGGTCGCCGGGAGGCGCGAGGGTCCCCAGATCGACCGCCTCATACGTGGCGGGGGGCGTGGGCAGCAGCAATGTCTGGAGACTCCGGGGGGAGTCGCTGCAGGCCGTGCACACGGCCAGCCCCAATGCGACACTCGCAGTCCGCTTCATATCGATCTCCGCGATGAAGGTGCGGGGAGCGATGTGGCAAGCAGCGTGCTACGGCAGCGACGACGGCCTGCGGGGAACGAAGGCCGCGCAGCGGCGCGAGCGTCGCGTGGGGGCTGCGGCGTCTGTAGCTTACGCGCCATGACACGGGCGCCACGGTCGTTCCCTCCACCGGTCCTCTGCTACCACCGCATCGGCGGCCCGTTCGAGCTGGGAGTGACACGCGTCTCGCAAGCCGTTTTCAGTCGACAGATGGAGTCGTTGGCGCGCGCCGGCTGGCGCACGTTGAACCTCGCTGGGTTCGCCGACTCGCAGCCGACGGCCCACGCGCCGCGCACGTTCCTACTCACGTTCGACGACGGCTACGCCTCGCTCGCCGACCACGCGTACCCCGTGCTCGAGCGATTGGGCTTCACGGCCACCACATTCGTGGTCACGGATTTCATCGGGCGAGAGAACAGCTGGGATGTGCGGTATACCTGGCGCCGCTTGCCGCACCTCGACTGGCCGGAGATCGAGCGGTGGCAGGCCCGCGGGTTCAGTTTCGCGTCACACGGAGCGCGGCACCGGCGACTGACGTGGCTCGACGACGACGCGGTGGCCGACGAGCTGGGGCGCGCCCGCGCGGCCCTGGTCGACCGGCTCGGCGCGGACGCGGGACGCGCGATCGCGTATCCGTTCGGCGCGGTGGACGAGCGGGTGCAGCGGCTGGCCGGACACGCTGGTTACGAGCTGGGGTTCGGCGGCGTCGCGGGAGACCACGGTTCTCTGCTGAACCTGCCTCGTGTGCCGGTCTACATGTGGGACGCGGGCGACACGCCGTTCGGGCTGCGCGACGACGGCCTGGGCGTGGTGGGACGATTCGTGGCGCACGTTACGAACCGGTGCGCGGTCGGCACGAGCCTGATGCTGAAGGTGCGCGGTACGCGGTGAGCAGTGCGCGGGCATGCTTTCCCGCGCACCGCGTACTGCGTACCGCTCACACAAAAAACCTTGCGGCGACGGGAATCAATTGCGGGTGCCGGATGAGGGCGTGCGCAAAAATCCGACCCAGACTTCGTTTCTCCTGCGGAATCCCATTCACCGTGCGAGCCAATCCGTTGAAAAACGCGTCGTCCAGGTTCTCGAGCGCCTGCTTGATGCGGTAGTACTTGAGGTGGTCGTCGCCCAGCAGGTCCATCCAGGCCTTGTGGTAACTGGACAGGCGCCGCTCGCTCGTGTCGCCCTCGCGGATTGCCGCCGCGGCGGTGCACCCCGCCAGCCGGCCCGCCTTCATCGCGTTCACGATGCCGCCGCCCGACAGGGGATTGATCATGTGCGCAGCGTCGCCGGCCACCAACACACCGTCCGCGCAGGTGCGTTTGATCGTCGTGTGGACGATCACGCCCCCGACCGTCAACGCCGTCCGGGCGGCCGTGGGATAGCGCCGTGCCACCCAGGCGTCCAGGTACTCCCGCGCGTTGCGGCCGTCAGCCTTCAGGGCCACGAGGCCAAGTCCGACGTTGGCGCTGCCAACGCCACGCGGGAAAATCCAGGCATAGCCGCCTGGGGCGATGCGGTCGCCGAACTGCAAGTAGATAGCGTCGGGGTCGCAGTCGATCCCCTGGAGCACGTACTGCGCGCACGACTCCATGTCACGCGCCGGGACGCGCGTGTCGATGCCGGCCCAACGGCCTACCATCGCCTCGACGCCGTCGGCGGCGATCACGACCCGCGCTCGATAGATCTCCTCCACGCCCCGTTGTTTGACGCGGACGTGCCAGCGGCCGTCCGCCGCGCGCGTCATGCCCGTCGCCTCGGTGCCGACGAGCACCGCGGCGCCGGCGGCGGCCGCCTGCGCCGCCAGGTGGGCGTCGAACCGCGTGCGGTCGAGCACCCAGCCGACGTCCCGCTCGGCGACCTTGACCTCTGTGTCGTCGGGTGCGAGGAAGATCACCCGGGTGATCTTGCGGGCGGCCCAATCGGCGCCATCCGGGTTGGCGAACTCGCGCAACCCCGCGTCGCCCACCCCCTCGGCGCAGCGGACAGGTGACCCAACGGCGCGGTCACGTTCCAACAGGGCCACCTCCAGCTCGGGCCCCGCCTGCCGCGCCTGCCAGGCGGCGACGGCTCCGGCGGGCCCGGCCCCGACCACCAGGACGTCGAGATCAGGCATAGGCCGCCATGGCGAGCGCCCCGACGGGGCAGGGGGCGACACACTTCTCGCAGCCGGTGCAGGTGTCCCGGTCCACCGTCAAGACGTTGAGCTCCAGGTGGATCGACTCTGGGGGGCACAGGGGGAGGCACAACCCGCACCGATCGCAGACGGCCAGGTCCACGACGGCGATTTCGGCGGGCGTGACGCGACGCATGGCGGAACGGTAGCGGTGGGGGGAAGGAGCGTCAAGCTGCATCCTTGCTTGGGGTTACGCATTTCATTACCTTGAGTTGCTCGCGCCGCGCCCGCATCACCCTTTCAACAAGACGACACGACTACACGTGCCTTTTCGCTGGCCGAACTTCAGAATCGGAGCCTGGAGCCCGGCAAACGAGATTGCCGTGGACCTCGGCACCGCCAACACGCTGATCTACGTGAAGGGCGAGGGCATCGTGTTGAACGAGCCCTCCGTCGTCGCGATCGAGAAGGCCACCGGCAAGATCAAGGGGATCGGGCTCGAAGCGAAGCGCATGCTGGGCCGCACCCCCGACGGCATTCTCGCCGTCCGGCCGCTCAAGGACGGCGTGATCGCCGACTTCGACGTGACCGAGAAGATGCTGCGCTTCTTCCTCAAGACGATCATCGACCGCCATCTCTTCCGCGTGAAACCGAAGGTGATCGTGTGTGTGCCCTCGGGGATCACCGAGGTGGAAAAGCGCGCGGTGCGCGACTCGGCGCAGTCGGCCGGCGCGAAAGAGGTGTGGATGGTGGCGGAGCCGATGGCGGCGGCGATCGGCGTGGGCCTGCCCGTCGAGACGCCGACGGGGAACATGGTCATCGACATCGGCGGCGGCACGACGGAGATCGCGGTCATCGCGCTCTCGGGGATCGTGTCGGACACGTCGATCCGCACGGGAGGCGATGAACTCGACCAGGCGATCGTCCAGTTCATGCGCAAGAACTACAATCTCCTGATCGGCGAGCCGACGGCCGAGCAGATCAAGATCCAGATCGGCTCCGCGGCGCCGGTGGGCGAGGAGCGCGAGATGGAGGTGAAGGGCCGCGACCTCGTCTCGGGGATCCCGAAGATCGTGCGGGTGCATTCGAGCGAAATCCGCGAGGCGGTGCAGGAGCCGATCCAGCAGATCGTGGACGCCGTGCGCCGCGCCCTCGAAATCACGCCGCCCGAGCTGGCCTCGGACATCGTGGACCGCGGCATCGTGATGACGGGCGGGGGCGCGCTGATCCGCGGCCTCGACGTGTTGCTGCAGCAGGAAACCGGCCTGCCGATCCACCTCGATGAAGACCCGATGACCTGCGTGGTCCGGGGCGTAGGGCGGATTCTCGACGACCCCGAGAAATACCGCAACGTCCTGACGACGTAGCGGACGCAGGGGGGACGAGGATGCCGCTCGGAGCCGACCGCTACGCATCGCGCGCCGACACCCTTCTCTTCCTGGGGTGCATCGGGCTCTCAGTGGTGGCGATGAGCCTCCCCGACCGGTGGCGCGACCCGATCGCGCAGGGGCTGCGCCAGACCGTCCTCGCGCCCTTCCTCGCGTTGCAGCAACAGACCGAGCTGCTCTCCGCCGCCCGCGCCCACTACGACGCCGTTGTCGCCGAGCGCGACTCCGCCGCCCTGGCGGCGACGTTCCTGCCGGAGCTGCGCAGCGAGAACGGGCGGCTGCGCAGCCTGCTCGGGCTGGGCGCGCGGTTGGCGTGGGGCTACGTGCCGGCGGAGGTGCTGCACCAGCCCGAGCCCACCAATCCCCTTTCCTTCGTCGTATCGGCCGGAAGACAGAAGGGTGTCCGGCCGCTGTCGGCGGTCGTGAGCTCCGAGGGCCTGGTGGGACTGGTCTCCTCCGTCGACGCCCAGACGAGCGTCGTGTTGACGTGGGCGCATCCCGAGTTCCGCGCCAGCGCCATCGCGAACGACGGCAGCGTGAGCGGGATCGTCGCGCCGCACGGCGCGGCGGGGCCGGGCGTATGGCTGCTCGAGCTGAAAGGCGTGCCCTATCGCCAGCAGGTGGTGGAGGGAACGGTGATCGTCACGTCGGGCCTTGGCGGCGTATTCCCCCGCGGCATTCCTATCGGCACGGTGGTGGGTATCGCGGGCGAGGCGAAGGGATGGGAGCGGACTTATCTGGTGCGGCCCGCCATCCATCCCTCTGCACTATCGCATGTGATGATTCTCACCGCGGCGCGCGGGACGAGCGCGGACCTGCGCGGCGCGTTCCAACCCGACTCGGTACGCCCGTGAGACGGACCGACCGCTACCGCTACTGGCTGGTCCTGATCGGTCTGGTCGTGCTGCACTTCACGGTGCGCGAGCGGCTTGGCGGGGACCGCGTCGCGCCCGATTTCCTGCTCCTCGCACTCCTCATATACACGATCCGTGCGCAGCCCGGACGGAGCGCGGCGGCCGGATTCGTGATCGGCCTGCTGCGCGACGCGCTTACCCCCGCGAGCTTCGGGGCGGGCGCGCTCGCGCACACGCTGGTGGGGTATCTCTCGTCGTGGGCCAAGGCGGTCTTCTTCGCGGAGAATGTGTTCGTGAACGGCTGTCTCTTTTTTGCCGGCACCTGGTTGCGTAACCTGATCGTGCTGCTCGCCTCGGGGCGCCTGGGCGGTGCGCAGCTCGGCTGGGAGCTGCTGGTGTGGTCCCCCATGCAGAGCGTGACCACGGCGGCGGTCGGGATCGTCGTGCTGTGGCTGTTCGGCCGCTGGGTCGCGTTCCGGCGGGCGGAGGCGTGAGCACTCTCCACCCCCACCTCCTCGACCGGCGCCTCGGCGCCGTGAAGATGATCGTGTGGCTCGTGCTGGGCTTCCTGCTGGTCGCATTCTTCCGCACGCAGATCCTGGGGCACGGCAAGTACCAGCTGCAGTCGGAGTCGAACCGGTTGCGGCCGATCCCCCTGCCGGCGCCGCGCGGCCTCATCTTCGATCGCAACGGCAAGGTCCTCGCCGACAACGTCCCCGGCTACACGGTGTCGCTGCTGCCGGGGCCCGCAGCGAATCTGCGCGCGACGCTGGCGCGCATCGCGCCGATTGCGCGACTCGATGCCGCCGCCATCGAGCGGGTGCTGCAACGCGCGGCGAAGGCTCCCTACCAGCCCGCGCTCGTCATCGCCGATGTCCCGTTCGCGGTCGTCTCCGCGCTGGAAGAGCGGCGGCTCGAGATCCCCGGTCTGCTCATCCAGTCCGAGCCCAAACGGTACTATCCCGACAGCACGATCGCCGCGCACCTCGTGGGCTACCTGGGCGAAGTGACGGAGGGGGAGCGCGGCACGCAGCGCTTCAGCGCCGTGCGGCTCGGCGGCCTGGTGGGGAAGGACGGGTTGGAGCGCGAGTACGACGACTCGCTGCGCGGCGCCGACGGCATCCGGTTCGTGGAGGTGAGCGCGCTCGGCCACCTGGTGCGCGAAGCGGAAGTGGTGCAGACACTCGAGCCCGTCCCCGGCACCGAGCTGCACACCACGATCGACCTCGATCTGCAACGATACATTGCGCAGATCTTCCCTAAGGGCAAGCGCGGCGCCGTGCTGGCTCTCAACCCCAACACGGGCGAGGTGCTCGCGCTGTACAGCGCGCCCGGGTTCGATCCCAACGCGTTCGTCGGCGGCGTGTCCGCCGACTACTGGCGCTCCGTCAACGACAACCCCGCCACGCCGCTGCTCGACCGCGCCATCCAGACGCGCTATCCCCCCGGCTCCACCTGGAAGCTCGCCGTCGCGGCGATGGCGCTCAAGCGCGGCATCGTGACGTTCCGAAGCCACATGCCGATCCCCTGCCGCGGCGGCCTGCAGTACGGCAACCGCTTCTTCCGGTGCTGGAACGCCCAAGGGCACGGCGACCTGACGCTCACCGAGGCGATCGCCCAGAGCTGCGATGTCTACTTCTACCAGCTCGGCATCAAGCTTGGCGTGACGTCGCTCGTCGAAGACGGCAACGAGTGGGGCTTCCGCGGCCGGACCGGCATCGACCTCCCCAGCGAGATCCCATCGGAATTCCCAACGGGGCCCGAGTACTACGACCGGCTGTATGGGGCGCGGCGCTGGACATCGGCCGTCGCGCTCAACCTGGCGATCGGTCAAGGCGAGAACGCGCAGACGCTCGCGAACGTCGTGCGGCTGTTCCAGATGCTGGCGAGCGACGGGCGGGTGCGCATGCCCTACGTGGTACACCCGACCCGTACCGGCACGCAACTGTCGCTCGACCTGACGCCCGAACAGATCGCCGGGCTACGCCAGGCGATGATCGCTGTCGTGGAGCAGGGTACGGCGCGGGGGTCGCGGCTCGCGAACCTGCAGATCGCCGGCAAGACCGGGACGGCGCAGAACCCACACGGTCCCGCCCACGGCTGGTTCATCGGCTTCGGTCCCGCCGAAAAGCCGGAGATCGTGGTGGGAGCGATCGTCGAATTCTCCCAGCACGGGACGGCGGTCGCGCCGCTGGTAGCGCGGGCCATCGCGCATTACCTCGGGATCGAGGAGAGCGTCGCCGCCACGCTGCGCGTCAGCCTGCCCACCGACTCCGCACCGACGCCGTTCCAGCTGCCCGTGCTGCCGCAGCCCGACTCGCTGCCGCCCGACTCGCTGCGGCTGATTCCGCCGCCGGCCGACACCCTGAGCGACACGATCCGTGTTCACCCGCGTCCGCCAACTCGATAGGCCGTTGCTTGGGGCCGTGACGGCGCTCGCCGTCTACGGTCTGGCGACGCTCTATTCAGCCGGCCAGACGGAGGTGCCGACCTTCGTCGCCACGATTTGGCATCGGCAGCTCGTGTGGCTGAGCCTCGGCGCCGTCATCGTCTTCCTGATGTTTCGCACGTCGCCCCGGATGCTCGAATGGGCCACGCCCTTCGTCTACGGTGTGGCGGTGTTCTTCCTCGCCCTCACGCTGCTGTTCGGCACCGGCGCGGGGACGGCGGCGGGGACGAAATCGTGGATCGCCATCGGCGGACTGCGGCTGGGCCAGCCGGCGGAGCTCGCCAAACTGGCGGTCATCCTGATGCTGTCCCGCTGGCTCGCCGGCCTGCGCGAGCCCCCCGCCTCGCTGCGGGACCTGCTCCCACCCTGCGTCATCGCCGGGGTCCCGTGCTTCCTCGTGGCCCTGCAGCCCGATCTGGGGAGCGCGATCGTCTTCGTCGCCATCCTGTTCGCGATGCTCTTCTGGGCGGGGACGAAGCCCTCGCTGCTGCTGTTGCTGGCCTCACCGGCCATCGGCCTGGTGCTCGCGTTTTCGACCGTCGCCTGGGGGATTTGGCTCGCGGTGCTGGGCGGGTTGCTGCTGTGGTGGCGCCCGTACCTGTGGGAAGGACTCGCCGTCGTGGCGGCGAACGTGGCGATGGGCGTCTTCGCGCTCCCGTTCTGGAACCGGCTCGCTCCCTACCAGCAGAACCGTCTCCTCGCCTTTCTGAATCCCGAGGTCGACCCTCGGGCCACCGGCTGGCACGTGATCCAGTCCAAGGTGGCCGTCGGCTCCGGCGGCCTGCTCGGCAAGGGGTTCACGCTGGGGAGTCAAAAGCGACTGGCGTTCCTGCCGGCGCAGCACACCGACTTCATCTTCTCGGTCGTGGGCGAGGAGCTGGGGTTCGTGGGCGTGGTCGCGGCGTTGGCCTTGTTCGCCGCGCTGCTGTTCATCCTGTTGCGCATCGCCCGCCGCGCCACCGATCCGTTCTCGAGCCTGTGCGTCTTCGGGATTGCGGGAATGCTGTTCACGCACATCGTCGAGAACATCGGGATGACGATCAACCTGATGCCCATCACCGGCATCCCGCTGCCGTTTTTCTCGTACGGCGGATCATTTCTCCTGGCGTGCTCGCTCGGGGTGGGGATCGCGCTGCGTGTTGCCTGGGAGTCGCGCCAGTCCGGCTACGCCGAACTCTGACAACGAGTTAGCGTACTGGGGCTGGCGTCGGCCCCAGGCCGCTCGCAAATTGTCACGCTTCGTGACCCCCCTATGGCACTAATGGCCTGGTTCAAGAAGGAACGGAAGCCTCGCACCTCCGAACGGGTCAAGCTGGAGATTCCAGCTGACGCGTGGGAGAAGTGCGAGGAGTGCGGCCATATCGACATCAAAGAGCGCTTCATCCGGGCGCTCAACGTGTGCCCCAACTGCGGTCACCATCGCCGCATCACGGCCCAGGAGTACATCGATCTCCTGGTGGACGAGGGGTCGTGGCACGAGCTGTTCACGGAGCTCAAGTCGGCCGATCCGCTCAAGTTCGAGAATTATGCCGACCGGCTGAAGACGGCGGTCAAGAAGGCCGGTCCGCTCGATGCCATCCGCACGGGCTACGCGCGCTTGCATGGGACCCCGATCAACCTCGGCGTCATGGATTTCAGTTTCATGGGGGGCTCGATGGGGTCGGTCGTGGGCGAGAAGATCGCGCGCCTGGCGCGCCGCTCGATCGACAAGCGCGTTCCGCTGATCATCGTGTCGGCGTCGGGAGGAGCCCGCATGCAGGAAGGGGTGCTCTCCTTGATGCAAATGGCCAAGACCTCCGTCGTCATCGCGGAGCAGCAGCAGGCCGCGATCCCGTTCATTTCGATCCTCACGAACCCCACGACCGGGGGCGTGTCCGCGTCGTACGCGATGCAGGGCGACGCGATCCTCGCGGAGCCCGGCGCGGTGATCGGGTTCGCGGGGCCGCGGGTCATCAAGCAGACGATCGGTCAGGACCTCCCCGAGGGGTTCCAGACCGCGGAGTTCCTGTTGGAGCACGGCATGCTGGACGCCGTGGTGCCGCGTGGAGAGCTCCGGGACAACACCGCGCAGCTGGTGCGCCACATGACCGGTGCACGGCCGGCGGAGGTCGCCGACTGAAGTTCGCAGCAGCCTGCCAGTTTCTCTTCGAACGCCAAGCCGGCCGCATCAAATGGAGCCTCGGCCCTACCGAGGGTCTGCTCGACGTCCTGGGACATCCCGAGCGACATTACCCCGCGATTCACGTTGGCGGCACAAACGGCAAGGGCTCGACCTGCGCGTTCATTGTCTCCGAATTGCGAGCCCGGGGCCTCCGCGTGGGGCTGTACACGTCGCCCCATCTCGTGTCCCCGCGTGAGCGGATCACCGTGAACGAGGTCCCGGTCAGCGAAGACGCTTTTGCCGAGTGGACGACGCTGCTCAAGCCGCATATCGAGCGCACGGGGGCGAGCTTCTTCGAAGCCACGACCGCGATCGCCTTCGCCGACTTTGCGGCGCGCGGTGTGGACGTCGCCGTGGTCGAAGTCGGCCTGGGCGGGCGGCTCGATGCGACCAATGTGATCACGCCCCTCGTGAGTGTCGTCACGAAGATCGCCCTGGAGCACACCGACTACCTGGGCACGGATCTCAAAGGCATCGCCCGCGAGAAGGCGGGAATCGCCAAGCGCGGCGTGCCGTTCGTCACGGGCGAGCCGGACGCCGAGCTGCGAACGGAGCTCGTGCGTGAGGCCATACGCCGCGGTGCGGCTCCAGTGATTCTCGCGGACACCACCCGAGACCCGACGCCCGACACCCGTCTCGGTCTCCGCGGCCTCCATCAGGTCGCGAACGCCTGGGTCGCCGCGGCGGCCCTGAAGCAGATCCCGCGCGCGGCGGGGCTGCCGGATGGCCTGCCGCTCGGCGAGGAGATCCCGGCGAGCTTCGCCGACGCCTATATCCCCGCGCGTTTCGACGTGCGGGGCAAGTGGATCTTCGATGTGGCGCACAACCCCGACGGGATGCAGGTCTTGGTGAACGCGCTGCGGAGCCACCAGGCACCGCGACCAATGCATGCGCTGGTCGGGATCCGGAGCGACAAGGACTGGCGACCGATGCTCGCGCTGCTGGCTCCCGTGGTGGACCGGCTGGTGTTGACGATGCCGCCGTCGATTCCGATGCTGCAGCGGTGGTCGGTGAGCGACTTCGACGGACTGTCGGACGGCCGCACGGCGGGACGGCCGCCCCAGATCATGCCCGATTTCGATGAGGCACTCAGAGAAATTCAGGACGGCGCGGCGACGGTGTTGGTGACCGGCTCGTTCCACACGGTCGGCGACGCGCTGAGCCGCTTGCCCGGCTTCGCGCCGGTGGGCTAAATTGTTGTGATGCAAGGGAAAGCGCTCCCCGGCTTCCGCGATTTCTACCCTGAAGAACTGGCCCTCAAGAACCACATCTTCGCCACCTGGCGGGGCGTCGCCGCGCGCTACGGGTTCGAGGAATACGACGGACCCCCGCTCGAGCCCCTGGAGCTGTACACCCAGAAGAGCGGGGATGAGATCGTGCAGCAGCTGTATGCCTTTCGGGACAAGGGCGACCGCGATGTGGCGCTGCGGCCCGAAATGACGCCCACGCTGGCTCGGATGGTGGCGGCGCACGCCCAGGCGCTCAAGAAGCCGATCCGCTGGTTCTCTCTGCCGCAGCTGTTCCGCTACGAGCGACAGCAGCGGGGCCGCCTGCGAGAGCATTTCCAGCTCAACATGGACATCATCGGCGAGGCCGGGCCGCTCGCCGACGCCGAGCTGATCGCGGCGGCGATCGACATCATGCGCGCGTTCGGCCTCGGGCCGAAGGATGTGCAGGCCCGGATCTCCGACCGGCGCGTCCTGCGTACCCTGCTCTTGGGACGGGGCGTGACCGAAACACAGCTGCCCGCCGCATTCGGAGTGATCGACAAAAGCGAGCGCGTGCCGCGCGAGGCGCTCGAGGAAATGTTACAGACGGCCGGGCTGGGGAAACCGGAAGGGCGCGCCGTGCTCGAGATCGCGGGCCTGCGGGGCCTCGATGCCGTCGCCGCGGCGCTGGCCAAAGTGAAGGGCGGGGAAGAAGCGGGGGAGCCGCTGCGCACGGCGACCGAGGCGCTCACGGCGATGGGCCTCGCGGACTTCGTGCAGGTAGACCTGACGATCGTGCGTGGCCTGGCGTACTACACGGGAATTGTGTTCGAGCTGTTCGACAGCGCCAAGAAACTGCGCGCCATCTGCGGCGGCGGGCGCTACGACGATCTCCTGAAGGCGTTGGGCGGCCCCGACCTTCCCGCTCTAGGCTTCGGCATGGGAGACGTCGTGCTCGGAGAACTACTGAAGGAGCGGAACGTCGCCCCTAAGGCGTCGACCGAGCTCGGCGCCTTTTTAGTGGCGGTATCGAGTGATGACGTAGCCACGGTGCTGCGGTTGGCGCACGCGCTGCGCGACCGCGGCATGGCGGTCGAGTACGGCCTGCGACACGCCCCGATTCGGAAGCAGCTCGAGCTGGCAGCCGCGCGTGGCGCGCCGCGCGCGGTGATCATCGGTCCCGAGGAACGCGCCGCCGGCGTTGCGCTGGTGCGCGACCTCAACGCGGGCACCGAGGCCAAGGTGCCCCTGGACAAACTTCTCAACGGATTCTTCGACTGATGGCGCAGGCCCAGAACGCTAAAGCGCAGCGAATCACACCCCGCGCGAAAGACTTCAGCGAGTGGTACGGCGACGTCATCACGCAGGCCGAGCTCGCCGACTACTCGCCGGTGCGCGGCTGTATGGTGATCCGGCCCCACGGGTACCGGCTGTGGGAGCTGATGCAGCGCGCCCTGGATGACATGTTCAAGGCGACGGGCCATCGCAACGCCTATTTCCCGCTGTTCATCCCGATGAGCTTCCTCGCCAAGGAAGCGGAACACGTCGAGGGGTTCGCCAAGGAGGTGGCCCTCGTCACGCATACGCGATTGAAAGTCACGAATGGTGTCCTGGGAGTGGACCCCGCGTCAGCGTTGGAGGAGCCGCTTGTCGTGCGCCCGACCTCGGAGACGATCATCTACGCGATGTTCGCCAAGTGGATCCAGAGCTATCGCGACTTGCCGCTGCTGCTGAACCAGTGGTGCAACGTGGTTCGCTGGGAGATGCGGACGCGGTTGTTCCTCCGGACGACGGAGTTTCTGTGGCAGGAGGGGCACACCGCGCACGCCACAGAGTCCGAAGCGGAGGAAGAAGCGCGGCGCATGCTCGGCGTGTATCGCACGTTCCAGGAGCAGTGGATGGCGATGCCCGTGCTCACCGGCCTGAAGACCGACAGCGAGCGGTTCGCGGGCGCCTTGCGGACGTATGCGATCGAGGCGCTGATGCA
>Ga0137418_10002418_pt1 | contig 17108 bp, 12 predicted proteins | sample CZODoug3_1_2_16f_FD_122242 | JGI IMG/M metagenome (GOLD analysis project Ga0137418, IMG submission 122242) | Vadose zone soil fungal communities from Angelo Coast Range Reserve, California, USA - CZODoug3_1_2_16fungal (Hybrid Assembly) | ecosystem: Environmental > Terrestrial > Soil > Vadose... | reverse complement strand
CCAATTATGCTGGGGAGCGGGCAAACCTGGAATGCGGCCGGTGGGCCACTCTCGTTTGGCGGTGCGATCGACAACAACAGGAACACGCTGAGCGTGGATGGCGGATTCAACACGACGATTCTGTCTACAATCGGTAGTGGGGGGGGACTGATCAAAAATGGAAGTGGGACACTCACCCTGGGCAACGGAGTGGGCGATACCTTCGCCAACACCTATTCGGGACTCACCACGGTGAACGCGGGCACCCTGACCCTCGATAAAGCCGTCGGCACCGTCGCCATTCCCGGCGACCTGGTCTCCAACGGCGGAACCGTTACCGCCAATCGCTCCGGCCAATTCTCCACCTTCAGCAACGTCCATACGGGCCAGCCCGTTGAAGACGGTCGCCTCGGCCTGGATTTGATTGGCGATCCCTATGCTGGCGCCAGCCACAGTTTTGTGAAAGGCGTGGGCGAGCAGTGGTGGAACGGCAATGCTTTTGCCCTGCCTCTTCTTCCCGGCGGTAACCTCAGCCGCAACAAGCTCCACGCGCCCGGCTTTGCCAGCGTGGACGTGTCTGTGATCAAAAACTTGCCCATCACGGAACGGCTCAAGGTCCAACTCCGCGCCGATATGTTCAACATTTTTAACCGCAAGAACCTGGCCGGCATCTTTGGCGGCGTCAACGAAAGCTGTGCCGGCATCCCCACCGTCGTTAATGGTGTTACGCGCTCGCTCTGTGGCAATGCCCCAGGCGGCTTCGGTTGGGTCCGAGACACCATCTCGGACTCCCAGGCTGCTCCAGGTATTGGTCCTGGTGAGCCGTTCCAGATGCAACTGGCAGCCAAGATCATCTTCTAGTTCAGCAATTTCGGATATGATGCTTCCGGCGAGTGCACAGCGCTTGCCGGAAGCATTTTTACTTGGGGCGAGCATTTTGCAGGATGGAAGTTTTGCGGGATAGCGGTTTTTGCGAGACCGAGGTCTTGAAGGACAGCGGGAGGCGAGAACATGGAAAGCAATTCGCGATGTAACGGCAGCGGAGCTTCGCGGAGAAATTTTCTGCAGTTGGGCGCAGCGGGAACGGCGGCGCTGGCTTCTGGAATTGTGGGTGAATCGTTTTTTGCGGCTTCGGCGCGAGCTAGTTCCCTGCCTCGCGGACCATTTCCAAAAGACGCGGTGATTATTGATGCCAACGAAAATCCCATGGGGCCGTGCGCGGTGGCACGGGAAGCGATTGCGGAAATTACCGGCGATTCCGGGCGGTATAGCTATTGGTTGAGCGAGGATTTGGCAAAGAAATTTGCGGAGCAACAAGGGTTGAAGCCGGAATATGTGCGCACATTTCCTGGCTCTGGCGAGCCGCTGCACTTTACGGTGCTGGCGTTTACCTCGGCGGCAAAGAGTTATGTGACGGCGGATCCGGGCTACGAAGCCGGGATGCATGCCGCGAAAGTTTCTGGCGCGCGGGTGGTGAAAACGCCGCTGACCGCGACCCATGCTCATGACGTGAAAGCAATGCTGGGCGCGGCTCCGGATGCGGGCGTGTTTTACATCTGCTCGCCGAACAATCCGACCGGAACATTGACTCCACACGCCGACATCGAATACCTGGTGGAGCACAAGCCGAAAGGCTCAGTGGTTCTGGTGGATGAAGCGTACATCCATTTTTCCGATGGAGTGACCGCGCTGGATCTGGTGAAAGCGGATAAAGACGTGGTGGTGCTGCGGACATTTTCAAAAATTTATGGCATGGCTGGATTACGTTGCGGGATGGCCATCGGCCGGCCGGATTTGATCGAGAAGGTGGCGAGCTTCAGCGGATGGAACAGTTTGCCGGTAACCGCGGTGGCCGCGGCATTGAACAGCCTGGATGACGCGACTGTTGTGCCAGAGCGCAAGGGAATCATTGCAGCGGTTCGCAACGACACCTTCGCCTGGATGGATAGCAACGGCTACAGCTACATCCCGTCGGTTTCCAATTGCTTCATGGTGGACACCAAGCGGCCAACAAAACAAATTATTGAGGCGATGGCGGCAAAGAATGTATTTATTGGCCGGGCGTGGCCAGTGTGGCCGACACATGTGCGAATTACCGTGGGCACCAAAGCGGAAATGGAAAAATTCCAGGCGGCGTTTCACGAAGTGATGCTGAGCAAAGTTGCGCGGCATTTTAGTATGCCCGGCAACGCCTTGTGGACAAATCTTGACGGGAAACGAGTGCCACGGTTTCCCGGCGAACGATCCTAAGTCAATCGAAAAAGGGTCAATCAAAAAAAGCCAGAACGCGGCCAATGCCCTCGGCGAACTCTCGCTTCGGAACAATCAAGCTGACTACGATATGTCCCGGCTGTGTGAAATCGTAAAAGTGGCCGGGATGAACGGCGACCTGCTTATTTTTTAACAACGCAATCGCTAAATCTTCATCGGCCTGCACCGCGGGAACCCGCAACACCGCTGACCAGCCGCCATCAGACTTCAGCCGGCTGCATCCGCTGCGGCGCCGCAACCGCGCGTCAATCTCCCGCAAATTCTCATCGACTCGCACCAGTACCTGGGACTGGAACGCCGCGCGAGTTTCCAGCAGCCATGGCGCCGCGGCCTGTACCGGCGTGCCGACGGAAAGATAGGCGTCGGCAATCACTTCCAGCCTAGCCAGCGCTTCCCTTTTCAGATCTGCTGGGCCGCTCACGGCGATCCACGCGAGCTTCATCTGTGGCAATCCGCAGAGTTTTGAAAGACCGCTGAGCGTAAAAGTCAGCGTCTCTTGCTGTGGGGCGGCGAAACTTTTTTCTGGCCGGCGGCCGTGCGTAAAATCCAGAAACACTTCGTCGGCAATCAACGCCAGGCCACGCTGTTCGCAGAATTGCAAGAGTTGCGAGCTTTGCGCCGCGGCCGTGAAATGGCCGGTCGGATTGTTGGGATGAACCACAACGACAGCACGCGTTCTGGGACTTGCCCCGGAGGCCAGCACGGAAAAATCGATCTGCCATCCATGATCGTAGAGCAGCGGGTAGCGAATAAGTTTTACATCGCAAAGGTCGGCTAGAAATTCAAATAAAGGATAGCCAGGCGAAGGGATAAGTACTTCATCGCCGGGATTGCAAAGCAGCCGAAAAATGAAGGAGTAGGCTTCACTGGTTCCGGCAGTCAGAATCAAGTCGTCGGGAGAAACGGCAGTCTGCCGATTGCGGTAATACGCGGAAACTGCTTCGCGAGCCTCGGGCAGGCCACGCGGATCAGGGCGATATTGCAACATCTGCGGAGTCGCAAACGCAGTTTGAATTTCCTTCTGGTCAAACGAAAAACCGCATTCGGTTGGGTTGGATCTGGTGAGATCGAGAATTGCAGTCCCGGCCATTTTCAATTTGGCCAGGGTGCGCGACAGGTGGTTCTCGGTAAGGTCCCACTGAGTACGGCGGGAAAATGTGTCGCCAAGGTCGGACATACGGGTTTGTTTGTATCACATCCGCCGGGAAATTGAATTGCAGCGGCAAAGAGCGAACAGTTGCGGGTCGTCCAAAGCGGGTGTATTATCCACCTAAGTGTTTTAGTATGATGCGGTTACAGGCAGTGCAACTATTTTTCCCACATCGGGTTTACTTCGCTGTAGGCTGTTCTCAGGCGAGTTCGCCGAAGGCCACCGGCCAGGAATGCTACTTGCAGGATTCCATAGGCCGAGAAGGGGCAAGACCATGATGCGATATTTGAAATACGCAGCGCTTTTCGGAGTTTTGCTTTTTGCGGCGGGGAACGCCAATGCTCAATGGCGGGTCGGAGTCGGCGTGGGTCCGGTGTATGACGGTTATTATGGTCCAGCGCCGATCTGTGAATACGGCTACTACGATTACTATCCATATTCTTGCGCGCCTTACGGGTATTACGGTTCGGACTTCTTCGTCGATGGCATCTTCATTGGTGCGGGTCCTTGGTATCACGGCTACTACGGGCGCGGCTACTACGGCGGACGAGGTTTCTACGGCCGTGGCTATTATGGTGGCCGTGGCTATTATGGTGGCCGAGGCTACTATGGCGGTAGGGGCTACTACGGCCGAGGCGGGTACGGATATCGTGGCGGCGGGGCGCGCGGATTCGCGGGAAATGGCTTTCGTGGAGGTAATGGAGGCGGATTCCGGAGCGGTGGCGGCGGTGGATTTCACGGCGGAGGTGGAGGCGGATTCCATGGCGGCGGTGGAGGCGGATTCCACGGCGGCGGTGGAGGCGGATTCCACGGCGGAAGTGGAGGCGGATTCCATGGCGGCGGTTCCCACGGTGGGGGCGGCTTTCACGGCGGAGGGGGATCGCACGGCGGCGGTCGTCACTAATCACCGCTGAAGAGTCAGACCGAAGGCTTGTGAATACGAATGGCCATCGCCAGCGAGGACTCTAATTCTCGCTGGCGATTTTTTTTGCTTTCACTCTCGAAGTGCTCTCTCGCACCATCAATTCAGGCTCGACCGTGATGGTCTTCGGATAGGCTGTTTTCGCTGAAGCGTTGATGCGGCTCAGCAGAATCCGCGCGGCGATCACGCCCATTTCGCGCAAGGGTTGTCGCACGGTTGTCAGTGCTGGATTTTGGAACGCGGCACTCTGGATGTCATCAAAGCCAACAACAGAAACACCCTCCGGCACTCGCCGGCCGGCTTCCCGCAGTGCGCGGATTGCTCCTATGGCGGAGACATCGTTGAACGCAAATAATCCCGTGAATCCTTCGCCGGTCGCCAAGAGCTTTCGTGTGACTTCGTAACCGAGTTCAGGCGACGACGATTCTCCTTGCAGCTGTCCCACCAGCCGGTCGTTGATCTCAAGATTCAATTTCTTGGCACCTTCTCGCACAGCCTCCCAGCGTAGTTCGGTGTCCGAGCTGAATTCCTGACCCTTGATGAAAGCGATCTTTCGGTGCCCGAGTTTAGTGAGATGCTCGATCGCCAGGTGGGTGGCCCGCAAATGGTTCAAAACAATATTCGTCACACCGGGAATCTCGCGGTGACCCGAAACTGCCACCACCGGAATGCTCACGCCGTCGTGGCACGCCGTATCCACTGCGATCAGTCCCTCGACCGCGCGCTGTTGCAACAATCGAGGATATTCTTCGATTAGATCTGCTCGATGCCGGTGGCTCACCACAAAATAAAAGTATCCCTCTTCCAGCAGATGATCCTCTATTCCGGACATCACCAACGTGGCATAGCCCTCGCTAATCTCCGGTACGATCACTCCGATCGTAAAACTCCGTTGCGCCCGCAACGACCGCGCCATGAAGTTCGGCCGGTAATTCAATTCGAGCGCGGCTTTGCGGACGCGCTCTTGGGTTTTGTGCGGGATGGACTTGGCGGCCGGCGATCGATTAATGACAAGGGAAACCGTGGCTGGCGAAAGCCGCAGATGCTCTGCCAGAAACTTCAGGCTCACGGATTGTGCGGAACTGCCTCCGCGTGGCCGGGAAACTATTCCCGTTCTTGGGCGCTTCATGGGGTGTTCAGTGCGCGTAGTCTGGCACAGCGAAGTTAGCCGGGCAAGCGACAATGCGAAGATTTTCTCGAGCTTGCGGATAATATGGATCGGTCGCCGCAGCCATAAATAGCGAAGAAAATCGATTTACTATTGGTCGGTTCTAGTACTCCGAGATGCCGCAACCAAACATTCCACTTGACACTACTCCAAGGCAGGTGTCTCATGCTCTTCATAGCGAAGGATAAATCGATTTACTGAATTTGTTTCTCAGATGTCGCCTGAGATCGACCTAGGGGTGAAACTATGCGTTTGAAGATTCTTCTGATTCTTATTCTCTCCGTCTGCGCTTTTCCGACCTATGCTCAGTACCGCGCTTCGATTCAAGGAGTCGTGACCGATCCGGACGGAGGCGTCGTCTCCGGAGCAGCTCTCACACTCACGAATTTGGAGACTGGCCAGGCGCTCACGGCGACAACCAACGACAGCGGGGTTTACAACTTCAACGCCCTTCCTCCCGCCAAGTATTCCCTTACCGTCGAGAAAACCGGCTTCAAGAAAAAGGTCCTCCAGAATGTAGGGGTCATTCCAGAACAGGCGAACGCCTTGAATGTTCAACTGGAAATCGGGCAGATCACCGAAAGCATTACGGTGAGCGGTGATTCGACTCCCCTAATGGATACGGAGACAGCCTCCGTCACCGGCACTGTCTCCGGCAACGAAATTCAACATATGCCTTCGTTCGGGCGCGATGTCTTCCAACTGCTCCAGTTGGCGCCGGGGGTCTTCGGCGATGGCGCCCAAGGAAGTGGCGGTGGCAGTCAACAACTTCCCGGCACACAAGGCCCGGGGACGACCGGCGGCAATACCGGCATTTTTGCCACCGAAAACGGTCCGCAAGTTCTAGCCAGTGGCGGCCAGTATGAAAACAATGGCATCACGATTGACGGCATTAGCACGTCGAGCGCCGTCTGGGGCGGGACTACAATCATCACGCCGTCTGAAGATTCCGTTGAAAGCGTAAAAGTCGTCTCCACTGGCTACGATGCTGAAAATGGACGCTTCAGTGGCGCTCAAGTTCAGGTCACTTCCAAGAGCGGCACTAATCAGTTCCATGGCAGTCTCTTCCTTGATGCTCACCGTCCGGGCCTGAATGCTTTTCAGCGGTTCAATGGCTCCGGCAACAGCGTGTTGAAAGACGAAAACAGGTTTAATCAGTTCGGCGGCAGCGTCGGCGGTCCGATTTGGAAGAATAAAATCTTCTTCTTCTTCGCCTATGAGACTGTTCGCAACCCCAACTCCAGCAGCACTGGCAATGGATGGTACGAGACCCCGGCTTTCGCCGCCTTAGCGCCTTCGGGAAGCATCGCCGCGAAGTATCTTAGCTTCCCTGGTTCTGGTGTCGTCAGCGCGGGAATCAATAATTCCACTTGCGCCGATGCCGGCCTGACAGAAGGGGTAAACTGCCGAACGATTCCAGGCCAGGGGCTGAATATCGGCACACCCTTGACGACAGGCTTGGGTACGCAGGACATGGGTTGGAGTAGTCCCACCAGCCCTGGTACCGGCGGCGACGGCAAAGGGGGTGCCAACAATCTAGGCACGGTGGCCGACATTGCGAATTTCCAAACAGCTAGCGCGAACACCGCTTCGAAAGCCCAGTACAATGGCCGCCTCGATTGGGATGTCACCCTTAAGGACCGTATCGGCTTTACGATCTACTACGTTCCACAGTCAGCTAGTTTCCTTAACGGCCCGGCTCGTGCCTATAACTTTTTCCATCACACGCAAATCAATGAAGCGTTCTCCGCCATCTGGAACCACACGTTCTCGCCGACGCTCCTGAATGAAGCCCGCGTGAATGCCGCTGGATGGCGCTGGAATGAAGTCAGCTCTAACCCCCAGTCGCCGGTTGGGCTTCCCTCCGACACCATCGGCAACCTTGGCAATATTGGCGCGCCAAATTCTTTTGGACCTAATGTCGGCAGCATCTTGAATCAGTGGACTTACACCTTCAAGGATGTAGCCACCAAGATTTACGGACGCCACACCATTAAGTTTGGCGGTGAAGTCACACGCCTCTTTTACTTGAACGACTGTGCCGGTTGCGGCGTGCCAAACTACCACTTCTTCAACCTGTGGGACTTCCTCAACGATGCGCCCCAAAACGAAGGGGGAGCCTTCAATCCTTTTACCGGGATACCGACGACGCTTCGCCAGGACGACCGCGAAAACATATGGGGCATCTTTGGCCAGGACGATTTCAAACTACGTTCGAACCTGACCCTCAATCTCGGCCTCCGCTGGTCGTACTTTGGTCCGCTCTCCTCCAAGGAAGGCAACATGTTTGTCGCCATCCCTGGCGCAGGTTCGAATTACCTGACCGGCCTGACCGTTCGCAAGGGAAATTCCTGGAACGCGCAGAAGGGGAACTTCGGGCCACAGATCGGTCTTGCCTGGAGCCCGACCTCGCTGTTTGGCCATGGGTTCAACAACAAACTCGTAATCCGCGGCGGCTACGGGCTGAACTACAACCAGGAAGAAATCGCTATTTCAGCCAATATTGCAGGAAATCCCGGGTTGGTGGTGTTCCCGTCGTTCACCCAGAACACCCCGAACCCCACGAGTTGTGCTCAGCCACTGCCGAACTGCGGCATTATATATGCCGTTTCCTCGGGTGTGCACGATCTTACGGGCTATCCAGCGAATCCGAACTCGGTTTCAACCTTTGGCTCGAATGGACTACCCACAACCGGCCAGGTCAACGTCAGCATCTTCCCTCGCGACCTTCCGACTATGCTTACCCATCACTACTCGGTGGATGCCCAATACGACCTGGGTCACCAGTTGGTAGCCTCGTTGGGATATCTAGGAAGTTTATCGCGTAACATCTATTTTCACGAGAACCCGAACGCCACGCCTGCGGCCTCTGGCTTCGCCCTCAACCCGCAGATCGGCGGCGGGGACTTCTGGGGTGTTTTAGGCCGCGGTAACTACAATGCTATGCTCGCCGAATTGAAGCATCAGTTCTCGCACCAGTTCATGGCCGATGCTCAATTCACCTGGGCCAAGAGCATGGACACGAGTTCCGCGCCGTATTCGGAACAAGTCTACCCGTATGACGTCAGCCTGAATTACGGACGCTCGGACTACAACGTCGGCAAGGCGTTCAAGCTCTTTGGCATGTGGCAACCGGTCTTCTTCCACGGCAGCAGAGGTTGGATGGAAAAGGTCGCCGGAGGCTGGTCCCTCAGCGGGATCTTCAACATTCACTCTGGATTCCCTTGGACTCCGGTGGTGAACATTCCGGGCGGCGGAAGCCTCTATTGCGGAAATTGCGGTTATTCGCAACTGCTCCCGGCGGCCTACCTGGGCGGCGCGGGAAGCAGTACCAGCAACGATCAATTCAAGACTGGTTCGAACTATTCCAAGGGTGGCGCGGCGTATTTCTCGACGCCAACTTTTACCGCATTCCAGGGCAGCAACTTCGGATCGGCCCTTCCCCAAACCGGCATACGTCGCAACTCGCTCAATGGACCGGGATACAGGGACGTGGATATGACGCTGGCCAAGGCCTTTGGCCTGCCTACTATACCGGTGCTCGGCGAAAGCGCGAAGGTTGAATTCCGCGTGGATGCTTACAACCTGTTCAACAATTTGAACTTCAACCCAACTAGCATCGTGAACGACATTAACGCCACGGGCTTCGGTAGGGCTCAGTCTGCTCTTGGTGCCCGTACAGTCACGTTGTCGGCTCGCTTCAGCTTCTAACACTTTCCGGAGGCGCTCTTAACCCCGGCGCCTCCGTTTGTAAAAAGTGGCAGCCTGCCAACGAGTTCCCTCACCCCGGGAAGCTCTCTCGTTGGCAGCTTCCACAGACACACTTCGAGTGCTCATTGCTCATGAGGTTAGAGAGGCCTTATGAAGACGGTCTGCTTTTGCTTCGCCCTGTTAGCCATTCTGCTGTTCCGCTCACCTTCTCTTGAATCTTTGCCGCACGAGGACTCGCCCGCCGCGGCACCAGAGATCGGTGTGGATGCCAACGCCCCCGCGCACCCCTTCCCTCACTTTTGGGAAAAAATGTTTGGTTCGGGACGCGCCATCCTGAGCTTGCGTGAGGACTACCGCAAAGACCTTCGAGAGACCAGGCGCATCACCGGCTTTGAATATGTACGTTTTCACGCAATTTTCCACGACGAAACTGGGTTTTATGACGAGGACAAAGACGGCAAGCCCCTCTACAATTTCTCTTACATCGATCAAATCTACGACGGCCTGCTACAAGATCACACCCGCCCGTTTATCGAGCTGAGCTTCATGCCCAAAAAGCTCGCTGCGGACCCCAACGCGCTCCACGCTTTCTGGTACAAACAAAACGTTGCCCCGCCAAAGGATTGGAACAAATGGGAACAGTTGGTTGAGACTTTTACCCGACATCTCGTTGAACGCTACGGCGTTGACGAGGTCGCGCGGTGGTATTTCGAAGTTTGGAACGAGCCGAACCTCGATTTCTGGGCTGGCAATCCAAATGAAGCAACCTACTACGAGCTCTACGACCGCGCCGCGCGCGCCATCAAGCGCGTGAGTTCGCGTCTTCGCGTCGGGGGCCCTGCGACTGCGCAAGCCGCCTGGGTGGATCGCTTCCTGGCGCACTGCAAAGAAAAAAATGTTCCCGTCGACTTTGCCGCAACGCACGTCTACGGCAACGACAAGGCCGAAGACGTTTTCGGCACGCACGAAAATATTCCAAGAACGCAGATGGTCTGCCGCGCCGTCAAGAAAGTTCACGACCAGATCGCCGCATCCCCGTTTCCGGGCACGCCGCTCATCTGGAGCGAGTTCAACGCCAGCTACATGAACGAGCCGGCCGTGACGGACACCGCCTTCATGGGACCGTGGATGGCCGACACCATTCGCCAATGCGACGGCCTTACTAAAATGATGAGCTACTGGACGTTCTCCGATGTATTTGAAGAGCAAGGCGTTGTAAGGACGCCGTTCTACGGTGGGTTCGGTTTGCTCGCTGAGCGCAGCATCCCTAAAGCGGCGTTCAACGATTTTGCGCTTCTGCATCAACTCGGCGATATGCGTCTCGATGTAAATTCGGACAACGTGCTCGTGACTCGGCGGAAGAACGGCTCGCTGGCGATTGCCGTGTGGAACCTGTTCCTACCAGAGGAAGCCGGGGAGCAAAAGACTTTCACGCTAAAATTCAAAGGCATAGGCGGCGCGCAAACCGCGCGCGTCACCATTGTGGATAAAGAGCACGGCTCACCGCTCCCCGCGTGGGAAAAAATGGGCCGGCCCGCGTTTCCGACTTCTGCGCAAATTGAAGCCCTGCGCAAGGCGGCCGCGCTTCCTTCCGCGCAGGGGCAGCACCTCACAAACGATTCCTTGAAGCTAACCCTTCAGCCCCATGCTCTTGCCTTGATTGAAATCGAAAAGTAGCGCTTCGCGGAATTATCCTGGCTGAAAGCCCGCCAGATTCATTCCGCGCTGCGCCGCAGGATCTTTCATGAAAGTGTTCCACACAAATTGCGTGCGTTGATTTTCCGCCATCAAAACGGAAATGCCCAGGTCAATGCCAATCACATCGGGGTCGTACCAACCCGTGAGCGGATTGAACGCATCCACGTAGCTATAGCGCCGCCAGGCTTGCGGATAATGCCCGCGGATCCATCGCAAAACGTGAATGGTGTTCGCAAAATCGAATGGCAGTGAACCTGCCGTGGCGCACGGCACGATGCTGCCGTCGACGGGTCCGATCGGCGTTCCCTTTGCCGACGGACCTCCCCACGCAACGTAGCCTTTCTGCGAGTCCGAAGCGCTTATCCCCCAAAGATCCGCGCTGTAGTCCGAGAATTGTCCGGCAAGAGAAATACAAAACAGCCGGTGCGCCTGCGTCGCCGTGATCGAATTCTGAAAATAGTTCGCGAACGCATCCTTTTTGCCACGGAAATCGAACCAAGCGTGCGAATACTGATGCACGAACAACGGGTCCGAACCAGAGATATAGGACCGCCCTTGATACTGGATCGTTGGCCGCGACCATGCCGACCAGCAGGACGCAGGAATTGGATATTTTGGCGACGCCATCGCCAGCAGGTAAAGCATCATGAGCTCGCAATACGCATTCCACCTCGCCCCGAGAAAACCCGTCTCTGGGTTCCAGCCCATGGATAGCGTTGTGCCGCCATTCAGCATCCACGCGAAATTCACATTGTTGTAAATCTGTGCGGCCAGTCCGGGGATTTGCGGATCTTGCGAAAAATGTTGCCGGCACATCAGCACGCCGCAGAGCAGGATCGCGGTATCAATCGAGGAAACCTCGGAGTTGAATGCCCGCGCGCCCGTTGTCATATCCACGAAGTGATAGAGGAACCCGTTCATTCCCTTCGGCTGCAATCGGTTCAACACAAAATTGAGCGTCGTTTGCACACGAGCCGCGATGGCGGCGCTCGATTGGTAGCCGCGCTGATCGCCGATGCACAGCGCCGTCAATCCGAAGCCCGTCGACGCAATACTTGATACCGTTCGCGTATCATTGCCCGCGGCAAGCGCACGGTCTTTCACCTGTCCGGTCGTGGGGTCCGCCTGCTCCCAGAAAAAAAGGAATCCAGCCTTCTCGATTTCCTCAAGCAGTTGGTCGTCCGTCCCGGGGTATCCGTCTCCCGGCGCCGTGGGAGAAGGCGACCGCGTCTCGCTACGGCATCCGAAAGGAAAAAACGCCCAGCCCGGAAGCGTCGAAATGGCCGCCATTCTGCATAGTTGTACGAGCAGATGTCGCTTGGTGAGGTCCATATTCAACGTGCCCTCTTCTCGCTTCCTATTGGAAGGAAATACTCGTCAACTTGGACGCCTAATCTGGCTAGTGGGATCTTTCCGAAGGCCATGGCGAACGGGATTCTCCTCACGATTCAAGCCATAATCCTACTGAATGCCGTGCATTTTGAAAACACCGATTTATTGGCCAAAAGCTTAGGTAAAGCGATTTACTTGGGGCCAGCCGGCGGCATGGTGGAGCGCCTGCGTCCCAATAGTGGCACCAGGCAAAATCAGAGTCTGTGCAGCCCCTTAAGGAAAACCTTTTTCGCCTGCAAAGCGTCTAATATAATCTAGTTGTAAGAAGGCTTTGACTGAGCTGATTCCCGCCCTAGGCCCACCAGTCCGGCAAAATCTTCACGCCTCCAGCCCGCCGAAGACCGAGCCGAAAACAGGAAAATCGCAAGAGGACCATGAACTCCAATCATCGTCAACAACCGAGAAAAGTTCCGACGGGTTTCACGTTTATTCAACTGGAGCGAGATGACGGTGGCCGGGTACTGAATATTTCCGAGGAGGGCCTCTCTTTTGAGGTTTTCTCCCCCGTTTGTCAAAGCGACCCGGTTCGCTTTTGGCTTTCGCTCGATCTACACGAACGAATCGATGTGCTAGGCAAAATTGTATGGGTAGACGCGACGAAAACGGTAGGAGGGTTAAGGTTCGTTGACCTCAGCCAACATGTTCGAGAGCGGATTCGCACTTGGATGAATGCGGATTCCGTGCCAGTAGGCACGGCCGGCGAAGATCGACTTGCAACGTCGCCACCCTTGCATGCTTCCGCCAACCATCCAAGTGAACTTGGTCACGCCGATGTGACACTGCACTTGAATGAACAGGCTCCGCACACAGTTATTGGCTCCTCCCAAGCGCAAGCGATTTGTAAATCGTTCGAAGGAACTCAACTTGTTCCTCTGAAGCGCTATCTCTCAGCGACTCGATCACGTTTTATTCATGGTCTTCTGGTTGGCGTGCTCGCATCGTCTACTCTTGCAGTACTGGTCTTCAAATATGCGTACCTCCCGCAGCATCGCAGGTTCCTTCAGGAAACGTCAGAGCAAACAAGTCTCGGAAACTCCGGCGCGCAAGTCACATCAGCAGTTCCGAATTCGAGTTCTGCTACATCACCGACTTCCTTTACTTCGTCCAATTTAGCGAAATCGCAGCGGTCGAACTCATCGAGCTATAGTCCTGATAATCCGGTTCAATCCTCCCTGGTAGGGCATCGTTTGCAGTCTGCAGCTTCCAACACTGGGGTTAATGGGACGCACTCACCAGGCCTACCTCTCAGCGGCGAATCGAAGCGCGGAAAAAAGAACTCGGCCACACCAGAGCAATTGTGGGCCTCCGTTCAGGCTGGAAACGCTAAGGCAGCAGTAGCGCTTGCCGACCTGTACATACGCGGTGAGGGCGTCCCCGTGAACTGCAATCAAGCCCGCGTACTGTTGCTTGTGGCCTCGGAAAAGAACAACAAGGAAGCCATCATCAAGTTGAGAGATCTAGACAAGGACACGACTAGCTGCTCAGGACCTTAAAACTGTCGGAGTTCTTATAACAAAGCAAGGAGCCCCTTCGAGTCCCTCACTCCTTTCGATTCCAGCCCACGAGCCGTTGGGATTTGAATCTTGCAAGCGACTTGCCGAGAGGCCAATTCCGCTTAAGGCAAGTTCCATTTGCTGGTCTCAGCCCCTTGGTGCTCTGCTGGGAGGGAGACATTTCTCGATCAATGGCTGGAGGTCAAGTGTGGATTTAGCGTATGAAGGGCCATTTCCGCTCGAGTGGTAAACAAGGCTTCCCAAACCAGCACTAAACAAAGATTTTTCAACGACGTCGCAATCAAATCTCACCCAGGGAGAGTAAAAACTTCGGAGGCCGGAGGAAGATGACGGCCAAGCACGGTGGGGCAGCCAGCCCAACGGCTCAATGACTGTTCTTCTCCAAGCGTTTCATTGTGCGGTGACGCAATTTGCCAAGTTTGCGATTCAAGAAATGCTCGCGCCCCAGGATCGGCAATACGGGACTGCGGCGCTTCTCGATTCTGCCGCGAGCCTGTTTCAACCGCGCATCCTGACCGAATCGCTCCAGGGCACTGTCCAGCTTGTCTAGCGCCTTCTCGCGCAGGCCCGCAGTCGCATACACCTCGCCTAGATTCAAGTGGAACTGGAGTTCCGTCGGTCTTAGTTGTACCGCCATTTCGCAAAGCTCCGACGCCTTGTGCGACTTCCGTTCCACACGCGCCATCGACAATCCGAGAAACGAAATGTAGTAAGGGTTATGCCTGTCACATTCGTAGGCGCGTTGCAGTCTCTCCAATGCCTTCTGAGGGTAGTCGTTCTTGAGCAGCTTAAGCCCTTCCGTGAACTCCGCCTTGGGATCGAGATCGGCCAGGCCGTTGGCAGTCTCCGGTGCAAATCCGAGGTTCATAGCGCTCCTCGAGTAACGAAATTAGACTACACATAAATCTAGCCAAGTCGCTTGTGGCAAATCTACTGGTCTAACGGTCAGTATTAACCCCTGGGGCAAAAATTGGATAGGCGGGCCAGTTCTCTCTTCGTCCAAAATACCGAGCTACCGAGTTCGACTTGGTCTTCGTCTTCCGCCCAATGGACTCATCCTCTCGACCATTCCATCTGGCATCAAGTCCGTCCTCCAATGGTCCGTCGGCATTGTAAAGCGGTGCGAGATAGATCCCATGCCGCGCAGCAATTGTCTCAATCTCGGCAACCCGCTCCTGAGTGATGAATCCTCTTCCCTGAGAGAACGGCTCGAACCGGTGTTCCAAAGCAAGGGCCATGCCTTCGAGTAGACAGCCATGAACCACATCGGGGAACGGATGCCGATTCAGAATTCCATGAAAATCCGGAGTGAACTTCATTCCCCCGGTGATTTGTCCCAGACCTCCGAAGAAGACTTTGGCGTCAAGCATCTCCGCCGTTGGAGACAAGTTCTTCGGGTAGCCCGCATCGCAAACAATTGCGTCAGACGCGATCCGCCCCAACAGAAGCGACGGGGACGCCAGACTCGCCGCGCAGATCACGACGTCAGCCTCTGCGGAGAATCGCTGGAGATCGGTCTCGATCTCCACCTGAACTCCATTGGCTTCCAACTCGGCGGCGAGCCTGCGTAGTCGCTCCACTTTGCGCGCGCTGAGTAGCACGCGCCTCACGAGAGGCGCCAAACAGCGGGCGCAGCCGGAACCCACATCGCCGGTTGCTCCAACGATGAGCAGCGTTGATTTGCGGATGTTCCGATTCTCCAGCGCGCACATCTTCTGGATGCCCTGAACGATGAAGGCAACGGTCAACGTATTGCCTGTCGTAAAGACCGTATCGTGTCTATCCGGAAGCTGATCGAAGTTGCCCTCGATCAGAATGGAGCTGAATCCGCCGAGACTCACGATCTTCGCTCCTGCCTGGATCGCACAGGCCGCCGCCTTTCGAACGCGGGCGATGTTCTCGTGCACGTAGGCAGCTTCCAGTCGGTCGGGAGGAATGAAGGAGTCGATGTACAGGCCGCCCGCCCTCGCTCCCCCGCTCTTCGTGCGGACGATCGATCCGACGTCGACGTGGCAGACTGCTCTAGGCGGAATCCATGGAAGGATGTCCTTGATCTCGTCGTCCGGCAGAGGCGTACGTTCGGGTCCGCGCAGGACCGCAAGCACGTCCGCAGCCGCGCGCCAACTCTCCTGATGCCCGATCAGAGCAAAATCGACGCTTAGAGGCAAATCGACCCCGATCGTTCGCGCTGGCGTAGCTACATTGGCAACTGAGTTATCCATGTGAGTGTTACCTCCCCGGGTATCCCCAACAAGTCCAGCGTCTTCAAATATTGTTGTAGCGATGCTCCGCGAAGCTCGGCTGCTGACAAGCTGACTTCGAACAGTGACGGCTTCACGCAGCTGGAGTGGCACACTTCGCAATGTCCATCCTTGCATTCCTTCGCCAGCATCTTCGCGAGGGTGGTCATCACATCCAGGTGCAGCCGGTAGACCTTGTCGTCGAAGCGCTGCGCGTCTCGGGCTCGCTCCGCCCTGAGAATCGACATAGCGTGATCGACGTGCTCTCCTTCCTCGGCTGCGATGCGGGCAAAGGTCTCGCCTAGACTCCCCGGTCCCACCTTCCCGACGCGGGAATAGCTTGCGACGGCGAAAGATTCCAACATGATTTCCTGGACGATCAGGCAGCCGATAAAGTCCCGCTCGGTGATGCAGCGCAGGAAGGCGTCGCGGAGCCGCTTCCAATGTTTTGCGTCGACGTTATTGCAGACCTGCACTCCAATCTTGCGGCCCTCGGCAGCGAACGCAGCGGCATGGCCCCGTTCACACTCCGAATGCTCCAAGGCATCGGCTACTTCTGCGGGATCGTCACAGATCTCCGATAAGGAGGTGTAGTTCATCGCGGCGAGGAGTTCCCCGGTCATTGCCTGTGCCAGGATGTCCTGCCAAATCGGGGCACTCGGCGAGAGAGAAGTACATTCTATCGGTGAGCAGTTAACATCAATAAGTGGTTCCATGTTTTCTCCTGAACAGATAACTAAACTTTACGGCTGTGTTCCCACGCGTTTTCTATTACGCCAAGCGCTGAATAAAGATTCCTTGTGCACCGGCTTTCATGCTGCGTTGGCCTGCTCCTTCCATCGTTGTTCGTTCACGCCGAACACAAGGAGCCACAGGATTAGCGATGCTGCCCCGAGGAGGCCGAGGGCCGCAATGTAGGGGAACAGATGGTATCCGAGCGGCTGATACAGGAAGGTCAGCCAACCCAAACCTCCAAATACCGACAACACGCCCAGAATCCGAGGCAGGAAGGTGGACCTGATAATGAGGTAGCCCGTCAGGAGTGCATAGAATCCGAAAAATA
>Ga0137418_10002417_pt1 | contig 17113 bp, 12 predicted proteins | sample CZODoug3_1_2_16f_FD_122242 | JGI IMG/M metagenome (GOLD analysis project Ga0137418, IMG submission 122242) | Vadose zone soil fungal communities from Angelo Coast Range Reserve, California, USA - CZODoug3_1_2_16fungal (Hybrid Assembly) | ecosystem: Environmental > Terrestrial > Soil > Vadose... | reverse complement strand
CCGCTGTCCTATATCGGCTGGGGCAAGACCACCCAGCTCGGCTACGGACTGGGGCTGGCGATGGGCGCCAAACTGGCAAAACCCGACAAGCTCTGCATCAACGTCTGGGGCGATGCGGCGATCGGCTTCACCGGCATGGACTTTGAGACCGCGGTACGCGAGCGGATCCCGATCATGTCGATCCTGTTGAACAATTTCAGCATGGCGATCGAATTGAAGGTGATGCCGATTTCGACCGAAAAATATCGATCGACCGATATCTCCGGCGACTACGCGGCGATGGCACGCGCCTTCGGCGGCCATGGCGAGCGCGTGACAAAACCGGAAGACATCATTCCCGCGATCCGGCGCGGCATCCAGAAGACCAAGGAAGGCATCCCGGTGCTGCTGGAATTCATCACCAGCAAGGAGACCGAGGTATCGCGGCCGGGGACCTGATCGGCCGGTGACGGCTCTGGCCCGGATGCCTCGGATGAAATAACCTGATACCGGTGCGGCCACTGATAAGATGACCTGCCAGCCAGCCCGTTCTATGAATCGTGGGGGCCGGTCGGATGTGTTCTTATTTGAGTCCCGCGGCGCCAGGCACGCGCGAATTGGATTTGCTGGAATGACCGCACTTCCCGAGGACGTGGTCGCCAATCTCAGCCGGGAAAACGCCCGGCTACAGGCCGAGTTGCGTGCCGCGCAGGATCGTCAGACGGCCACCGCCGAAATCCTCAAGGTCATCGCCAGTTCGCCATCCGACGTGCAGCCGGTGTTCGAGGCCATTGCCGACAGCGCCAAGCAACTGATCGGCGGATTTTCGACCACGGTACTGCGCTTCATCGGCGATGAGCTTCACCTGGCAGCGTACACGCCGACCAATGCCGCCGCGGACGACGCCTTGAAAGCGTCGTTCCCGAGGCGCCTGGAAGAATTTCCAACCTTTGCGTTGGTTCGCGACGGCGAGACCGTACAGTTCGCCGACACCGAATCCGAAGAGGTCCCGGCCGCCAACCGAGAGCTGGGGCGACTGCGAGGTTTTCGCAGCGTGTTGTTCACGCCGCTGATGAACCGGGGGACGCCGGTCGGCATGATCAGCGTCACCCGGGCCGATCCCGGCGCGTTCGCCGCCCATCACGTCCAGTTGCTTCAGACCTTTGCCGACCAGGCTGTGATCGCCATCGAGAATGTGCGCCTGTTCAACGAGACCAGGGAGGCACTGGAGCAACAAAAAGCTTCTGCCGATATCCTGCGCGCGATTAGCAGCTCAGTGGCCGACACTCAGCCGGCGTTCGACAAGATCCTCGATAGTTGTAAGCACCTGTTCGGTAGCGACGAGACCGCTGTGCTGCTGGTCGATGACGAAGGCCTTGTCACGCTCGGCGCCTATGTCGGCAAGCAGCATGACGCGGTGGCCGCCACCTTCCCGGCGCCGGTAGACAAGTCGCCGGCTGGTCATGCCATTCGCGAGCGACGCGTCGTGCATTACACCGACGCGGCCAACCATGCGCAGCTCACGCGCGCGGTACGGCACGTGGCGCAAGTAGCCGGATACGAGGCGATGGCCTACGCGCCGATGATGTGGAACGAACGCGGCATCGGCGCGATCGGCGTGTCGCGGCTCAAAGGTGCGTTCAGCGACAAGGAACTGGCGCTGTTGCAGACCTTTGCCGACCAGGCGGTGATCGCGATCCAGAACGCCCGGCTGTTCAACGAGGTGCAGGCGAGGACCAGCGATCTCAGCGAGGCACTGACTTACCAGACCGGAAGCGGCAAAATCCTCAGCGTGATCGCATCTTCGCCGACCGATGTCGCGCCGACTCTCAATGCCATTGTCGAAAGTGCTTGCGAGCTTTGCGATGCATCTGACGCCCTCGTGTTCCTGAAGGACGGCGAGGACCTGCGCTTCAGCGCGCATCACGGATCGATACCGATCGCTCTGGAGAAATGGCCGATTAACCGGAATTGGGTCACCGGGCGCGCGGTCGTCGACAGGGTGCCGGTCCACGTGCATGATCTGCCCTCCGAAGGCGACGATTTCCCCGAGGGCCGAGAACTAGCGCGCCACCAGGGCCATCGCACCGTTTTGAGCGTACCCTTGCTGCGCGAGGGTGAGAGCGTTGGAGCGATCTCGCTTCGCCGCACCGAGGTAAATCCGTTCAGCGAAAAACAGATTACCTTGCTGCAATCCTTCGCCGACCAGGCGGTGATCGCGATCGGCAATGTACGTCTGTTCGAAGAGGTGCAGGCTAAGACGCACGACCTAACGGAATCGCTGCAACAGCAAACCGCGACCGCCGAAGTGCTCAAAGTCATCAGCCGTTCCGCGTTCGATCTGCAGAGGGTACTCGACACTCTTTCGGAATCGGCGGCTCGTTTGTGCGAGGCCGACATCGTCATTATCCATCGTAGAATTGGCGACGGTTTTCGAGGCGCAGCGAGTTTCGGTTTGCCTGCAGATCACCACCGCGCTGTCATGGAGATCGATCACAGGCCCGGTCGCGGGTCTCTGGGCGCGCGCGTCCTTTTCGAAAACGCACCGGTGCTTATCGATGACGCCGAGAGCGATCCTGAATACACCTTTGGTTCCTTCCAGCGCCGGATCGGCATGCGAAGCATGTTGGGTGTTCCCCTGATGCGCGAGGGCGCCGCGATTGGTCTGCTGCTCATTTTCCGCAAGAGGGTGCAGCCTTTCACCAAGCAGCATGTCGATCTTGCTACGACCTTCGCCGACCAGGCCGTGATCGCCATCGAGAATGTCCGCCTGTTTGACGAGGTGCAGGCGAAGACGCGCGACCTTACGGAATCGCTGCAGCAGCAGACCGCCACCGCCGACGTGCTCAAGGTCATCAGCCGTTCCGCGTTCGATCTGCAAACGGTCCTCGACACGCTTGTCGAGTCGGCGGCACGCCTGTGCGAGGCGGATATGGCGGCGATTACACGTCAGAACGGCGACGAATATTTTCGTGCCGGCTCATACGGTTTTGCTTCAGAGTTCATGGATTACGTAAAGGATATCCCGGTCAAACCGGAACGCGGGACCATTACCGGACGTACTTTGCTCGAAGGCAAAGTGGTACATGTACCCGACGTCCATGCTGACCCCGACTACACTTTCTCGGAAGCCCAGAGATTAAGCGGCGATCCCCGAACGTTTCTCGGGGTCCCCCTTCTGCGTGAGGGCAACCCCGTTGGCGCCCTTGTGCTGTTGCGTCGAAGCATGCGGCCCTTTACCGACAAGCAGATCGAACTGGTCACCACATTCGCTGACCAGGCCGTGATCGCCATTGAGAATGTCCGTCTGTTCGACGAGGTGCAGGCCAAGACCCGCGATCTCACGGAATCATTGGAGCAGCAAACCGCGACTTCGGAGGTTTTGCAGGTCATCAGTTCGTCGCAGGGCGAACTGGAGCCGGTATTCCAGAGCATGATGGAGAATGCGACCCGCATTTGCGGAGCGCAATTCGGGCTCTTGAACCTGTACGATGGAAACAGCTTTCGTACGGTCGGCTTCCACAATGTCCCGCCGGAATTTTCGGCTGCCAGGGCGCAGAGTTATCGCCCCCATCCTGACGGCGTCCTCGGACAATTGGTGCGGACCAAACAGTTTGCCCACACACCTGATCTACGCGCCCATCCGGTTTACGCTGCAGGCGACCCGCCAACTGTACAGCTTGTCGATCTTGCAGGCGCGCGCACGATTCTCGTTGTCCCGATGCTCAAGGACAACGAATTGGTCGGCACCATCGGAATTTACCGTCGCGAAGTTTTGCCGTTCAACGACAAACAGATCGCACTGTTGAATAGTTTTGCCAGCCAGGCCGTTATCGCGATCGAAAATACCCGCCTTCTGAAGGAACTCCGGCAACGAACCGACGATCTATCGCAATCGCTCAACGAATTGCGTACGGCGCAGGATCGCCTGGTGCAGACCGAGAAGCTCGCCTCGCTCGGCCAGCTCACCGCCGGCATTGCCCACGAGATCAAGAACCCGCTCAATTTCGTCAACAATTTCTCCGCGCTGTCGGCGGAACTGACCGAAGAATTGCTTGAGGTGCTCGCGCCGGCGGCGCTCGACGGCAAGATGCGGCAGGAGGTCGACGAGTTGACGCAAATGCTGAAAGACAATCTCGAAAAAATTGTCCAGCATGGCAAACGCGCCGACTCCATCGTCAAGAACATGCTGCTGCATTCGCGCGAAGGCTCCGGCGAACACCGGCCCGCCGACATCAATGCGCTTTTGGATGAGAGCCTCAATCTCGCCTATCACGGCGCGCGCGCCGAAAAACCGCAGTTCAATGTCACTTTGCAGCGAGACTTCGACGCGAGCGCCGGCACGATCGAATTGTTTCCGCAGGAAATCACCCGCGTATTCCTGAATTTGATCTCGAATGGATTTTATGCGGTGACCAGGCGCAAGATGGAGATCGGTAATTCAGGTTTCGAGCCAATCCTCACTGCGACGACCAAGGCTCTCGGAGACGCCGTAGAGATCCGCATTCGGGACAACGGTACCGGTATCCCGGCCGAGGTGAAGCAAAAGATGTTCAATCCGTTCTTTACGACAAAGCCGGCCGGTGAAGGGACCGGACTTGGCCTTTCGATGAGCCACGACATCATCGTGAAACAACACGGTGGCACAATCGAGGTCGAAACCGAACCCGGGCAATTCACGGAATTCACCATCGTTTTGCCGCGGACCAATAATCTGCACGACAAAAAACGAGGTCAGACGTGAACGTGCTGGTGCTTGTGGTTGATGATGAGCCCGACGTCGAGGCGCTGTTCCGCCAGCAATTCCGCCGGGACCTGCGCGCACAACGTTTCGTGATGGATTTCGCCAGTTCGGCGGCGGACGCGCTGGCGCGCATTGCCGCGACCATCGAGCAATCGCTGATCCTGATCCTCTCGGACATCAACATGCCCGGGATGACCGGGCTCGAGATGCTGCCCAAGGTCAAGGAGATCCGGCCCGACGTGCCGGTCATCATGATCACCGCCTATGGCGATCCCGAAACCAGGCGCAAGGCGATCGAAGGCGGCGCCAGCGGCCTGTTGACCAAGCCGATCGACTTCACCGTGCTGCGGGAAGAGATCGACGCGCGATTGGAACAGGCGGTTTAGAGCGGGATATGACGATTCGAAGAAAAGTCATCACGCTCGATCGCTGCGAGCCGGGGCGCATTCTACTTTGCATGGGGTTGTTTTCGCGATTTTGCGTCCAGACCCTTACGGCTTGAAGAACGCGGGATCGTTGAGCGCCTTGATCATGGTGTCGACCATGTCGGCGGCGCCGTGGTCTTCGCGCTCCTCCAGTAGCTCCCACATCTTGCGTAAGTTGGCGCGCAGCGGCGCCTTCAGCGAGGGGTCGCGTTCGATCAGGGTGCGCGCGATGCAGAAGGCAATGCCCTCAGCGCCCATCCGGGCCTGCTCGATGGTGGGTTTGCTCATGGTCGGTTCCTTCTCGAATTTCGATGTCTGACTTGCCGGCGCCGCTGTTAGATCAAATCGCGGTGCAGGGATAGCCGAGGACGTGCGGGTGTTGCCCCTACTCGGCCATCTCCACCGGCGTGGCCGGACCGGCCAGCGGCCTCTCTTCCATCAGGATCATGCACAGCGACGCACCGGCCAGCAGGACTGCGGCGGCGCCGAACACATAGCGGAATGCGGTGACCATGTCGGCGACGGGTATAGAACTCACCGGCCCACGATGCTCGCCGCCAAGCGAGATGTCCGCACCGAGCGCCATCAACACGATCGCGGAGAACGCCGCGACCATGAAGGAGGCCATCAGCGCGCGAAAGAAATTCATGGCCCCGGTGATGGTGCCGATCTGCGAGCGCGCCACCGAATTCTGCAGCGAGACCACGCTGATCGGAAATGCCGTGCCAAGGCCGAGCGAGAACAGCGACAGCAGCACCAGCAGCGCCCATAGCGGCAGCGCCGTGAGCGCCATCGCGCATCCCGCCAGCGCCGCGCCCGCCGTTCCAATGATGGCGACCCGCTTATAGTGTTTGGCGCGCGCCATGGTGCGACCGGCGATCGCGGCACCCCCGGTTGAAACAGCGGCCAGCGGAATCAGCGCAAGCCCCGCCTCGCTGGCACTGAGATGATAAACCACCTCGTAATAGAGCGGCAGATGCACGGTCAGTCCCAGCATCGCGCCCATCGCACAGCCGCCGGAGGCGATCGCGTAAGGCGCCACCGTTCCGCCCATCAGCGGCAATGGCAGGAACGGCTCCTCGGCATTGCCGGCATGCCAAATGAATGCCAGCGCGAGCGCGAACGACGCCCCGACCATCGCCATGATGACGGGCGACAGCCAGAGATAGCGATTGCCGCCCCAGGTCAGCACCAGCATGAACACCACAGCGGAGGCCATCAGCAGCACGCCGCCAAGCCAGTCGACCTTGCGCCTGCGGTGAAACACCGGGATCTTGCCCATCTTCGGCAGCAGCATCGCCAGCGATCCCAGCCCGAGCGGCACGTTGATCCAGAAGATCATCGACCAGTGCAGATGTTCGGCGAACACGCCGCCGAGGATGGGTCCGCCGATACCGGCCGCGACCCACACCCCGCTGAAATAAGCCTGATACTGGCCGCGCTCGCGCGGCGTCACCACGTCGGAAATCACGGTCTGCACGATCGGCATGATGCCGCCGCCGCCGAGCCCCTGCAGCCCGCGCGCCAGGATCAGCACCGGCATGTTCGGCGCCAGCGCGCACAATATCGAGCCCGCGACGAACAGGCTGAGGGCTGTGATGATCATGGCGCGGCGGCCGTAGATGTCGCTCAGCGTGCCGAACACCGGCGCCACCGCGGTCGATGCCAGCAGGTACGCCGTGATCACCCACGACAGGTTGGAAACGTCCTGAAATTGCCGGCCGATGGTCGGCAGCGCCGTGGCGACGATGGTCTGGTCAAGCGCGGCCAGAAACATCGTCAGCATCAGGCTCATCAGGATGGTGCGGACTTCGCCTGGAGTCAGCGGCGCCTTCGGGGCGAGCGGCGGCGCATCGCCGAGTTCGATGACCTCAGCGGGTATTTCCGACAGGTCGCCTTCGATGGCTTCGGGCAACGTCTGTTGGTCAGCCGGTCGACGGCCCTGCCGTTCAAACTTGTTCATATTGACGTGTGCTAACGGGTGCTAATCGGATGCGCGACAGGCGGCCGCACGGAATCACTATGACGTTAATTTAGGCGACAAACCCAAGTTTCGGCAGCGGGTTACGCGCATGGGTGCGTCCCGCGAAGAGGCAATCGCAATCACGTGAACGCCACCAGGCGATGTTCAGGATTGCGGCCGCTTCTTGAGGCGGGCGCGCTTCGGCAATAATGCGGGCCATTGCACGATATGATCTTCGAGGTCGGCGTCCGCGATCTCGTTTTCCGTCCCCTGCACCCGCCCGCGCACCGAAACGCCGGCCTCGTGCACGGTATTGGGATCGCCCGAAATAAGCGGATGCCACCAATAGAGATCGCGGCCCTCGGCCACCAGCTTGTAGCCGCAGCTCGGCGGCAGCCAGTTCAAGGTGCGGACATTCGCCGGCGTGAGTCGGACGCAGTCGGGAACCAGGTCGGACCGGTTCGCATAATCCTTGCAGGCACATAGACCCGCATCCAGAAGCTTGCAGGAAACGTGGGTGAAATAGATCTTGCCGGTATCCTCGTCCTCAAGCTTCTCGAGGCAGCAGCGCGCGCAGCCGTCGCACAGGCTTTCCCATTCGGCGTTAGACATTTCCTCCAACGTCTTGGTTTTCCAAAAGAATCCCTCTTGATCCGAGGGCGGCGGGGATCGGACGGTCATGAATTGCAACGTTCCCTGAACGGCGTTGGCTCAAGCCCTCCATAGGGGGCTGGATTGGCCATGGTGCAAACGGCAAGGTTTGGCGGTAGCACAATGACCCGGGCGGGGTTAGCCCTGCTGTTTAAAATCGTAGCAGCACCATTGGTTTGTGACGCCCGCTCGGTTAGATATGACCGAGTCGCCACGGACGCAAAAGCGCCTTGGGTTTGCCGCAACATTCCCGCAAGACGTCTCTAGCGGCCCAGCCGGGTGCTAGAGCGCTGCGAACTGACCAAGGGTCCCGGTGCGCCTGATCGTACCACCAGAATGGAAGCAAAAAATCCGGCTCTGGCTGCTGGATTTCGATGCGCGCATTGACTCCACCCTGTTCTCCTCCGGCAAGGGCGCGCGCGAACTCTATGAGCGGTTTTCGACGTTCATGGACCGCTTCTATGTCGGCCGCTGGAAACGCTGGGTGTTCATCGAACCGGCGTCCGAAGCCGCAACCATCGGGCTCGGCGGCCTGATCATGATGCTGGCGCTGGCGGTGCCGGCATTTCGTGAAACAGCCGACGACGACTGGCTGAAGAAATCCGAACTCGCGGTAACGTTCCTCGACCGCTACGGCAATCCAATCGGCAGCCGCGGCATCAAGCACAATGACTCGATCCCGCTCGAGGATTTTCCGGACAACCTGATCAAGGCGACGCTCGCCACCGAGGACCGCCGCTTCTACGACCATTTCGGGATCGACATCGCCGGCACCGCGCGCGCGCTGGTGACCAACGCGCAGGCTGGCGGCGTCAGACAGGGCGGCTCGTCGATTACCCAGCAGCTTGCCAAGAACCTGTTTCTGAACAACGAGCGCACCATCGAGCGCAAGGTGAAGGAGGCGTTTCTCGCGGTCTGGCTGGAGACGCGGCTTTCCAAGAATGAAATTCTGAAACTCTATCTCGACCGCGCCTATATGGGCGGCGGCACCTTCGGCGTCGATGGCGCGGCGCATTTCTATTTCAACAAGTCGGCGCGCGACGTCAATCTTTCGGAAGCCGCGATGCTGGCCGGGCTGTTCAAGGCCCCCACCAAATACGCGCCGCACATCAACCTGCCCGCCGCCCGCGCCCGCGCCAACGTGGTGCTCGACAACCTTGTCGACGCCGGCTTCATGACCGAGGGTCAGGTGTTCGGCGCGCGGCGCAATCCGGCCACGGCGGTCGATCGCCGCGACGAAAATTCGCCGAACTATTATCTCGACTGGGCGTTCGACGAGATGCGCAAGCTGGTCGATACCTTTCCGAAATCCTATGTCGAGCGCGTCTTCGTGGTCCGCACCACGATCGACATGAACGTGCAGCGGGCCGCCGAAGAGGCCATCGAGAACCAGCTGCGCCAGTTCGGCCGCGACTATCACGCGACCCAGGCCGCCACCGTGGTCGCCGACCTCGACGGCGGCGTGCGTGCGATGGTCGGCGGGCGCGACTACGGCGCCAGCCAGTTCAACCGTGCCGTGGATGCCTACCGGCAGCCCGGTTCGTCGTTCAAGCCGTATGTCTACTCGACCGCGCTGCTGAACGGCTTCAAGCCGACCTCGATCGTGGTCGACGGTCCGGTCTGCATCGGCAACTGGTGTCCGCAGAACTACGGCCACTCCTACTCCGGCGCGGTGACGCTGACGCAGGCCATTACCCGCTCGATCAACGTCGTCCCGGTAAAACTGTCGATTGCGATTGGCGGCAAGGGCGGACCGAAGGCCGGCCGCGCCAAGATCGTGGAGGTGGCGCGCCGCTTCGGCATCAAGGCGCCGCTGCCCGATACGCCGTCGCTGCCGATCGGCGCCGACGAAGTCACCGTGCTCGAGCACGGCGTGGCCTATGCGACATTCCCCAACAAGGGCAAATCGGTCACGCCGCATTCGGTGCTGGAAGTCCGCACCGGCACCGGCGATCTGGTCTGGCGCTTCGATCGCGACGGCAAGAAGCCGGTGCAGGCGATACCGGCTTCGGTCGCCTCCGACATGGCGGGCATGATGAGCCACGTCGTCAGCGAAGGCACCGCGCGCCGCGCGGCGCTCGACGGCATTCCGACCGCCGGCAAGACCGGCACCACCAACGCGTATCGCGATGCGTGGTTCGTCGGATACACCGGCAATTTCACCTGCGCCGTCTGGTACGGCAATGACGATTACTCGCCGACCAACCGCATGACCGGCGGCTCGCTACCGGCGCAGACCTGGCACGACATCATGGTCGCGGCCCATCAGGGCGTCGAGATCAAGGAGATCCCGGGTATTGGAATGGGCACGAAACTGCCGGTTCCGGTGGCCTCCGCGGCGATGGCGGCCAACGGCGCCGTCAAGCCTCCGGACATCAAGCCGGGACCGCCGCCGATCCTGACCAAACGCGGTGCGGATATTCTCGTCCGCGTGGAAAAGATGCTCGACGAGGCCGCCAAGGCCGCGGGAAAAACCTCGTCCGGCGATCCGGTGAAGCCGGTCAAGCCGGTGTCGTCCAACTCCGTCGCATTTCCGGAAAGCTTTGCGGCGGCAGTGCCAGGTGACGCGGCGCCTAAGCCAGTGCCGCGCAAGAACTGACCGTGCGGCTGATATTCATTACCTTGCTGGCGCTGATCCTCGCGACCGTCGTCGGTCTCGGCTCGACCTGGATGACGGCGACGCGCGGCACCGATCTCGGCACCCTCACGATCGGCGCCTGGACCGCCCGGCCCAAGACCGGCACCGCCGATGTCGATCCGTATTCGCGCGCGTCGATCGCGCGCAGCGGCGAGTTACCGGTCGGCACCGGCGACGGCGTCGCATTCTCGGCGACGACGGACGACCGCAAGCGACTGCTCGATGGGCGGTGCGACGTGGTCGTCAGCGGCGTCACGCCGGCAGCGCGATTCTGGACGTTGACGCTTTACGATTCAAAGGGGCATCTGGTCGCGAATTCGCTGCAACGTTACGGCTTCACCAGCCAGGAAATCATCCGCGGGGCGGATGGCGGATTCGAGATACGGGTGGCGTCGAGATCGCGCGCCGGAAATTGGCTCCCCACCGGCGGCATCGAGCGTTATGCGCTGATGCTGCGGCTGTACGATACGCCGGTCGGCGTGGCGACGCGGACTCAGCGCGACGCGCCGATGCCCTCGATTGCGACCGCGGGGTGCCCATGATCCGCTTGCTGTTCACGATCATCGCGGGCGTGCTGCTGGGCGGCGTCGTGCATCTGGTCAGCGTTCTGGCGTTGCCGCGCATTGCGACCCAGGACGCCTATTCGCGCCTGACCCCGATGACAAAGCTCAACGCGGTTACTCCCCTGCCCCTGGCGGCTCCGAACAACGCCCCGATGCCGTTCATGGATCCGGCGTTCGCGATCGCGATTTGCCGCTACGATCTGTCGGGTGGACCCATCAAGCTGGCGGTGCCGGTCAGCCAAGCCTACACCTCGGTGTCGTTCTATACCCGCAACGAAGTCGCCTATTACGCCATCAACGACCGCTCCGCCGGGCGCAAGGTGATCGAACTCGATCTCATGACCGAAGCCCAACACGCCGAATTGCCGGAAGACGAGGACGTGACAGCGGCCGACCGTTTGATTATCGATGCTCCGACCGCAACCGGGTTAATCGTGTTGAAAGCGCTGGCGCCGGAGCCCGGCCTGATGCCGCAGGCCCAGGCGACGCTCGCGGCGTCAAGCTGCAAGGTGCAAAACGAACCGCCGCCCACGAAACAGGAAGAGCCTACGCCCGCGCCGGCTCCGGCTCCGGCTCCGCCCCGGGGCAAGCGCTGATCGGGGAAACGATTGGCTGCCCGTCGTCATTGATGCGATGCGCGTTCGATTCAATGCTGGCTGCAACGACAATTCTCATAATCGACCGGGTCGTGGCTGTTGAAGATCGTCACCTCATGCCCGTGCGTTGACTTCAGCTGGCGCAACCGCTCCTGATTGGCCATTCGCAGGTTGCGATCGAGGTCGGCCTTGCGCTGAAAATAGCCGAGCACCAGCGGCATCCGAACCTTGGCCTGCAACTGGCCATGGAAGAAGTAGCTATCGCCGGCGTGCAGCAGCCATTTGTCCTTGGCCCGCACAGCGATGCCACAATGGCCCGGCGTGTGGCCGGGCAGCGGAATCATCAGGATGTCCGGCTCGCGATCGCCCAGCGCCCGCACGCCCTTGAAGCCGAACCAGTCGTCGCCACCCTCCCCGTAGAACGTCCATTCGGGCCCATGCTTCCATTGATCGGTGACATAGCGGCCCTTCGGCGCGGCGGTCTTATGCAGGACGGCGATCTCATGCTCCTTGCGGTGGACGTGCACCTTCGCCCTCGGGAAATCCGCAATGCCACCGGCATGATCCCGATCGAGATGCGTCAGCAGGACGTGCCGCACATCGCCGGGCCGATAACCCAGAGCTTCGACCTGCCGGACTGCCGTCTCGGACAGATCGAGCCGAGGCGCTGTCTGCCGGACCCATTTGCGCCCAAGCCTCAACGGCTGCGCGATATCGTCGAGCCCGATGCCGGTATCGACCAGTGCAAGACCGTCGTTGGTCTCGACCAGCAAACAGTGACAAACCATCCGCGCTCTCTGGAAAATGCCGCCGGTGCCGTTCACGAAACGCCGCCCGATCGGGCACATGGTGCCGGTGTTGAGATGATGGATGTGCATGACAAGCCCTTTCAAGAAACCGGCGCTTGCTTGCCATCCTTCCAGCCATAGGTACAATATTGATATCTGATATCATCAATAGGATAGGCCTATGGATATTCGGGAGCTTCGATATTTCGCGGCCGTCTTCAGGGAGCGCAACCTGACAGCGGCAGCCAGGCGCTGCTTCATCTCGCAGCCCTCGATCTCGGCGGCCATTACCAACCTCGAAGCAGAACTTGGTACGACGCTGTTCATCCGGCACAAGAAAGGCGTCGCGCCGACGCGATCGGCCGAGCAGTTCCATTCGGTCGCCCGCCGCATCATCGACGACGCCGATGCGGCGCGAAATCTGTTTAGAACGCCATCGGCACGCCATGCGCTGACGCTCGGGCTGATGCGAACGCTCGATATGCCCAGGACCATCGCGCTGTTGAAGCCGCTGACCAGCGCATCCGATGTTGCGCTGCGCCTTGTCGGCATCCATGAGGCCGCGGATGCGCGGATTATTTCCAAGAGCATGATCGATGCTGACGAGCACTTCATTCCGCTCTGGACCGACCGTTATGTCGTGGCGCTGCCGCCGTCGCATCCGCTCACCTTGAAAGACAAGCTTCGTACGTCGGACTTCGCCGGCGTCGCGATGATTGATCGCTGTCATTGCGAACAGAGCGAATTCTTCAGCCGTACCGCGCAGCCGCGCGAAACCGTGGCCATCGCGGAATCGGAGGATTGGGCGATGGCGCTGGTCGCTGCCGGCGTTGGCATTGCGATCGTTCCGGAAGGCGTGGCGCGCGCCAATCCAGATGTCGCTGTGCGTGAGATCGAGGTCGAGGTGAAACGCCAGGTCGGACTTGCCTACAGCGCGGTGCGGCCTGCCTCAGACGTGCTGCAGAATTTCATTGCGAAACTTGGGAAGCAGCGGCCGAACGCACCCCGCGCCAAACGAGTGGCCACGATCACGGATGGGAGATAACGGCAATTCTAGCCGCGAACGCTCACCGCATGCCCTATGACCGGCTGCGCCGCGACCGGTGGATTCGCCGTCTGCGCGGCGAGTTCGCCGATCAACCGGTCGGCGTCGGCCGCGATGTTATCCGGCGCCTGGATCACCAGCCGTTCCAGCCCCCAGCGATAGGACGAGATCCTCCGCTCCAGGCATTGCTCCACCCACTGCACGATCAGGGCATTTTCTTCCATGCGGGCGACCGCGTCGCCGCGTTCGCGCGGCGATAATAGCGAGATTTGCTTGAGGCTGGCGTTGCGCTTCCTGTCGAGATCCAGCACGCGGACGGCAGCGGAAAAGAACGGCTCGAACCGCGTCAGATCGTTGCGCACATCTTCCATCAATTGCGCGTATCGCGATGAGTGCGAGCGGTGCGGCTCGTCAATCAGCATGCGTCCATAGGCGGTGCGGTCGAATATCACTTTCTGCCGCCAGGGCGAAGGAATCGGCGTGTAATCGCCAAACACGCTCTTCCAGGCCGGCCGTGAATGGGGCGGCTCGATCAGGGGATAAGCGAGATCGCGAAGCTGCCGTTCGTTGTCGGTGAGTTGGAATTGCGATGCACGCAGGCCGATGCTGGCCGTCGCCTCGCCGCCGATCCAGCGGTGCATGTCGTCGCTGAGAACATCCTGGCGGGTACGGCCGAAGTCGCCGCCGCTGCAGCCCCCGAGGGTCATGCAGGCCAGAAGCAACATCGGACCCGGTGACGAGATCAGAAGCTGCAGTTTTTTCCGGATCGGAAAACACGTCTCCGGCATATCTGGGGTGTCCGATGTCAGGTGCGCCGACGGCGACGGCGGCGGGGGGCCGTACCTTCTTCCGGTCCACTGCCACCGCTGGTTTCATCGGTGTTGCGTTCGATCCGGACGACGGGGAGAATCATTACGATCCCGATGCCTTCGCGTGGAGCCCCATCCATGGTTGAGGCCGGCCGCCGCGAAGCTGCATCCGCCGGAAAAACAATGATGGTGCCCATGTTGAACTCTCTCTGGTTGCCGCTCTGACATGATTTGGCCGGCGACAGGCCATCATTAAGAACAGGACGTGGTTAACGGCATCTTAATTTGTCGTGGCGGACTCCGATTTGACGCCGGCACCGCCGGCGGCTCGTTGTGGCACAACGGAGCCCCGAATTATGTGAAGATCTTCACAGATTGTTTTCCTTAACGAGCTGTTAATCTCAAACCCTTGTTTTCAAAGGCTCCGCGGTCCCGGCGCTAACGTCAATAACGTCGTATGCATGACGCTAGATCGGTGTATGCGCGCTGGTCGATCCGCGATTTGGCGGCGGCATTTCGCTGCCTGATTCCGGCCTTGGCCGGCATCGAACGCCGCGAGGGATTCGCTAGTGTCGCTTTCGTCCACGAAGATCGATTGGTTAGGTACGTCTTCCACCCGATAGACGACGAGATCACATGGCATTGCCCTGGGGTGCTTTGCGTGCAGACTAGACACGGTCGACCGTGGGTTCGAATCTCAATTTCGGCCTGCCCATTACGTGGTTTAGATCGTGGCTTTCTTCTGAAACATTAGAAATTCAGGCGCAAAATCAACGCGGTTGACAACCACCCCTTCAGCAACATCGCCGCCCAAAGTTCGTTAGCGGCTTTTTTCGAGGATGTCGCGCTGCGATCGCTGCTTTCAGATCGTCCGTCTCGAGGGAATGGCGCACGAACGGAGCTCGACTATCGATGTCGACAAGCGTCTTGGGGAGTCAATCTTTCAACAGCCGCCCGGCAGTCGCCGCGCTTTTTGCGCCCCGCTGTCGCCGTTTCTTCTACTACCTGCTTTAGAGCCTTCCAACCTGCGAAGATTGTCGGCTTTTATCGTCCTCGGTTTTCAGAACTGAGGTACACGCTATGAGTCCCCCGCAACCAGCACCGACCAGACGAACTATTCGTAGGCAGCAATTGCGCGAGATTGTTCCGCTTGCAGACACCACGATCTACGATATGGAGCAACGCGGCGACTTTCCGCAGCGCTTCTACCTGACGTGCCGTTGCGTTGTGTGGGATCTCGCCGGAGCCAAGGCTTGGGTCGAAATGCGACGCGAGGCCTCCAAAGCGAAAGCCATCAATCGCGCGCCAGCGCGCATCTGGCGCGGCTTGGTAGCGCAGGCGGTCGAACGCGCGGCAGGCATCCGGTGAACGATGCCCTACCATATTGGCCCGCCGCGCTGCGGCTCGACCAGGCCGCAGCGTATGTCGGTTTGAGCGTGGACACGTTCAAAGAAGTCTCCCCTGTCAAGCCAATTGCTTTCACGCCATCCACACGCGGGCATCGCTATCTGCGCGCCAGCCTGGACAATTGGCTTGTCAGCTTAGACCCTAATGGTTCGAATTCCGCCCCGACGAAACGGCGGATTGGGGAGAAGATCGGTGCTCAAGGTGAAGCTGTCAGGTCTTAAGATCGCCCATGCCCGGGGCAAGTATTACGTCTATCTCCGGGCGACTGGCGAAACCCTGTTAAGGGGCTTCGATGGCGATAAGGAGGCGCTGCTGCGCAGGCTCTCCATGCCGGACATGATCACGGCCTATAATCGACCGCGGGTCCGCGCGCGGCGTGCGGAGACGTTCTCTGTTGAGACGCTCGGCGGCTTCATAAATTGGTTCACAAACGGCGACATCGACCGCGCGGCGGAGGAACGCAAAGCAGAGGATCGCTTTGGCGATAACCCCGAGGGTTATCCGAAGTGGAGGACCAAGCTAGCGGCGGCGACGCGGAAGGACTACCTCGAAGCCTTCGGGTGGCTGCGGGATGAATTCGACATTATGCTGACCGACATCACTCAGCCTGACCTGTACGACTTGCGCGACAAATGCGCCAACCAGAAGTGGCCGCGCTTCGCGGACCAGATGATCAGCGCGCTCTCGTCGATGTTCAGGCAGGCCGTGAAGCGCGGCCGTTCGACAGGGATGAAGATCAATCCCTGCCTGGGCATGGACAAGGCCCACGAAGCCGATCCGAACGCCAACCGCGAGTGGTTCCCCGAGGAATGGCCGGTCGCCTTCCAGCGCGCTCCGATGGAGATCAAGATCCCACTGACGCTCGCCAGGTACGGCGGGCTCCGTGGTCAGAGCATAGTGGTCGTCGGCTGGAAGCAATATCGGCCAGACGAGCTCACCGGCATGTGCTTCCGCTTCGTGACGCGCAAGAACCAGCGGGGTCTCTACCTTCCGGCGATGCAGGAGCTTCAAGACTTCCTCGCCGGCCTCAGCCGGTCCTCGACCCTGATCGCGGTCCGCGACAATGGAACGCCGTGGCCGAGCGAAAAGGAAATGCAGACCCGCGTGAGCCACTACCTGCGCGACTTGGAGCAAGCCGGCCTGATCGGCGCCGGGACCACCCTGCACGGCCTCCGCGTCTCCTATGCCGCGTGGTGGAAGCGGACCGGCGGCGCCAACAACTCGGAGGTGGCCGACCTGCTGGGCGACAAGTCGGAGCGCATGGGCAAGCACTACACCCGGCACGTCGAGGCGGAGGCGAACGTCATCCGGGCCTTCACTCGGGTGAGGGACGCAAAGTGAACAGGTTTTGCACCGTTTTGGAAAACGGGAGCGCCGACCTGGAAAACATTCGTTGCCCCGGGGCGAAAACCCTATAAGAAACAACGGCGCGGACGTGGCGGAACTGGTAGACGCAAGGGACTTAAAATCCCTCGATGGCAACGTCGTGTGGGTTCGAGTCCCAC
>Ga0137418_10002415_pt1 | contig 17115 bp, 12 predicted proteins | sample CZODoug3_1_2_16f_FD_122242 | JGI IMG/M metagenome (GOLD analysis project Ga0137418, IMG submission 122242) | Vadose zone soil fungal communities from Angelo Coast Range Reserve, California, USA - CZODoug3_1_2_16fungal (Hybrid Assembly) | ecosystem: Environmental > Terrestrial > Soil > Vadose... | reverse complement strand
CTGAAAGCTGGAACCACTTTTTTTCGGGCGCCGGAGATCAAGTAAAGCGTGTGCGGCATTTGCGGAATCGCTTTTGCCGGACGTGCTTCGGAAGCGGAAACGCGAGTTCGGGCCATGGCCGCCGCGATGCAGCACCGAGGGCCCGACGAGGACGGTTTTCTCATTGATGAAGTGCGCGCTCCAGGCCTGGCGCTGGGCATGCGGCGACTCAGCATCATTGACCTGAAGACGGGTCATCAGCCGGTTTGGAACGAAACGCGCGACGTGGCGGTGATTTTTAACGGCGAGCTTTATAACTACCGCGAGCTTCGAGAGCGGCTGATACTTTTCGGACACCGGTTCAGCACACAATCTGACACAGAAATTCTGGTGCACGCGTGGGAAGAGTGGGGCGAGGACTGCCTGGAAGAGTTGCGCGGAATGTTTGCACTGGCGCTTCTGGATTTGCGGAAACGTTATGCGACGGCGCCGTTGCTTTTTCTGGCTCGGGACCCGCTCGGCATCAAGCCTTTGTATTACGCGCAGACCAGCGACGGATTTGCATTTGCGTCAGAAATTCGCGCGCTGGTGGCCGGGAAAATGGCGGCGAAGGCGCTTTCGCAAGACGCGCTAACGTCTTACTTTCTTTTTGGCAGTGTTTCGGAACCAGTGACTCTGCTGGACGGAGTTTTTTCACTTCCCCCTGGGCACCGCATGCTGCTGTATGTGCCGGAACGGCGGCGCATGCCGCGTGCGCGAGCATGGTGGGACGCTACTCGGAGCCCGGCGGCGAAGGAGGGGCGCGCCATCAGCGATTTCTCTTCCGCGGCGAGGAGTTTAAGGACGCTGCTGGAAAATGCCGTGCATGCCCATCTGATCGCGGATGTTCCGGTGGGCTTGTTTCTTTCCAGCGGTTTGGATTCCAGCGCGATCGCGGCGATTGCGGCGCGTGCGCAGGCGGGAATTTGCAGCTTTACGCTGAGCTTTCCGGGAACGGCTTACGACGAAGCCCCGCGAGCGCGAAGCATTGCGAAACATTGCGGAACGCGGCATCGCGATATACCGCTTGGAGGGGAAGCGGTTTTGTCCAGGATCGACGAAGCAGTTGCCGCCCTGGATCAGCCCAGCATGGATGGGATTAATACGTACTTTGTGTCGTGGGCAGCACGAGAAGCTGGCCTGAAGGTGGCTCTTTCAGGAGTTGGCGGCGATGAATTGTTTGGCGGTTATGCGACATTCACGGACACCCCGCGAATTACTCGATTGATCCAAATGGCGTGGTTCGTGCCTGCGCCGATGCGGAAAGCGGTTGCGCCGCTGTTGCGAGCACTGATCGCGGCGAGGAGCAGCCCGGACGCTGCGCGAAAGGCGGTAGCGGCATGGTTGTCGCCAGACGCGTTGCCGCACCCGTATTTTTTCACGCGAGCTTTGTTTCCAGTAGGCGCGGAGTTGTCCAGGTTGATTGAGCCGAGATTTCGGCCGAGCAGTGTGGCTGCGGACGGAGTGACGCTGGAGCCGACGTGGCTTGGGTGGCTGGAAAGAGCGGCCGATGGAGCGCGCAAGTTGGAGGGGACGAGCAGCGTTTCGTGGCTGGAGATGCGCAGCTATATGGCGAGCACGTTGTTGCGCGACACGGATGCGGTGAGCATGGCGCGTTCCCTGGAGGTTCGCGTGCCGCTGCTCGATACGCCGCTCGTTGAGTTTGTCGGCGCGCTACCGGAAGGCACACGGCGCCGGGACGGAACCTCGAAGGCATTGCTTGTTGCGGCGATTGGAGATTTGCTGCCGCAAGAGGTTTTGGCGCAGAAGAAAAGGACATTTACATTGCCATGGGAAGATTGGCTGCGGGGCGGATTGCGTAAGCGGCTGGAGACAAGCTTTGCGGAAGTGGCGCCGGGATTGGCGCGGTATCTTCGGGCAGACGGAGTGCGCGAGGTGTGGGGCGCTTTTCTTGACGGTAAGACTTCGTGGTCGCGACCGTGGTCGATTTATGTGCTGAATGAATGGTGCCGGCGACGACTCTAGCGCATCCTGCGCTGCGAGATTTGAGATCGATTATGGCTCGCAAGAGCGCAGCCTGCCTCAGGCGGGTTGGCCTCTACCGGAAGAGCAGCCGCGGCGGCTGGTCGCGGTGCGGTACACTGATTCGCTTACATGAATATTCTGGGTATCAATGCGTATCACGGGAACGCTTCGGCGGCCGTGGTGTGCGATGGACAGCTGGTGGCCGCCGTGGAGGAGGAGCGATTCAATCGGGTTAAGTACGCAGCGGGATTCCCTGCGGCAGCGATTCGTTATTGCCTGAAGGAAGCGGGTCTGAAGCTGGCGGAAATCGATCACGTGGCGGTGCCGCGGAATCCGCTGGCGCGGCTGGGCACAAAGCTGTTTTATGCGCTGCGCATGCCCTCATTTGCGCGCGGCCGGGCCAAGGTGCTGGTGAAATTTACCGGCGTGCGCGAAGCATTGGCAGCAGCGTTTGACAGCGATGCCGAAACAATCAAAGCACAATTTCATCGCATCGAGCACCATCAGGCGCACCTAGCCAGCGCCTTCTTTGTTTCGCCGTTCGAACGTGCTGCGCTGCTTTCTGCGGATGGACTCGGGGATTTTGCGAGCACGATGTGGGGCAGCGGAAGCGGGAATCGCATGGATATCGCCGATGCGATTGCGTTTCCGCACTCGCTGGGGCTGTATTACACGGCTGTTACGCAGTATCTGGGCTTTCAGAAGTTTGGCGACGAATACAAAGTGATGGGGCTGGCAGCGTATGGCGAGCCCGAGAAGTTGGAAGCCTTTCGCGAGATCGTGCGGTTCGAACCGAATGGAAACGGCAACGGTTTTCAGCTGGGACTCGAGTACTTTGTGCATCATCGCACGGGACCGGAAATGAGTTGGGCGGAGGCCGATAAAACGCCGACGCTGGGAAGGCTGTTTTCCGAGCAGATGTCGCAGAAGTTGGGCGCCGCGCGGTTAGCAGAGGAACCGCTGGAGCAGCGCCACCGGAACTTGGCGGCATCGCTGCAGGCGAGGCTGGAAGAAGTATATCTCGGGATGCTGCGGAAGCTGGCGAAGGCTACTGGACTGAAATCGATTTGTCTGGCGGGCGGAGTGGCCTTCAACTGCGTGGCAAACGGCAAAATATTTGCCACTACTCCGTTTGAGCAGGTGTACGTGCAGCCGGCTGCGGGCGACGCAGGATTGGCGGTAGGCGCGGCGTATTACGTGTGGCATCAGAAATTGGGGAAGCCCCGTTCGTTTGTGATGGATCACGCATATTGGGGGCCGGGATTTTCGGCAGGAGAGACTCGCGCAGCGATGGAGTCGAGCGGCATTGCGGGCAAGGGATATGTTATTGAGGTATTGCCGGAGCAGGAGTTGGCGCGGCGCGCAGCGGCGATTGTCGCAGATGGAAAAATATTGGGATGGTTTCAGGGGCGGGCGGAATGGGGGCCGCGAGCATTGGGAAATCGCAGCATTGTGGCCGATCCGCGGCGAGCCGATATGAAGGATATTCTGAATCGCCGGATCAAGCACCGCGAGATTTTCCGGCCATTTGCGCCATCGATTTTGGCCGAGGAGACGGGTGAGTGGTTTGAGAAATCACATCCCTCGCCATTTATGACGCTGGCATATGCTGTACGGCCGGAAAAACGCGAGCTGATCCCAGCGCCTACGCATGTCGACGGCACTGGGCGTTTGCAGACAGTTACGAAGGAAGCTAATCCGCGATATCACGCATTGATTTCAGCGTTTCGAGAGTTGACCGGCGTGCCAGTCGTGCTCAACACATCGTTCAACGACAACGAGCCGATTGTTTGCCGCCCGGAAGAAGCGATCGATTGTTTCTTGCGGACGAAAATGGATGCCTTGGTACTGGGGGATTTTCTGGTGACCCGCGGCGTCTGAGTCCTCAGCGAGTACAGGCAAATGTGCTGCTGCCTGTACAATCTTGCGGTGCGAATTCTCCTGCTGAATCTCTATTATCCACCGGACACTTCGGCAACCGCGAAGATGGCGCAGACGGTTGTGAATGCGCTGTCGGCGGCGCATGAGGTGACGGTGGTGTGCGGGCGGCCTTCGTACGAGCCTACCGAGCGACGGGCTTGGCGTTTGTGGCGGACGGAGACAGCTGGCGGTTCACTCCAGGCCGCCAAAGCGAAAATCATCCGGGTAGGATCGACAGATTATTCGCGCACGGAGATGCGACGGCGCGTGCTGAATTACCTAACGTACGTCGCGTTGAGCGTGCCAGTGTCGCTGTTTGTGCGTTGTGAGGTGGTGTTGGGGATGACCGACCCACCGTTTGAGGGAATCGTGGCGGCGTTGGTGGCGCTGCTGAAGGGCAAACCGCTGGTGTACAACGTTCGAGATTTGTATCCGGACATGGCGATGGGCGGCTCGATCGTCAAGCCTGGCCTGCTGACGAAGGTGTGGGAGATGTTGCATAGATGGGCGCTGCGGAGGTCGAAGCGCGTTGTAGTGTTGGGCGAGGATATGCGCGCTCGAATTGTGGCGAAGGGAGTGAAGGCGGAGCGCGTCACGGTTGTGCGCGACGGAGCGGAGATTTGCGAAGCGGGGTCTAGCCCTGCCGTGGACTTTGAGGTTGTACGCGCGATTCGAGGCGATTTCAAGTTTGTATTGCTGCACGCAGGAAACCTGGGATTTTATGGGGCTTGGGAGACATTGGTCGCGGCGGCGCGAAAGTTGGCCGACGAGGGGATCGGGCTGGTTTTTGTCGGAGACGGTGCGCAACGGGAACAGGTCAAAGGCGCGGCGGCCGACTGCACCAACGTGCGATTTTTGCCATTCTTTCCAGCGGGCAAGATTTCATCGGTGCTGGCGGCGCCGGACGCTCACGTGGTTACGGTCAAGCGTGGATTGGAAGGAGTAATTGTTCCGAGCAAGATGTATGGAATTCTTGCAGCGGGAAAGCCGATCGTGGCCGTGGCACCGCCGGATACGGATGTGGCTAAGATCGGAGAAGAACGAGGCTTCGCGGTTTCAGCGGACCCGGATGATGCACTACGTCTGGCTGATGTGATTCGCCAGGTTTCTCGGAACGCAGAGAAGTTGCGACGGATGGGCGAAGCGGCGCGAGCTGCGGCGCCCGACTATGATAGAACAAACGAATTGCGAAAATTTGTGCGGATTATCGAGGAGGCGCGCTCGGCGTGACAATGGCGAACGGATTTGAAGTGGAGAACTCCCCTCGGTTACGGAAGCGCATGGTCGACGTGGAACAGATGTTTAGGCGAATGCTAACAGACAGGTAACCGCCGGAATTTTCTGGCCGGAGCGTGATTTCCGCGATATTGTGATAGTGCTGCGTGGGGCAGCAGTATAGATGTTTGTGAGCCGGCCCCCCAACCGGCCGTTTGTGTGAACACCGTCCGTGCAGGGCCCCTGCGCTGGTGAATCACATCCATTCTACGAGGTTTTATGTCCGCCGGTTTGCTGGCGTTTTTCATTGCGCTCTTTGCATCGATGGTGCTCACCGTACCGGTCCGCGCGTTGGCGTTGCGGGTAGGTATGGTGGACCTACCGGGGCCACGCAAAGTGCATTTGCAGCCGATTCCGCTGTTGGGTGGGTTGGCGATGTACGGCGGGGTGATGCTGGCCATTATTTTCGCGTTCGATGGCGCGGCGCGAGCGCAAAGTGTGGGAATCGTGACCGGTGCGACGCTGGTGGCGGCGGTGGGTTTCCTGGATGATCGCGGCTGGTTACATCACCAAATCAAGCTATTCGTCGGCATGCCGCTAGCTGCGTGCATTCTTCTCGCTAGTGGAATCCATGCGCAAGCCTTCGAACTGGTGGTGCCCGGGCGGGTAGGGTATGCGCTGGACGCGGCGCTCACCATTTTTTGGGTGGTGGCGATCACGGCTTCGTTCAGCATATTGGACCATATGGATGGGCTGTGCGCAGGTGTTGCGGCGACAGCATCGTTCTTTTTCGCGATACTCGCGTTTTTGAACGGCCAAACGGTAGTGTCGACCCTGGCTGCGGCAATTTTTGGAGCGGCCGCGGGCTTTCTGCGCTGGAATTTTAAGCCGGCGAAGATTTTCATGGGTGACGGCGGGGCCATGTTCTTGGGATTCCTGATGGCAACGCTGGGGCTGAAGCTGCGGTTGAGCAACGGGACTCACGCGTCCGCCCTTCTGGCTCCATTGCTGATTCTGGGCGTCACCATTTTTGATACTACGCTGGTGACGATTTCGCGCGCGCGACGAGGGCTGCTGCCGTTTGCGGCGCCAGGAAAAGATCACGCCGCACATCGTCTGGCGATTCTGGGGCTGGGGCAACGCGGCGCGGTGCTGATACTGTACTTGCTTGGAACTGTGAGCGGCGCCCTGGCAGTGCTGGTTTGCTATATTTCGGCAACGGCGGCGTTGTTGCTGGCCGTTTTGATCATTGCCGCGATGCTAGTGGCCATTGCGATGTTGGAGAAGGCACCTTTCGAGCGGCAGACCGCCAAGGCCGGAACGCTCTGATCAGCTAGCGTGGAAGATCCTGCACGTTGCCAACCTATTCGCGGCCATCGAGGTTTGCCGCGGTAATCGGATTCGCTATACTTACGACGGTCGTTCACTCACCCACTCGTCTGCATTCAGCAGGGTCGGGAAGCGGTACCCGTGGAGAACCATGGGAACCGACGATTGCGAATCCGTGGACTGTACGGGCAAGGCGAAAATCGTTGCAAACTAATCACGAAAAGGGCCGCCGCGAGCGGGATAACGAAGAAGTGATTGTCGTGGGAGGTTCCGCGGCCGGATTTTATACGGCAGCGAAGGTGGCTCAGGGCGGCAAGCGTGTGCGAGTGTTGGAGTCCAAACCCAATTTGGAGCCGCCATCGCGGACGCTGATTGTGACGAATCACTTTCGGAATCAATTGGGAGCCTCCGCGAACGAGAGCGTCCTGAACGAGATTCGCCGTTTTGAGTTATTCACGGATGGGCGTTCTGCGCAGATCGCGTTGGCCAAACCGGATCTTATCATCGAACGCGCAAGATTAATTCCAGGGCTTGCGCGAGAGGCGCGAGATTTTGGGGCGGAAATTTCCTTTGACACTCGTTTTCTGGGATTGTCTCCCAACGCGAATGGCATTCACGTTCAGGTGGAATCTGGCGGGGAGCAAAAAGAATTGCACGCCAGCAGTGTGGTGGGAGCGGATGGCGCGGCGAGCCGTGTGGCACGAACATCGGGCTGGGCTCCCGTCGAGACGGTACCCCTGCTCCAGGCAATCGTGCGCTTGCCGAAAGACTGCCCGGTTGACACCACTCGCGTGTGGTTCGTGCCCGACGATACACCGTATTTTTACTGGCTGATTCCTGAATCAGCGGAACGCGGGGCACTTGGCGTGATCGGAGAGGACGGGCGCGACACGACGAAATGTTTGGCGCGGTTCCTTGAAAAAAAGGGCATGGAGCCGCTGGAATGGCAGGGGGCGCGAATCCCGGTGTACAAGCGGTGGGTGCCGGTGAAGCGACGACTTGGTAAAGGTGACGTGTACTTGGTGGGCGATGCGGCGGCGCAGGTCAAAGTGTCGACTGTGGGAGGGATCGTTACCGGTTTTCGCGGCGCCCAGGCTGTGGCGGAGTCTATCTTGGGAGCCGGGCGTGGCCGCGAACTACGTGCGCTGCGGCGGGAACTAAGCACACATTGGCTATTACGGCGAACGATGCACCATTTTCAGCAGATCCATTATTCTCGGCTGGTGGACCTGCTCAACGCGGCTACACGAGAAACCTTGAGTGAAGTTACCCGCGACGAATCGACACGACTGCTGTGGAACGTGCTTCGCCGGCAGCCGCAATTGATATTGCTGGGCCTGCGTGGGCTGCTGCTGGGGTGGAATAGCGAACGTCGATAAGAAGCGGGATTTAGGGATGTGTGATCATAAAAACTTTTGGCGTGGAGGTTTAGCTTGCGTCTCTCTGTAGTCGGATGTGGTTACGTCGGTCTGGTGACCGGTGCATGTCTCGCGGAAGCGGGGCACGAAGTCGTTTGTACGGACATTGATGAGAAGAGAATCGCGCAATTGCAGGCGGGCGGCGTGCCGATCTACGAACATCACCTGGACAAGATTCTGGAGTCGGCGTTAAGGGCGGGGAAAATTTCGTACACCTCGGACGCCGGTGATGCGATACGCAAGGGCGATGCAATTTTTATCTGTGTCGGAACGCCGCCCAAAGAAAACGGCGATGCGGACCTTTCTGCAATCGACCATGTGGCACGACAGATTGCCACGGAGGCGCGATCTTCGAAGCTGGTAATTGAAAAGAGCACGGTTCCGGCTCGCACCGGATTGGAACTGCGCCGCGCGCTCACGGCCTATTCGCGGAACAGCGGCTTAACGTTTCGCGTAGCTTCCAATCCAGAATTCCTCCGCGAAGGCACTGCGGTATCGGATTTTTTTCACCCCGACCGTATTGTGGTCGGAGTGGAGGATGAGAATTCGGCACGCGATATGCGCGAGATTTACCGGCCAATCCTGGAGCGCTCGTTTCGATGTCCGGTGCACAATGGCACATGTCCTCCGGGCAGCGCGGTGGACCTGCTCATTACCACAATCAACAGCGCCGAGCTGATCAAACATGCTTCCAACTCGTTCCTGGCACTGAAAATCAGTTATGCCAATGTGATTGCCGACCTGTGCGAGAAAATCGGCGCGAATGTGGAGGAAGTGACGCACGCGATGGGACTGGACTCGCGTATAGGCACACAATTCCTGCGGGCGGGATTGGGTTTCGGCGGTTTTTGTTTTCCCAAGGATTTGCAGGCATTCATCCATCTGGCCGGCACGGTGGGCGTCGATTTTGACATCTTGAAAGCGGCGGAGCGGGTTAACAAGCAGCGCATCGATAAGTTTTTCGACAAAGTGCGCCAAGCGCTCTGGGTGATCAAAGGGAAACGCGTCGCGGTGCTGGGACTGGCGTTCAAGGCGAATACCGACGACATCCGATTCTCGCCTGCGCTGGAGGTTGTCAGGGAACTGCTGCGGCAAGGAGCGCAAGTGCAGGCAAGTGATCCGGAAGCGATTTCTAGATCGAAAACGCTTTATCCCGCCGTTGCTTATCATGAAGATCCCTACGACGCTTTGCAGGGCGCAGAGGCCGCGCTAGTCTGTACGGAATGGGATGTTTTTCGAGACTTGGATTGGGAGCGCGCGGGGAAACTGATGGCGCGACGCCTGGTGATTGACGGCAGGAACCTCTATTCGCCCGCACGAATGCGCGAGTTGGGCTTCGAATATTATTCCTTCGGTCGGGAATAGCTTCGGCCAGCATCCGAAGAACATGCGGAAGAACAAACGGACCTACTAGGCAATGGTGGTCTGTTTGCCCGCGAAATGCTCCTTGAAATAATCGAGCGTGGTTCGCAAGCCTTCATCCAGGCCAACTTTCGGTTCCCAACCAAGAAGGCGCTTGGCTTTGCTGATGTCCGGGCAGCGCTGCTTGGGGTCATCTTGCGGAAGAGGTTCAAAAATAATCTTGGGTGCGTTTTGGAAATAAGTCCGAATTCGCTCCGCAAATTGGAGAATAGTGATTTCCTGAGGATTGCCAATATTCACGGGGGAATGTTCATCCGATAGCATTAATCGGTAAATCCCTTCAATCAAGTCAGAGACGTAACAGAAACTGCGGGTCTGCTTGCCCTCGCCGTACACGGTAAGTGGCTTGCCGGTGAGCGCCTGGTGAACGAAGTTGGGAAGAGCCCGGCCATCATTTAAGCGCATGCGAGGTCCGTAGGTGTTAAAAATGCGGACGATGTGGGTATCCACGTCATGATAGCGGTGATACGCCATGGTCATAGCTTCCGCGTAACGTTTAGCTTCGTCGTAAACTCCCCGAGGCCCAATCGAATTCACGTGCCCCCAGTATGTTTCGGGCTGAGGCGAAACCTCCGGATCACCGTAGCATTCACTGGTGGAAGCCAGGAAGAATTTAGCTTTCTTGGCGAGGGCCAGACCGAGTGCATTGTGCGTGCCTAGCGCGCCGACTTTTAGAGTCTGGATAGGCATTTTCAAATAGTCGACGGGGCTGGCCGGCGAGGCAAAGTGCAAAACGTAATCGACCGGCCCGGCAACATCGATGTAATTGGAGACATCCGCTCGGGCTATGCGAAAGCGCGGATGCTTCTGAAGATGGGCGACGTTGCCGTCCACCCCAGTAACAAGGTTGTCCAGCGCCAGAACGTCCCATCCCTCGGAAATCAGGCGATCGCAGAGGTGCGAACCTAGAAAACCCGCCCCGCCGGTGACTACTGCACGCATGAATCCTCCCCGAAAGTATCAGCACGAGATATTATCGCGCTCACGAACGATTGACCACACTGACCAGGCGCGCTACCATGCGCCGATTTCCTTATGAGCAGCAGCGCGGCCCCCGCACACACTGGAAAGCGCCACTTCACTGGGGTTCTTCTTTTCGCCATAATTTCTGGCCTTACCGTAGTTGCCTTGATCATTCTTCTTGGGGTCGGTCGTTGGTTAGTAGTGGAAGATCCCTTAGAAAAGGCGCAAGCAATTGTGGTCCTCAGCGGGAGAATGCCGATGCGAGCCCAGGAGGCGGCCCGATTGTATAACGCAGGATGGGCGCCGCAAGTTTGGCTAACCCGCAGTGTGGAACCGGCAGCTTCACTCCAGGAAATGCATATCGCTTACATAGGCGAGGACTTCTTCAATTCACGTGTTTTGATGCACGAAGGTGTGCCATCGAATGCAATTCTCATACTGGAGCCGGCAATTAACAATACGATTGATGAATTGAGGGTTATTACAGCCGAGCTGGAGCGATCGAAGGCGAAAACAGTGATTATCGTTACGACTAAGGCGCACACGCGGAGGGTGCATACGTTATGGAGAGAGCTTTCCACGGGCCGTCGCGTGATTGTACGAGCGACGCCTAACGACCCGTTTGCCCCTGACCATTGGTGGCGTACGACGCGCGATGCGCTGGACGTGGTACGGGAAGTTTTGGGCCTTTTGAACGCTTGGGCAGGTTTGCCTCTACATCCTTGACGATCAGGCACACATCTCAAAAGAAAAGAAATCTCTTGCGGCGTGGCGGGACTCTTTCGTCGGGAATCTCCGGTACATGGGGCAGGTCGCGCCCTTCAAAAGCGGCGAGCGGATTGTCGATAAATAACGCCCGCGCCTTTTCTTCGCCAAATTGCTTACTGACCGCGTCGTAGGCAGGTTGCAAACGCAGTGGCCTGCGCTTGGTGTTGTGCGCGTCGCTAGCCACGAAATGCACGAGGCCCCGCCCGATCCAGCACAAGGAATCTTCTTGCGCGCGGGGGCCAAAAGTTCCAGTCAAGGAACCAGCCGTGACCTGCACATAGCAACCCAGGCGGGCCCAGGCGCCCAGGCGTTCCGGCTGCCGGCGCAGGATGGCATTGCGCTCGGGATGGGTGATTACGGGACGAAGGCCCTTAAGCTGCAGATCGTGCAAGGTGTCGTCCATGGAGGGTGGGATGGAGATTTCATTGAACTCAACAAGGAGATAATCATGCTGGTTGATGCAGAAGCGCGAAGCGCTCTTTCGCAAAGCCTCGACGTTTTCGGGGTTCAGGTGAAAGTCGCATCCAGTGGCCAGCTTCAACCGGTCTCCGAGTTCACTCTGCAAACGATCGCGTAGATGTTGTACGCGGGAATAGTCGAAGCGATACTCGCTGCTGGAATGCGGCGTGGCCACTACGTGCGTGATGCCGTCGTTGATCGCCGATTCAGCCATTGCCAAAGACTCTTCAATGTCGGCGGGGCCGTCGTCAACTCCAGGCAATATGTGGCAGTGCAAATCCACCATACGATTCGCGAACTCCTGGCAAGCAGCCATGACAGCGCACGAGGCCGTGCCTCTCGGCCTGACCGAATGCCACTGACTGCGTGCGGAATGCCGGTTGCGCCTTGAACCGCGGCTGGGACCCTGGCACGCATACTATCTTGCTCTGTTTTAGCAGTTCATCGCAACGGGACCGCTTCGTGGGAACCTCTTTGCGCTCGTTTTTGCGCACGCTGGGAACCTGCTATATTGATTCGTCTCTTTCGTATGGCTTTGCGGCTTGTGATTCCAACATAAGTTAGGAGTGCGACGCGACTCATGCCAATTGACCGGAAACCAGAGTTCTTCAAAGGCGCCCAACTCAAGGTCGCCATCATCGGATGCGGATATGTGGGCCTGCCGCTGGCGCTGCGTTTTGCGGAAGCCGGGCACAAGGTGACGGGGTTCGACACCGATCCGAATAAAATCAATATGCTGAATGCGGGCCGGTCGTATATCGAGCATATCCCGCAGACGAAGATCCAGCAGTTCGTCAACAGCAGGCATTTTGGCGCGACTACGGATTTTACTCGCTTGAAGGAAGCGGACGCCATCCTCATCTGCGTTCCGACGCCATTGGACGAGCGCCGCGAGCCGGACCTGAGCTATGTCGAGCAAACAGCTGTTTCGATTCAGCCGAACCTGCAGAAGGGTCAGTTGGTCGTACTGGAATCCACGACGTATCCCGGAACCACGGAAGAGCTGGTGCTGCCAATTTTAGAGAAGAGTGGGTTGCGCTGCCCCATTGCGGCAGGGCTTGAAAACGACAATGTGGCGTGCGACTTTTGGCTGGCGTTTTCTCCGGAGCGCGAAGATCCGGGCAACAAGCAGTTTGGTTTGGCGCAAATCCCGAAGGTCGTGGGCGGCGTGAATCCGCCGAGCGGGCGCGCTGCGCAGTCCCTCTATGCGCAGGTGGTGGCGCGCGTGGTCCCGGTAAGCTCCACTCGCGCAGCGGAAATGGCGAAGCTGCTGGAGAACATTTTTCGGTGCGTAAACATCGCCATGGTGAACGAGCTCAAGATGCTCAGTTTGCGGATGGGCATTGATATCTGGGAAGTGATTGACGCTGCGTCGACGAAACCCTTTGGCTTCATGCCTTTTTACCCTGGGCCGGGACTTGGCGGGCACTGCATTCCGGTGGACCCCTATTATCTTTCCTGGAAGGCGCGTGAGTATGATTTTTCAACGCGGTTCATCGAACTCGCCGGTGAAGTCAATACCGCCATGCCCTATCACGTGGTCGATGCGATTGCGGCCGCGCTTAACAATCACAAGAAGAGCTTGAAAGGCGCGAAAATCTTGATTTTGGGTGTCGCTTACAAGAAGGACGTGGACGATTTGCGCGAATCTCCTACGCTCAAGATCATGCAGCTTCTGCAACAGAGGGGCGCGCAACTCGACTACAACGATCCATATTTCCCGCAGCTCCACAAGATGCGGCATTACAACTACGAGAACATGAAATCGGTGCCGTTGAGTCCGCAAACGCTGAGCAGCTATGACGCGGTGATCGTGGCCACCGATCACTCCAGTTACGATTACGGCGCGATTGTCGACGCCGCTAAGCTGGTAGTGGACACGCGCAATGCCACTCGTCGCGTGACCCGCCACCGCGATAAGATCGTGCTCTGCTAGCCTCCAGCGCGGACTATTTCATCTTGACCAAAGCTACGCGAGCGGTCGCGAACGGCATCACCGCTTCAAGCACTACCGGCGTCCGGGTAGGATTGCTCGCCAGATACAATGTGAAGCGGGCATCCTTCATTTCCACGCCTGCGTCGAAAACGTGAAGGTCGATTTTTGAGGTGGCAAAGTTTCCCGCGGGCACTGTGACAGTCTCGGCACCTCCCGCATAGGAGGCGCGCACATCATAAAGCTTGTGCCCGTCATAGACCGGGCCGTGTACCTCTCGAACTTTATTCCAGTCCACTGTGCGCAAATACTGCATCATTCCCAGAGGGTCACGCGTCCCGGGGACCACGTGCGTCTGTGTGGCGTTTGGCGCGGCGCTCTCCGCACCGTTAGTGATCATGCGCTGGATTGATTCCTGCTTTTCCCCGCGTTCGTTCAGATGCATTTCATATTGCAGGCTGGAGAGCGTGGCAGCATCGCTGTACGAGTCGAACTGGTCGTCCAGCTCAAACATCATGCGCAACGGGTTCTCCGTACGCGCGAACGCTTGAAGATGCCATGCGCTTTTTCCGAAAAAGTTGCGGCGCTCGACGATTTGCAGGCGCAGATTCGCGACATTACTCAGTTTGGCGACGTCCGCCGCAAATTCCAGAACTTCGCCGGCATGCAGAGGCGTTGCTGCTTCAGCCAGAGCGGGCCGGTCTGTGGAATCTATCGGCTTTGATGGTGTGGTAGGACTTGGAAGCGCCACTTTCTCCGGATTTGCGGGCGTGGCGGATATGGCCGCCGGCGATGCTTTGGACACATGCGCCAAAGGCCCTAGCTCGTGCGCCCAATAGAAAACTCCGGCTGCGCAAACGAGGACGCCAAGGGCTGCCATTGTGGTGGTGTGCTTGGTCATGTGACTTGTGTGAACCTGATCGGAAACAATACGTTGCCTCATTGCCTTCCGTCGTACAATACTTTTCGCGCGCACGATGAAGGCCGAACACTCGGCGCATCCGCGCGAATTCGAGGTTACCAAAAACGCGAGGCGCTCGTCCTTCGGAAGCGCTCGTTTAGGAAGCGGCAGCCACCCGCCTGCTGCGACCTGATATAAGGGGGATCCCCAAATGCGTTTCGTCGTCACAGGCGGCGCCGGCTTTATCGGTTCCAATACGGTGGACGAACTCGTCCGCCGCGGCCACGGCGTGGTGGTGCTCGACGATCTTTCATCCGGCAAGGAAGAGAACCTCGCTGACATCCGCAACAAGATCACACTGATTAAGGGCAGCATCACGGACATCGAAGTCGTTCGCAAAGCCATGCACGAAGCGGAATATGTGATCCATTTGGCCGCGCGCACCTCGGTCCCGAAATCGGTCAAAGATCCCATCGAAACGAATCGGATCAATATCGACGGCACTTTGAACGTCCTCGTAGCAGCTCGCGACGCGAAAGTGAAACGCATCGTTTTCGCCGCATCGTCCTCCGCGTACGGAGAAACGCCTACGCTGCCCAAGGTCGAGAAAATGGAACCGCAGCCGATCTCGCCGTACGGGGTCACAAAATATGTCGGAGAGTTGTACGCGAAAAGCTTTGGTCGGTGCTATGGACTCGAGAACGTCTCACTGCGCTACTTCAATATTTTCGGACCTCGCCAGGAACCCAGCTCTCCATATTCTGGAGTGCTCGCCAAATTCTGCACCGCGTTTCTTGAAGACACACAACCGGTGATTTTTGGAGACGGCGAGCAAACCCGCGATTTCACTTACGTGGACAACGCCGTGCAAGCCAATTTGCTGGCTTGCGAAGCTCCTAATGTATCCGGAAAGGTGTTCAATGTTGGGGTCGGCGGGCGCTTCTCGTTGAACCAAACCGTAACGCTTCTCAGTAATATTTCGGGCAAAAACCTAGAGCCGAAATATGAACCGGCCCGCGACGGCGATATTCGCGACTCGCAAGCGGACATTTCCCAAGCACGCGAATTCCTGGGCTACGAACCGTCAGTTGCGTTCGATGAGGGCCTGCGGCGCACATTCGAGTGGTATCGCACGACGCAAGAAAAAGAAAAAGCGGCCCCCACAGCCGTTTCCACGCCCACATCCGTCCCAGGTTCGACGAAAGCCTGAAAAAATACACCTGGGTCTGTCCCTGTGATTCGGGCGATGTTGCTTGATCTAAAACGCGCGGGGACTATGGCAGGCTCGTCCTTCCGTAGCTCAGCGGCTCGCCAGCCTTTGGGGTATCGTAATTCCAGAAGAAGAGGGGCTCGAGCCTTTTCTGCTCTGGCCAAATCTGGTCCAGCGTGTCACCCTCGAACAGCTCTCCGTTTTTCATAACCCAGTGCACGCTGTTCGTGTTGTGAATATCTTCGAGTGGGTTCTTGTCCAACACCAGCAGGTCGGCAAGCTTACCGGGCTCGATCGAGCCGATATCCTGCGGGCGCCCGACAATTCGCGATCCGTTGACGGTCGCGCAGCGCAGCACTTCCATCGGCGTCATCCCGCCGCTGGCTAGCATCCACATCTCCCAGTGATACCCAAGTCCTTGTAACTGGCCATGACTGCCGACGCCGACGAGTCCGCCGGCACGCTGGAGCTTGGCCATCTGCGCGGCAAGTTTCGGGAATGCGAACTCGTCCTTGCGGAACCATCCGCCACGCCGCTTGGTTTTTTCGTCGATGATGCGATGCGGCGTGAAGTGGTTGAGCTTCACGTCATCGTGAACGTTGGTGGACTCATAGAAATAGTCTTCGCCGAAGGGTCCGCCGTAGTTCACGATCAGTGTCGGGGTCTCCGCGATGCCAGATTGCGCGAACATTTGCAGCACGTCTTTGTACAGTGGCGTAATTGGCAAGGTGTGTTCGTTGCCGTGAAATCCGTCGATCACGTGCGTCAGGTTCAGCTTCAGGTCCAGCGCGCCTTCGGTAGTCGGCATCATTTCCAGTTCTTTCGAAGCTTCCACCATGTATTGGCGCTGCTTGCGATTGCCCACCACGTAGCTCTTGATGTTGTGCGTACCGTAGTATTTCTTGTACTTGGTCAACACGCCTTTCACTTCAGCCGTGGACTGGAAATTATTGTCAGAGAAAACGCCGGGCCCGGTAGAAAATGCGCGTAATCCAATGATGTCCCCGGTATCCACCAGATCCTGATACGCGAACATATCATTTGTCCCGGTTTGTACGTCGAGGCCCGACGTCACGCCATACGCCAGATTCGCGAGGAACGCCCAATTCTGCGTGTCTAGTATTCCGCGGCGAATTTCCGTCCAATGTGCGTGCGTATCGACAAAGCCAGGGACGATCGTCTTTCCGCGAACATCGATTATCTTCGCTCCCGCGGGCACACTTCCTTTTGCTCCTACACTTTTGATCCGATTGTTCTCAACCACAATGTCGGCGTTCTTCAGCACCTCTTCCGAACCGGCCACGCCCTTCATCGTGATGACTGTCGCTCCGCGCAGAACTACTGTCCCTTTAGGCGACTTGCGGGGCAGTTCTACATTGATAGCGATCTCCTCGACGTTCTTTTCCTGCTCCTTGAATTTCTTTTGTTCCTTCTTTTCTTCTTTCTTCGTTTCAGTGGAAGATGCGCCAGCCTCCTTCTTGTCCGCGCCTTCCTTGTCTTCTTTCTTGTCGCCGTCTTTTTTCTCTTCTTTCGGCGGCTCGAAGGTTATTGCGCTAAGCGGCTCGCGAAATAA
>Ga0137418_10002414_pt1 | contig 17115 bp, 16 predicted proteins | sample CZODoug3_1_2_16f_FD_122242 | JGI IMG/M metagenome (GOLD analysis project Ga0137418, IMG submission 122242) | Vadose zone soil fungal communities from Angelo Coast Range Reserve, California, USA - CZODoug3_1_2_16fungal (Hybrid Assembly) | ecosystem: Environmental > Terrestrial > Soil > Vadose... | reverse complement strand
TTCGCGACGCCCATCACGTTGTAATGGGGTACTACGCGCTCGGCGCCGTAATAGGTGAGAGTGACGACGCTGCCGCCATCGGTCATCAGCGGAGCCGCCCCGTGACTCACGGCGATGAGTGAATAGCAGCTGACGTCGAGCGCGATGCGGAAGCCCTCGCGAGTGGTCTGCACAAAATCGTTCTTCAGTTCATCCGCTGGAGCAAACGCAACGCTGTGCACCACGGTATGCAGCGTTCCATACTTTTCTTTCAGGGTTGCGAATAGGGAAGCGATCTGCTCGTCGCTGGAGACGTCGCACATGAAGGCCTCGGCGCCGGGAAGAGACTTGATCAGATCGTCAGCTTCTTCCTTGAGGCGTTCATTTTGGTAAGTGACGGCCAACTTGGCACCGGCGGCCTGCAGCCTTTGCGCGATCGACCACGCGATGCTGCGCTTGTTGGCGACCCCGAATACCACTGCCGTCCGGCCCTGCATCGCATTCGACATTCTCATGATCCTCGCAGAATTAAAGAGGATATCAAATGCGACTGGTCAGACCCGTGCCTCTTCTGCCGCTGGCTCTGCGGCGGGTGCAATCGTCGGTACTGGGCTTTCCGGTAGCGCAGGTCTCTCCACCGGCCAGATCGAGGTCACGAACGAGATCGCGAATACCGCCGCTACCATGGCGAAGGCCGCAGTAAGGCTATAGCTGTGGGCGACGTATCCCACCGAAATGCCCAAGACCAACTGCATCAACAGTCCCGCAAAATAAAAAGTGTTCTGCACGCGACCCATAAAGTGGGGAGCTACCGTTTCCATCAGCGCGCTGGAGAGGGCCACGCCGCCGGCCCCGCGCGCTGATCCAACGGCGAAATACACCAGCACCGCTATGGGAATGACTAGCGTGTAGGGCGCGAGAATCATTCCCAAAGCCATGGCGGCCATGCACACTGCCACCGCGAGCCGCGGTTGCATTCTGCGGACGAGCCAGGGCGTGTACAGCGTGCTCAGGAATGCGCCCACGCCCCATCCTCCGTTCATCCAGCCGTACCCGACCGCGCCGCCGTGTAAGATGCGGTCGCTTAGTGGAGCGGTGATCACCTGTTGCGTCAGCATCGCCCCCAGAAACAGCGCCCAGGTGATTCCGACAAATTTCAAATAGCGGTTCGCCTGAATACTGCGCACACCTTCACGCATCTCGTGAACAAAATGCGCCAGCGCGCCCTCCGCCTTTGCAGCTGCCGCCTCCGCCGATAGTGCCGGACGCGCCACCACCTGTCTTCCGCTTCTCACCGCCAGGTAGCAAAGAAACGAGATCACATACGTGGCGCAATCGATCAGCAGTACTCCACCGAGACCAACACGGTTATAGATGAAGCCGACCAGCGCTCCCGCCATCAACCATCCACCTTGCACCCCGGCCATCAGCAACGTGTTGGAATGAATGAATTCTGCCTGTGGGGTCAGCTCTTGGATAAGGGCAGTGATGCTGGGCCAGAACATCCAGAATCCTGTCGCCACCACGATGTTCATGGCGTAGACATGCCAAAGCTGCAGCGAGGTCGGGTGAAAGATCGCAAGCAGTGCCACCATTAGGATCATCAGTGCGCGTCCGGCGTCGAGCAACATCACGATGTGCCGGCGGTCTTCGCGATCGATCAACACGCCGCTGAAGGGCAGCACCGCCATCGCCGGCAGCGTGGTCAACACCAGCAGCCACCCTAGCGACATTTCCGAGTGCGTCTTCTGCAGGATGTACCAGGTAACGCCGGCGGAGTTCATGCCGCTGCCGAACATGGAGATTATGTTGGCGAGGAAGACGAATCGTAGCGGCCTGTGCTGCAAGATCTTGTGCATGGAGTTTATTCAGAGTACTCGATTTTGATGCGATCCAAACCTGCCAGATGCTTTTTCCCGATTGTGCCATAATCCAACCGCGCATTATGCAGACATCGAAAGTTCCATTATTTTTTGCCGCAGCTCTTGTGCTGGTCAGCGCGATAGCTCTATTTGCCGCTGAAAAGCGGCAACAGCATCCTGTTACTACGGCGTACGTCTCGGGTCAGGAAGTTCATGTACAGCCGGTACTCGAGCCGCGTTCGAGAACGTTTAACTACGGTCCGTGGACCCTGGGCTCGGTCGTTCACGATGACAAGGCCAGCGATCATCGTTTCAATCTGTATGTGATCTCGCCCGGGACTCAGGACCAGGCTCCGCCGCCAGCCGATGAATTCAACCACGCTGTCCTCATCAATTCAGCCGAAGATGAAGGCGACAAGGTCACCGAGTGGGACGTGTTTTGGGTGGTCGTTCTCGATCCCGATCTCAACCAGGAGATTCGCAGCGAGCGCGAATTGCTCCTCGCGGGACAAGCCTATTTCCTGCCTGGTGATCTCTACGAGCCAGAGGACGCCCCGGGACACAATCTGCTCAGGCAATTAGGTCTTGATTCTGTGAATGATCTCGCCCGCTTCCGTCGCCGCGACGGCGCACTGCCGCGCGTCGTGCTTCTCTCCGCCGGCACGGCGGTGAAGATGAAGGTCATCCCACCGCCGGCCGCGGAATAGATCAGATTTAAGCAGCTTTCTTAAGACGATCGCGCAGCAGCTTCACGTGATCGTGAGCGGCTCGCACCGACTCTGCCTGACGCCGCACCACCTCCAACACGTTGGCTGGCAGGGAAGCGTTGAGCGCCTTTTCATACGCTTTCTTGGCTGAGTCCTCACCTTGCTCCACCGATTCCAGGATGGTGTGGTCGCCGCCGCCCAAAGCAGATTTGGCATCGATCCACTTCCGGTGCAGCGCGCCCGCCACGGAACCAGAGCGGTCTGGATTCGATTCCCCGAATTCTCGCAGCAGTTCTTCCAGTTCGCCTGCGAAGCGTGCGCGCTCCAGGCTCTGCTCCAGGAAGAAGGAGCGGATCTCGGCGTCCGTAGTATGTTCAGCCGCATCGCGATATCCATTTTGTCCGTCGCGGCAGGTTTCGATCAATTCTTGCAGAATATTTTGCACGTCCTTCTGGTCAGCCATGGCTCGTCTCCTTTTTTCTTGAATGAGTTCTTTTGGATGGCAGAGCGCGACTCCGGGTTTGCGGAGAACGCACCCCAAGCCGAGGTTAAGTTGTTCGCACCGGTATCAGGGCAGCAGCCCGTAGACAGTGAGCTTGGTCGCCGTGCCTGCGAATACTTTTCCGTTCGCTACTGTCGGGACCGCAAATTTTATCGCCGTGCCCGGAAGGTCGCGCGTCCCTGCCTGGTTGCTGTTGTAGAGTTCGGTCGCAACATTGGAAGCCAGATTGGCGTGCAACACTGCATTGCCTCCCGAGACTCGCTGCAGCGTCCAAACGATCCCATTCGACGTCCCATTAGCGGAGATCGAGGGCGTCGCGCCGGGGAACGAATATGTGACCGCAGCCTTGGCAGTGGGTGTGCTCGGCAGAAGATTCCCCGCCATGCGGAAGGCCTTCAGCACATCGCCAGCCTGCACCAGGTAGAAGGTGCTGTTCAGCACCGCAGGGGTGCTGAAGATGCCGTTGCCGATCGCGAGTGATTGCACGATCTGGCTATCGCTGGTGGCCTGGTGTTGGCCGAGATTGCCGCGATCGAGCACATAGAGCTTTCCATTCTTGCCGCCCATGACGATCAGATTGGGATGGGCCGCCGTCTGCCCAGGCACGAGAACAGCTCCCGTCGATCCCAAGTCCTTGTCTTGGATCTTCAATGTCTGCTGATCGAACGGCGTGAAGTAGTCGTTCACCACGCCGCCGCTGGTCAGCTTCATCACTGAGTCGCCGTAATCGCGGCCACCCGTGTCGGCATTAAAGCTGCCGTTGCCGGAAATCACGTAAGTGAAGGTACCGTCGGTTGAGGGCGCCGCTGCCCCCATCCACACGCCGCCCTTGCCGTCATTGTTGATGTCGTTGTGAACATCCGGCGTATCGCAGAAGATGAATCGCTGCGCCAGCGTGGTGGCGTCGTATCCCATCAACCAGCCATGAAATCCATTGTGGTCGAGATGCAGAGCGAAGGCGATATAGACAACGCCGTTGGATAACGCCAATCCCGCACGTTGCAGGGCGTACCGCGAGGCATCGCTGTCGAAGGGGATCATCCCATTCACGCTACCGAATCCAACGCCGGGTGCTGAGCCTGTGATCTGCACTGGCCCACCGAATTTTTCTGCCCCCGTGGCAGTGTCCAAAGCATGCAACCGATGAACGTACGTGCCGTTCTCCACCGTCTTCGCGACTACATAAAGAGTTTTCCCTGATCCGTCGATGGTGGGGGTCCCGGTGATCCCTATCTCCGGCGTGATGTTGGTCTCGGGGATTGCGGAACTCTGCGCCATGGTGATGCCGTTCGCGGGATCGACAAAGCTTCGCTTCCAGATGGGCGATGTGCTCTTGCCGTCAGCATCAAACGCGTAGACGCTGTCGTGCTCAGTGGCGACGAAGACTACGTTGCGCGGTCCGCGGCCAGGAATGCTGAGGTCCGCAACATAGAGCGGTTGCGCGTAGATCTGGCCATCTACGTTGCGCGAGAATAGCTTTCCAAACAGTGAAGACTTCACATTCGAGGACGTGAGGACGAGCTCTTTGGTATTCAGTCCATTGCGTGAGTTGTTGTTGTGCCAGGTGAAGAGGCCATCGTAGTTGGTCATAATGACCTTGGCGGTCGCGCTCTTAGTGGTATTTGCCAGGCTGGTTGCCCTTATCGTGTGTGTTCCCAACGCGTGCGGCGGCTTGTACAACCCGGAACTCGAGATGGTTCCAACCGTGCTGTTGCCGCTGGCGACGCCATCTACACTCCAGCGGACGGATTTGTTGGTAGTGTTGGTGACCGTGGCTGTGAATTGCTGTGTCTGGGTGAAAGTCAGCCCCGCTGTTCTGGGCCGAACTGTGACAGAGACTTGTGCCGCGGCGCTTGAGCACAGACTGCTTGAGCACACACTGCTTGAGCACAGACTGCTTGAGCACACACTGAATGTTAAGAGGGTTCGAAGCAGGATTTTGTTCATCGGGAATCGCACCGGGCACACACATCCGATTGGAAGTCGCTGCCTTACGTTCGGTTGGCTGTTCATGGCGCTTTTCGTCACAACTCCCTCATATTCAGTAGGTTTGGGACTGAGGCTTGCCAAGTAAAAAATCTCTTACCGAGTACCAAGTACTCTCTTCACACTGTCCATATGGCCACGTCACGGGGACTTCTGTAACTATTCCCATGGTCACGAACGTCGTACCATCCCGGCATGGCCACCCAGATCGGACACCAAAGCACGCACAGCTACGCCGCCGAGCGCCGTTGGCCGCGCTTCAGACTCGACGTGCCGGTGCGCGTCGTCGCCCAGCGCGAAACCAAAACTTTGATCGTGAACGGGCGCGGCAATGAAGTCAGCGAGGGCGGACTCGCCATCTTTGTCGGTATGGAAGCCAGGCTCGGAGAGCGCCTGTGGGTGGAGTTCACTCCGCCCTATTCGAGCGAGCCGCTGCGCGTTCCCGCTCTGGTGCGCAATCGTTCGGGTTATCGCTACGGGATAGAGTTCGACGCGGAGAATCTGGAAGAGAACGAGAAAGTAGCGCGCCTGCGCGAACTCCTACGCTTTGCCTCCGGCGGCCGCATGATCTAGCCGGCGTCTGGGCTATGCCGAACTCGCCAGCGAAGTGGAGCGCTCAGGCTTAACCGACTTCACTAGCATCGGCTTCTTGCAAGCAGACTCCAGCATGTGCTTCGCCAGTGCGACCGACGCCGCCTTGCTAGAGAGAGGGTTGAAGTCGGGGATCAAGAGCTGAACGCTACCCTGCAATATTTCCGCTCGGATTCGCGTCGCCGGCGCTCCATTGTCTTCCTCGGTCGCATCCGCGATGCGCAGGATGCCCGCCAAATAGAGTGCCAGCTTGCGTTGATGCGCGCGCAATTCGCGAAACGCCCGGTGATTGGTTTGCGGCAGGGAACCGCGGTGATAACGCGCCAGAAACGCGGCGACGTTGATCATCTCCGGCTCCCAACTTAATGGGTGAGGAAATTTCATGATCAGCTTGTACGATTTTTTATGATGGTTCGACTTCGCGGCCCAGCGCCCCACATCGTGCATCAGGGCAGCCGCCGCAAGCACGGACCGGTATCGCCGATCTTCGTTGCGGACCATCCCGAGGCGCGATAGCTGGTCGTGGAGCCCGAGCGCGATCTGCTGCACGCGCTTCGAATGTTGCGGACGCGGGTCGCGGTAGTGCGACCAAGCCTGCACCTTTGCCATCCCGGCGCGCTCCAGCAGCGCACCTTCGGGCAAGCCCTCTCGCCATGTCTGCCACAGCGATCCTTCTCCAACCATCTTCTCGCGATACTTTGCGATCAATTCATTCCGTTTGTGCGTGATGCGCGCCCGCCAGAAGCGCCGGTCGTCCGGGGTCTGCAACGCGCCGCTCTTGAGCGCAGTCTCCCACAGCACATCTAGGTCATGGACGTCTCCAAGCAGGTCCTGTATTTCTTTCAGGTCACTCGCGAACCGCGAATGCAGTGCGGGGACAAAGTTTTCCAGCATGTACCGGAACCGCTTGATGCCTATGCGCAATTGATGCCAGGAAACTTTGCTGCGGTTCCGGAGCGCGATGCGATGAAGTTCGCGGGCGGCCACCCATTTTTCAAGCGCCATGTGTTGGAAGGCCAGGCTGCCGACCCGCACCTTGGCTGCACGCTGGCTCAGTTCGCGCCATTGTTCCCACTGCGGAGCGTCGAAGTTGCTGACCACAGGCATCAGCTCTTGCTTCAGCGCCGCTTCGTCCGCCGCGAAATGTGCCAGCAACTCTGCCTTGCTATGGTCTTCGGCATCGGCCAGTTTTTCCGTCCACTCGATCAAGACGTGCGTATCGCGAAGGCGTCCCAGAGCTTTGAATAGCTGCTTGCCGGCTTTGCGCATCTGCTTCCACGCCGGCTCCGGGTCCAACTCGCTCATGGTCTCGGCCATGGAACGGCAGCGGCGTAGCGCAACGCGCAGGTCATGAACGGGATCAGAAGAAGGATCGGCTTGCACCTTTTCGCGCTCCGCGAGAACGCGCTCCATCCAGTAGCCGATGCCTGATTGATTGAATTGACCATTCGGCGAAATTGTCGGAGTGGACATAGGTCGTGCGTGGGAGGCCGTTATCTTAAATCTACCCGCCGCCGAGAGAAAATAAAAGTGGAGGCCCCGCCCAGAATCGAACTGGGATTGCCGGTTTAGGAAACCGGTGCACTATCCATTTGTGCTACGGGGCCGCGAATCCCATCATAACAAGGAGTTTCCGCTCGCCCGAGCCCTTGTCCCCGAAGGTACCGGGGTAGCTGCCCATTTCCGGGGGCAAGGTATAATGAGTACCTGTTCCCATGAGCACTGAACAGACCAACGCGCCGGTTCGGTTTTCTATCGTTGTGCCCTTTCACAACGAGGAGGAGAACGTCACCGAACTCTATGACCGTCTGAAAAACGTCATGGAGACGACCGGCGAGACCTTCGAGATGGTCTTCGTCGACGACGGCAGCCGCGACCTTACCTTTGTCCACCTCCAGGAGATTGCAGCCGTCGACCGCCGCGTGGTCGTGGTCAAACTCCGTCGCAACTTCGGTCAGACCCCAGCGCTCGCAGCCGGCTTCGACAATGCCTGCGGCGAGTACGTCATCGCCATGGATGGCGACCTGCAGCACGATCCCAACGACATCCCGCTCTTCCTGGAAAAGCTCGAGGAAGGTTACGACATCGTCAGCGGCTGGCGTAAGCAGCGCATCGATAATTTCGTAATGCGCCGCATTCCATCGCGCATCGCCAACTGGTTGATGGCCAAGCTCAGCGGCGTGGACATCCACGACTTCGGCACAACGTTCAAAGCTTACCGCCGCGAACTGATCGAGCAGGTCCCGCTCTATGGTGAGCTGCATCGCTTCATCCCGGCGCTGGCCTCGTGGCATGGCGCCACCATCTGTGAGATCCCCATCAAGAACGTGAACCGCGAGCGCGGCGTCTCGCACTACGGCATCGGACGCACCTTCCGCGTCTTCTTCGATCTGCTGACCATCCGCTTTTTGCTGCGCTACCTCTCGCGTCCGCTGCACTTCTTCGGGACGTTCGGCATGCTCAGTGTTCTGCTGGGTGGCGGATTGGCAGCTTTTCTTGCCGTGGAGAAATTCTTCTACCACTTCGCCATCATGGAGGCCCACGGTCCGCTCATGATGTTTGCGGCCGTGCTCATCCTGGCCGGCGTGCAGCTGGTCGCTCTGGGCTTGTTAGGAGAGATGCAGGTGCGTCACTACTACGAGCCCTCCAAGCGCGTGCCCTATTCGGTCGATCGCGTCGTCCGCGCCGAAGTGAATTCTTCACCGGAAAAGAAATAGCTCACGCCTTCGCAGCCGCGCCGCGATACCACGCGATCGTTTTCGTCAGTCCGTCCTCGAATCCAACCAGCGGTTTATACCCAAACGATTTTTGCGCAAGGCTGATGTCGGCGAATGAATGCTTAATATCGCCCGCCCGTTCGCTTGCGTAGATGGGTGCGATCGTCGTCCCCATCAGGCGGTTGAGCGCATCCACCATCTGGATAAGAGTGACCTGCCCACCACAGGCGATATTGAACGTCTTGCCACACACCTTTTCGGCGGGCGCCGCACATGCCAGCAGATTCGCTGAGACGGCGTTGTCAATGTAGGTGAAGTCCCGGCTCTGGGTGCCGTCGCCAAAGATCGTCGGGCGGTCTCCGCGCAGCATTGCCGTGATGAACTTGGCCATCACCGCCGAGTACTGCGAATCCGCATCCTGACGTGGGCCAAAGATATTGAAGTACCGTAGCGAGATGGTTTCCAGCCCATACACTCGCCAGAACGCCTGCATGTAGAACTCGCCCGCAAGTTTGGTCACAGCGTAAGGCGACATCGGATTGGGAAACATGTCCTCGCGCTTCGGCAAGGTCGGCGTGTCACCGTAGGCAGACGATGATGCCGCGAAGACTACCCGCACTCTCCTCTTGGTCCGTTCCACTTCTGCCCGCGCCGCGCTCAACACGCTCAAAGTGCCTTCGACGTTGTTGCTGTTCGTGGTGGCCGGATCCGCAACCGACCGTGGAACCGACCCGAGCGCTGCTTCGTGCAGGATGAAATCCACGTCGCGGCAGGCGTCAGCCATTGCGGCGGTATCAAGGATGTCCACTTCGCGGAAGTCGAGGCCCTTCACTCCTGCAATATTTTCTTTCTTCCCGGTGATCAGGTTGTCCACGCCGCGGACGGAGTGTCCATCTTCGATCAAGCGCTGGGCGAGCGCCGAGCCGATGAAGCCCGCGACCCCTGTAATCAGGTACTTTGCCATGTGACTTTGAAGATACCACGCACCTCGCGCCTGCCCGAAGGCCAGCGGCGCAGGTATAATTCGCAGTCGGACTTATGCCGAAAGCCACACAATCAGAACTGCGTCTTGCCCGCCGCATGTCGCGCCTGGGAACCGAGACGGCATTTGAAGTATTGGTCAAAGCGCGTGCCCTGGAGGCCAAGGGGCGCGACATCGTGCATCTTGAGATCGGCGAGCCCGATTTCGATACACCGCGTAATGTGATTGACGCCGGCGTCAAAGCTCTGCAAGGTGGATGGACGCACTACGGCCCTTCCGCCGGGCTTCCCAAGTTGCGCGAGGCTGTGGCGCACGATGCTGGAAGCCGCCGTGGAGTCAAGGTCGATCCCGCTGAGGTGGTCGTCGTGCCGGGCGGCAAGCCCATCATCTTCTTCGCTATGCTGGCACTTATTGAAGAAGGAGATGAGGTCATCTATCCCAATCCTGGATTTCCGATCTATGAATCCATGATCGACTTCGTCGGTGGCAAAGCCGTCCCGGTTCCTTTGCGGGAAGAGATGGAATTCCGCCTCGACGTCGGCGAACTGGCGGCGCTGATCACCGATCGCACCAAGGTCATCATTCTGAATTCGCCGCAGAACCCGACCGGCGGCATGATGACCGAACAGGACGTTCGCGACCTCGCTGGCGTTATTGGCGACCGCGACATCATGGTTCTCTCCGACGAGATCTATAGCCGCCTCATCTTCGAAGGAAAGCATTTCTCCATCATGTCAGTTGATGGGATGAAGGACCGGACCATCCTGCTCGACGGCTTCTCGAAAACGTATGCCATGACAGGTTGGCGCATGGGCTACGGAGTTATGCGTCCCGATCTTGCAACCCACGTCGCGCGGCTGATGACCAATTCCAATTCGTGTACCGCCAGCTTCACCCAAGTGGCAGGGATCGAGGCTTTGAACGGCGATCAGGCGTCGGTGGACAACATGAACGCCGAATTCCGCCGCCGCCGCGACCGCTTTTACGCAGGTATCAATCAGGTCAAGGGTTTTTCGTGCCTCAAGCCCAAGGGAGCGTTTTACATGTTCCCCAACATCAAGGAGACGGGCTGGCCGTCGAAGAAACTCGCCGACGCACTGCTGGATGATGCGGGCGTCGCCTGCCTCTCCGGTACGGCTTTCGGCGCATTCGGCGAGGGATACCTGCGCTTCAGCGTCGCCAATTCCATCGAGAACATCGAGAAGGCCCTTGATCGCGTGAGCGACTGGGCCAAGAAAAATCTCTAGCCATGGCTACCAAGCGCGTCTTCGCCACCTGCGACATCGGCGAATCCATCGAACTGCTGCGCAAACGCGGCTATGAGGTCGAGGTCTATCCCGGACCGGAAGCGCCGCCCAAGTCGCTCATCATCGAGAAGGTGAAGTCTGGAGTGGACGGACTCATCACCACGCTGCGCGACAAGATCGACGCTGAAGTCTTCGAAGCAGGCAAGGGAAAGCTCAAAGTCGTCGCCCAGATCGCGGTCGGCTTCGACAACATCAATCGCGCTGACGCCAACCGCTACAAGGTCCCGTTCACCAACACCGCCGATGTTCTCACCGAAGCCACCGCCGAGTTCGCCTTCTTCATGCTGGGCGCGCTGGCGCGCAAATTGTGGCCGAGCGAGCATCTTGTCCGCGAGAACAAGTGGGGCTCGTGGCACCCGTTTCTTCCGTTCCTCGGCGATGAGGTGACCGGCAAGACTCTCGCCGTGATCGGCACCGGGCGCATCGGGCTGGCGCTCATAAAGAAGGCCACAGGCTTCGACATGAACATCCTGTGCTACGACCCGGCCTACCAGAACCACGAGTTCGTGGCCAAGACGCAAGCCATCATGGATGCCCGTCACGCTGCCGGCATGCAGAAGAAGACGACCATCAGGTACATCTCATTCGAGGAATGCCTGCAACAAGCCGATTACGTCAGCGTACACGTTCCGCTTTTGCGTGAAGGTGAAAGCGACACTCCTACCTATCACTTGTTCAACGAAAAGACTCTGCGGCAGATGAAGCCGACAACGTATCTGGTGAACACATCTCGTGGCCCCGTGATAGACGAAGCTGCTCTCCACAAGGCGCTGAAGGAAAATTGGATCGCTGGCGCTGCCCTCGATGTCTACGAGACCGAACCGCTTCCCGCCGATTCACCATTGCGTGATCCTGCTATAGCAGATCGTCTTCGTCTCCTTCACCATTTCGCCAGCGGAGCAAAGCTCACCCGACTTTCCACCGACCCGAATGTCGGTATGGCCGGCCGCTGCGCGCAAGGAGTGATCGATGTGCTCGAGAACAACTACGGTGGCGACGTGAAGAAGATGCCCTACGTGGTCAACAAAGAAGCGTTCTAAAAACAAAAATGGCGGGCCGAAGCCCGCCAGGTGAAACACAACCACTTACCTATCGGCCAGCGGCTGCGCCTTTCTTTCCGCCCTTCATTTCCAGCTCATTCACGACCTGCTGAACGTTCGGAACGGAAGCGGCGATCTTCTCGGCTTCCTCACGCTGGGCGGCATTGTCAACCTTGCCCTTCAGCGTGACCACGCCGTTGTTCACGTCGACGTCGATGTTCTTCTTATCGAGTCCATTCTGGACGAACGCGGCCTTCAAGTTGTCCTTGATGGCGCTGTCCAGGTTCTTGTCGATCTTCTTGGCTTCGCCTTCCATGCCTTCCGGCTGGACGCTGATCTGGTTGGCCACGATCATGCCCGGCGCTGCCGCCTTGGCATCGTCCTCAGCCTTGGCTTTTTCTTCTTCCGACTTGACCTTGCCGTCGAGCGTGATCACGCCCTTGTCGCGGTCTTCGTCGACCTTCACGTCCTTGAAGCCATCGCGGTCCAAAGCAGCACTGACTGCGTCTTTGTAAGAAGGATTATTCGCCCGGTTCTTGGAACATCCCCAGATCCCCAGGCAGAGCACCAAGGCGGTGATAACTGCCAAAATCGTCTTTACTCGCATACGCACACTCCTCATTTTGTGGTTCGGGGCCAGCATGGAATGGGATGCGTCACTCTCAGGCAGGGAGGCTCGGAGCTGCTGCCTATAAATATTGAAAAGCAGAGTTGCTGCTTAAGCTATTTTGCGAGGGTGCCGGATGTGACCATCGCCTGGAACAGTTTGAGTCCATCGGCCGAGCCCAGCAGGCCTTCGCTGGAGCGGTCAGGATGCGGCATCATGCCGAGCACGTTGCGGCCTTCGTTGCAGATGCCGGCGATGTTCTCCAGCGAGCCATTGGGATTGGCCGCCGCTGTGACTTCGCCTTCGGGCGTCGAATAGCGGAATACGACTCGCTCTTGAGAGTGCAATTGCTTCAGCGTATCCACATCACAGAAATAATTGCCTTCCATATGCCCAATGGGGATCATGAGCACTTCGCTCTTCTTCAGAGTGTGCGTGAACGGCGTATCTGAGGTCTCCGTCCGCAAATGGACTTGCTTGCAGATGTACTTCAGGCCGGCGTTGCGCATGAGCGCGCCTGGAAGCAGACCGGCTTCGCACAGGATCTGGAATCCGTTGCAGATACCGATTACAAGTCCGCCTTTAGCAGCAAATTTCTTGACCGCCTTCATGGCGGGAGCGAAAGCGGCGATGGCGCCCGTGCGCAGGTAGTCGCCGTAGGCGAAACCGCCTGGGACGATGATGGCATCGCTCTTCTCCAAGTCCTCCGACTCATGCCAGATCATGCTGCACGGCTGCTTGGCGATTTCCGACACCACGTTGTAGGCGTCATGGTCGCAGTTCGAGCCAGGGAAGACGATCACGCCAAATTTCATTGCGGCATAGCTCCTGACTTAAGTTTAACATCCGAAATCAAGAGGTTTTGAAAGCACTAATCACCAATCACAAATCACCAATCGGAGCATTTAGCATCCTAAGTTAAGAGATTATGCCGAACCATCCCATACTCGCTCACGCCCGCACCACCGGATCGGCGCTGAAGAATTGGTTCATCGCGCAGTGCTACGACGCGCTCGCCGTGGCTGGCCTCTGGCTGGTCGGACTGCTGATCATCGGCGTGCCGTTCGCTCCCTTCTGGGCTTTTTTGGGTGGGGCCTTCCAGTTTGTGCCGCAGCTGGGGGCCGTTCTCGGCCTGATCGGGCCGGCGCTAGCCTTGCTGTTCGTCGACAACGGACCGCACTGGGAACAATACATCGAGCTGCTGATCCTATATGCGGTGATCGCCGTAATTGACGGTCTCGTGCTGCAGCCATACATCATGAAGAGGACGGTGAAGGTCCCCATCTGGGCCTCTATCCTCGCTCCTATCGTTCTCGGGATCATCATCCCGTTCTGGGGAGTCTTGCTCGCGCCGCCCCTGCTCGCCATTGTCTACACCTATCGCCGCAAGAACCAGAAGGCGCTGGAGGAATCGTTGGCGCGACCGCCCACAAGTCCTGATCGCTTGTCGGGTTCCGGTTAGGAATCCGGCAAGCACCGCTGCTATAATCTGCTGTTGTTTCCTGCGCGCGGCGCAGTCCGGTGCGCCCGTAGCGGCTTCAGGCGCAGCCGCTCGAAATTCAGAACCAAGCGAGGTATCGTCATGTCCGGCCATAGCAAATGGGCGACAATCAAGCACAAAAAGGGCGCACTCGACGCCAAGCGCGGCAAGATCTTCACTCGCCTGATCAAGGAAATCACTATCGCCGCCAAGTCGGGGGGCGACGCCGAGAAGAATCCCCGTTTGCGTACCGCCGTGGCCGCTGCCAAGGCCGAGAACATGCCGTCGGACAACATTAAGCGCGCCATCCAGCGCGGCACCGGCGAGCTGCCCGGCGTCAGCTACGAAGAGATCACATTTGAAGGATATGGTCCGGGTGGCGTCGCCATCCTGGTCGAAGTCTCTACCGACAACCGCAACCGCACCGTTAGTGAGATCCGCCACGCATTCGGAAAGAATGGCGGGAACCTCGGTGAAGCTGGTTCAGTGGCCTGGATGTTCAAGAAAAAGGGTTCCATTGTTGTGCCTAAGTCTGCTGCCAAGGAAGATGATCTGATGAATATCATCCTGGAAGCCGGCGGAGACGACCTGCGCGATGATGGCGGAAGCTGGGAGATCATCACCGACCCATCGGCATTCGAACCCGTGGTGGAAGCAGTCAAGAAGGCGGGCATCACTCCTGAATCTGCTGGTGTCGCATTGCTGCCAGACAACTACATCAAACTCGAAGGCTCCGCAGCAAGCCAAATGATCCGACTCATGGAAGCTCTGGAAGACTTCGACGATACCCAAAACGTTTACTCGAATTTCGACATCGACGAGAAGCAGCTCGCCGAAGTAGCTTCGTAGCTATAAGACCTGTCATCCGAACGAGGACGCGGTGAAACTTCCGCATCCGAGCCGTGGGATCCAGCTTTTCCTGCTTCCTGCCTCCCGCCTGCTGGTGTTACATTCTTCCTTCAGCCCCACGGAGAATTGCATGAAGCTGCTCGCCGCTTTCCTGCTCCTGGTGTGTTCTGCCGCTGCTCAAGACTTGCCGTCTAAATCACTCGGCGATCGGCCGTGGGACCTTGGCCTTTTTGCCGGCTTCGCCACCGACACTGACAGCCGTTATCCCACGCAGTTCAACTTCCTTATGCTCGGCGGACGCATCGGCAAAGTGCTCACGCCCGAGATCGGCAAGGGATGGGTGCGCGGTAATTTCGAGTGGGCTCTCGACATCATCCCCGTGTATCCCGCATTTCACGGCGACTCCGCCTTCGGCGCCCACGACGGAGTGACCTACGGAATCGGCGCGAATCCGGTCGTGCTCAAGTGGAACTTTACCCATGGGAAAAAGTTCGCTCCGTTCGTGGAGGCGTCCGGCGGCTTCCTGGTCACCTCGCGTGATTTCCCGGTAAGCGACTCTTCCAGCTTTAACTTCGTCAGTGCGGGCGGCGCTGGCTTCCATTACTTCCTGAAGCCGAAGCGTGCGGTTACCTTCACCGGCAAGGTCTTCCATCTATCTAACGCCAGCAACGGTGATCGCAATCCCGGGATCAACTCCGGCTTGCAGTTCACCATTGGATACAACTGGTTCAGATAGGGCCAAGAAGCCTCTATCCAGTCACTAGCCACCCTTGGCCCAAACCCGCTATCCTGTCTGCACCCATGTCCACGCTGATCGAATGCGTCCCGAATTTCTCCGAAGGCCGTGACAAGGCGAAAGTCGACGCCATCGTCGAGGCCATGAAGGTTCCGGGCGTTTATCTGCTCGATTACGAGATGGACTCCGACCACAACCGCTGTGTCATCACGCTGGTCGGCGACCGTGACTCCATCGGTGAGGCCGCCATCCGAGGCGTGGGCAAAGCCGCCGAACTCATCGATCTAACGCAGCACACCGGGGCGCATCCCCGCATGGGTGCGGCTGACGTGGTTCCATTCATTCCCATCGAGGGGGTCACCCTTGAAGACTGTGTCGCCATCTCACGCAAGGTAGGCGAGGAGATCTGGAAACGTTTCAAGATCCCGGTCTATTACTACGAAGCCACCGCCCAGATTCCCGAGCGTCAGAATCTCGAGAACATCCGTCGCGGGCAGTTCGAAGGCATTCGCGCCGAGATTGCCACTAATCCCGCACGCAAACCTGACGTGGGGGAAGCACGCGTGCATCCCACTGCTGGTGCGACCGTGGTCGGCGCGCGCAAGTTCCTGGTCGCCTACAACGTCTTTTTGAATACGCCCGATGTCGAGATAGCGAAGAAGATCGCCAAGGCGGTGCGCTACTCCTCCGGCGGATTGCGTTTCGTAAAAGGTGCCGGCTTCCTTGTACGCGGACAAGCGCAGGTCTCGATGAACCTGACCGACGCCGATCAGACGCCGGTCGCTCGCGTCTTCGAGTACGTAAAGCGCGAAGCCGCCCGTTACGGGGTGGCGCCGACTTCGAGCGAGATCGTTGGCCTGATCCCAAAGAAGGCTTTGGAAGATGCCGCAGAGTGGTTTCTGCAGGTCGAGAATTTTGATTCGTCGCTCATCCTGGAAAATCGTTTGGCAGCGGTGATGAGCGGCAAGATGGCGGTCGGCGGATTGCGTGCCGGCATCGAACCGTTCGTCGAAGGATTGGCTGCGCCGACGGCGACGCCTGGCGGAGGTAGCGCATCGGCCGCTGCTGGCGCAATGGCCGCAGCCCTCGCGCACATGGTTGCCTCCATGTCGCGCGGCAAGAAAGCTTTTGTGCAATACGAGCGTGAGCTGAGCGATGCCATCGCTCACCTGGCGCAATTGCGCGAAGAACTCAAAGCCGCGGTGGACGCTGACGCCCAGTCGTATAACGACGTTGTCAAAGCCTACAAAGCCGCCAAAGACTCAGGCGACGGCTCCGGTGCCATCAATGCTGCGCTGAGGAATGCGACGAGCGTCCCGCTCAGCGTGGCTGAAAAAGCTAAGCAAGTGGCGGCGCTCATCGAGTCTCTCAAGCCGATCACCAATCCCAAAATGGCGTCTGACCTCACAGTCGGCGCCGCCCTCGCCAAGGCCGCCATCACCGGCGCTCTAGCCAATGTGGAGATCAACCTCGAATCACTAGAGGACGCTTCCTTCGCATCCGATACTCGTAAGCGCATGGCCGCGCTTGCCTAGCCGAACTAGCGGGACGGCAGCGCCGCGTATTTCGCCTGGTCTGCACTCTTGCGCTGCAAGGGAATGAACTCGCGGATCATCCTGCGGCAATGCTGAAGCACGATCAATTTCTCGACTACAAAAAATGTGCCGACGATCACAAAGGCGGTCAGAGCAGCTTCGGGATCGAGATCTTTGTTCTTTCCGAGCAAAGCCACCACGACTGCAAAGGTCAAGAGCGCAATATGCAGGAGCA
>Ga0137418_10002413_pt1 | contig 17117 bp, 17 predicted proteins | sample CZODoug3_1_2_16f_FD_122242 | JGI IMG/M metagenome (GOLD analysis project Ga0137418, IMG submission 122242) | Vadose zone soil fungal communities from Angelo Coast Range Reserve, California, USA - CZODoug3_1_2_16fungal (Hybrid Assembly) | ecosystem: Environmental > Terrestrial > Soil > Vadose... | reverse complement strand
GAGGCGGTAGCTCAGTTGGTAGAGCAACGGACTTTTAATCCGTAGGTCCTGGGTTCGATCCCCAGCCGCCTCATGTGGCGTCCCGACTCGTCATCATCCGGCTCAGCGAGTCCTTCGCCGAGTTCTGGCCGCTCCTGGCCCGTGAGGTGGGGGCGGACCTCGTCGACTGGCCCGCTGCGGACGCGCGGGACGAGCCCCTGCCCGGCGACGCGGCGGCCATCCTGGTCGCGGCCGGGGGGGCCGAACCCACGCTCGCGGAGTTCTTGCGCGCGTTCGCCGCTCCGCTCGGGGTCCCCCTGCTCGCCGTCGGGGCGAGCACGGGGCACCGCCATGCGGCACACGCGGTGGCGGCCGGCGCCGCCGACTACTTCGCGCTCCCGGACGATCGCGACGCGTTGCGGGACACGATCGCCGCCGCCGTGGCACGGCGCGGCGAAGCGGTCGCCCGTGCGGCGCTGGTCCGCCTCGAATCGCAGGCGCACGCCTTCCGCGAGATCGTCGGTGACAGCCCCGCCCTGCGCGCCGCGCTCGAACGGGCGGCCAGGGTCCTGCCCCACGGCGAGGCGACGGTGCTCGTCACGGGCGAGACTGGCACTGGCAAGGAGCTGCTCGCGCGCGCGGTGCACTACGGAGGGCCCCGCGCCGACGCGCCGTTCGTCGAGGTCAACTGCGCGGCGATTCCGAGCCAGCTGCTCGAGAGTGAGCTGTTCGGCTACGAGCGCGGCGCCTTCACCGACGCCAAGACCGCGAAGCCGGGCCTTTTCGAAGCGGCCGAGGGCGGGTCGCTTTTCCTCGATGAGATCGACCGGCTTGCGCTGGAGTTGCAGGCGAAGTTGCTGCGAACGCTCGATCAGAAGACCACACGCCGGCTCGGAGCCACGACGAGCCGGCGTTTTGATGTGCGGGTCATCGCGGCAACCAACGCGAATCTCGAAGCCGAGGTCCGCGCGGGCAGCTTCCGCGAAGATCTCTTCTACCGACTCAACGTCGTGACCCTCGAGCTGCCGCCGTTGCGCGCGCGCGGAGACGACGTGATGCACCTCGCCGAGTTTTTCCTGGAGAAGTTCAGCGCCCAGTATGCGATACCCGAGCCCGCCCTCGTCCCCGCCGTGCGGGCCGCCCTGTCGGCGCATTCCTGGCCCGGCAACGTGCGCGAGCTGCGGAACGTCATCGAACGCGCCTTGTTGCTGTCGACGCCCGGGACCCTCGACCTGACGGAGATCGAATCGCGTGCGCCGCGCCCGCCCACCGACGGGGCGCTGCCGTTCCCGGCCCGGCTGTCCGACGTGGTCCAAGCGGCGGCTCGGGCAATGCTCGATCTCACCTTGGGTAACCGCTCGGAGGCGGCGCGCCGGCTGGGCATCTCGAGGTCCCGTCTGCAGCGCCTGCTGCGCGGCGAGCCAGGGACGCTCGACACGGACGATGATGAAGCGGAGTGAGTCATCTGTGCCACGGCGCTCCAGCGGTAGCGGGGCCAGGTGGCCGTGCCGCAACGACTTGCCTCGGGCCCGGGATATGCGCCGAGAATCTCGAATCCTCACCTAAGAGACGACTCATGCGACGGAAGATGGTCATGGCTGGCACGCTTGCCTTCGCCCTGCTCGGCTGCGGAGATAATCCGGGACCGATGGGTGTGCCGGACGCGCAGCTCCACATCGTGCTGCAAGACACGCTGGCGCCGCCGCTACTCACTACCCAGGCGAGCTTTTGGGCGAAAGCCGGGGATGGGCGTGAGGTCCGCCTCTACTATCAGGGCGCCGCGCCCGGAGACACGGGCGACGAGTACCTGCGCTTCGAGGTGCCGGGTGACGGCCTCTATCGCCGGCCCGACGGTACAGCCTTCCAGCCCGGCGACTCCATCCTGATTACGGTCACCGTTCTCGACCCGGCGCAATTCCTGTATCGGTTCGAACCGTCGGGGTTGCGGTTCTCTCCGGACCATCCCGCACGTCTCAAGATCAAGTACTTCGACTGCGAGCACGACTTCAACGGGGACGGTGCCATCGACGCGGAGGACGTCCGCATCGAGGGTCTCCTCGGCGTGTGGGAGCGCAGCGGCCCAGGGGCGGCGTGGTTCCGCCTTGCGTCCGTGCAGTTCGAGGAGCTCGACGAGCTCGACGCGAACATTCCTGGGTTCTCGGACCACTCCATCGCTTGGTAATGATGCCGAGAGACGAATCGGCGCTCTTGACGGGCCTCCGCGGCCTGCTCGAGGATGCTCGCTACCAGGAGGTGCTGGCGCGATTGGACGAGCTCCCGCGTGAGTCGCTGCTCCAGCGGACGCCCTTCGCTCTGCTGGCGGCGGAAGCTCACGGTCGGCTCGGGAACGCCGCTGAGGCGGAACGGTGGGCCGTCGTGGCACTGGGTCTGGCGCGCGCCAAGGGAGAGCTGCACGCGGAGCTCCGCGCGCGCAACCTGCAAGGGGCGGTGGCACTGCTGCGGGGGGATGCGGATCGGGCGGAGGAGTGTTTCTCTGCGGCCCTGGAGATGACCGCGGCGGCGGGTGATCGCGCTGTGGAAGCTCGCTGCCTGAATAACCTGGGCATCATCGCGAAGCTGCACGGCGAGCCCGAAGCGGCCCTCGTCTGGTACCAGCGGGCGCTCGCGGCGTGGCGCCAGGCCGGCCAACTGCGGGGAATGGCGGAGACCCACCATAACATCGAAATCAGCCGGCGCGGGCTCGGCGACCTCCAGGGTGCGATCGAGGCGACGGAAGAGGCGATGCGGCTGGCGCTCGAGCTGAACGACGACGCCCTCGTCGGGCGGGCGCTGAGCGGTCGAGCGGACCTCCACCTGCGTCTGGGCGACGTGACGCTGGCCGGCGCGGAGCTCGAGCGCGCCGAGGCGGCGTACGAGCGGGCGAAGTACCGAGCACGTCTGGCGGAAGTCTGGCGCCTGCAGGCGGGCGTCGCTCGGGCGCGGGGCGACGCGTTGGGCGCGGTGCAGTTGCTCGAACGCGCTCGCACGGCCGGCGCCGAACAAGGCACGGCGGAGGTTCTCGCCGAGGTCGAGCGCGATCTGGGCGCTGCGCGCGAGGCCACCGGTGACCGCGCGGGAGCGCGCGCGGCCCGCGAGCGAGCCCTCGCCATCTTCCGGCGCCTCGGCGCCGCCGATGAGATCCAAGCCCTGGAGGCGCTCCTCGGCTGACTGCACCGTTTCGAGCCAGGCCGCAGCGCTGTGCTACATGTTGGACCTCCAGCCACCCTCTATCCCACTCTCCCACAACAACTTCGCGATCACGGAACGGGGTACGGCTCTTGCCCGTCACTGCGACCGTACCCCTTACGTGTGGAGGCTTCATGAAGACGCGACTGCTACCGCTGAGCATCCCGTTGCTCCTGCTCGCGGCTGCTGCTTGCTCGGACAGTACGACGGGGACCGTGAGTCTGGCGCTGACGTCCGCCCGCCCGCCCGGCGCGCCGCTCGGCACGGCCCCGGTGGGCATTGCTGCGACCCCTCAAGTCACGACTGCCGGCGACACCACCGTCATCGCCCTCGGCAACGACACCATAATCCTGCGCAGCGCCGAGCTGGTGCTACGCGAGATCGAGCTCAAGGCCGTCGAGGACGCCGCCTGCGACACCATCGCGGAGAACGACAACTGCGAGGAGTTCGAAGCCGGGCCGGTCCTGGTGTCACTGCCGCTCGGCGCTACTGCCACCGAGGCGATGATCAGCGTCAGCGCTCCTCCCGGGCAGTACGACAAGCTCGAGTTCAAGATCCATAAGCCGGGTGGTTCCGATGAAGCCGCCTTCATTGCGGCCCATCCCGCCTTCGACGGTGTGTCGATCCGCGTGACCGGCACCTACAGCCAGGCCGGAACCCGCAGCGACTTCACGTTCACGTCCGACCTGGATGCGGAACAGGAGGTCGAGTTGGCGCCGCCGATCACCGCCAGCGCTGGCGCCGCCACCGCCGTGACACTACGCGTGGACGTGGCGAGCTGGTTCTTGAACGCAGGTGGAACCGCCCTAGTCGATCCCGCTACGGCCAACAAGGGCCAGCCGAACGAGGGTGTCGTCACCGACCGGATTGAGGCCTCGTTCGACGCCTTCCGTGACGACGATCACGACGGGCACGACGACGACGACCCGAGCGACCACGAAGGGTAGTTGTCAGGGGAGGGCATTGGAGGCAGATTTGCTCCAATGCCCTCCATTGTATGGATCGACGGCAAGTGGCACGACCGCGGGACCGCGGTCGTTTCCGTATTCGACCACGGCCTGCTCTACGGCGACGGGGTCTTCGAGGGGATCCGGGCCTACGGCGGCCGCGTCTTCCGGCTCGCCGAGCACCTCGACCGGCTGTACGCGTCCGCCAAGGCGATCTGGCTCGACGTCCCGATGGCCAAGGCCGAGATGGGGCGCGTCGTCGAGGAAGGCGTCAGCAGGAGTGGCATCAAGGAAGCGTACATTCGGCTGGTGGTCACCCGAGGGGTGGGCGACCTGGGGCTCGATCCTCGCAAATGCCCGAAGGCGTCGGTCTTTTGCATCACGGACACGATCCGACTGTGGAGCGCCGAGAGCTATGAGAAGGGCCTCGTCGCCATCACCGCCGCCACGCCCATCAATCACCGCGAAAGCCTCTCCCCCCGCGTCAAGTCGCTGAACTATCTCACCCACATCCTGGCGAAGCTCGAGGGCATCGCCGCGTCGGTGGACGAGGTGATCATGCTGGACTCGAGCGGGCACGTGGCCGAGGCGAGCGGCATGAATCTGTTCGCCGTCACCTCCGGGGTCGTGCGCACGCCGCCGCCATACTCCGGGATTCTTCGCGGCGTCACACGCGACACCGTGCTTGACCTGGCGCGGGAAGCAGGGTACGCCACCGAAGAGCTGCCCCTCAACCGCTACGATCTCTACACGGCCGACGAAGTCTTCCTCACCGGCACCGCCGCCGAGGTCGTAAGCATCTCCAAGCTCGATGGCCGCGCGATCGGCTCCGGCGTCGCCGGACCCATCACGAAGGACCTGGCGGCGCGCTTCAGAGCCTACGTAACGAGAGGCGACTAAAGCGCCCGCGGAGTGCGCGCCCTCGGCATCTTCGCTCGAGCGCCCATCCCCGGGCGCGTGAAGAGCCTCCACCGCTGCAGAGCTGTACTGGCACATCGGCCGCCGCGTCGTCACGTCGTGGCGGGGTCCGGATACCGCACTCTCATCTGGTTCACGCCGCCCAACGAGGGCGCGTTCGTGCGCGAGTGGCTGGAGGGCCTCGGCGCGTCGAGCTGGCTCGGTCCAACACAGGCGGGCCGAGTATACTTGGTTGGCTTGCGGGAACCCAACCGGCGCTGTTTCGGGGGGGTGCACTGGTCCAGCGCCGCCGTTCTGGCGCAACTCCGGGCGCGCGCGTTGGACGCGCATCTTGCCCCCCATTTGCTCCGACCACTGCGAGAAGTCGCGACTTTGCAGGATGCACGAGTGCTTGGGCTCCTGCGCGGGGGCTCAAATATTGACGGGACTTGAACTTAGCCACATATTGGGAGCCCTTTTGGGCGGCCCCGGTCGAGGTGACCTATGCCATGGCGAGTAATCGCCCACGGTGAGCAGGTTTGGCATGTCGATGCGGTAGCCGAGCGGCGGCCGAATACCGCCGCGTGGCAGTTGATGTTGGCATTCCGGGCCGCGTCCGAGCCGAGCCGGCGGCAGTCATTCTGGACGCCGTATCCACTGGAGGCCACGTCGAAATCGTCGCTGTTCATCCAGGCGGAGCGCATTCCGGATGCCGCGCTGTCGCGGGTGCTGGCCGAGCGTCTGACATGAGCCCCGTCGACCTGCAGGACCTGCGGCGCATTGTCGTGGCCGTGTCGCGCCTGCGCGGGGAAACCGTGCGGGACGTGACCGTTCGGTCCGACGTCCGGCACGTGAAGGTGGAGTTCGAGAGCGGCTTGATACTGGTCATCTCCGCGGAGCGGGACGCGCAGGGGCGTCCGCGGCTCGAGGTGGATGTGGTGGATGCGCCGCAGGACGCGGGGCTGAAACACCAGATCGAAGTGCGATTCGATTGAGGCGGGCGCGTGAGTGAGGCGCGGCTTCGCTTCGAGGAATTTGGATTCCAGCGGCTGCCCAACGGCCGGTGTCGCGCCAAGGTCGTGCTGGCGTGGTCCGACGGGCGGCGATTCGAAGGCTCCTCCGACGGCGTGACGTCGCAAACAGGCGAGCTGCGCTGCTGTGCAGCGGCGGCGGTGCAGGCCCTGGAACGGTCGGTGGAGACGAAGCTGACGTTCGAGCTGCTCGGCGTGAAGGCGGTGCGTGCCTTCGATGCGACAGTAGTGATCGTTTCGCTGTCGGCTCGCGCGCCGCAGGAGGCGACGCGCCTGGTGGGCTCGTGCTTGACGGAGAATGATCCGCCGCGCGGCGCGGCCCTTGCTGTACTGAATGCCACGAACCGGTTACTCGGGAACTACTTGGCGACACGATGACGCGACCGACGACGAAATGGTTCTGGATGGCAGGCGCCGCAGTGTTGGCCGCCGGCTGCGCCTCCGCCGGCGCGCGCTCCGTGGGTGGTGTCCCAGGAGCCACAGTCGCGCCCGTCGCCGGTGTTCCGGCCGACACGACGGCGGCCGCGAACGGCGCCGGTCAGGTCGGCGCGGTCATCGCCGGTGTGGCGCGCGATTCGGCCGCGGACCAATCCGCCCTCGACAGTCTGCACGGTCGCGCGGACCAACCTCCGAAACCCGCCACGCCACTGACCCCGACGCCCGTTCCCGCCGTCGGCCGAGCCGACACGACCGTGCGCGGCGAGGACGTGCAGAGGGAAGCCGAGCGGCTCTTCGGCCGCGACGAGGCCAAGACGATCCTCGGCGCCAACGATGACGCCGGCGCGGTGTTCGACATCGACGTCACGACCTTCTCCGCCAATCGCCGCGTCCTCGAGTACCTCGAGTTCTTCCAGCTGGATGCACGCGACCGATTCGAGATCTGGCTGTCGCGACTGGGACGCTACGAGGGGATGATTCGAGAGCGCCTTCGATCCAAGGGCCTTCCCGAGGATCTGGTTTATCTCACGCTCATCGAAAGCGGCCTGTCGAATACGGCGGTCAGCCGCGCCCGGGCGGTGGGGATGTGGCAGTTCATGACGAGCACGGGGCGGATGTATGGTCTGCAAATCGACCCCTGGGTCGACGAGCGGCGCGACCCCTTCAAGGCGACCGACGCGGCGGTGAGTCACCTGGCCGATCTCGTCGAGCGCCTGGGCAGCGTCTACCTGGCCGCGGCCGCGTACAACGCGGGGGCAGGCCGCATCGAACGCGGCATCCGCCGGCTCCCCGGCGAACCCGACTCCGTCAGCGATCAGACGTTCTTCCAGATCGCCGATCGTCGCTATCTGCGGCGTGAGACGCGCGACTACGTGCCCAAGCTGATTGCGGCGGCGCTCATCGCCAAGCAGCCGGGGCGCTACGGGTTTACTGAGATCATGCCCCTGCCGCCCCTCGTCTTCGATGAGGTGACGATCCCCGATGCGACTGGCCTCGACGTGCTCGCGCGCCTCGCCGACACGACCGTCGCGGCGTTGCTCGAGCTGAATCCGCACTTCGTGCGGGGCATCACGCCGCCGGGGCGCAGCGTCGTCGTCCGGGTCCCCCGCGGCACGGGCGTCCGCGTCGCGGAGCGCTTCGCCGAGCTGCCCGTCAACGAGCGCATCACCTTCGTCGATCACTACGTTTCGCAGGGACAGACGCTGTCCGAGATCGCGCAGCGCTATCGGGTGAGTGTCGCGATGCTGCGCGGCGCCAACCCTTACCTCCGCAGCAACGCGCTCCGGATCGGCCAGCGCATCATCGTGCCGATGAGCGGGCGCGTCGTGCCGGCATCGGCCTGGAGCGTTCCCCCCGAGCCGCGCTACCGCCGCGTGCGGGGCGGAGGCAGTGCCGCGGGCCGGCACCGGGTACTGTCCGGCGAGACGGCCAGCTCGATCGCCCGCGAGTACGGCGTGGGGCTGACGGCGCTGCTCAATGCGAATGGGATGACGATGGGGACGGTGATCCGGCCGGGAGATTGGCTCCGGATCCCGAAATAGAACGACGCCACGGTGATGTTACCCGTGGCGTCGTTGTAATCTGACTTGCCCAACCTGCCTACCGGTGCCGGAACCCCTTCATCACGGAAGTCGCGTATCCATTCTGCGGATCCCGTCCCTTGCCCAGCAGCTCCTCGACCTTGCCCGGGCCCCGATTATACGCCAATAGGGCCAGGGACATGTTCGACGGATAGCGATCCAGGAGATCCCGCAGATAGCGGAAGCCGATCCGCAGGTTGGTATCGCGATCGAACAGCTGCTCCGTCGTGAGTCCCGGCTCGTACAGCCGCGCCGTGCTGGGCAGTACCTGGGTAAACCCGATGGCCCCGGCCCGGCTCTTGGCGCGCAGCGTGAAGCCCGACTCGACCTTGACGAGCCGGAACGCCAGGCCCGGGTCGATCCCCTCGCTCAACGCCACGTCGTAGATCGCGGTCGCGAGATCGGCGGGGATCCGGTAGTGCGCCGAATACTGAATGATGGCATTGGCGCGCTCGAGCTGCAGCCGGGCGACATCCAACTCGCCCTGCTTCGCGTCGAGCTCCTGCCGCAACGAGCGCAGTTCGCCCAACAGCTCGGAGCCGGAGGCCGGCGTACGGTCGGCATCCGCCGACGCGCCGCGGGCCCATCCACCGACTGTGCTTACCAGCAGGGCGCCCACCAGAATCATCCCGCCCCGCAGCATCAGACGTTGAGTTTTCGTATGCATACCCCTCTCTTGTGAGTCCCGTCTGCCCGCACCAACCTGCGGTGCGGTCATCAAGCGCCGCTCAAGTGTCGAGCGGTGCCTTTTTCTTCTCCACCAAATGCACGTCCGCGATCACCATCGCCGCGTCCGCTGACTTCACCATGTCGTAGACGGTGAGCAGTCCGACCGAAACGGCGGTCAGCGCTTCCATCTCGACACCGGTCCGACCCACCGCCTTCACCGCCGCCCGGATCCGCACGCCCGGCAGCCCCGCGTCGAGGGTCGCTTCCACCTCGACGTGGTCCAGGCCGAGCGGGTGGCAGAGCGGGATCAGCTCCGCCGTCCGTTTTGCCGCCAGCGTTCCCGCCACTTCACTCACGGCCAGCACGTCGCCCTTGGCAACGGTCTGATCGGCCACCAACTGGAACGCGTCGCTCGACATCCGGATCGCTCCGGCCGCAATCGCGGTCCGCACGCTGGTCGGCTTGTCGCCGACGTCCACCATTCGCGCGCGGCCCGCCTGATCCAAGTGCGACAGCTTCATCCGTGCTGAACCCCCGCCAAGTCCTCCGCCAATACGGCCGTGACGAGCTGCGGGTTCACATTGCCTTGGGCCCACTCCCGCGCGTCCATCACGCGGGCAATGGCCTCGACCAGCTTCTGTGTCTCGCCGCCCGTCTTGGCCTCGGCGCGCAGGCGCCCCGCCAACGCGTCCAGCATCTCGGTGAAGCCGCCCCGCGCCTGGAAGGGCATCTGACTCAGGGCCAGCGCGTAGGGCGTCGCTGCGCCCTTCTGTCCCGCCTGCAGGAGCTCGTCGGCGCGTCGGCTTGCGGCTCCCGAGTCCCCAGTAGCAGCAAGGAGCCTGCCAATGCACCCCTCCGCAGATCTAACTCGTTCTACCAGTTCAGCTTTGGTCGTAATCCCGAGCATCTGCTGTGCAAAGTCTGTCACGACACTGTCGGCGACTCTCGCCACACGTACACGCACAACGCGGGACATCACGGTCGGGAGCAGCGCTTCCGGGTCCGCGGTCGTCAGGACGATGACCGAATCGGCCGGTGGCTCCTCGAGCGCTTTGAGCAACGCGTTGGCGGCATCCTCCATGCCCCGCTGGGGCACGAGCCGTTCGGCGTCACCGACGATGAAGACCTTACGCCGGCCCATCGCGGGCGTCAGCGACAGTCGTCGCAACAACAGACGAACGGCCGCGATCCCGTGACTCGCCAGGCCGCCCGGCGCCTGATACATCGGTTGTTCGCGCCGTGCCGTCATTTCGTCGGCGAGCGCTTCCGCCACCAGCTCCACCTGTTTGTCGGCGTCCGCGCCCTTCTTGCTCAACTCGAGCGGCACGAACCAGTGCACGTCCGGGTGCTGCAGCGAGCCGACGAGCCGACAGGCTCGGCACTCGCCGCACGCCTCCTCCTTTTCACAGACGAGGCATTGAGCCAACCACAGCGCCAGCCGTTGCTTGCCAACTCCACGGGGACCCTCAAACAGGAGGGCCTGTGGCAAACGCGCAGCAGCGACGGCGCCAGCCAGCCGCTTTTTGACCCCGTCATGCCCAAAGAGGGGGGGTAAAGGCATGGGCAAATCTAGTGGGGAGGACCGATTCTGGGCGGTGTGTAACATCCTAAGTTGTTCTATAATAGTCCATTACGACGTACTACGTGGCCTTGCGCCGCTTTAAGCTAATATTAATCAACGATATACAGCGTAAAGTGAGCGCACACTCGCGAGATAGTGCTTGAATTGTCGATGTTTTCGGGCGTTTTTCGGGTCGATCGTCAGGCGTGTCGCTTCAACACTTCCCAGACCTTCTGGACGAGGGCTTCCGGTCGGAAGGGCTTCTGCAGGTACGCGAGCCCCGACTCGAGCATCCCGTGGCGAACAATGGCGTCGTCTGTGTAGCCCGACATGTACAAGACGCGGATGTCGGGGAAGCGGCGCACCAGGTTATCGGCGAGGTTGCGCCCGCTCATCCCCGGCATGACCAGGTCCGTGAGGACCATATCAATGCTGGGACCCGTGGCGTCGACCATCGTGAGCGCCGCCTGGCCGTCGGGAGCTTCGAGCACCGTGTAACCGTAGCGCGTGAGGATCTGGCGCGCCACGGCGCGGACGGCGGGCTCGTCCTCCACCAACAGGATTGTCTCGGTGCCACGCAGGCTCGCGGCGTCGGGGGCACGGGCCTTGGTGAGGGGATCCGCCGGGTCGTCGACCCGTGGCAGGTAGACCTTGATCGTCGTGCCGTGCCCCAGCTCCGAGTACACCCAGATGGTGCCGCCGCTCTGTTTCACGATGCCGTACACCGTCGCGAGGCCGAGGCCCGTGCCCTTGCCCACTTCCTTGGTCGTGAAGAATGGCTCGAACATGTGCGTCTGCACATCGGTGCTCATGCCCGTACCGGTATCGCTGACCGCGATCGAGACATATGGGCCCGGGACCACCGTGCGGTGCTCGGCGGCATAGGCGGCGTCGAGCTCGACGTTGCGCGTCTCGATGGTCAGCCGTCCCCCGCCCGGCATCGCGTCCCGCGCGTTCACCGCCAGGTTCACGATGACCTGCTCGACCTGGCCGGGATCGGCGCGTACGCGCCCCGCGCCGGGCTCGAGGACGGCGGCGAGGATGACGTCTTCGCCGAGGAGGCGTCGCAACAGCTTCTCGACGTTTTGCACCAGCGCGTTGAGGTCGATGACCTTGGGCTGGAGGACCTGGCGGCGGCTGAACGCGAGGAGCTGCTGGGTCAGGGCCGCGGCCCGGTCCGCCGCGCGGTGGATTTCATCCACGTCCAGGCGCCGGGGGTCATCGGGCGCCAGATCGGCGAGGAGCAGGTCGGTGTATCCGCCGATGGCGGTGAGGATGTTGTTGAAGTCGTGCGCGACGCCCCCGGCGAGCCGGCCGACCGCCTCCATCTTTTGCGCCTGGATGACCTGTTGCTCGAGACTGCGGCGTTCCGTGGCATCGCGGTAGTTGTTGACGATGGCGTTGACACTCGGATCGTCGAGCAGGTTGGTGAACACGCCCTCGAGGTAGCGCCACGTGCCGTCCTTGTGCCGCACGCGCGCCGCGACATCGACTCGCGCGCGGGGGTGCGTCATGGTTTCCGTGAGGCGACCCACCACGGCCTCGCGGTCCTCGGGGTGGATCAGGTCGAGGGCATTGCGGCCCACGAACTCCAGGAGGTCGTATCCGAGAATGCGTGTGGTGGCCGGGCTGCCGTAGAGGATGGCGCCGTCGGGCCCGAAGAGGGCGATGGCATCCCAGCTGTGCTCGACGAGCGCGCGAAACCGCTGCTCGTTGGCCCGCAGCGCCGCCTCGGCGGCGACGCGCTCCGCCCGGCTCTGCCGCATCTCCAAAGCGCTCCGCACCGCCGGCGCGAGGCGCACCAGGTGCGTCTTGAGGACGTAGTCGGCGGCCCCCGCCTTGATGCACGCCGCCGCCGTTTCCTCATCGATGCTGCCCGTCACCACGATCAGGGGGACGAGGGGCGCCTCGCCGCGGAGGATCTCGAGGGCCGCCATACCGCCGAATCCGGGAACGGAGTAGTCGGCGAGGACCAAGTCGGGCACAAAGTCCCGCAGCTCGCGGCGGAAGTCCGCGTCGGTGTCGACGCGCCGCGTGAGGCATGCGATGTCGGCCCGCTGTAGCTCCCGCTTCACGAGCTCCGCGTCGACGTCGAGATCCTCGACGAGGAGGATGTGGAGCGAGGTCAGCGGGGCGGGTGATTCAGGAGGAGCCAATACAGGCCGACGTCGGAGACGGCACGGGCGAACGCTTCGAAATCGACGGGTTTGACGATGTAGCTGTTCGCGCCCAGACGGTATGCGCGCGCGATATCGGGCTCCTCGCGCGACGACGTGAGCACGACGACCGGGATGCTCTTGGTCCGCGCCTCTTCCTTGAGGCGACGCAGCACCTCGAGGCCGTCGACCTTGGGGAGCTTCAAGTCGAGCAGGATCACCTTCGGCACCACGCCGATCTCCCGCAGCGCGTGCGAGCCGTCGCCGAAGAAGAACTCGAGCGCCTCGGCTCCGTCGTGACACACGAACACCTGATTCGCGAGGTTCCGCTGCTTGAGTGCCCGCAGCGTGAGCTCGGCATCGCTCGGGTTGTCTTCGACGAGCAGGATTTCCACCTCGTGCGGTTGCGTCATGCGTTGGATACTCCTGGTAGCGTGAAGTAAAACGTCGCGCCCCCGTCGAGCTTCCCCTCGGCCCAGACCCGCCCGCCGTGGCGCTGGACCACGCGCTGCACGATCGCGAGGCCGACGCCGGTGCCCTCGAACTCCTCGGCGCGGTGCAAGCGCTGGAACACGCCGAACAACTTGGAGGCGTAGCGAGGATCGAAGCCGGCGCCGTTGTCCTTCACATAATACACAGCCTCCGCGCCGTTGGCCTGGGACCCGACCTCGATGCGCCCGGGCGTACGCTTGCGTGTGAACTTCGCCGCGTTGTCGAGCAGGTTCGTCACGGCCTGGCGCAGCATGTTGCGGTCCCCGCGAGCGGGGGGCAGGGCTCCGACCGTGATTTCGAGGGGCCGGTCGCCGGCGTGGCGACGGATCTCATCGACCACCCCGCGCACGAGCTCGGCCATGTCGACGCGCGCCGTCTCGATCTCTTTGCGGCCCAGGCGGGAGAAAGCGAGCAGATCGTCGATCAGCTGGCCCATGCGACGCGTGTTCTCGTCGATCACGCCGAGGACGCGCTTCGCTTCGCCGTCCATGCCCGCCCCGTGGTCCTCGAGGAGAATGCGGGCGAAGCCGTGGATCGCCCGGAGTGGCGCTCGCAAGTCGTGCGACACCGAATACGAGAACGCTTCGAGCTCGGCGTTGGTCTCGCTCAGAGCGCGCGTCCGTTCGACGACCTGTCCTTCCAGATCGCTGCGGGCGCGCTGTACCTCGCCCGCCATCGTGTTGAAGGAGTTTCCCAGTCGACCCAGCTCGTCGTGCCCGGGCACATCCACGCGCCGCGCCAGATCGCCGCTGGCGATCGCCGCGGCCGCGGTGGTGAGGTGGTTCAGGGGATCGGTGATGCCACGGCTCACCCACCACGCCCCGAACGCCCCTACGAGCACGATCACGGCTGCGATCAGGGACATGCGGCGCAGATACACCTGCGTGGGGGCAAGCACGGTTCGCCGCGGCAGCTCGGAAATGAACATGATCGGCGTGCCGGGGATGCGTGCCGCTGCGCCGATTTTCGCGTCGCCCCGCACATACGGAATGGCGAGGGCCGAATCGTGCTCGGCGCGGGCTGCGGCGGGGGGGGCAGGGATGACCTTCTCGAGGTCTGTCCAGACGCCCCCGTCGGCGTTCCCGATCAGCAAGCTCATGTCGCCGCCGGAGATCCCGGTGAGCGTCTGGCGCGCCTGGGCGGACACGTTGAGCCGCCGGACCACCACGACGCGCCCGATCACGGCGCCCTCGGGCCCCCGGCGCACCACGGCCTGCATGTCCGACAGGATCAAAGTGTCGCGTTGCACCCGGTACGGGCTCACGACCCCCGAGTCCGACGCCGGTAGTGGCGCGGGCTCCGAGGCGAACGCGGAGTCTCCACGCAGCAGCAAGCGGTGGCCGCCGTCATCCCACACTTCCATGGCGACGTTGGGCGTGTTGTCAGGCGCGATTCGGCGCATGGCGGCAAGGGCCCAATCGCGTCCGCGCTTCCCCCCCGAGGCGACGAAGTCGCGCACTCCTGGGTCCGCGACCAGGGTCGCGACCTGGGAGCGCTGCTGCGCCGTGGAGCGGACGGATGCGTTGACCCATTCCTTGGTCGAGCGCTTCACGCGCTCCGAGGCGAATGAGAGTGCTGACGTCCGCACCTGCCCATAGGCCGCGCCGAGCATTACGAGCACGACCGCAAGGAGCAAGACACTGAAGAGGAGCGGCAGCTTCCGTTCGATCGACCAGTTCCACCTGCGTCGGGTCATGCCGGCGCTCCCCGTCGGTTAGGGTATGTCGAGCACTTCGCGTACTCTACGAGAGATCGCCTCGGTGGTGAAGGGCTTGGGCAGGTAGGCGACGGCGGCGTCCAGAACGCCGTGGTGCACGATGGCCTGGTCGGCATACCCAGACATGTACAGCACTCGCAAGTCCTTACGCTCCTTGCGCAAGGCGGCGGCGAGCGCGCGTCCATCCATGTCGGGGATTGTGACGTCGCTGAGCAGCAGGTGGATCGGCCCAGAGTGCCCACGCGCGGTCTCGAGCGCGGCGTCGCCGCGCCCCGCCGTCAGAACGGTATACCCGCGCGCCTCGAGCGCCCGGTGGGCCACGTGCAACAGTTGCTCGTCGTCTTCCACGACCAGGATGGTCTCGGTGCCCATCAAGCCGGGCATCGGCACCGAGGGTCTGCCGACGCGCTCCGCGGGAGCGTCGAGCGCCGGCAGGTAGATCTTGAAGGTCGTCCCCTGGCCCAGCTCGCTGTAGACCCAGATGGTGCCACCGCTCTGCTTCACGATGCCGTATACCGTTGCCAAACCGAGGCCGGTGCCCCGACCGGGGTCCTTAGTCGTGAAGAACGGCTCGAAGATGCGCGCCTGGGTTGCGGCATCCATCCCGGTGCCTGTGTCGCTGACGGCGAGCATCACGTGGGGGCCGGGGACCACCGTCGCGTGGCGGGCGGCGTAGTGCTCGTCGAGGTCGACATTGGCGGTCTCGATCGTCAGCTTGCCGCCCGTCGGCATCGCGTCGCGCGCGTTGACTGCGAGGTTGAGGATGACCTGCTCGATCTGGTTCGGATCGGCCCGCACCGAGTGCAGGTTCGGCGCCGGCATCGCGCGGAGCTCGACGTTCTCGCCGAGAATCGGCCGCAACATCTTGTCCATGTTGTCGACGAGCACGTTCACGTCGAGCGCGCGTGGCTCGAGCACCTGCTTGCGGCTGAACGCGAGCAGCTGACGCGTGAGCGCCGCCGCGCGTTGCGCGGCCTTGCGGATTTCGTCCAGGTCTTCGCGCCGCTGGTCCGCGGCCGGCAGGCCCTCCGCGAGCAGGTCGGCGTAGCCGAGGATGGCCGTAAGAATATTGTTGAAATCGTGCGCGACGCCGCCGGCCAGCTGTCCCACGGCCTCCATCTTGCCCGCCTGGCGGAGCTGGTCTTCGAGTTGGCGACGCTCCGTGACGTCGGTCGTCAGGACGAGCACGTGCGGCACGTCCTCGAGCTCGATCAACTCGGCCGAATAGAGCAGGGTCCGCGGCGCGCGGTCCTTGGTCCGCCCTTCGATTTCAATCTGCTGCACGCGGCCGAGTTTCTGGGTCTCCTGAACTGCGTGGGTGCGTTCTTCCTGGCTGCGCCACAAGCCCAGCTCGACGGTCGTACGGCCAATCGCCTCATCGCGCGTGTAGCCCAAGGTGCGTAAGAACGCGTCATTGACGTCAACCACGCGGCCTTCGAGCGTGGTGATGGCCATCCCCGAGGGGTTGGCGTTGAACGCTCGGGCGAACTTGGCTTCGGACCCGAGGAGGGCTTTGTGGGCCGCTTCGGTGGCCACGTGCGCGCGGCGGCGCTCCAGCGCGCCGACGAGGGCGGCGGGCAGCCGTACCAGGTGCGTTTTCAAGACGTAGTCGGCCGCGCCCTCCTTGATGTAGTCGGCGGCGGTTTCTTCATCGAGGCTCCCCGTCACGACGATCACCGGAGTCTGTGGCCGCGCGTCACGCGCAATCCGCAGGGCGTCCCGCGCCGTGAACTGCGGCATCGAGTGGTCGGTGAGGATGATGTCGGGATCGACTTCGTCGAGCGCGGCGCGGAACAGGGACGCGGAATCGACGCGCCGGATCGTGACGTCGACGCCTGATTGCCGCAACTGGCGCTGGATGAGCGCCGCGTCGTCTGGATTGTCTTCGGCGAGGAGGATGCGGATCGTCATCGCGCGCGCGCCTGCGCCGGGCGCTGGAGCGATGTCAGGATCTCGGGGACGCGCAGGAATTCCGTGCTCTTGTCGAGGAACCAGTCGGCCCCGGCGGCGAGGCCACGCGCCTCGAGCTGCGGGTACGCGTAGCTCGTCAGCACGACCACGACGGGGGCGGGGGTCAGGGCCTTCGCCGCGCGAATGACCTCGAACCCGTCGCCATCGGGGAGCCGCAAGTCGACGAGCACGGCGTCGGGCCGTTTCGCCGGGAGGCGTGCCAAGGCGTCGGCTACGCTCGCCGCCTCGCCGGCCACCTCTATGCCGCGCGTTTCGACGAGCATCGCTACGAGACGGGTACGAACGATCTCGGAGTCTTCGACGACGAAGACCCGCAGCCTGCGGGAACGCCTCACGCCACCAAGGTGTCGTTCGGGTGCGCGAGTCGCATTGTACGAAGACGGTGACGAGCTTGTCAGTCGCGACTGACAGACGACCGTTCAACCGATGAGGGCGTGCTCCAGCGCGTAGCGCACGAGGTCGGCGTTGGTCCGGAGCCGCAGCTTGCGAAGAA
>Ga0137418_10002412_pt1 | contig 17119 bp, 19 predicted proteins | sample CZODoug3_1_2_16f_FD_122242 | JGI IMG/M metagenome (GOLD analysis project Ga0137418, IMG submission 122242) | Vadose zone soil fungal communities from Angelo Coast Range Reserve, California, USA - CZODoug3_1_2_16fungal (Hybrid Assembly) | ecosystem: Environmental > Terrestrial > Soil > Vadose... | reverse complement strand
GACCCGCCTTGGATGAAAGTTTGAGGCTCGATGTTGGTAGTATGACACCGTTTTTGAGCGACTTTCTTCCTAGGAGCGCAGCGACGAAGCAATCCAATCTTCCTGGACCTATGGATTGCTTCGCTTCGCTCGCAATGACGAGCTAAACCGCATTACTTCCCCATCGCCAGCGCGACCAGACCGAGCGTGCCGACGATGACGCGCCACCAGGCGAACAAGGTGAAGCCGTGGCGGGTGACGTACGTCAAGAACGTTTTCACCACGATGATCGCCGTGACGAACGATACCGCGAATCCGATCGCGATGATGCCTGCGTGATCGGCCGTCATGTCGGCGCGGTTCTTGTAGAGGTCGTAGGCGAACGCGCCGACCATGGTCGGGATCGCGAGAAAGAACGAGAACTCCGCTGCCGCGCGCTTGTCGGCGCCGAGCAGCATCGCCGCGACGATGCTGGCGCCTGAACGTGACACGCCGGGAATCATGGCGAGGCACTGCGCAAGGCCGATCATGAGATACATCGGCAGCGGAAATGTCATGGCATCGTGCTGGTGCGGTTTAAGATCGAGCTGATCGACCCACAACAGGATGGCGCCGCCGACGATCAGCGAAAAGCACACCACCCACGGATTGAACAGGAATGCCTTGATGTAGCCGCCGGCAGCAGCGCCGATCACCGCAGCCGGCAAAAACGCCACCAGCAAACCGATCACGAATCGCCTATCGTCGGGATTGGAAAACATGCCGAGCGCGACCCGCCATAATTTGAAGAAATAAATCGCGACAATCGCAAGAATCGCGCCGAGCTGAATCAGCACGGCGAAACTCTTCCAGAAATTGCCTTCGCCGAGATCAAAGAATCGTTCCGCCAGCAGCAAATGTCCGGTCGAGGACACCGGAAGGAACTCCGTGACGCCCTCGACAATTCCGAGAATCACTGCCCTCAATGCATCAGACATCATGACCTGTTCCGTTGTGATCAATCTTGACCGAAAAACGCCGGGTTCTTCTCGCTTATTCGCTGCTTTGCCGCAACGTCAAAAACACGAAAACACAGGTTGCCTCGTGCGCAAGCTTCTGTAGTTTGGCGCACTTCCGCGGCCGGGCTGCCGCCGCCTGAAGCAAAACTTTCTTAAGATCGCGAACGTATCAAGGGCTTCATGTTCACGCTGTTTCATCATCCGTTCTGTCCGCATTCGCGCTTCGTCCGCCTCGCGCTGGGCGAATACGGCCTCGATCTACGACTGGTGGACGAGCGCGCCTGGGAACGTCGCGAGGCATTTCTTGCACTGAACCCCGCGGGCACCACGCCGGTGTTGATATCAGAAGGCAGGCCTGCGATTCCCGGCGCCGGAATCATCGCCGAATATCTTGATGAAACCCATGGCGCCGCGATGAAGCAACGCCGGCTGCTGCCATCGGCGATGGGCGAGCGCATCGAGGTGCGCCGGCTGATGGCGTGGTTCAACGAGAAATTCTTTGAGGAGGTCTCTAATCCCCTGGTCACCGAGCGCATCTACAAGCGCTTCATGAGCGAGCAAGACGGCGGCGGCGCGCCGGCGATGGATGTGATTCGTGCGGCCAAGGCAAATGTGCGCTATCATCTGGCCTATATCGGCTGGCTGGCGCAGACGCGGAATTTCCTGGCCGGAGACCAGCTGACCTATGCGGACCTCGCCGCCGCGGCGCACCTTTCGGCGATCGATTATCTGGGCGACGTGCCATGGGTCGAGGACGAAGCGGCAAAGGCGTGGTACGCGCGGGTGAAATCCCGCCCGTCGTTCCGTCCGCTACTGAGCGAATGGCTGGCGGGCGTGCCGGCATCACGCACCTACGTGGATCTCGACTTCTGAACGCACCCCTCAAGCTTTCGCCCGCCGATATGAAGGCCGCGCTTGTCCATGAAGCGCGCGCGCTCGGATTCGATTGCGTCGGTGTCACCGATCCGGGCGCGATCGCGGATGCCGCGAAGCATTTCCGCAACTTCCTCGACGCCGGCGCGCATGGCGACATGGACTGGCTCGCGGCTCACCCGGAACGCCGCGCCGATCCGCGCGTGCTGTGGGCGGGCGTACATTCGGTGATCATGCTCGGCGTCAATTACGGGCCTGACGAGAATCCGCTGGCGATACTCGAGCAGCGCACGCGCGGTGCGATCTCGGTCTACGCGCAGGGCGACGATTATCACGACCTGATCAAGAAGCGGCTGAAGGCGCTGGCGCGATGGCTGGTCGCCACATCCGGCGCCGAGGTCAAGGTGTTCGTCGATACCGCCGCGGTGATGGAGAAGCCGCTGGCGCAGGCGGCGGGACTTGGCTGGCAGGGCAAGCATACCAACCTGGTGTCGCGCGAATTCGGCTCATGGCTGTTTCTCGGCGCGATCTTCACCACCGCAGACCTGCCGCGCGACGAAAGTGAAGTCGACCATTGCGGCTCATGTCAGGCCTGCCTCGATATCTGCCCGACCGCGGCATTTCCGGCACCTTACCAGCTCGATGCCAGGCGCTGCATTTCCTATCTCACGATCGAAAGCAAGGGTCCGATCCCGCACGAATTTCGTAAAGCCATCGGCAACCGCATCTATGGCTGCGACGATTGCCTCGCCGTCTGCCCCTGGAACAAGTTCGCGCAGGCCGGTCGCGAAGCCAAACTCGCCGCGCGCGATGAATTGCGCGCCCCCGATCTTGCCGAACTGGCGCGGCTCGATGATGCGGCGTTTCGCGCGCGATTTACAAAGTCGCCGGTCAAGCGCATCGGCCGCGACCGGTTCATCCGCAATGTGCTGATCGCCATCGGCAACTCGAACGACAAGGGATTTTCCGTCGAGGCCGAACGCCTGGTGGACGACGACAGCGCGCTGGTTCGCGGCGCCGCGGCGTGGGCGCTGTCGCAACTGACGGAACCGGAGGAGTTCGCGGCGCGCGCGGCGAAGGCGTTGGGAGTCGAACTGGACGAGACGGTGCGCGCGGAGTGGCAGGTCGCAGATAATGTTGGGAATCACACCTCCTGAACACACAGCCGTCATGCCCCGCGAAAGCGGGGCATCCAGTATTCCAAAGCGCTCGACATGAACCAAGATGTCACGGAGTACTGGGTCGTCCGCGTGCGCGGACGATGACGGCCGGTATTGTACTAACCATCTCTTCCTCATCGCCCCGCCCTTGATTTCATCCCGCAAATTCCGTCATGGTCCCGCGCCATGACAAATCAGCCTTTCTTCACAACAGACCGCGACGCCTTCATTCCCACCGACGCCGCGCGGGGACCGTGGGACCCACAATCGCTGCACGGCCGTGTCATCATCGGCCTGCTGGCGTTCGTGATCGAGCAGCGCCACGGCGCTGACCAATTCGTGCCGGCGCGACTGACCGTGGACATGTTCCGGCTCCCGAATATGGCGCCGATCGAGGTCTCCACGCGGCTCGTCCGCGATGGCCTGCGCCTCAAGCTGGTCGAAGCCGAATTTTTCAGCGGCGGCACGAGCATGGCGCGCGCGTCCTGCCAACTGCTGCGGACCACGGAAAAGCCGCAAGGCCAGGTCTGGTCGCCACCAAACTGGGACGTGCCCGCGCCCGCCGACATTCCGGTACCCACCGATCCGCGGCTTGGCATGAACGGCAAATGGACGACCCGCCCGATCGTCGGCGCGATGGGCACCATCGGCCCGCGGCGGCTGTGGATGAGCGAGGTGCGCGACCTTGTCGAGGGCGCGCCGCTGACGCCATTCGTGCGGGTCGCGGCGGCGGCGGATTTCGCCAGCCCCTTCGCCAATGCCGGCGACCAGGGCCTCGGCTACATCAACAGCGACGTCACCTTGTACCTGCATCGCCTGCCGGAACAGGAATGGATCGGCTTCGAGGTGGTGAACCATCATGCCACCGAGGGCATCGCGATCGGCGAGTGTTTTCTCTACGATCAAAAAGGCCCGATCGGAACATCCACCGTCGCCGCGCTGGCGCAGCGCAAGCGGATGGCGAAACCAGCGCCGTAAGGTGGAAACCGTCATTGCGAGTTGGGACCGGTGGATAAGGCACCGACCCGCCTTGGATGAATGTTTGAGGCTCGATGTTGGTAGTATGACACCGTTTTTGAGCGACTTTCTTCCTAGGAGCGGAGCGACGAAGCAATCCAGCTTTCTGAGTGGCTTAATGGATTGCTTCGCTTCGCTCGCAATCACGGAAGAAAGTCACGCCAGATGCCGCTTCATCTCCGGCCGCGCCTTCAGCGCCGCGCCCTGCCTGGCGACAATCTTGGCGAGGCGTTCCGGCGCAAAATTCATGTCGACGAAGCCGGTCGCAGTGTTGGCGACCTCGTGATACTCCGCGATCCTGCCGTCCGTGAGCCTCATGATCGCGACGCCCTCGAACATCGCGCGCGCGCCGTTGGCTTCCGGCAGCAATGAGCGGTAGCTGAACGTGTAGCGTGCATAGAGCGTCTGCCCGTCGCTGACCGGCGTGTGCATGTCCCAGCGAAAATCCGCCGCGGTTCGGTAGAACCAGTCGTCGATCATCTCGGCGATTTTGGCGCGGCCCGCAAAGGCGCCGTAGAAGACGTCGTGGTAGACCCCATCCTCGGTGAACAGTGCGGCGAACGCTGCGCCGTTACGTTGTTCGACGGCGTCGCAGAATGCGCGGAGCATGGCGGTGGTGTTCATGGCCCTCCTCCCGACAACATTGCCGTCATGCCCCGCGAAGGCGGGGCATCCAGTATTCCAGAGCGCTCAACATGATCCGAGACGTCACGGCGTACTGGATCGTCCGCATTCGCGGACGATGACGGTCAGGTTGTGAAAACGTGTCTTCATTAAGAGCAACCACCTTACCCAATCTCCGCCACCGCCGCGATCATTCGCGCGATGTCCTGCGGCCGCGACAGGCGGTGATCGCCGTCCTGGATCACCGTCAGCACCACGTCGTCGGCAGGCAGCCGATGCGCCAACGCGAACGCGTGCCGCCATGGCACGTCCGGATCCTGCGCGCCCTGCAGGATGCGAACCGGGCACCCCACGTCGATGGCGCTGCCGAGCAGGAGATGGTTGCGGCCCTCTTCGATCAGCGCGCGCGTGATCGGGTAGGGCTCGCCATATTGCGACGGCCGCAGCCACACGCCCTTGGTTTCGATCTCCTGGCGAATCTCGGGCGAAAAGCCTTTCCACATCAACTCTTCAGTAAAATCCGGCGCCGGCGCGATCAGCACCAGCCCGGCCAGGGTCGCGCGATCAATGCCGCGCCTGCCGAGTTCCCGCGCCAGCAGCAGCGCCATCCAGCCGCCCATCGAGGAGCCGATCACGACCTGCGGGCCCGCACAGAACTGCTCGAATACCGCGACGCTCTCCTCCAGCCAGCGCCCGATGGTACCATCGACGAACGCGCCGCCGGATTCGCCGTGGCCGGAATAATCGAATCGAACGCAGGCGCGGCCGTGGTCGGCCGCCCAGGCATCCAGCGCGATGGCCTTGATGCCCTGCATGTCCGAATTGAAGCCGCCCAGCCAGAACAACCCGGGCGCGCCGCCGGCACGGGCGCGCACCGCGATGGTTCGCGCGGCGCTATCCTTGCCGACCTCGATGACGGCAGGCTGCGGCCCGGATGCGGCTGAATTGGTCATGAATCGTTCCCTTGTTCGTTGTTGTTTGGGTGAGCAGGCATAATCCGTCAACGGAAGGCCGATAGCAGTCTTCAAGGGGGGCCATCGCTACGCTTGCGGAGCGAACCCTCGCCCTCTATCTGGGCTGATCTGAACATTCGGCACCGGTAAGCGTTGTCTGCGTGACCAAAATGCCTCGCATTTGACGGTTTTGTACCGCAAGTGTGTGACTTAGCTTGCCCGTTGAGCCTTATTCCTTCACACTACTGGCTTCGTCCACAACCTTGGAGAGTTACCCATTCGCCGTCCCAACAGAGCCCCGCCCGCTGCCACCAAAGACGGGCCGCGCACCAACGATGAAATCCGCAACCACGAAATCCAGCTGATTGATCAGACAGGCCTGAACCACGGCAATGTCGAAACGATCGCCGCCATCAAGATGGCGATGGAAGCCGGCATGGACCTTGTGGAGATTTCGCCCAATACCAATCCTCCCGTTTGCAAGATCATGGATTACGGGAAGTTCAAATATTCGGCGCAGAAGAAAGCCGCCGAAGCCCGCAAGAAGCAAAAGGTCGTCGAGATCAAGGAGATCAAGCTCCGGCCGATGATCGACGATCACGATTACGACGTGAAGATGCGCGCCATGCAGCGATTCTTCGAAGAGGGCGACAAGGTCAAGGTCACCCTGCGCTACCGCGGCCGCGAAATGGCCCATCAGGAGATCGGCACCAAGCTTCTGGACAAGGTCAAGAGCGACGTCGCCGAGATCGCGAAGGTCGAGCAGGACGCGCGTTTCGAAGGCCGTCAAGTGGTGATGGTTCTGGCGCCACGCTGACTAGTAACCGCCTTTCGGGTTTGTGAATTTTGGAATACGGCCCGTCAGGCGATCTGGCGGGCCATTTTCTTTTCAGAGACGGTTACCCCCGCGTGGCCTGCCAGCGGCCGCTGCAGTTGCCGCTCGACACTCTGGCCGTCCAGCGGCCCGCGCCGGTGCTGCCGCCGAGCCTGCCATTGCCTGACGCCACCCTGCCGCCGGCCGAAATCCTCACGACAACAGCGCCACCCCGGCCAACGCTTCCGGACACATCGGCTGGCCCCATGGTCGAAATGCGGCCGCCCGAGACCCGGAACGGATAGCTGTAGGCAGGATCGCAACTGCCGGCCTGGGTGATGACCAGAACGTTCCAGATTCCATCATAGCCGCCGCCCGCCGCCACGGCTGCGCCGGCCTTCCCGGCATCGGCGGCGCCAGGCGCGGCCACGGCGGCCAAAACGGCAGCGACCAAGACCCATGGCAAGGCGCGCAACGTGCTGAAATCGGCAAAAAGGACCATCGGCCGGGCTGATATCCTCATTTTCTTTCCCACTAGAACGGGATGACTATTCTTCGAATCGTCATCCCGCTCTATCTTTTTGTTTGAGCATGATCTTTTCGGAAAACCGGTACCCACTTTTCCGGATCATGCTCTAGGGCTGCGCCGCTGATGGCGTCAGGTGATGCATCGGGGCATTGCGGTTCCAGCGTTCGTCGTTGCCAATCTGGCTAGGCTCTGCCATAAGCGCAACCTCATCGCCCGGCTGATCAAGGGCTGCCGTGTCGATGCCCGTGCCGGTTGCTTCGCTTACGAAGTAATCGAGCACTTTCAACGCTCTAACGAGCATTTCAGCCGACCGAACGCCTTCACGGGCGCTTTCGTGTTGCGGCAACAGGAGAGCCAAATGCCCAAGCTGAAGACCAAGTCAGGCGCTAAAAAGCGCTTCAAGGTGACTGCCACCGGCAAAGTGATGGCCGCCCAGCGCGGCAAGCGCCACGGCATGATCAAGCGGACCAAGAAGCAGATTCGTCAGCTTCGCGGCACCCGCGTGCTGTTCAAGACCGACGGCGACAACATCAAGAAGTATTTCTTGCCGAACGCCTGATCGCCAGCACGCGATCACGATCCCATTTTGCCAAGCCGCGTCCGCGCGGCGATCCGTCACCCATTTTTTGAGATGAAGGAGATCCGTCATGTCTCGCGTCAAACGCGGTGTGACCTCTCACGCCAAGCACAAGAAAGTCTACAAACTTGCCAAGGGTTTCCGCGGCCGGCGCAAGAACACCATCCGCACCGCCAAGGCCGCGGTCGATAAGGCCGCGCAATACGCCTTCCGCGATCGCAAGCGCAAGAAGCGTACCTTCCGCGCATTGTGGATCCAGCGCCTCAATGCCGCCGTGCGTCCGCTCGGCATGACCTACAGCGTCTTTATCAACGGCCTCGCCAGGTCGGGCATCACGGTCGACCGCAAGGTGCTGTCGGATCTCGCCATCCACGAGCCGGCGGCGTTCCAGGCGATCGCTGAAAAGGCCAAGGCCGCGCTGGCGGCGTAAGTTCGCTATCGCTGCGGCGTCCTGCAACTCCGGTGTCATGCCCCGCGAAAGCGGGGCATCCAGTAACCACCGACCAAACATTTTGAGCACGGGGGTTACTGGATCATCCGCTTTCGCGGATGATGACGGCCTCGTGTGCGGGCTGCGCGCGCGCTCCCAAAAGGTGACCGTCGCCATGACCGACCTTGCAAAACTCGAATCCCAAATCCTCAGCCAGATCGCCGCCGCGAGCGACGAAGCGGCCCTTGAGGCGGTGCGCGTCGCGGCGCTCGGCAAGAAGGGTTCGATTTCCGCGCTGCTGGCAACGCTTGGCAAGATGTCGCCGGACGAACGCAAGACGCAGGGTGCGGCGATCAACCTCGCCAAGGACACGGTCAACCAGGCGCTGACCGCGCGCCGCGATATCCTGAAATCCGCCGCACTCGATGCGCGGCTGGCCTCCGAAACCATCGACGTCACGCTGCCGCTGCGCGAGACGCCCGCCGAGCAGGGCCGGATTCATCCGCTCAGCCAGGTGATGGACGAGCTCACCGCGATCTTCGCCGACATGGGATTTGCGATTGCCGAAGGTCCTGACATCGAGACCGACGATTACAACTTCACCAAGTTGAATTTTCCCGAAGGCCATCCGGCGCGGGAGATGCACGACACCTTCTTCTTCCAGCCAAAGGAAGATGGCTCGCGCATGCTGTTGCGCACCCACACCTCGCCGGTGCAGGTGCGCACCATGCTGACCCAGAAGCCGCCGATCCGCATCATCTGTCCGGGCCGCACCTATCGGATCGATTCCGACGCCACCCACACGCCGCAGTTCCACCAGGTCGAAGGTCTCGTCATCGACAGGGGCTCGCATCTCGGTCACCTCAAATGGATCCTGCATGAATTCTGCAAGGCGTTCTTCGAGGTCGATCACATCAACATGCGATTCCGGCCGTCGTTTTTTCCGTTCACCGAGCCGTCGCTCGAAGTCGATATCCAGTGCCGGCGCGACCAGGGCGAAATCCGTTTCGGCGAAGGCGAGGACTGGCTGGAGATTCTCGGCTGCGGCATGGTGCATCCGAATGTGCTGCGCGCCTGCGGCATCGATCCCGACATCTATCAGGGCTTTGCCTGGGGCATGGGCATCGACCGCATCGCGATGCTGAAATATGGCATGTCCGACCTGCGGCAGCTGTTCGAAAGCGACGTGCGCTGGCTCGCCCATTACGGCTTCAAGCCGCTCGACGTCCCGGCGCTGGCGGGAGGATTGAGTTCGTGAGCGATTCGATGGTCCCGGAAACCTATCGGGGGCTGCGTTCATTCGCGTTCGGCGACGGCCCTGCACTGGCCGACGAACTGCTCGACCTCGTGCTCAAGGGCGTCAAGACCGCCACCTGCAGCACCGAGGATGAGCCGAACACATCAAAGCCGGGCGAGCGCTGGATCGTGCTCGACGGACGCGGCGAACCCCGCTGCGTGATCGAGTCAACCGAGGTCACTTATCGCCGATACGGTGATGTCGATGCGGCCTTCGCGCATGACGAAGGCGAGGGCGATCGCAGCCTCGCCTACTGGCGCGAGGCGCACCGCGCGTATTTTGGCCGGTTAGGCAAATTCAGCGAAGACATGATGCTGATGTGCGAACGTTTTCGTCTGGTTAAGATTTTAGCGGACCCGGCTCCTTCCGTTCCCTCGCCCCTTGATCAGGAAGAGGGAAGCGCATCAGCGCTCGCCCATGACGGACCAAAAGTATGATGACAACCACTGCGAACGGGCACGCTCTGCCCCCTCTCCCGCTTGCGGGGGAGGGTTGGGGTGGGGGTGCCTCCGCTCGGGAGATCGCGATGGCTGAAGGGAAAAAGCCAACATGGAAAGTGCCATCCAGGCTGCGCTCGAACGCGCGCGCGCTCCGAAAGAATTCCACCGACGCCGAGCGAATCCTGTGGTCAGAGCTACGCGATCATCGCCTGAACGGTGCCAGCTTCCGACGCCAGGTCCCGATTGGTAGCTACATCGCCGACTTCATGTGTCACGCAGCCAAGCTGGTGATCGAACTCGATGGCGGGCAGCATTTCTCCGACCGCGGTGAGCAGACAGACGCGGCACGCTCGGCTGTGATTGAAGCCAAGGGCTTTCAGGTGCTTCGCTTCAGCAATCACGACGTGATGACCAATCGCGCTGGTGTGCTCGAAACCATTGCCGCTGCGATTGAAGCAAGAGCCCCCACCCTAACCCTCCCCCGCAAGCGGGAGAGGGGACAAGCTGCCGACGGGGCAACGCATAAGACCAAACTTGGGGCAAGGCGCGCTTCCTCACCGGACACGGCGAAGCACGAGCACGGTGCACGGCTTGTCGAACAGGCAAGGCCCGCTCCCTCTCCCGCTTGCGGGGGAGGGCTGGGGTGGGGGCCAACGACCGCGCGTAGTGCGCCGTCGGACGAAAGTAGTGAACCATGAAATTCACGCTCTCCTGGCTGAAGGAACATCTCGACACCGACGAGCCCGTGGAAAAGCTCGCCGACAAGCTCACCATGATCGGGCTTGAGGTTGAGCACATCGACGACAAGGCGAAGGCGCTGGCGCCTTTCACCATCGCGCGCGTGATCTCCGCCGAGCAGCACCCGAACGCCGATCGCTTGCGGGTCTGCATGGTCGACACCGGCGACGGCGGCGCGCCGGTGCAGGTGGTCTGCGGCGCACCGAATGCGCGTGCGGGCCTGATCAGCGTGTTCTCGGCCCCCGGCACCTTCATCCCCGGCAAGAACATCACGCTCGGTATCGGCACCATCCGCGGCGTCGAAAGCCGCGGCATGCTCTGCTCCGCAGCCGAATTACAGATCTCGGAAGATCACGACGGCATCATGGAGCTGCCGGCCGACGCGCCTGTCGGCGCTGGCTACGCGCAATGGGCCGGACTCGGCGATCCCGTGCTGGAAATCAATCTCACGCCCAATCGTCAAGACTGTACTGGCGTACACGGCATCGCCCGCGATCTCGCCGCCGCCGACATGGGCAAGTTCAGGGATCCCGGGATCAAGCCCATCAAGGGCGAATTCCCATGCCCGGTGAAGGTCGCGGTCGAGGACGCCACGCTGTGTCCGGGTTTTGCCTTGCGTCTGCTGCGCGGCGTCAGGAACGGCCCGTCGCCGGAATGGCTGCAAAAGCGCCTCACCTCGATCGGGCTGCGGCCGATCAATGCGCTGGTCGATATCACCAACTTCATGACCTACGACCGCGCCCGGCCGCTGCATGTGTTCGACGCGGCAAAAGTGCGAGGCAATCTCACCGTGCGCCGCGCGCGCGATGGCGAGACCTTGCTGGCGCTGGACGGCCGCACCTATACGCTCGACAGCAACGTCTGCGTGATTGCCGACGAGCACGGCGTCGAATCGCTCGCCGGCATCATGGGCGGCGAAGCCTCCGGCTGCTCGGAAGCAACCACCGACGTGCTGATCGAATCGGCGCTGTGGAACGAGATCAACATCGCGCAGACCGGCCGCAAGCTCGGCATCAATTCGGACGCGCGCTACCGCTTCGAGCGCGGCGTCGATCCGGCCTTCATGGTGCCGGGGCTGGAGATGGCCACCCGGCTGGTCATGGAGCTGTGCGGCGGCTCGCCCTCGGAGAATGTCGTCGTCGGCAACGCCTTCGGCGAAGACCGCGTGATCGATTTTCCGCTGACCGAGGTCAAGCGTCTCGCCGCGATCGACGTGCCGCTTCCGGAGATGAAACGCATCCTCGGCCATCTCGGCTTCATGATGGCCGGCCCCGGCCCGGTGGTGAAGGTCGCGGTACCCTCCTGGCGATCGGACGTGCACGGCAAGGCCGACATCGTCGAGGAGATCGTGCGCATTGTCGGCGTCGACAAGGTGCCGATGACGCCGTTCGAGCGCGGCGACGCACCGCGCAAGCCGGTTCTCACCGCGATCCAGCTGCGCACCCGCCGCGCCAAGCGTGCGCTCGCCGCGCGCGGCATGGTCGAGGCGGTGACCTGGTCGTTCATTGCAAAGCCGGCCGCCGAACTGTTCGGCGGAGGGCAGGGCGAACTCGCGCTCGCCAATCCGATCGCGTCCGAGCTGTCCGACATGCGGCCAAGCCTGCTGCCGGGGCTGGTCGCCGCGGCACAGGCCAATGCCGATCGCGGCTTTCCCGATGTGGCGCTGTTCGAAGTAGGGCAGGTGTTCAAAGGCGATCGGCCGGAGGATCAACTGATCGCGGCATCGGGCATTCGCCACGGCCTTGCGTCCTCCAAGGGCATCGGCCGGCACTGGTCCGGTTCGGCCACATCAGATGCATTCGACGCCAAGGCCGACGCGTTCGCGGTACTCGCCGCCGCCGGCGCGCCGATGCAGGCGCTGCAGGTCGTGCCCGGCGGCGCGAACTGGCTGCATCCGGGACGATCCGGCACCATCCAGATCGGTCCGCAAAACGTGCTGGGCTATTTCGGCGAACTGCATCCGCGCGCGCTGGAAGCGCTCGGCGCCGACGGCCCGCTGATCGCATTCGAAGTAGTCCTCGATCGCATTCCCGACGCCAAGCAGAAGCCGACCCGGGCCAAGCCGGTGCTCGAACTCTCGCCGTTCCAGCCGGTGTCGCGCGACTTTGCGTTTATCGTCGATCGCGGCATCAAGGCTGGCGATATCGTTCGCGCCGCGCAGGGCGTCGACAAGAAACTGATCACGGATGTCACGGTATTCGACGTCTACGAAGGCAAGGGCATCGACGACGGCAAGAAATCCGTCGCCATCGCGGTGACGATCCAGCCGCGCGAGAAAACCCTGACCGACCTGGAGATCGACGCGGTCGCCGCCAAGATCGTGGCCGAGGTGGCGAAGAAGACCGGCGGCACGTTGCGCGGATGAACTTCGCCGGTCTGATACCGACGGATGTCAGCATCAACGCCGCCATCGGCATCTGCGCCATCGCGTTCGTCTCGGGGACGGCGCGCGGATTTTCCGGCTTCGGCTCGGCGCTGATCTTCATGCCGCTGGCGAGCAGCATGGCGGCCCCGCGCCTTGTCGCGGCACTCCTGCTCATCATCGATTTCGTCGCGGCAGCTCCGCTTATTCCGAACGCATGGAAGCATGCCGACCGCAAGGCGACTGCGGTCATGGTGGCCGGAGCTCTGGTCGGCGTACCCGTCGGTACCTACTTCCTCAGCCGGCTCGATCCCGTCACAACGCGCTGGATCATCTCCGCCTTCGTGTTCACACTGCTGATGCTGCTGCTGTCGGGTTGCCGTTATCGCGGGAAAGACTACCCGGCGATCTCCGTCGGCATCGGTGGATTGTCCGGCTTCTGCAGCGGGCTGGCGCAGACCGGCGGGCCGCCCATCGTGGGCTATTGGCTCGGCCGGCCGCTTCCCTCGGCGATTGCGCGCGCCAACATCCTGTTGTTTTTTGCGGCATCTGATTTCTTTTCCACCGTGAGCTATGCGGTGACAGGGCTCATCACCGCGGATGCAATCCGGTTTTCGTTTCTGATCGGTCCGGTATATGCCGTTGGCGTGTGGTTCGGCGCGTCCCTTTTCGGCCGTGCCAGCGAGAAGCTGTTCCGCTCGATCTGCTACGCCCTGATCGCGGCTGCTGTGATCATCGGCTTGCCCGCCCTTGACGGCGTGCTGCGCTGAACGCTTGCGCGAAATGCGGATACGGTTAAGTTTCTCTCAACAAGAACCTTGGGGGAGACGCCATGATCGACCGCCGCGATGTGCTGAAGCTTGCCCTTGGCAGCGCCGCGGCGCTGACCTCGCCGGCGCTGGCGCAGACCGCCGCGAAGCCGCGCACGCGTATCGTATTCCTGGGTACCAAAGGCGGGCCGCGCGTCACCACCGGGGCATCCAATCCCGCTAACCTGGTGATGGTGAACGACACGCCCTACGTGATCGATTGCGGCATGGGTGTCAGCCGTCAACTAGTGGCGGCCGGCGTGCCCATTCCGTCGGTGAAATATATCTTCATCAGCCACCATCATTCCGATCACAATCTCGAATACGGCAACCTGTTCTACAACGCCTGGGCCGCCGGCCTTTCGACGCCGATCCATTCGTTCGGCCCCAGGGGCATCGAGGCGATGACCAGCGCTTACTGGGAGCTGAACAGGTTCGATGTCGAGACCCGGATCGAGGACGAAGGCCGCCCCGATCCGCGCAAGCTTCTGATTGCCAAGGATATCACTGAGGACGGCGTGGTGCTGCAGACCTCAGACGTGAAAGTGACGGCCTTCCGCACGCCGCATCCGCCGATCACGGACAACTTCGCCTACAAATTCGAGACGCCGGACGGGGTCATCGTGTTTTCCAGCGACACCGCCTACAACCCGAAGCTGGCGGAATTTGCTAGGGGTGCCGACGTGCTGGTGCACGAATGCCTTTACGTGCCCGCGGTCGACCGCCTCGTGCTCAAGACCAAAAATGGTGCGACGCTGAAGAAACATCTGCTGGAGAGCCACACCAGCACCGAAGACGTCGGCCGCATCGCCGCTGCCGCCGGCGTGAAGGTGCTGGTGCTCAGCCATTTCGTGCCCGGCGACGATGCGCTGGTTACCGACGACAACTGGACCGAGGACGTGAAAAAGAATTTTACCGGCCGGATCATTGTCGCGAAGGACCTGATGCAACTAGCACTGCCGGTGTAGGGGGCTCCGTATCGCGTAGATGGTCGTTGAGCACCAGATCGCAATAGCCGTAACCATCGCGCTCGACGCGCTCGCCAGTCACAACGGGAATCCGGCGCGAAAAGATCGGCCCCGCCACCACGCAGGTATGAAACTCGCCGTTCTCGCCACAGGGATCGACGCTATCAGGCAAATCGGCGAGCAGTTGCAGATCGAATTTACGCCCCGTGAATTCTGCCGGCAATTTCTTGAGATCGACAGTGGCGAGATAAGCCTCCATCCCACTCGCGATCATCGCATGCGCCAGCGGCAAGGTCGGCCTTTGCCACAGCGGAAACACCGGTGTGATGCCGGTGCCGGCCAGCTTCTGCTCCCGGTAAGCCTTGATATCGGCCAGGAACAGATCGCCGAAGATGATGTGGGAGATGCCTTCCTGCACGGCCTTGGCGACGGCTTCCCCCATGCGCGCTTCGTAAATCGCGTTCGGACAGGGATAGGGAATAGGCACGATGCGCGGCGGCAATCCCGCCGCCTCGCATTGCGCCTGCAGGATTTCCTGCCGCACGCCGTGGATCGAGACCCGTCCGAACGTCTCGGTCACCGTCGTCAATGCGCCGACGACGTCGAATTCACCTGCACGCCTGACCTCATGGAGCGCGAACGCGCTGTCCTTGCCGCTCGACCATGATATCAGCGCTTTCGGTCGCGGCTGTTTCAATTGATTGGCGCTCCCGGCACCGGCCTGGCCGGAGGCGCGCGGCGGCGCTTTGCCGGCGCTGGCGCTACAGGCTCGGTCTCCCTCAGCGCGCCGATCCTTCGCAACGCCGCCTCCGCGGCGCGCTCGCCGCTTTCCCACGCGCCGTCGACCGTCCCCCACAGGGTTTCGTGGGTCGCTTCGCCCGCGAGGAATATGCAGCCGATCGGCTCGGTCAAAACTTTTCGCGACGGCTGCCCACCCGGCACTGCGGCTGACATCGCGCCCAGCACAAACGGCGCGGCGTTCCAGCGGGTCGCGCTCGATTTCTTGACCGCGGAAGCGATCTCGCTGCCGAACAGTTTTGTCAGCCATTCAACCGCAAAAGCCACCATGGCCCGCTCGCCCTGTGCGGAGAGATCGCGGCCGAACGAGCCTGCGACATCGATCGAGCACAGCGACGACGATCCCATGTTGGCGAACAATAGCGCCGTCCGCGTCGAGTTGCTCTGCTCGATGATGATGTCGTCGCGGGCGAGCCCCAACGGATTGCCCGGCAGCTGCAGGGCGATGCGGTCGTAGCTGCCGAGGCTCAATTTTGCCGCGGCATCGAGCTGACGCCTGGGGATATCCGGCGCGAATTTGATGTTGCCGGCGGCCAACACGTTGCTCGACACCGTGATAACCGCGGCGCGCGCGGCGATCTTGCCCGAAGGCGTCTCCACCATGACATCGCGATTACTCCAGGCAATGCGGCTGGCGGGCGTCGACAGCGCAAGCGGGACCTGTTCGCCCAGTTTCGCAATCAGTGTGCCGAGGCCCTGGCGGCAGGCGATCGCGGCATTGCGCTCCTGCGCGCGCATCTTGTCGATTGCGGAGATATCTTTCAGATCCTTCCCCGTGGCATTGGCGCCGAGCACGAATTCCACCGCACCCGCCCAGTCGCCGAGGTCCTTCGGCAGCACCGAGGCGCAGGACACGTCAGTCCTGCCGCGCGAGGCCTCGTCGATGGCGCGGTTGGCCCGCACCATGGCGGCGAGAAATTCCTCGGTTTCGCCGGCCCGTGCGTTGCGGCGGCCGATCCGGATTTTCTGGCCGAGCGGCGCCGAAGAGATGTCGAGCCCCGCATTGCGGGCGAGCCTGATCATCGGGTTGGTGTCGGGATTATGCATCCAGCGCGCGCCGCGATCGAACGGCACCTCGAATGTTGAGAGATCGGTGAGGCAGCGGCCGCCGCTCTGGCCGGCCGCCTCCACCACGAAGCCGAACTCCCGGCACGGTTCGCAGGCCACGATGCGGCAGACCGTCCAGTACACCGGGCCGCGGCCGTTGCGCCGCACATGGCCGCGGAACCGGGTGCCCACCGCCGGCCCGGTCGCGCCGTCCAGCCACTCCGCCTCGAAGGTCTCCGGGCTGAACTTGCCGGTGTTGGTGATGTCGCTGACCAGGCCCCACACCCGGCTCGGCGAAGCGTTCATGTGCACCGTCACGGCGTCACGCATGGCAGCACCGTACCGGGCGTGACCACCTCTGGCGCCCAGATCAACCCAATGAGCAGAACGGCTGGAACCGGGCGGCGACGTCACCGCGCCGCCGCGCTCACACCACTGGGCGCACAGCTGAGCCCGCCGACCGGATACATGTTTAGCTGCGCCCCGGGCTGGGCAGCCATGGTCGGCTCGAGCAGGGCGGGCGCGGCTACCGGCCGTGACGCTGTCGGGCCGCACGCTCCCCTGAAGGCCGCACGCTCCCCTGAAGAAGGCAACATGACTCCTCTCGCACGCCGAGGTGCGCGATGACCCGGATCGGCGTCATCGGCCACCGCGGCATCACCCCGGAGGCGGCGCCACTCATCGAGGTCGTGCTGCGCCGGTTACT
>Ga0137418_10002411_pt1 | contig 17120 bp, 10 predicted proteins | sample CZODoug3_1_2_16f_FD_122242 | JGI IMG/M metagenome (GOLD analysis project Ga0137418, IMG submission 122242) | Vadose zone soil fungal communities from Angelo Coast Range Reserve, California, USA - CZODoug3_1_2_16fungal (Hybrid Assembly) | ecosystem: Environmental > Terrestrial > Soil > Vadose... | reverse complement strand
TCGGCCTGCTGGAAGTGGGACTCGTTGCGCTTCTGCTCGGTGATGTCGCGCGCGAGGATCAGGACTCTGGTGATCCCGCTGCCTTCGCGGATGGGGGCGTACAGTGCCGCGGCGACCCCGTGGGTTCCGTCATCGCGCGAGAAGGGGATCTCGAAGCGTTGGATCTCACCATGGAACGCAGCCGCCAGTTTCTCCCGGACCACTGCCGACGCGTCGGCGGCCAGGAACTCGAAGATGTTGCGGTTTTCCGGCGGCCCGGAGAGCGCACCCATGACGCGGGTGGGCCCGTTCGATTCGAGGATGCGCCCCTCGCGGTCGACCACCACGATCGCATCGGGCACGGCGTTCATAACGAGGCGCAGGTTGCGCTCGGCGGCGGCGGTGGCCGCGAGCGAGTCCATCAGCGACCGGGTCTGGCTCGCGACCTCGTTCTCGAGCAGCGCCGCGTAGCGCCGGTCGGCGCGGGTGGAATGGACCAATCGCCACCCGATGATAGCCACGGCAAGCGCGATGAGCGCGGTGCTGAGCGCCCTGCGATCCACGGGGGCGAGCAGGTAGGCCAGCACGATCGCGAGAAAAGATCCGGCGGCGATCGCCACCAGCGCGCGAGTCTGCCGGGTGAGGGAAGGCACGATCAACCTTGGCGCTAACCTAACGGTGCGCAGCACTGGCCGCGAGGGCATTAACTTTCGCGGCCGTATGGACCGTCTGGCATGGAGGACCGCGCCGCGCGATTCGCTGGCGCGATGGGAGGATCTCGTCCGTTTCGCCGACGCGGCGCGGCGCGACGGCCTGACCCGGACCGTTGTGTGCGGGATGGGCGGGTCGAGCCTCGCGCCGGCGGTGCTCGCGTCGAGCTTCGCGAATGCGTCCTTGTCCGTGCTCGACAGCACCGACCCGAGCGCCCTGCTTGCAGTAGTGCGCGCGGCGGATTTCGACCGCACGCTGTTCGTCGTCTGCAGCAAGTCCGGCAGCACCGTCGAGACGCTCGCGTTCTACCACTACCTCGCCGCGCGCGCCGACGCGGCGCGCTTCGTGGCGATCACCGATCCGGGGAGCCCGCTGGAAGCCCTGGCACGTGAGCGCGGGTTCCGCGCCGTGTTCCCCCATCCGCCGGACGTGGGCGGCCGGTACGCCGCCCTCACCGTGGTCGGTATGCTGCCCGCCGCGCTGCTCGGCGTGAACGGGCGCGATCTCCTCGAGCGGGCCCTCGCCATCGACACCGACGCGGCGCGGGCGCGCGGCGCGCGCCTCGCCGAGGCGACGCTCGCGGGACGCGACAAGCTGGTGCTGCGGCCGCCGCCGCCCCTGGCGCGGCTGGCCGAATGGATCGAGCAGCTCGTGGCGGAGAGCGCCGGGAAGGACGGACGCGGCGTGGTCCCCGTGGTCGATGACCCGATCACGGCTCCGCGCCTCGACAGCCAGATCGTGAGCGACTTCCCGGCCGATCCGCTCTCGCTGGGCGCGGAGTTCCTGGCGTGGGAGTACACCACCTGGGAGCTGTGCACCCGCCTGGGTGTGAACGCCTTCGATCAGCCCGACGTGGAGGAGGCGAAAGTCCTGGCGCGCGCCGAGCTGGCGCGGGAGCGCACCGAGCCGGTGGCGTCCGAGCATGCCGCGCCTCTACCGACCCTTACGCCCAGAGCGTTGCGCCGCACATTCCGGCCGGGGGACTATCTCGCGATCCTTGCCTACCTCCCGCCCACTGCCGATATCGCCGCCCGACTGCAAGCCGTGCGCGCGGCCTGGGCCCACGAGCTGGGTTGCGCGACCACCCTCGGGTTCGGCCCGCGCTACCTCCACTCCACGGGTCAGTTGCACAAGGGCGGGCCCAACATAGGACTGTTCCTGGTGGTGACGGCGGATGACGCGGAGGACGCCGACATCCCGGAGATGGGCACGACCTTCGGCCGGTTGAAGCGCGCGCAGGCGCGGGGCGACATTCGGGCGCTCGTCGCCCGGGGGCGTCGTGTCGCCCACGTCCACCTGGGGCGGGCCGAGGACGTAGGCGGGCTCGCCGCGCTCTAGCCCCCGAGCGCCCGCAGGCCTTCGTCTATCATGAACTCCGCCCACTCGGGCACCGCACCCTCCTTGTAGAGGTCGCGCCGCGCTCGATGCATGCACTCGAGGGCCTGGTAAAAGGGCAAATGCTGCAGCGCGTCCTTCGGGCCGGCGGCGAGGTACGCCTGCCGGAACGCGGCGGCGGCGTCATCCAGGGCAAAGCGGGCCCCCAGGAGCTGGATCGCCCGACGGCGCAGCGACACGAGGAACCAGGCAACGTCCCGGGCAGGGTGGGCGACGTCGTACTCGTCCAGGTCGATGACCGCCGTGCGCCGACCGCTCACGATCACATGGTCGGGCATGTAGCTGCCGTGTCCGGCGCAGTGTCCGCCGGCGTCCGGGGCCGGCGCCGCCGCGTCCAGCCCGTCGACCAATGCCCTGGCCTTGCCCGCGAACCGCTCCCGCGCTTCGGTCATTCGGACGCTCGCCTGCCGGGCGCGGGACAGCTCGCCCAGGAAATCAGCGGGGTTGCCCGACTGTGGCGCCGCGCCGTGGAATCGTCCGAGCCAGTGGCCACATCGTTCCGCGGCCGCCGTCCAGTCCTCGCCACCACCCGTCGTGATGATGTCCTTCATGGACGGGCCCGGCACCCGCTCTTCCAAGCGCACGCGGAGCGAGGACAGCTGCTCGAAGGGCTGAGGGATCGAGCAGTCTGTTTCCGATCCCAGCCCATCGTGCGTGAGGGCTTCCATGTACCGGAACACGTCCGAGCGGTCCTGCGCGTAGGCTTTGGCGATCAGCTGCTGCCACCCGCGCTCGGTGCGCACGTCGATCGCGAACGTACAGCGCCGGCGGTGCGATCGGAGCGGCGTGATTCGCGGCTCACCGAGCGGGCGACATCGCCATCGCGCCAGGCAGACTCGATCGAGTGCTTCGCGAAACTCGGCTTGCTCGAGTACGGCGGCGAATGGGGCGATGGCGTCCGCCACGTTCCCTTGAACGACATTGGGCATCATCCGTCCCTCCTGACGGTTGGCCGTTATCCGTCTTGCGTCAACGGGTCTTCCAGCACGCGGGCCAGCTCGTTCCTGAACGTCAGAAACCCTCGCGACAGGCCGCGGTGGCGCCCCCACCACGCGAGCCACTCGAGCGACTGATACAACGCGACCGCCGCCAGCTCGCGGCAGAACGTTTCCCAATTGAGCGGCTGCCCGCTCTCCAACTGCAGCTGCTCGAAGTACGCGACGCGCATCGCCTGCCGCTCGTCATCGGTCCACTTGCCCGATGTCAGGCTCACGAGATCGAACGTGCCGGGGCCGAGCGCCGCGGTCTCCCAGTCGATCACCACGATCCGGCGTTCTCCCGTCCCCCGTCGCAGCATCACATTCCGCCCGAAGAACTGACCGTGGATCACGTTATGGGGTAGCGCGGCCAGCTGGTCGACGGAGCGCAGGTAGCGCCCGAGTCCCCGTTCGACGAGCTCACGCTCGGGCGGCTCGAGGTTGGGGAGGATCGCGGCCACGCGCTCCGCGCAGGCGCGGTAGTGCGCGTGGTCGTATCGCGGGAGGAACCCCACCTGCTCGGCCGTCAGGGTGCGGCCCGCGGTGTGGAACCGCGCGGCCCAGCGCGCGGCGGCGGTCCACCGGTCCATATCGACGAAATTGTGCAGCAGCATCCGGCCGCCGTCTTCGAGAAAGATCCAGAACAGACCCCGGTCGGGTTCCCACCGGTCGGCGTACAGGTGGAGCGTCCCGAAGCGCTCCGGCGAGAGGATGGACCGGTACATGCGCAGCTCTCGCGAGCTCGGCGCGAGATCGCGCGCGCGGACCGCCCGCGCCTTCTCCGTCTGGTGGTCGGGGTTCAGGTCCTTCAAGAACACGCGCAGCGTGCTGTTGTCCTCGAGCGTCAGGCGCAGGCGCTCCCGCCGGAAGCTCGAGAGGGAAGGCAGGAGTTCACGCTGGATCGCGCGAATCTGCACGGGCCGTCGCTGCAGGCGGGACAGCCCCTCCTCGAGCGTGTCGATCATCAGGCGCGTGTCCTGAGCGTCGCCAGGGGTCGCGCGCGCCGCGGTCGCTCCCGGCCTCATGGCGCCTGCCACGCGAGTGGCGGGGTCGCCTCCACGACACGTCCCCGCTCGAGTTGCAGCTGTCGATCGCACGCCGCGAGCGCGCTGGTGCGATGGGTGATGAGGAACGCCGTGCGGCCGCGCATGAGGCGGTCCATCGCGCCCAAGATGACGGCTTCGGTTTTCACATCGACCGAGCTGGTGGGCTCGTCCAGGATTAGCAGCGGCGCGTCTTTCAGGAAGGCGCGCGCCAACGCCACGCGCTGGCGTTGCCCGCCCGAGAGCTTGGCGCCGCGCTCCCCCACCGGCGTGTCGTAGCCTTGCGGCAGCCGTTCGATGAACTCGTGGGCATTCGCCGCCTGCGCGGCTGCGACGATCTGGTCCCGACTCGCCTCGGGCGCCGCATACGCGATGTTTTCGGCGATGCTCACGGAGAAAAGTACGGGCTCCTGCAGGACGACGGCGAACTGGCGGCGCAAATCGGCGAGCCGGTAGTCGCGCAGGTCCACACCGTCCAGCAGGATCTCGCCCTCCGTCGGGTCGTAGAATCGTGTCAGCAGGCTGATGAGCGTCGACTTGCCGGCGCCGGTCGCGCCCAAGAGGCCGATGTGCATCCCCGACTCGACGTCGAACGAGACGTCGTGCAGGACCGGGCGATCCGGTCCGTAGGCGAAGGAGACGTGCCGGAAGGCCAGGGCGCCCGCGGCGCGGACGACCCCCCGGGCACGCGGTCGCTCGACCACGTCGGGCTCCTCGTCCAGGAGCGCGAACGCCCGCTCTGCGCCGGCGAGATAGGACTGGAGCCCCGCGGCTTTCCTGCTGATCGTCTTGAGCGGCTCATACAGCTGGTTGAGGTAGCCCAGGACCAGGAGCAGTTGCCCCAGCGAGACGATGCCCTCACGTACGTGCCCGACGCCGATGAGCAATACCGCGGCCGTCCCGAGCGCGCTCGTCAGGCCGATGAGCATTCCGTAGCGGCCTTCCATGAGCGCCAGCCGGACGCGCGCCACGACGCCCGCAGTCGAGCGGTGCACGAACCGGTTGGTCTCGCGCGCCTCCTGCCCGAACGCCTTCACGACGCGGAGCGAGCCGAGCGTCTCCTGCACCGCGGCGAGCGCGGCGCTCTCGAGCTTCTTCACCTGCCGCCACTGACGACGCATACGCGGTCGATAGTGGCCGGAGAGCAGCAAGAGGGGGGGACAGACGCTCAACGCGACCAGGGCGAGCTGCCAGTCGAGGTGGGCCGTCACGGCGAGCATCGTGATCACGGTGAATGCCGCACCCGCGAAGGGAATGAGGCCTTCGACCATGATCTTGTCGATTACGGCGGCGTCCTGCTGGATGCGGTAGAGCGAGTCGGCGGTTCCTTTCGAGTCGTGGTAGGTCAGGGACAGGCGCTGGGCCTGCTGGACGAGCTGAGAGCGGAAACCAAGCACGAGTCGCTCGCCGACGTACGCCTGCAAGAACTTGGTGAGGAGTCCGTGCAGCTGGCCGAGCGCCGCGACCAGGATCAGCAGGCCGATCGCGACGCCTCCAATAGTGGTGGAGGACCGCGCGACGGTCGCAGGGATGAGCGCGTCGAGATACGGCGGCAGCGGGTGCGTGCCGAGCACCGAGTCGACCACGATCTTGAGCGGCACGGGGTTCAACAACGCGATCGGGCTCGCCAACAACCCGATGCCGAGCAGGCCGGCGAGGTGGAGCCAGTAGGGCCGCGCCTGGCGCAGCAGTCGCCGGTACAGGGCGACTTCGCCCATCAGGTGTCCCCGCGACGCAGCTGGTCCACCGCCTCTCGGGTCGTTGCCATCGCGGCACTGCATTGCTCGACCGTGCGCGCCGCGGCCAGCAGCGCGCCGCTGCCAAGCAGCGCGGCGGCGACCCACGCATGATCGGCCGCCGCCCCACGGGCCAGCGCGGCGAACGCCAGCGTGAGGAGGGGGCCCGCCGCGGGCACGACCGGCCACCAACGGAGCCGGACGAGCTGGTGGCCGCCGGCGTGATCTTCGCTGCCCATGAGCAATCGGGCGGCGCCGAAGGAGCCGCCGCGGACTTCCAGATCCCAACGGGCATCCCGGGCGCCGCGGAGCACGCAGACGCCGTCCCCGCGCAGGTCCGCTTCCAAGCCCCGCAGCCGCTGATCCTGCTCCAGCCAGCGCTCGCTCCACACGGACGCCGTGACCGGCCAGACCGGCCCCGGTCGCCGCGGGCAACGGCGTCGCCACGGCGTCAGGCCTTCCTGAACGCGCCCCCGCAGGCGCGCGAGCGGCTGAATCAGGTGCAGAGCGGCCGTGAGCACCCGCCGCCCCAGTCGCGCGCTCCAGGGGCGTGGCACATCGGGGAAACGTGCGCGGGCTCCGCCGAGGCTGGCCTGCGCGATCGGTGGTATGATCGCCGCGGCGAGCAGCGGGAGTGCGAGCCGCAGCGGGCTCCATACGACGCCGAGTGCGGCAATCCCCGCCAGGGTCGCGATCATGAGGTGCCACTCGGGCATCTGCGGCAGCGACGAGAGCAGCGTAGGGGCAGGCTCGTACAGGGACTGGAAGGGGGCGGCCCCCCACACGCCGTGATACACCCGCGCCCGCCGCCAGCCGAGTACGTACGGCAGCCCGCTGCCGTACATCCGTCCGGTCCAGCGGACGTGGCCCACGTCGTTGTACTTCTCGGGCCATTTCCGCTCCAGCATGGCCTCGGCCCGACCGTAGCCGATCTGCTGGCGCCAGTAGGTCCGCAGCGAATTGCGGCGATGGTGCCAAACCATGGCGGCCGGGTGGAAGCCCAGCGTCCAGCCGCGGTCTTGCATTCTCCAGCACAGGTCGACGTCGTCGCCGGCAGTGCGAAACCGCGGATCGAATCCCCCGACCGCCTCGAGGCAGGTCTTGCGGAACGCCATGTTGCAGCCGGGAATGTGTTCGGCTTCGCGATCGGTGACGAGCACGTGCACGGGTCCGCCCGGGGCGCGGGCGACGCACTCCGCGATCGGCCCGTCGCCGGTGGGGGCGATGTTCGGCCCGCCTACACCGGCGTGGGACGTACTGAGAAACGTGGCCGCGAGGTAGGTGAGCCAGTGCGGATCGGGATAGGCGTCGTCGTCCAGGTACGCGACGATCTCACCGGTCGCCGCCGCGAGGCCCGTATTGCGCGCGCTCGAGAGGCCGCGATTCGGGGTCCGAATCAGCCGCACGTCGTACTCACGCGCGACGGCGGCGGTGTCATCGACCGAGCCGTCGTCCACGATGATGACTTCGTAGTTGGGGTACTCGAGCCGGCGCAGTCCTTCGCAGGCATCGCGGATCGTCCGCGCCCCGTTGTACGAGCACACCACCACCGACATCCGGGGCCACGGGATACTCGGCGCGAACGGCGCTTCGGTAAACGCCTCTCGCACGGTGTCGAGCGCGGGCTTAGGCGAGCGGTCGGCGCGCGTGAGGCCAAACGCCCAGTCCTCGACGTCGTGGCCATGGCGGTACCACTCGTCGGTCCAGGCGAACACGAACACGCCGCCGCATCCCGCGGCGAACGCGGTTCGAACCTGCCAGTCGAGCGCGCGCGCCTGACCGCCCTCGCCGTTGCGGAGGGCGTCGAGGCCCAGCTCGCTCATGAAGAGCGGCCGGTCTCCGGCGATGTTCTGCAACCGCGCCAGGTACGCCTCGAATCGATCCTGCGACTCGAGATAGACGTTGAAGCAGACGAAGTCGAGGAACGGGAGCCTGAGGTACTCGGTCGTGGGGTAGTTGACGTACGTCACCAGCCCCTCGGGGTCTTCTTCCTTGACGATCCGGTACAGCCGCTCGAGATAGCGCTCGACTTTACGGCGGCCGAGCCACCGGGCGACAAGCGCGGGGATCTCATTGCCGAGCGCGTAGCACAAGAGCGCCGGGTGGCCGGCGCAGGTGCGGACCTTGGCGCGGATGAGCGCCTCGAGGTCCGGTGCGCCCGGGGGACGGTCGATGAGATAGCCGACGAACTGCTCGGCGCTGAGCCCGACCATGACCCGAAGCCCGTGCCGCGCCGCGACGTCGAGGAGCGCGCGGGGCGGGGTCGTGTGGGGGATGCGGACGGCGTTGATCCCGTTCGCCGCCATGTGGGCGAAGTCCCGCTCCACCGTCGCGAGATCGTGGAACTCGTTTCCCGCGGCGTCGGGCGTGAACGCCCCGTACGTCACGCCGCGCACGTACAGCTTATCGTCGCCGACGAACAGGAACTTGCCGCGGACCGAGGGCCGGGGTGCCGGTGCGCGCTCGGGCTGCGGCGCCGGGGAGCCGATGGCGTCCCGGCGGCCCGCGGGCCCCGGGCGCACGGCGAGCGTGCCGTCGTGGTCCTGGTTGGTCGAGCCGTCGGTGTGTTGCGGTACGATGCGTCGCATGTAGTCCCAGGGCGTGTCGTGTGCGAGCGACGATCCAAAGCTGGCCGTCCGTCCGCAAGCGGTATGCCGTGTTCAAGGGGAGCTAGGGAACTGCGCGAACTGCACGGGCGGACCGAGGGAAGGGTATGTAACGATTGAGTGAAGGGGCTGCGACTCGAGCGTAGCGGTCCCGCTGCGGTGTGGGCGCTCGCGCGATCGCGCGCTGAGTGTGGGATCGCCGCCGCCGCGCGGCCGCATCACGTAAAACCGACGCGCGCCGACCGCGTTACCTGACGGGCCGGTAGCCGCTCTTTATTAATTTGTCCCTACACTTCGGTGGTGAGCCTCGTCACCTGCGCGTGCGCGGCTCGCCGAGCACCCACGACTGCCGGACCGGCGGCGGTGCCGACCCCGGATGCACGCTCTCCCAAATCTCACGATTCAACTCCGCCTCGTCCGCTTGATCCGCCTCGGCCAAATCGCGGGCGGAGATCCTCGAGCGAAAGGCGGTGGGGTTGAGCTCATGGAGCGGCCACGTGCTCGGCACATGGACGAACGGCGTCGAGTCTGGGCGTCGCGTGAAGGCGTTCCAGATGGGCGTGGCCGCGGCGTCGTACTGGCTGAGCGGAGGGAGGCTGAGGATCCCTTCGATGGTGCGCAAGACGGACGCGGTCGTGTAGAACGTGCTATCGACCGCGTCGCGGCGCGCGTACGGGGACGCGACCAGGAGCACCGAGCGGTGCGCATCCACGTGGTCAGGGCCATTCTGCGCGTCGTCTTCGAGGACGAAGGTCGCGAGCGACGGCCACACTGGAGACTGGGAGAGGCGCTCCACGATCAGCCCCAGCGCCAGATCGTTCTCGGCCACCATGGCCCGGGGCGTGGGCTGTGAGGCCTGGCGGCCGAGGGTATGGTCGCGCGGCAGCCACAGGATCACCAGGTCCGGGAAGCGGTCCTGCAGGTCCCAGCTCGCGACCGAGTCGGCGAACAGTCGCGCGCGCGTCGTATCCGCGATGGCGAGCACGAATCCGGGGTAGTTCGTGGCCGTGATGTTCTTCAGGCCCGGGATATTGCTGCGGGCCGGGCGCGTGAAGGTCGAGTCGCCCTCTTCGGACTCGGTCATCTCGCCGAAGTTCACCACCCAGAGCCCCTGGCGCCGCGCGGCGTCCCACAGGTAGGCGCCGCCTGGGTTGGCCAGATCTTCTCCGCTCGTCAGATCCCAATTGCGCCGATTCGAATAGATCTGGGGCCACGTCTTCTCGTTGTACTCGCCCGCGAACGCCCGGTCGGTCCACTCGTGGCCGTCGGCCGAGACCTCGCCGTTCACGTAGAAGTTGTCGAATAGCACCCAGCGACCGGCGATCGCGTGGGCGTTCGGCGTCACGGCGTTATCGAAGATCGCGAGGCGCGGGTCGCCGTTGCCGCGGGCGACGTCTCCGAACACCTGGTCGTAGGTGCGGTTCTCCCGGATGACATAAACGACGTGCTTGAGCTCGGGCGGACGAGCGGACGGTCGGTCTGGCGGACGGAGTCGCGCGTTCGAAAACGGACTCTGGGCGTAGACCTGGCTCGTGTACCGCGTGAGCCCGGCGGCGTCGGGCACCGGGATGATGGACACCGAACCGGTGAGGACGTTGCCGATATACGTTCCGTCCGTGTTCGCGCCGGAGGCGTTGCCCTTTCCGTTCGCGACGTAGAGGGTGCGCCCGTCCGCGGAGGTGGCGACGGCGCTGGGATACCACCCGGCGGGGATGAGGCCGGCGACGCGCATCCCCTCGGCGCCGAGGCGCACCACGGCCACCGCATTGCTGCCCGCCAGGGCGACATACAGCGTGCGCCCGTCGGGAGACAGGGCGAGCGCGTTGGGATCGCTCCCCGGGGGCGCGTGCGGCGCGAGCGCGACCGTGAGCTGCTCGCGTACCTGGCCCGTCGCAAGATCCACGCGCGCCACGCCGTCCGCCCCCGCGAGCGCGACCAGCAGCTCCGACCCTCGCAACACCAGCGCGGAGGGATGGGGACCGACGAAGAGGGCGGACCGGCGCACCGGTGGACTGACGGACAGGTCGATGACGGTCACCGTCGAGTCGCCCCAGTTGCTGACGTACAGCGAGCGGTTGTCGCCGACCGCGGTATAGGGTCGGTGTCCCACGGCCACGGCCCCACGGCGCTGCAGCGTCGCCGCGTCGATGAAGTACACCGAATCGCTCAAGTTGCCGACCACCGCCACCAGGCCCTGGCGCGGCAGGAGGGTGAGGCCGGCGGCGTAGACTTTCGCGCCGGAATCGGCGAGGGCCATGCTGTCCCTGATCCACGTCGCGCCGCCCTGCCACGCGAAGCGATACACCCGGTTGGTCGGACCGCCGCTCGCCCATAGCGTGTCGCGCCAGTCGCGGCCGCTGCGCGCCAGGCCGAGCCAGGCTGCGGACAGCGGCACGCGCCACACGACGCGGGCGCGCTGGGGATCGATGCGCATCAGACTGTTCTCCCCGTAGCCGTCGTTGGTGACGACGACGGACCCGTCGGACAGCGTCACGAGGCTCAAGGGCAGCGTGCCGACCGGGACGGCACGCCCGGCTGGACGGATACGCCAGCCGGAGGGGAGCAGCGTAGACCCGTCCGGCAGCGGGCCCGGGACGAGACGAGTGGCGAGGAGCGCTGCGGCCGCGATGCCGGGCAGCGCGAGCAGGGAGCGCTTGAGCATGGCTCGGAATATGACCGCTCGCGGGACTGTCGGCAGCCCCTTAGCCTTAGGCGCGATGACGGGGCTGATCTTTCATCTGATCCCGCACACTCACTGGGACCGCGAGTGGTACCTGCCGCGCGCCGCGCTCCAGGCCCGCCTCGTGGCGGTCATGGACGACCTGATCGAGCGGCTGCAGGCGGACCCGGGGTATCGGAGCTTTCTGCTCGACGGGCAGACGGTGCTGGTCGAGGACTACCTGCGGGCGCGCCCGGACCGTGACGGCGACGTTCGGGCGCTCGTGAAAACCGGTCGGATGCAGGTGGGGCCCTGGTACGTGCTCCCGGACGAGCAGATCCCGTCGGGCGAAGGGCTGGTGCGGAACCTGCTGCTCGGGGCCGCGGATGCAGAGCGGTTGGGCGGGCGCCTGGACGTCCTGTACTCGCCCGACGCATTCGGCCATCCCCCCGCCTGGCCGACGCTGGCGCGGGAGTTCGGGATTCGCTACGGCGTGGTGTGGCGTGGGTTGGGGGGCGAGGCCGGGCAGGAGCGGGACCTCTATCGGTGGCGCGGGCTCGACGAGAAAGAGGTCGTGCTGTGGCACCTGCCACCAGCGGGGTACGAAATCGGCGCCGCGCTCGCCGCCGACGCGGAGCGCCTGTTCACGTCCTGGGCTCCGGTGCGCGCGCACCTGGTCCAGCGGGCGGCCGGCAAACACATCCCCGTGTTCATCGGCGCCGATCACCACGCCGCCCATCCGGACGTGCCGCGCCTGCGCGACCTGCTCGCGGAGCTCGATCCACAGAGCGCATTCCGGGTATCGCGACTCGACGAGTTCTTTCAAGCGGCCGCGGACGGCGCGAAGCCGGCGACCCTGGCGGGAGAGCTGCGCTGGTCGTACCGGTACGCGTGGACGCTCCAGGGGGTGCACGGAACGCGTGCGCCGCTCAAGCGGCGGTATGCCGCGGCCGAGTTGGCGCTGGTGCGCCTGGCCGAGCCCCTTGCCGCGCTGGCGCGGCGCGCGGGAGGACGCGACCGGCGGCCGCTGCTCGAGCTCGCGTGGCGAGCGTTGGTGCGTTGCCAGTTCCATGATGCCATCGCCGGCTGCGCCAGCGACGACGTGGCGCGCGCGGTCGAGTCGCGACTCACGAGCGTCGAGGCGCTGGCGCAGGAGGTAGTGCGGGGCAGCGTGCACGACCTCGTCCGCCATGATCCTGATGCGGCGCGCAGCCGGGCGGCGGCAGCGTCGCCGACGCTCGTGCTCTGGAATCCCGCGGCGCGCCCCCGCCGGGGCGTCATGATCGCCGACGTCACGCTGTTCCGGCGCGATGTGCTGGTCGGACCGCCCGCGGGTCGGGTCCCGCGGGAAGGGCCGGGCTACCGGCCGTTCGCGCTGGTGGGCTCGGACGGCCGCACGGTTCCCGTGCAGCTGCTCGACCGGCGCAGCGGGACCGAGCGGCTCGATGCGGCGCGTCACTATCCTGACCAGGACGAAGTCGACGAGGTGCGCATCGCGTTCCGCGCGCCGAGCGTGCCGGGGCTGGGGTTGGCCAGCGCCGGCTTGACGGCCCCGGCGGGCGCTGCCCGACCGCTGACCGAAGGCGTGCTGGTCAAAGGGCGCTCGCTCATCAACCATTGGATCGAGGTCGCGCTCGAGCCCACCGGGGCGCTCGCGCTGCACGACCGCCGCTCGGGGCAGCGTTTCGTGGATCTGCTCCGCATCGAGGACGGCGGCGACGCCGGTGATACGTACACCTATTGCCCGCCCAGCGGCGACCGACTCGTGCGCGCGGTGGGTCCGATCAAGGTGCGGCGACTCGCCGCGGGGCCCCTCGTGGCGGCCCTCGAAGCCCGGTTCGAAATTCGGCGACGCGTGGGGATCCGGCTCGTCACGATCGTGTACGCCGACAGTGCCATGGTCCGATGCATCATCGAGCTGGACAATCGAGCGGGTTGGCACCGGGTGCGCGCACGGCTGCCCACGGGGCTTGCGGGCGCGACTGCCGTCGCGGGAACGGCGTTCGGAATCGTGGCGCGGCCGCCGGTCGCCGTCGCCGCGGCCGATTACCCGCTCGAGACCCCGGTGCGTACGGCTCCGGCGCACGGATTCGTGGCAGCAGCGGACGGGGCGCGCGGGCTCGCGCTGTTCGCGCCGGGCTTCTTCGAATACGAGTGGACCAGGCGAGGGGATCTGCTCGTCACGCTGCTGCGCGCGGTAGGCGAGATGTCGCGCGGCGACCTCCCGACCCGACCGGGACACGCGGGCTGGCCCGTCTCCACGCCCCTCGCGCAGTGCCCGGGACGGAGTCGGTTGGAGCTGGCCGTCGCGCCGATCTCGCAGGCCGAGCTCGACCGCGGGGACGCGCTCCCGTCGCTCTGGGAGGACGCGTTTCTGCCGCTGCGTGGGTTCTGGCTGCGCGACGCCGTGGACCCGGCGGCGACGCCGGTCGACATCGCCCTCGAAGGATCGGGGCTCGTGCTCTCGGCCGTGAAGCCCGCGCAGCAGGGGTCCCCGCTAGTGCTGCGCTGTTACAACGCGACCGATCGGAAGACGGCGGGGGCCTGGCGATTCGGTGAGGGCGTGAAGAGCGCCCACCGGGTACGCGCCGACGAGCGCGAATCGGTCGCGTTGGTGCTCGAGGGCCGGGGCCAGACCGTGCGGTTCGTCGCCGAGCCGCATGAGGTCGTGACCATCCTGGTGACCTGACCTTGCAAGAGCACCATCTGTCCGTGAAGCGCATGGCGCGCTACTTCACGCTGGGAGATCCCGCCCACGCGGAGCAGATGTGGTTTGCGTGCCACGGGTATGGCCAGCTCGCGGCGCGATTCCTGGAGAAGCTGCGCCTCCTCGACGACGGGCGGCGCTACCTCGTGGCGCCGGAGGGGCTGTCCCGGTTCTATCTGAGCGAGAGTCCCACGGAGCGGCGGGTCGGCGCGAGCTGGATGACGCGGGAGGATCGCCTCGCCGAGATCGATGACTACGTGCCGTACCTCGATGCCGTGTACGCGGACGTGTTCGGGTCCCTCGATCGCACGCGTGTGACGGTCCACGCGTTGGGATTTTCCCAGGGAGCCTCCACCGTCAGCCGCTGGGTGGCCCTGGGGAGGGCACAGATCGATCGCCTGATCCTGTGGGGAGGCGAATTTCCGCCCGATCTCGACCTCACGATCGACGCGGTCGTCGGTCGGTTGCGCGGCGCGCAGCTGACGCTCGTCTACGGCCGCTCGGACGAGTACCTCACGCCGAAGGTGGTATCCGGCATCGTGGCGCGTTTTCGTCAATACGGGATCCCGTATGAAAAGATCGCGTTCGACGGAGGGCACGAGTTGAATGAGGCCGTGCTCCGAGACTTAGCGAGGTAGGCGCTGATATCTCGCTGTCGGATCGAGCGCGTCTTGCAGTGCATCTCCCAACAGTGTGCACGCGACGACGACCAGCACGAGCGCGACGCCCGGCGCCGCCGCCACCCAGGGCGCATTGACCAGCGTATCCCGTCCTGACGCGATCATGTTGCCCCACGACGGCGTGGGCGGCTGGACGCCGAGCCCCAGGAACGACAACCCGGCCTCGAGCGTGATCGCATTCCCCAAACCGAGCGCCGCCGAGACGATCACGGGCGTGAGGGCGTTGGGAAGGATGTGGCGCACCAGCACGCGACCCCGCGGCAGTCCGAGCGCGACGGCTCCCTCGACGAACGGGCGCGCGGCGAGCGACCGCACCTCGCCCTGCACCAGCCGCGCGACCGACATCCAACCGGTGAGACCGAGGACGAGGATCACCAGCGCGGCACTCGGTCGGGCCATGGCCGCGAGCAGCAGCAGGAGCACCACGCGCGGAAGTGCGAGGACGAAGTCCGTGAGGGCGAGCAGCGACGTGCGCACGGGCCCCGGCCAGAATCCAGCGGCACCGCCCACCAGGACGCCGATCACGACCGACAGCAGGACCGCCAGCGCCCCGACCGCGAGAGAAACGCGCGCGCCGTAGACCAGTCGCGTCCACACGTCGCGCCCAAAGCGGTCGGTGCCGAGCGGATGAAAGCTGCCGGAGTCGTCGGTGGCGAGGGGCCGCAGAAATCGGGTCGCCACGATGTCGTGCTGCGCCGTCGGCCGACCGGTCGAGATGAGCGGCCCGGCGACCGCGGCGCCGGTCACGATCACCAGTACGGCGACACCGAACGCGGCGCGGCGATCCCGCCATAGTCTCTTCATGCCTCTCCCTTTCCACGCCGGATGCGCGGGTCGATCCAAGCGACGCCCACGTCGGTCAGCAGGTTTCCCGCGACGACCAATACCGCGGTCACCGCGGTGGCTGCCACGACGACGGGGTAATCGCGGGCCTGGACCGCCTCGACCAGACGCCGGCCCACACCGGGCCACCCGAAGACCGCCTCCACGAACACCGCGCCGGAGAAGAGCGCCGGCAGCGAGAGTCCCACAAGCGTGACGACCGGAATGAGAGCGTTTCGTGCAACGTGGCGTCGCGTAACCTGGAACGGCGTCAAGCCCTTGGCCTCCGCGGTCCGCACGAACGGCTGACCGAGCACGTCCCGCATCGCGCCGCGCACGTAGCGCGCGGCTCCGCCGACGCCGATCAGGGTGAGCGTGGTGAGCGGTAGCGCGAAGTGTCGCAGCCGGTCGGCGAGGTGGCTCCACCCGCTGAGCCCGTCGGCGTCGAGCCCGGCCGCGCCGAACGCGGGGAGCCAGTGCGCCCAGTACGTAAACGCCATGACGAGCATGGGCCCGAGCCAGAATCCCGGCAGCGCGAACAGAGTGACGGTGGTAATGGAGAGCGCCGCGTCGACGCGCGGGCCGGCCCGGGACTGCCAGGCCCCCACGGCGAGGCCCAGCAGATAGCTCAAGACGAGCGACGTGCCCACGAGCGCCAGCGTCGCGGGCACCGCGTCGCCCAGCAGGGCGCGCACCGGGCGGCCCGTCGCGATGCTCCGTCCCCAGTCCCCGCGGGCGAACCGGCCGAGCCACATCGCGTACTGCGCTGCCACGGGCCGGTCGAGGCCGAAGGCATGGCGCTGGGCGGCGAGTTGGGCGGCCGTCGCGTTCGGCCCGAGGAGGAGCTCGACGGGATCCCCCGGCGCGAGCCGCACCAGCAGGAAGGTGAGCGTGACCACCCCCAAGACGACGACGACCCCGGTCAGGGTGCGGGTCCCCAGGTGCGCGAGCATGCGCCGAATCTCGCGCGACCCGCGGGGCCCCGCTAGAATCCGGGCGTGCGGCGACGAGCGCTTTGGCTGGTGACGGGGGCGACGGCGATCGCGGCGTGCGGCTCGGGAGCCGCGCACCGGGGTCGCACCGTGGTCTACGCGTCGGGGGCGGACCTCCAGAGCGTGAACCCACTGCTCACCGTGCACCCGTTCGCGAAGCAGGTGCAGCGCTACGTGCTGCTCACCACGCTGGTGCGCTACGACTCGGCGCTCGTACCCCGGCCCTACCTCGCGCGCGTGTGGACGTGGTCGGAGGACAAGAAGAGTCTCACCTTCCGGCTGCAGCCGGGTGTGCGTTGGAGCGACGGCGTCCCGACCACGGCCCGCGACGTCGCATGGACCCTCGCGGCGGCGAGAGACGCGGCGACCGGGTATCCGCGCCTGAACGATTTCGCAGACGTGGCGTTTGTGAATGACCCCAATGATTCCACCGTGGTGATTCGGTTCGCCCATTCCCAGGATGCGATACCGGACGTCCTCACCGATTTGGCCATCCTGCCCGCCCGCCTGCTCGACTCGATTCCCCGCGCGGAGCTGCGACGAGCGGCCTGGAACGAGCACCCTGTTGGAAACGGGCCGTTTCGCTTCGTGGCACACGAGCCGGGCCGTCGGTGGGTGTTCGCCGCCAATCCGGACTTCCCGGCCGCCCTGGGCGGTCCGCCGGCGCTCGAGCGGTTCATCGTGGTCGTCGTGGACGAGCCGACGACCAAGCTCGCCGCGCTCACGGCGGGCGAAGTGGACTTCGCCGGTATCCAGCCCGCGCACGCCGCGTTCGTCCGCAAAAACCCGGCGCTCACCGTGCTGGATTACCCG
>Ga0137418_10002410_pt1 | contig 17124 bp, 16 predicted proteins | sample CZODoug3_1_2_16f_FD_122242 | JGI IMG/M metagenome (GOLD analysis project Ga0137418, IMG submission 122242) | Vadose zone soil fungal communities from Angelo Coast Range Reserve, California, USA - CZODoug3_1_2_16fungal (Hybrid Assembly) | ecosystem: Environmental > Terrestrial > Soil > Vadose... | reverse complement strand
CAACGGACTGTTAATCCGTGGGTCGCTGGTTCGAACCCAGCTCGGGGAGCCAATTTCTCAGCGGTTACGTCGTCGGCGGGTTGTCCCGTGCGTCCGTTCTGTGCCCCTGCGTCGCTCGTGTTTACTGCACCGGCACTGCACCTTCCGAGGGCGGCGAGCAAACGGAGCCGAAGCAGCTCCGGCGGAAGTCTCGCGTACACGCGATCGAGCATGCGCGTGTCCTTGTGGCCCATCGTGGGCGCGCTGAGCTCGTTGGGAACTCCGTCGGCGCGCAGCCAGGTGGAATAGGTACGGCGCAGATCGTTCGGCGTGCAGCGCGGGATGCCGGCGCGGGCGCAGGCGCGCTCCAGCGTCTGCCCGAACTTGGTCCGGGGAAGGAAGAGGCGCCCATCGCGCCCCTGGACGTGCTCGAGCGCGAAGTCGAGCAGTTCGCGCTGCCAGCTCGCCACGATCGGCACCTTGCGCCAACGGGCCGCGCGTTTCGATCCGCGCACCTGGACGAAGAGGCGGTCCGGCGAGACGTCCTCGCGCAGAGCGCGCTCGGTGGCGGCAGCTTCCGCTGACGTCGCGATGGTGAGGGCGACGCGTGCGGCGGCGTCCTCGAGCAGCTCGCTGAGGAGTGTCTCCAACTCGTCGTAGGTGAGGAAGCGCTCGCGCGGCTTGTACTCCGGTGCGAAGCCCACCGGCAGGATCTCGGCAAGGTCGCCCTTCCAGATGCCGCGCCTGGTCGTCACGCCTCGGCGGCCTTGTAAACGAGCGTCTCGCACGTCTCGAACGGCGGAAATGCGACCTTCTGGAACCAGCGGAGGTCGAATCCTCGGAGGCGCGCCGCGAATGCGCCGGCGAGTTCCTCAAACTGCGGGTGCTCCTCGTTCACGCAGAATCCGGCGCCTTCTGCCCTCGAGTCCACTGCGAACCAGATCAGGTCGTAACCGTAACAGTCCACCTTGAAGGAGCGTACGGCGCCGATGTCCTCCCATCGCAACCAAGCCTTCAGCGAGGTGTCCCTGCGGAGCGTCACGCCCTCGCTATCCACCTCGATTGTGAACGGCGGTGGTCGTGGACTCTGGACCGCCGATCTCTGGTGAGACCTCATCCAGAAGTACGCTCCTAGCAACAGCATGAAGAGCGGCAACGACGTCATGGTCACAACTCCAGGCGTTCGCCCTGGCGCAGCGGTGTGATCGCCCCGTCTAGCTCGAATGCATCCGGCAAGTGCGTGACGCGCATGCGGGCCCGTAGCTGCGTCGGCAATGACGCGAGCGACTCGTAGGGAGTGTGCGCCGGGCCGAGATTCGACTCGTGGATGATGAGGTCCGCTGGCGCAAGCCAAGCAATCAGGTCCGGATCGAACCGAGTGTCACCGCTTACCCCGATCGTCTTGCCCATGGCCCGAACTTTGAACGCGAAAGTCGGGATGTGGTGGTGCGTCGGCCGAGCTTCGATTGCGAAAGGGCCGAACGTGAGCACGTCGCCCTCCACGACCGGACATGGATAAAAGAACGACTCGAGTGTCTGCTGGCGCGGCCCGTCCGCATCGCGCAACACGGCCATGCCTGCAGCGAGGTGGCCATCCCAGGCATGCGCAAGTACCTCCGGTCCTCCTAGCAGGGGCGTCCTCCTCCCCAGGGCGAAGTGTGCGTAGTAGGCGAAGCCTTCCAACCCCGAGGCGTGATCCGCATGCAGGTGCGTGATCGCGACGCCGCGGATATCGTGTACGTCCACTCGGCCGTTCGTGCCTTCGCGCAGCATCTTCCGAATGGGGTGCGGACAATCGAGCAGCAGCGCCACGTCGGATGCTTCGAGCAGAAGACATGACGTGTAGTGCAACGCGCTGAACGCATCGCCCACACCCAAGGCCGTCACCTTGAACGTCATTCGTGCGCTCCGGGAAGAAGGGCGTCCGCCAAGGCGCGTGCCGCGGGTGCCGCCGACCCTGACGGGATTGCATCCGGGGCCACTGCAGCCTGTACGAAGCAGCCCTGCACGAATGCGACAAGCGCCGCCGCAGCCTTGGCGGCTGCGCGTCGGTTCGACGCGAGGGGCTGACAAAGGCGCTCCAACTCCTCCTGCCACGAACCAACGACGGCTCGCACTTCGCGAGCGACTCTCGGCTCGCGGATCGCCTCAGCGGTGATGGCGACCCATGCGGCGACAGCCTCAGGGTTCGCTCCATTCCCAACCTGCAGCATCGCATCGAGGAACGCATACAAGCGAGCGCAGTCGTCGTGCGCTCGTACTCGGTTCTTCTCGATGCGGTCCCGCGCGAACGCAGCCAACAACTCCACCACGGCGAGCAGGATCTCTTGCTTCGAGCCGAAGTGATAGTGGAGGAGCCCCGGCGTAAGCTTCGCGGCGTGGGCAATCCGCTGCGTCGAGGCACCATCGTAACCGTGCGCCGCGAGAACGTGGAGCATTCCGAGTACGATCTGTTCGCGGCGGTGGTCAGTGTTGGAGGGGCGTGGCATGTTAAGTTGGTCAACCAACCTAGTAACACTTGCAAGCACTCCTGTCAACTGCGGGGCGGTCCGCCTCGCGTTTGAGTTGGAGACGTCTCCGGTTGCACTGCTACGTCCGATCGGTCTATATTGATCGTTCAGTGGCGAAGAGGCGTACGAAGGCACCGGCCAAGGGTCGGGTCGTTCTCACGCGAGGACGCAAGCGGGTCCTCGTGGTCCCCTTCGTCCCGAGCGTCGAGAGAGACGGGACCACGTCGATCGATCAGGAACGATGGGTCGACGCCACTCTCGAGATGTTCGGCCGGGTCTTTGGCGGGGCGACCGCCTACCCGAAAGCCAAAGGTATCTGGCGGGATGATGAGAAAGGCGGCGCTCTTGTCAGGGACGAGCCGGTCGTCGTCCACTGTTACACGACGCCCGACGACATCCAGGATGATGGCAACCTTGCCGAACTCGGAGCTTTCTGTAGGACGATGGGCCGGGAGGCACGTCAAGGAGAGATTGGCTTGGTCATCGGCGACGAGTACTTCGCGATCCATGACTTCGGAGAGGAGTAGATGATGAACACCCAACTCGACATGGACAAAATCGCCAAGGGGCTTGGCGCGGAGCGGCGCGAGAAGATCACCGCGAGCGGCGGCTACTTCGGGGCGATGCAGATCCTGGCCGACATCCAGGCCCGCTTCCGCGTGCCGTCGGGCGGCGGCCGGCCGACGGATCGCGGCTGGACTGAGCGGCGCCTGCTGCCGCTGGCACCGCGTACCCTCAAGAGGCTCGAAGAAATCACAGCGAAGATCCGGGAGCAGGGTCGTGTGAATGTCGAGCCGATGCAACTCGCCGCCCTTCTGCTCGAGAAAACGACTGACCAGCTAAGCGAAGACGACGCCGAGAAGCTCATCCGTCCCAAGCGGCGCGCGCGGCGTTGACTTCGAAAATCGGCACCTGAGCTCCAAGCGAAGTCGCGCTTGCTCACGCCATGTGCCCTGGTCACGGCTGCTCGCGCTTACTGCACCGGCACTGCACGCTGACCGCTCCGGACGGGTTCGCCTTGTGGTGGCGGCACCTTAGGCGCAGAGAGCAACGGACTGTTAATCCGTGGGTCGCTGGTTCGAACCCAGCTCGGGGAGCCAATTTCTCAGCGGTTACGTCGTCGGCCGGCTGTCCGGTGCGTCCGTTCTGTGCACTTGGGTCACTCGTGTTTATTGCACCGGCACTGCACCTTCCGAGGGCGGCGAGCAAACGGAGCCGAAGCAGCTCCGGCGGAAGTCTCGTGTACACGCGATCGAGCATGCGCGTGTCCTTGTGGCCCATCGTGGGCGCGCTGAGCTCGTTTGGGACACCATCGGCGCGCAACCAGGTGGAGTAGGTACGGCGCAGATCGTTCGGCGTGCAGCGCGGGATGCCGGCGCGGGCGCAGGCGCGCTCCAGCGTCTGACCGAACTTTGTGCGCGGCAGGAAGAGCCGCTCGTCGCGTCCTTGCGCGTGCTCGAGCGCGAAGTCGAGCAGCTCGCGCTGCCAGCTCGCGACGATCGGCACCTTGCGCCACCGGGTTGCACGCTTCGATCCGCGCACCTGGACGAAGGGGCGGTCAGGCGAGACGTCGTCGCGCATGGCGCGCTCCGTGGCCGCAGCCTCCGCGGAAGTCGCGATGGTGAAGGCGACGCGCGCGACCGGATCCTCGAGCAATTCGCCGAGGAGTGCCTCCAACTCGTCGTAGCTGGGCGGAGCTCTCCTGCGTGTCTTTCGCGAAGACGTGCTCCTCTGTCCTTGCGACGGCCGCCAGGTCGTGCTCGCCTTTATTACCGAGAAGAAGCTGGTGAGGCAGATCCTGGAGCATCTGGGCCTGCCGACCACGGGGAGCCGCCCATCGCGCCTGCCCGAATCACCGCTATAGGCGAAGATGCCCCTTGGCAGGATGACGTACCGGAGCTGCAGCAGACGCTGCGCTGAGGGCGGCCGGGCCGCCCTGCCTCTGCCTTGACTTCGCCCTGCACGGCGGAGGGTAGTGCCCTCCGGCCGCGCTCTGCTAGGCTGGTCGAGGAGGCAGGAGGAGGGTGAGGCGACGGAACTTCGCTTATCCGTCCTTCTGTGAACGCGGCAAACCGGCACACCTTCGCGTCAGCCACGCGATCCGGATCCGCTTCGTTGACTTGGCGGCGTACGTTGACGGCCAAGAAACGCTGACAACTCCACCTCCGATCCGGTGCGAGACTCTACCGAGCAATGGGAACCGGCACCGTCATTCTGTTCTGGGCTGTGGTGGGAACCGTGTTCGCTGCGAACGGAATGCTGATCCTCCGCAGCGCCGCTGCGATGCCTGGCTTGCAGCCCTCAAACTGCTTTTCGTCCAGTCAATACCTCTGAAGCGGGGCGTTGCCGACCGAGGAGGCGGTGTCTAGCTTCCCTTGGGGCGAGGGAACTCAGAATGCCGCGAAGACTGATTCGCAGCATGATTGCCGCCATCGCCATCGCGGCGTGCGGATGCGGAACCGCTGAACACGATCCGCCGCCACCGGCCCAACTGCGCATCGTTCCGGAACAGGTGACGGTCCGCCCAGGATCATCTGTACGCTTCGAGGCCACGTCAGGGAACCGGACGGCGAGCGTCGCGTGGTCGTGCGATGGCGGCAACGTAGACGGCGACGGCTCGTGGACTGCGCCCATGACGGAAGGGACCTTTCACGTCGTCGCAACCAGCCCAATGGACAGCGCCGTGCGGGCGGTCGCGACTGCTGTCGTCAGCCCGGACATCCACATCGCAATCACCCCTGACCATGTCACGCTCACTGCCGGCGGAAAGCCCTTCCAGTTCAAGACCACCGTGACGGGCTCTTCCGACACAGCGGTGGCGTGGTCAATCGAGGACCCCTCCGATGGCAGCTCGATCGACGCGTCGGGGACGTTCACGCCGCCCTCGTCGCCCGGCACGTTTCACATCGTTGCGACGAGCCATGCCGACTCGACGCGGAGCGCGACGGCTGTCGCTACCGTCTCGAATCCAACCGGTGCAACGGTCGTCATTTCTCCGCAATCGACCACGGTCGCGCCGCTCGCGACAGTCCGGTTCACCGCGAATGTGCCCGTCACATGGTCGGCGGACGGCGGGAGCATCCAGCAGGACGGTTCCTGGATCGCGCCGCAGGCGGCAGGCGACTACCACATCACGGCGCGCAGCCTCGCCGATTCGACCCAGGCAGCGACGGCCACAGCCACCGTCGTTCAGCAGCAGATCCAAATTTCGATCGAGCCGGCCCGTGTGACCGAGGGCCAGTACGGACCGCCGATCCAGTTCACCGCGCACGTCACCGGGACTGCCGATAGCAGCGTCGACTGGTCGATCGCTCCTCCCAAGGGAAAGAACACCATCGATGCGAATGGGTTGTTCACTTCCGGAGGAGATGCAGGCTGGTTCCAGATCGTCGCGACGAGCCGCGCCGATCCGTCGAAGAAAGCGACCGCGGACGTGCTGTTCAAGATGATGCTCTGGGACGGCGGCGGCCCGATCGAGCCGCACACGCGCACGTTCGTCCTGTGGTGGGGCGATCCGCAGGCGTTCGCTCCGGACGCGAGACCCGCGCTCGAGGCTTTCCTCACTGGACTCAACGGCTCTTCGTATCTCGCGCTCGTCGATCAGTACATGCGCGGCGCAAAGACGACGACGATCTTCGGCGGAAGCTTCGTCGACACCAGCGCGCCGGAGGTAGGCAACGCGGTAGACGCACTCTGTCGCACGATAGATGCGAACGGCATCGCGTTGCAGAATGGCGACATCTTCCTCATTGCCACGTCAAATTTTCCCCCGAACTCCACATGCGCGTGGCACTCGTACGCGACCGAGGCCTGTCACGGCCGGACGATTCTGTTCGCATACATTCCGAATCCAGCTGCTGGGGGCTGCGATAACCTGACGGACACGTGCGGAACCCGGTATTCGGCGACAGCAATGGCGACGCAGAGCCTCGCTGGGCACGAATTGATCGAAACGATCACGGACCCGTTTAATACTGCCTGGACTTGGCAAGGGCAGGAAGTCGTCGATCTCTGCGGCGAGCTTGTCTGCGTGGCGTTGACCGATGGCAAGAGTTACGAACTCCAGAATATCTATTCCAACGCCGCACTCTCATGCGCGAGCCACTAAGGGATTCGCTCGCCTTCACGTATTCTTGGCGTCTTCGTCGCCGCAGCGCGTCGCGCCGTGGTCAGGTCGATTCTTTAGAAAACGATTTCGTCAATCCGACCGACGTCATGCGAGATCGGCCCGGGGGCCATCGCGTCCCGGCGTCCATCTCTGTCACAGACAATGACGAGAAGTTCCATTCCGATCTTCGCGGCCTTCCCGTGTCGACGCCGACTTGGCTCGCAACGACCGCGTGCATCGGCTGCTCCAGGGTGTGACGATCCGGCCGCGGCGTGATTCAACCTCACCGCGCCCGGTTCACGAGCGCCAGGTGCTGGTGTGCCCAGCCGGTCCAGTGATTATGGCCGGCAGCTTACGGCGCGCATCTGTCTCCTGGGTACGCCGCTCCCTCGGTGATAAGCCCAGTCCGCCACATGGTTCGCCTGCCTCAACTGTCCACATCGCATGGAGCCACACCGTCCCGTCTGGACGATGCCGAGCCGCAGTGGCCCCCGTCGTGCAAAGAAGAGAGATGAGCGATCCTCGATCGTGATGCCGACCCATGCATTCCGACACTCCGGAACCAAGATCCGCGAGGCCTCTTCGGTGAACCTCGGGGACATGGTCTTCGAAGCAGGCCGGCGGCTGGCGAGCCGGTCGACCTGCTTCGGGTTCATCTCTACTGCGCGGGTGGGGCGAGGACTTCGAGATAGTTCCAGACCCGGGCGTTCCAGTCGATACTGTCGGAATTGGTCTGCCAGAGGCCTTTGTAGCTATCCGGGTTCGTCTGAGGACAATCGGTGCCCGACGTCCCATCGGAGTCTCGGCAGTGGTACCAGTCGCTTCCGCTCTCGGTGGCGCGCGCGCTGCCGAAGGAACGCCAGAGGTCGGTCTCGTTCCACGTGAGATACTGAACTCCGCCTTCCAGTTGCCAGTCGAAATAGAAGGCAGATCCGGTGTCATTGATGAACGCCCCGTAGAGGATGAGCGTCCGGAGCAGCACTTTCTTCCATTCCGGCACGGCGGAGAAAGCCGAGCCGTTAAGATCGCTGAGATTCATATTGAGGCGGAGGTGGGCACCCATTGGGGGTGCGAAGCCGTTCCCGGACGAGGGCCGGCCGCTCGGACAAGCGGCGCCGTCGTTGCCATCCGCAGGGTACACGTGGCCGCTGATGCAGTCGACAGTAATCGTCAGCGCGTGATGGATATATTTCGAATCCTCATTCTGCTGTGCCAGCGCGTAATTCATCTCCTCGATCCGGATCCGACCGGCGAGGTTGCCGAAGTGCGCGGCGTTTCCACCGAGGTACTGCGACACACCATTGCCCGTCATTGCCCGAGTCCACCCGGCAAAGCCGGTGGTCACCGTGCCGCTCGTCGAAGGAAGCGCATGGGCGGGGTAGTCGTACAAGTCGATCTCCCTCAGCGACTCCTGGTCGATGAACGTCAAGTGATGATCGGGACCACCAAGTGGATTGCCGTTGCCTTGAACGATGGCCCCCCCAGGACCGATGCTGTTCAGAGGGAAGTTCGGGCAGGTATTGCCGTCGGGCGGCGGTGGCGACGGCGGGAAATCCGTGCAGGTGAAGTTGAACGAAGGATCGCCTAATAGACCATAGTACGTCGGCCACCCGAAGTGTCCATCTAACGGCGTGATCCAATTGCTTGGCTGCCTATTCGCTGGAAGGCCGACCAGTATTGCCTTGCGGATCTCGTCCGAGCAGGTCGAGCCCGCGGGGATCGCGTAGCCATGCGACGTGCAATACGAATCGGAGATCGTGGCGGCATTGGCTGGAACGACGGTATTGAACGGGCTCGAGTCGGCGTACGGATGCCAGGGTCCGGGCGGGAATTCGCCATGCGCACATTTGTGACCGAGACACGGGTACGGGTTGTTCGTGCCAAAGATCGCGCTGACAGACATGTTGCTGTTGACGAAGACGCTGCAGCCCCCAGAGCCGCTGCAAGCGCCGCCCCATGCCGACAGCGTCGAACCCGAACCCGGGTGCGCCGTGAGAGTGACGTTCGTACCGGACGCCACCGAAAGGCTGCATTGCGTACTTGGGCAATCGATCCCCGCAGGATCCGACGTCACTGATCCGTTGCCACTGACCGTGACTGAAATCGTCGGTTGGCTCACCGGGTTGAACGCAGCTGATACCGATTGGTCGCCCGTCATCGTCAGGCTGCAAGTCCCGGTTCCGGTGCACGCGCCCGACCAGGCGCTGAACACGTAGTTCGCGGCGGGCGTCGCAGTCAACGTCACGGTCGACCCGGAAGCGACGGACACGCTGCATGAAGTGCTCGGGCAATCGATCCCTGCGGGGCTCGAAGTCACCCTTCCGCTCCCCGAGACCGAGACACTCACTACTGGTTGCGGAGGCGTCAGCGACTGGACAATGAAGTTGGCGTAGCGCACGCTCGCGTCGTAGTTCTCGACGCCGACGCGGCCGGTCATCACGCGCTGTGTCGAGCTGTCATCGATCGCGATCTTTGGCACTCCATTGAGCCAGACCTCGACGTGGACGGGCGTCGAGCCGGTTGCGATCAGCCTCAACGCGTAGTTCGTGCCCGCTACGATTCCAGCAGAGACGCTCTGAAGCAAGGTCCAGTTCCAATTGTTTCTGCGATATAGATTGACATTGCCGTCGGTTGCGATTTGGGCAGCATAGAGATTGTCATCGAAGTAGGACGAGTCGCTGCCCCGAGCGACGAGGCCGGAATCGAGCGAAGCCGACGGGATGACCACGTTAGCCGACACCTGATAATCGTTCGTTGCGAGACCCGGCACCACGCTCGCCCAATTTCCACTCAGCGGGGGTGTCCCCGAAATCGCAGTGGCGCCATCGGTCGTGAAACTACCGTACCATACCTGCCAGTTCGCGCCGAGGCCGGTAAGGCGATTAAAGGTGTCTTCGAAAACTTCGATGGGGGCGTGGTCGACTGCGAAGTTCGTATATTTGACGCCTGCCGCGTACGTCACGAGACCGGGAATGCCGGTCGTCAGAGCCTGAGCGGAATTGTCATCGAACTTGATTTGGCGCGTGCCGTTCAGCCACACCTCGAGGTGGACCGGGCTCGAACCGCTGACGATGAGTTGCAGGGCGTATGCGGTGTTTGCAACCACACCGGCCTGCACGCTGGCGAGCAGCGTCCAGTTCCAATCGTTGCGGCGATAAAGATTGAGGGCCCCATCTTCCGAGCCGATTTTCACGGCATACACGTTGCGATCGAAATACGCCGAATCAGCGCTTCGCGCAGCGAGACCGCAATCAATCGAAACAGGCGGAACAACGATCGTCGCAGAAACCGAGTAGTCGGCCGTCGAGAGTTGTGAAAGGACCGAAGCCCAGTCGCCATTGATCGGCGGTGAACCGGAGACGGCGTAGGTTCCGTCGGTGGTGAAGCTTCCGTAGGCGACGGCCCAGTTCGAGCCGAGACCGCTCGTGCGATGAAAGTCGTCCAAAAACAGGTGGTTCGTTGTTGTCTGCGCCCCCGCTCCGAAGGCGACCACGAGAGCGGCGGGCAAGCACACACGGCTTTTGCTTGTCATGGCGGACTCCGTCAGCAAGGGAAACCGCACGGTGCCGGACCGGCCCCGTTCCAGGCGTGCTCGTTGTGCAGGCGGTTGAACATCGACTCGAAATTGTTCCGTTTGAAGCAGACGCTTCCGACGGCGAGCAGGATCGCGATCCAGGCAAGAGCAGACCTCGATGGCAGGTAGATGAAGCGAGGAAATGCGTTCATGTGGGGCCTCCCGAGGGGGGTGCGGCGGATTCGAGGCGCAGCAGCTACGGGCGAGACTTTCCAGACGTCGGGTACCCCGTTTCCCTGCAAGGGACGCACCGTCGGTCCAACCATTTGAATGGATTGATGTCAATGCGTTCAACGGCGATTCCTGCTTGTAGAAAGGGCCAGAAAGTGTCGGTTCCGCTACGCGGCGGAACGGCAGGGTTACCGGTTGTGAGGTATTGAGCTGTCGATTCAGCCGCCCCCGTCAACGAATGAGCCCTGACTCACTGCGGCGGGAAATCTACTTGTAATCGCATGAAAACTTTATTCGCTGGTTTCGGGCTCTCGCCAGAACGGCAACTTTGGTTCGCTCTGTTGAATCGTCCTTTCCCTCTCGTGTTCACTGTGTCGGGGCAACCTCGTTGCCGTGCGTTGCCGCGCCGCCGAGTACACTACTGGCTGCATGGAGCCTGGAATGCAGCAATTGATCGAGCTTGGTTCGAAGTTGGTTTTCGATGCTGCGACGGGGTTCGTTGCGGATAAGGCGCTCGAGCCGTTGCTCGAGCCCGCCTGGGCCGTGGTGAACTCCGTGTTGCTCCCAAACCGGGGTGCGCGAGGGATGCAATTCAGCTGAATCTTCAGGAGGCGCAAGACAGGCACGGCGCAGAAACTGCGCGCCCGCCTCGAGCAGCAGAGCGACAAACAAACAATACGTCACGCGGCTCGTCGAGTCGCGGCAGCATGGCGAGGCAGACGCGATGGTGACGCATCTGGCTCGAGCGGCGGTCCAGGCGACCACCGAGAAAGAATGAAGATGCTCGCGGCGGCCACGGCTGGGGTACTGACACCAGACCTCGACTCGGAGATGAAATCGCGCGTTGCGAGAGCCGTCGATCAGCTCGTTTGTATTTGGGGGGCGCTGCGGGAATTCGAACCTGCGGCCCCTGCCGTGTGAATCGGCTCAAAGCAGTAGGCAGACCTACACCAGCCTTATCAAGCACTCGCAATCACTGGAGATCACGCAGCCCCAGAACTCCGACTTTCGGCCCGCTTTGGCGCGATTTTTCCGGGCGTGGGCCAAATTGGGTCCAATGTTGAGCTCAAAGTATGTCGCCGGGCCAGTTTGCGTGACTGTCCGCCAGGTCGCGCAACTCCTCGGCGTGAGCACCGAGATCGTCTACCGCCTCTGTGAACGCGGCAAACCGGCACACCTTCGCGTCAGCCACGCGATTATTCGTTTCGTGGTGACGGCACCTTAGATGCGACCCACTCCGGACTGTTAATCCGTGGGTCGCTGGGACCAGGGGGTGGCGAAGGCCGTACCGAAGGAGTCCTTGCGGGAGCCAGCTTCGTCCCGCTCAGGTGCGTCGAACGTCCGGCTTCACGGTAACGCCGAAGGGACCGCGGGCGGAGAAGGCGTCGTCCGTCATGAGCCAGTTTCATCATGGGGCGCAGATGCGCTTCGACCTCTCCTGGTTCTTGTGAAACAGGTAGAGCCGCGCGCCGGCCCGCTCAGTGGATTCCAAGCGCGTCGTTCACCGCATTCAGCAAGGCCGTGTCGCTGAACGGCTTCAACAGGCACTCCACGCCACCTAGTTCGAGCATTCGCGGCCGGACGGACTCATCTCGATGAGCGGTGATGAATACCACCCGGATCTCTTTCCGACGAAATCTCAATTCCCGTTGGAGATCGGGTCCGGTCATGCCCGGCATCGCGATGTCGAGGATCAGGCAATTGGTTTGATCGACGTAATCGGAAGCGAGGAACTCTTCCGCGGACGAGAACGCCTGCACCGCAAAACCAAACTCCTTCAGTAGATCGGGAAGCGACTCGCGCACGGACTCGTCGTCATCGACGACCGACACCAGGAAACGGGTGAGGCTCATGCGTTCCTCATGACCTGTGGCGCATTCGCCGCAGCAGCCGTCCGAATGCCGCCAACGCTGTGGTCATCTGACACGCTGTCGGGATCGAGAGGAATGGAGAAGGATACCGTCGCGCCTGGACCATCGTTCAATGTTGCCCAGAGGCGGCCACGATGGCGCTCGATGATCGAGCGACTGACAGCGAGGCCGATTCCCATTCCGTCCTGCTTCGTCGTGTAGAACGTGTCGAACAGCCTGTCCACCGTTCGAGGATCGAAGCCGGCGCCCGTGTCTTGCACGCTCAGGCGTAGGCGATGTCCATCGTCTCGCTCGGTTCGGATGAGCAACTGCCGCGGACGATCGTCGACGGCGCTCATCGCGTCTGACGCGTTTCGAAGCAGGTTCAGTACCACCTGCTGCAGCTGCACCCGATCGCCCTTGACGGTCGGAAGATCTTCCGCGAGCTCGGTCCGAAAAATCACTCGATTTCGCTGAAGTTGACTCAACGACAGCGCAATCACCTCTCGCGTAGCGTCGTTCAGGTCCACGGATTCCATGGCCGTGCTCTTGTTGCTAAAGAGCGAGCGCAATCGCGCGATCACCTCAGACGCACGGTTGCCATCGCGGATGGTTCTGCGTGCGGTCTCGCGCGCACCTTCGACGTTTGGAGGGTCGGCGGCCAGCATCCTTAGACAGGTGTTGGCGTTGGTGACGATCCCTGACAACGGCTGGTTCACTTCGTGCGCGATCGACGCCGTCAACGTTCCGAGGCTCATCACCCGGGCCACGCGTGCGAGCTCCATGCGCGCTTTGTCGAGTGCCTCTTCCGACAACCTGCTCTGGGTCACGTCATGGACCGCGGCGATGTACTCCATTTGATCGTTCTGATCCCGGGTCGCGCGAGCGACGACTCGCACGTGTTTGATCGCGCGGTCGGGCATCAGTAACCGATAGTCGCATGCAAAATCGTTGCCCGTGGCTCGTGCCCAGTCCACCGCGCCGTCGAAGACGTGGAGGTCTTCCGGATGGACTCGAGTACGGATCCGCGCGAGTGTCAGCGGCGCGTCGAGATCGAAAATCCGAGAGAGCTCAGCTGACCACGTGATGTCTTCCGTCGCGACGCGCCAGGAGAAGCTGCCTGTCGAGCTGAGATGTTGAGCTTCGGCGAGAAATGCCTCGCTTCGCCGCAATTTCTCCTCGGCCTGTTTACGTTGGGTGATGTCGCGCAGGTAGCCGGTGAAGGAGGGTGGCCCGTCCAGCAAGATGCGTGTGATCGCGATCTCGACGGGAATTTCCTGTCCGTCGGCACGTACCGCCGTCATCTCGACGTGCCTGCCGAGTACTCGCGATTCGCCGGTGGCCAGGTAGCGCTCAAGTCCGCGGCGATGCTTGTCTTGAAGTGACGGCGGGACGAGGATGTCGGCCAGACGCTTGCCCAACACCTGGTCGCGGCTGTAGCCGAAGGTCCGCTCCGCGGCCAAATTGAACTCTGTGATGCAGCCTTCGTGATCGATGGTCACGATGCAGTCGAGTGCCGAATCCAGGATGGCAGCCTTCCGCGCCTCGCTGCGCCGCAATGCCTCCTCTTTCATGTGGCGCTCGATCGCGATTCCAACGATGTGGCTGACATTCTCGATCAACTGCACGTCGCTCGTACGGGGGTGACAGACCTCACGATAGTAGAGAGCGAAAGTGCCGAGGATCGCACCTCCGCTCGATAGCAGGGGTCGTGACCAGCATGCGCGCAGACCATGAGGCAACGCGAGGTGGCGATAGTCGTCCCAGAGTGAATCGGTGAGGATGTCTGACACATAGACGGTCTCTCTCCGATAAACGGCGGTGCCGCAGGACGCGCCTCTCGGGCCGACAGTCAGGCCCCCAGCCGCTGCGATATATGCCGCAGGAAGGCTGGGCGCCGCTGCGCAGCGGAAATGGCTTCCATCCTTGTCGAGAAGCCAGATGGCACACAACATCCCTTTGCGCTGAGCTTCGACCAATCGAGCAATGATGGTGAGCACCTCGGACAGCGGCGCCCCGGCGAAAATCAGCTTGAGACTGTTGAGAACAGCCTCGGTCGAAAGGCCTGATTCGTTTCGCGCGTTTTCACCGCCAGCGCTGTTGGACTGAGTCTCCACTGCGGTCCTCCTGGCCCGGTCTGACCATCCGTCAATCGATGTTCCGTGTCGATGATACTTTGGTATCAGCGGCGGTCGACTCAGGAATGCCCGGTGCGAGACGGAGTTTCGCGGCCATGTTGACCAGATCGGCGAGAGATCCAGCCTTCATTTTGCGCATCACCCTGCCTCGGTGTGTCTTTACAGTGACCTCGCTGATGCCGAGCTCGCCACCGATCTGTTTGTTGAGCAGGCCTCTGACGACCAGCGCCATCACCTCCCGTTCCCGACGGCTGAGAGACCCATAGTCCTGGCGGAGCGCTCGCATCTCCACTTCCTGACGAAGCGCGGTGCGGCTGCGCTCGAGTGCGTGCTGAATGGCGCCCAGCAGAACGTCCTCGTTGAATGGCTTCGTCAAGACCTCGACCGCTCCGGCCTTCATTGCCCGGACCGTCATCGGAACGTCGCCGTAACCCGTGATGAAGATGATCGGCATGTCGATCCGATCGACGATACGCTCCTGCAGATCGAGCCCATTGAGATCCGGAAGATGAACATCGAGGACCAGACAGCTCGGAGCCACGACTCGCGGGCGGGCCAGGAAGTCGCGCGCGGACGCGAATGTCTCCGGCCGCCAGCCCGCAGAGAGCACCAGCAATTCGACCGACTCGCGCACCGAGACGTCGTCATCGACGACGAAGACGACGGGAATGGCCTGCGGCGCCGCCGCATCGTTCGACTCGCCGCAGGTTGGCGTGCTCATCGCGCACCCCCGAATCGTCGCTGCCGATACTATACGAGCACCGCGTCCGAGTCGCGGACCCGCTCTGCAGCAGGAACTGGCGCGCCGTGGAAGCACGATTCCGATCGTCTTCATCACGGCTCAGGGCGACGCGACCTTGCGTCTCCGGCTGCTCGAGGCCGGCGCGATCGAGTGTCTGCTCAAGCCGTTCAGCGAATCCGCCCTGCTCGATGCGGTCACGCGCGCACTCCGACGTTAATCGGATCACCGGCGTCGGACGTCGCCTCCGGTTCTTGCCGATACCAAGGTGTAATGGATTTTGTTCCCTGCGCGTGGATGCTTCGCGTGGTCTCCAAGGCGAGGTGCCCCATGAGCGATGCATCTGCTGCTGTGTACGTCGTCGACGACGACGTCTCGGTGCGCGAATCGGTCCAGGGCCTGATTCATTCGGCGAATTTCAGAGTTGAGACGTTCGCAAGTGCGCGGGAGCTCCTCGACCGATGCCGGGACGAGGTCCCCGGCTGTCTTGTGCTCGACGTGAACCTGCCCGGGCTCAGTGGTCTCGACGTGCAGCAGGAGCTCGCCAGCGCCGAGGTCCACGTGCCCGTCATCTTCATCACCGGTCACGGCGACATCCCCACGTCGGTGCGGGCGATGAAGTCCGGCGCGCTGGAGTTCTTGACGAAGCCTCTCGACGGCGACGCGCTTCTGGCCGCGATCCGGCAAGGGATCGCGCGCTCCCCGAAGGGAGCATCTGCGCGGAGCAGGGCTCCGCGAAGGCTTTCCGAGCAGGTGGTCGGCGACAGCCCGGCCTTCAAGGCGGTGATCGATCGGGTAGCGATGGTGGCGCCCACCGATTCGACGGTCCTCATCCTCGGCGAAACGGGGACGGGCAAGGAGAGGATCGCGCACGCGATCCATGCCCGCTCCCACCGCTCGGCGCGGCCGATAGTGAGCGTCAACTGCGCTGCCATCCAGCCATCGCTGATCGCATCCGAATTGTTCGGCCACGAGCGAGGAGCGTTCACGGGAGCGCTGCACCAACGCCTCGGGCGGTTCGAACTCGCGGAAGGCGGCACGATCTTTCTCGACGAGATTGGCGATCTCCCGGCCGAGACGCAGATCGCGCTGTTGCGGGTCCTGCAGGAACGCGAGTTCGAGCGGGTGGGCGGCAACAAACCGATCCGCGCCGACGTGCGGGTGGTCGCAGCGACCCATTGCGACCTGAGGGCTGCCATCGCCGAGGGAAGTTTTCGGAGCGACTTGTTCTATCGACTGAACGTGTTTCCCATCCACGTTCCGCCGTTGCGGGAGAGACCATCGGACATCCCAGTGCTCATCGAGCACTTCCTGCGCACGCAGAAGAGCAAGCTGGGGCGAGAAGTCCGCGGCCTGGACGACAAGACGCTGCAGATGATGCGGACCTACTCCTGGCCAGGAAACGTCCGCGAGCTCCAGAACGTCATCGAGCGCTGGGCGATCGCAGCGGGCAGCTCGGACGTCTTGATCAATGAGAGCTGGTTCGCTCGCGAGGTGACTCAGGCCGCAGCCGTGGACCGCGAACAGGCGCCGGACGGAACAATCAATTTCCGCGAATACCTCGAAACGGTGGAACGCACCCTGATCGGCCGCGCGATGACGGCAGCCGGCGGCAATCAAGCCGAGGCCGCCCGGCGCCTCGGCTTGAGCCGCGGAGCGCTGCTCGACCGGCTGAGGAAGTACCGGCCGAAGATTGCCTGTTGACCGGGCATCCGACAACGTCTCCGGAATCGATCAGCGCCCCTGAATCCGGCCCTTGCACATCCTCGTCTGCAACGCCGGAATCATGGCGCCATCCGAGCAGCGCGCCGCGGAGGGTGGGAGATGCAATTCGCGACCAATCACCTCGGCCATTTCGTGCGCCCCCACCGATCCGCAGATCGCCGCTGGAATGTTCTTCAGACGCTTAGCGCCCGAGTTGACCGACGTAATATCCCAAGCGGTCTTCCACATCACCCGGTCGGTGAAATCCCCGCTTCATTAACATCCTGATCCTCTCTTGCGCGGCCGGCCGCGCGATCGAAGCAAGGCACACATCCCACTCCGGTGCGATTT